>Ga0335085_10002472_pt1 | contig 34377 bp, 35 predicted proteins | sample Lox_Sample_45_FD_206712 | JGI IMG/M metagenome (GOLD analysis project Ga0335085, IMG submission 206712) | Soil microbial communities from Loxahatchee National Wildlife Refuge, Florida, United States - Lox_Sample_4.5 | ecosystem: Environmental > Terrestrial > Soil > Wetlands | place: USA... | reverse complement strand
GCACCCAGTCGAGGCCGAGGGCGATGGCCGCGATGAGCAGCGCGTTGCCGGTGGAGGTGCCGGCGACCGTGACGAGGCCGGCGCGCAGGCCGCCGGTCGCGGCGGTGGAGATGACGAGCGTCACGATTCGGGCCCGGCACGAGCAGCAGCACGATCGTGATGGCGAGAAAGCCCGCGAACAGATGCCAGTTCATGCCGGTGAGCTTAGCTGACCGCGGGTGCACGCGCGGCGTCAGTGTCGGGTGAGCTCGAGTCCCAGGTCCCGGCTGTAGGTGACGTTCATCACGTTGTCGTACCAGCCGAGGACTTGCGGCTTCACCAGGTGCTTGTTGACGTAAAAGTACAGCGGCAGCAGCGGATGGTCGGCCAGCATGGTGCGCTCGGCCTCCTCGAGCAGCGCGCGGCGCCTCCCCTGATCGACCTCGGCCGCCGCGCGCGCGAGCAGCGCGTCGTAGGCGGCGCTGCGATAGCGCGGCAGGTTCAAGCCGAAGTCGCTCTTCAGGTACTGCGCGAAGGTATAGGCGTCGTTGTAGTCGCCCGCCCAGCTCGAGCGGAACAGCTCGACCTCGCCGCGGTCGATCTGCGCGAGCAGCGACTTGAACTCGACCTGCGTGAGGGTGACCTCGGCCCCGAGCGCCTCCTTCCACATGGAGGCGACCGCGACTGCGACCTTGGTGTGCACCTCGCCGGCGTTGTAGCGCAGCTCGAAGGCGAGCGGGTGCGCGCTGGAATAGCCCGCCTCGCGGTACAGGCGCTGCGCTTCGGCGATGCGCGCCGGCATCGGCTTGCCGGCGTAGTCGAAGGACTGCGGTGTGTAGTCGTCGATCCCCGGCGGCACCCACCCGTAGGCCGGCAGCTCACCGACCCGCAGCACGAGGGTCGCGAGTTTCTCGCGGTCGATGACGAGCGAGAGCGCACGGCGCAGCTTCGGCTGCCCGGCGAACGGTGCGCGGCCGAGGTTGAAGCCGTAGTAGTAGGTCGTCAGCTGCGGGGAGATGTGGAGCTCGGCGCCGAGGTGTTCCTTGAGCCAGTCGAACTGGCCGCGCGGCACCACCGCGGTGACCTCGAGCTCCCCGCCGCGGTAGCGGGCGAGCTCGGCGTTCTCATCCGGAACGATCAGGTACTTCACGGCCGCGAGCCTCGTGGCGGCATCGTTCCAGTAGTAGCGGTTGCGGGTCGCGAGCACGTAGGAGCCCTGCACCCACTCCTTGAGCACGAAGGCGCCGTTCGCGACCATGACTCCGGCGCGCGCGTAAGCGTCCGGGTGGCTCGCGAGCGTCGGCCGGTGCACCGGGCAGGTGCTCGGGTGGGAGAGCAGCGCCGGCAGGTACGGCGCCGGTGCCGCGAGCGTCACGACCACGGTCGAGTCGTCGGGGGCGCTGACACCGAGAGTCTCGGGCGGCTTCCTCCCGGCGACGATGTCGTCGGTGTTGACGATCACGTCGGCGTACTGGGCGTAGCCTGAGCCGGTGGCGGGGTCGACCAGGCGGCGCATCCCCGCCACGAAATCCGCGCCCACCACGCGCTCGCCGTTCGACCAGCGCGCCTCGGGCCGCAGCGTGAACGTATAGACCTTGCCGTCGGCGCTCACGCTCCAGCGGCTCGCCACGCCCGGAGCCACCGCGGCCTTGCGATCGAGCGTCGTCAGCCCCTCGCACAGGTCGCGCACGATGCTCTGCGCCTCGAAGCCGCGCACCTTCTGGGGATCGAGCGAGTCGGGATCGGGGCCCCCGCCGCGCACCAGCACCGGGGCCGCGGGTGCGGCGGTCCCCGGGGTCCCATCGGCTCCGCTGCCGCTGCGCGTGCAGGCAGCCACCAGCGCCAGCGCGGCGAGCCCGGCGGGCCACGCGGCCGGCGTCCACCTCATGCGGAGCGGCGCCGCTGGCGGCTCGAGTTGATCGCGGCGCGCAGCGCGGCGGCGGCAGCGCGTGCGGTGGCGGCGAAGTCCTCACCGGGCGCCTGCGCCGAGCCGTAGAGAATGGCGCGTGAGGAGCTCACCAGGAGGCCGGCGCCGGAGGCGGTCTGGCCGGCCGTGACGGCCTGCGCCACGTCGGCCCCCTGCGCGCCGACCCCCGGCAGCAGCAGCGGCATGTCGCCCACGATGCGGCGTACCTCGGCGAGCTCGCGCGGGTAGGTGGCGCCGACCACGAGCGCGCAGTTGCCGCGGGCGTTCCAGCGCTGCGCCGCGAGCTCCGCCACCACGTGATAGAGCCGCCGCGCGCCGACCTCGAGGTCCTGGAGATCCCGCGCGCCGGGGTTGGAGGTGCGGCACAGGATGAAGACACCCTTGTCCGCGTGCTTCAGGAACGGCTCGAGGGAGTCGCCGCCGAGGTAGGGGTTCACGGTGAGGGCATCCGCACCGTAGCGCTCGAAGGCCTCGATGGCGTAGCGCTCGGCGGTGTGGCCGACATCGCCCCGCTTGCCGTCGAGGATCACAGGAATGCCGGGGTACGTGCGGTGCACGTACTCGATGGTGCGCTCGAGCTGGTCTTCGGCCTCGTAGGCGGCATAGTGCGCGAACTGCGGCTTGTAGGCGCACACCAGGTCGTGGGTGGCGTCGATGATCGCCTTGTTGAACTGGAAGATCGGCGAGGCGGCGGCGGCGACCTGGCGCGGAAAGCGCTCGATCTCCGGGTCGAGCCCGACGCACAGGAGCGAGTCGTTTTTCTCCCAGGCGCTCGCCAGATCGAGCGTGAAGGCGCTCATGCGACCCGCGGGGCGCGGCCGGCGGCGCGCTTCTTCAGGTGCACCAGCAGGATCGAGACGGCGGCCGGCGTGACGCCCGGGACGCGGCCCGCCTGGCCGACGGTCGCGGGGCGCGCCTCGGAGAGCCGCTGGCGCACCTCGTGCGACAGGCCGTGGAGCTGTGCGTAGTCGAGATCGGGAGGCAGCGCCGTCGCCTCGTTGCGGGCGGCGCGCTCGATCTCCTCGAGCTGCCGCTCGAGGTAGCCCGAATAGCGGGCGCGCACCTCGACCTGGGCGCGGATCTGCGCCGGCAGCCGCGCATCGATCGGCAGCACCGGCTCCTCGCCCGAGTCCTCCTCCGGCAGCCACTCGGGGGGACCTGCGACCTCGAGGAGCGCCTCGTAGGTCACCTCGGGACGCTTCAGCAGCTCGAAGGCGGAAGCGTCCTGGGCGAGCGGCGCGCCGAGCACGCGCGCGGCCCACGCCGGCGAGAGCTGCGCGGGCTTCACGCGCAGCTCCGTCAGGCGCTCGATCTCGATCTCGGTGAGGTACTGCTTGATCTCGAACAGCCGCCAACGCTCATCGTCCACGAGCCCGAGCTCGCGCCCGAGCGGCGTCAGACGCTGATCGGCGTTGTCCTCGCGCAGCAGCAGCCGATACTCCGCGCGGCTCGTGAACATGCGGTACGGCTCGCGCGTGCCGCGCGTGACCAGGTCGTCGATGAGCACGCCGAGGTAGCCATCGCTGCGCTTCGGAACCCAGGGAGCGGCGTCCGCGACTGCGCGGGCGGCATTGATGCCGGCCACGAGTCCCTGGGCCGCCGCCTCCTCGTAGCCGGTGGTTCCGTTGATCTGCCCGGCGAAGTACAGGCCCGCGAGCGAGCGGGTCTCGAGCGAGGCCTTGAGGTCCCGCGGGTCGAAGTAGTCGTACTCGATCGCATAGCCCGGGCGCGTGAGGTGCGCGCGCTCGAAGCCGCGGATGGTGCGCACGAACTCGCACTGCACGTCGAAGGGCAGGCTGGTCGAGATGCCGTTCGGGTAGATCTCGTGCGTGTTGAGTCCCTCGGGCTCGACGAAGATCTGGTGCGAGGGCTTGTCCGCGAAGCGCACCACCTTGTCCTCGACCGAGGGGCAGTAGCGCGGCCCGACGCCCTCGATTTTTCCCGTGAACATCGGCGAGCGGTCGGTGGCCGCGCGAATGATCTCGTGAGTTCGCTCGTTTGTGCTTGTAATGTAACAATCCGTCTGCTTCGGATGCTCATCTACTCGCCCGAGGAACGAAAAGACCGGAGTCGGGACATCCCCCGGCTGGCGGGTCATCGCCGCCCAGTCCAGAGTTCGGCCGTCGATGCGGGGCGGGGTGCCGGTCTTGAGGCGTCCGACCCGCAGCTTGAGCTCGCGCAGCCGCGCCGCGAGGGGGAGCGAGGCCGGATCGCCGGCGCGGCCGCCCGGATAGTTGTCGAGCCCGACGTGAATGCGTCCGCCGAGGAAGGTACCGACGGTGAGCACCAGGGCGCGGGCCTCGATGCGGATCCCGGTGACCGTGACGACGCCGCGCACACGGCTGCCCTCGATCAGGAGGTCGGCCGCCTCCTGCTGAAAGAGCGCGAGATTCGGCTGGCTCTCGAGGAGCGCACGGATCGCCGCCCGATAGAGCACCCGGTCCGCCTGGGCGCGGGTGGCGCGCACGGCCGGTCCCTTGCTGGCGTTCAGCGTGCGGAACTGGATGCCGGCGCGGTCGGCGGCGCGCGCCATGGCGCCGCCGAGGGCGTCGATCTCGCGCACCAGGTGGCCCTTGCCGATGCCGCCGATGGCGGGGTTGCAGCTCATCGCCCCGAGAGTCTCGATGCTCTGCGTGAGGAGCAGCGTGCGCGCCCCCATGCGCGCCGCGGCGAGTGCCGCTTCGCTCCCGGCGTGTCCGCCGCCGACGACGATGACGTCGTAGTTCCAGGCCTTCGCTCGCGTCATGGCGATGAGCTTCGTGCGGACAGGGTCGCGTATTGTAGGTCGACGAGGCGCGCCGGCAAGGGGTCGCTTCAGTCGGATGAGGCGGGGCGCAGCGGCTGCGCAATCAGCTCCCGCAGCGCGCCGGCGTGCGTGGCGGCGAAGGCGCGCGCCTCGACCTCGAAGCGGTTGTCCCAGTAGCCGTGCCGCAGGCACTCGGCCAGATAGCGCGGCACGGTCAGGGTCCCCCGTTGCCACTGCCCGATGACGTGCCAGTACTCGTGCAGCACGAGGTGCGGATCGGCGAAGAAGGCCGCCGCCGGGCCGCGCAGGTAGATGCGTCCGGGGCGGGTGGTGGCGAGTGCGCGCCCGTGCAGCCGGGCGTACCAGGAATGCTCGATCACGGTCACGTGATCGACGGCCTCGCCGAGGAGGTGCTCCAGGGCGGCACGGATCGCGGGCGGGACGGGCGCGGCGCGCGCGCCCGTGGGATTCACGGTGGCGGACGGCAAGCTAAGCCTCGCCCGCGCCGGCCTCAGGCGCGCGTGTGCACCCAGCCCATGCCGGGGCGGAAGCGCAGCGTGCGCGCCGGCCCCGCCGCGACGTCTTCGGGCAGCAGCTGTACGCCGGCGTCGGTGAGGTAGTGGCGCACCACGGTGAGGACCGTCTCGCACACCGGCTGCGCCTGCGCGCCCTCGGCCAGGTGCGCGACGATGCGCGCCTGCAGGTGACGCGCCGCGGGCGCGGCCGCGCGCAGCGCCTCGAGGCAGCGGTCGAGCAGCAGCAGCTCGGTGGCGAGCGTCGTGTCGGTGACGTCGGCGGGCTTGGAGCTCTTGACGATGCAGCGCAGGTGCAGCAGCGCGCCGGCTTCCTCGGCGGCGTCGTAGACGCAGACCGCAACCGCCGAGCGCAGCTCGGTGGTGAGGATCGCGTCCTCGGCCGTGACCTCGAAGCGGTCCGGTGCGACGTGAATCTCCCGGCGGTTTTCTGCGTGCCTTTCCATATGCTGCTGTATACCGACCGGCACCGGGCAGTGCGCGCCTCGCTGGCCAAAGTATGAACTGTCGCACGGCGCGCGCGTAGAATATGCGAATGCGTTCCCCCCCGCCGCGCCTCACGCGGCCGCCCTGTGCGGCGCTGCTGACGCTCGCCGCCCTCGGCGCAGCGCTCGGCGCGCCGGCGGCGGAGCAGCCCGCGATGGCCGCGCCCGCGCTGTCCTCGATCCGGGTGAGCGGCGATGCGCGCGTCAGCGCCAAGCCCGACCGGGTGCAGATCGATGTCGGCGTGCAGACTCAGGCGCCGCTGTCGCAGGATGCCGCCAGCGCCAACGCCCGCCAGCTCGATGCGACGCTCGCCGCGGTGCGCAAGGCGGCCGGCCCGACCGCGCAGCTGAAGACCGTGAGCTACTCGCTCAATCCGAACTACCAGTATCACTCGGGCGCCGAGCCCGTTATCGTCGGCTACACCGCTCTCAACGTGGTACAGGTGCAGCTCGACGATCTCGGGCGCATCGGCGATGTCATCGACGCCGCCACGCACGCCGGCGCCAATCGGATCCAGGGGATCCAGTTCACGCTGCGCGATCAGGACGCGGTGCGCGCCGAGGCGCTGCGCGAGGCGGCCACACGGGCCCGCGCCGAAGCGGAGGTGCTGGCCCAGGCGCTCGGTCTCAGGATCCTGCGCGTGCTCAGCGTCGAGGAGTCGAGCCCGGGCATCGTTCCGGTGCGCACGCAGCTTACGATGGCGCGCGCCTCGGCGGGCGCCGAGGTCGCGACGCCGGTCGAGGCCGGGACGCTCGATGTCAGTGCCATCGTCACCCTGACGGTGGAGGTGGGACCCGCGGGGCATTAGCCGCGCGCGGCTCTCCTCGGGAGGTGAGGCCATGACCACGGTGCGCAGGCTCCTCGACGGCAAGGGCCGGGCGATCTTCTCGGTGGAGCCGCAGGCATCCGTGCTCGATGCGATCCGGCTCATGGCCGAGCACCACGTGGGGGCGTTGCTCGTCATGCGCGGGCAGGCGCTCGAGGGCATCCTGTCCGAGCGCGACTACGCCCGCAAAGTCATCCTGCGCGGCCGTTCCTCGGCCGATACGCCGGTGCGCGACATCATGAGCACGCCGGTGCTCACCGTGACGCTCGAGACCTCGGTCGGCGAGTGCATGCAGCTCATGACCGATCGCCACGTGCGCCACCTGCCGGTCGTCGAGGGCGCCCGCGTGGTCGGGATGGTCTCGATCGGCGACCTGGTGAAGGCGGTCATCGCCGAGCAGCAGCAGCAGATCGAGCAGCTCGAGAGCTACATCCACCGCTGAGCGCAGCGCGCTCAGTGCGCGGGCAGCGGCCGGGCGCCGGGATCCGGCCCCGCGGCGCTCCCCGCGGCGTGCCCGGCGTCGGCCTGCGGAAAATAGAGCTTCGCGATCGCGAGCGCGAGCGCATAGGGCGCAGGCTGGTCGCGGTTCGTGAGCACGATCACCGTGAAGTGGCGGGCCGGCCAGCGCACGATCACGTTGCGAAAGCCGACCGTCTCCCCCGAGTGCCAGAGCGTCTCCCCGCTGATGCGCCAGCCGAAGCCATAGCGCACCGCCGGATCGTCGCTATCGGTACCCGGGGTGAATGCCGCCTCGAGCGACTCGCGCGCGAGCAGACGCGTGTCGTAGAGCGCCGCATCCCACTTGGCGAGGTCGTCGATCGAGGAGTAGACGCCGCCGTCGCCCAAGACCGCGCTGGTGAGGCTCTGGTCGGTGCGCTTCCACGCGGAGCCGCTCGCGCTGTAGCCGAAGGCGCGCCGCGGGACTCTCGAGACGCCGGCCTGGTAGGCGAGGCTCGAGTACATGCCGAGCGGGATGAAGATGCGTGCGCGCAGGAACGAGGCGAAGTCGCGGCCGGAGGCGCGCTCGACGACGAGCGCAAGGAGCGAGTAGCCCGTGTCGCTGTAGCGGTAGCGGCTGCCGGGCGGGAAGTAGGTGCGGTTCTCGCGCTCGAGCATCGCGAGCACGTCGGCGTCGTGCACCTGGCGCGTGGCGTCCGCGGGGATCAGATCCTCGTAGTCGATCAGGCCCGCGGTGTGGGTGAGGAGCTGACGCAGCGTTACCGGCTCGGCTGCCGGCGGGAGCGAGGGCAGCCAGCGGCGCACCGGGTCGTCGAGCGTGAGCCGGCGATCCTGCGCGAGCAGGAGGATCGCCGCGGCGGTGAACTGCTTGGTCATCGAGGCGAGACGGAAGTCGGTGGCCGCGGTCACGGGTGTTCGCCGCTCGAGGTCGGCGAGCCCGTAGGCGCGGCGGAAGACCGGCCCGGCACCGAGCCCGTATAGGCGCGCAGCAGCGCATCGATCCGCGCGCCGCGCGGGTCCTCGCGCGCGCCACAGCCCGCGGCGAGGAGGGCGAGTATTGCGAGCGCCGCCGTCCTCACGAGCACGGCTCCGCGCGCACTGCCCCCGGGGTGCGCGTGAGCCGCACCGGCGCGCTCTCGCGCAGCAGGCACATCGCGAGCAGGCCGAGGAGCGCCGCCGCCAGCATGTACCACCCGGGCGCGAGCGCGTTGCCGGAGAGCTCGAGCAGCCACTTGAGGACGAACTGCGTCGAGCCGCCGAAGACTGCGATGGCGAGCGCGTAGACGAGCGACAGCGTGCCGGCGCGCACGCGCCGCGGCAGCGATTCCGCCAGCGCGGCGACCACCGGCCCCTGGTTGAGCCCGGTCAGGACGCCGAGCAGCACGCAGGCGCCATAGAGCGCCGCGGGGCTGTGGAAGCGCACGATGGCGAGGAATGCCGGCCAGGTGCACGCGGCGAGCAGCGCCGTGGAGAGAATCATCACCGGCCGGCGCCCGAGGCGGTCGGACAGCCAGCCGCCGAGCGGGTCGCAGCACATCATGGAGGAGGCGCTCACCAGGGTGGCGATGAACGCGAGACGCGCGCTCATGCCGAGGGTGTCGGCGGCGTAGGTGGTCAGATAGTCCATCACGTAGCCGATCACGGTGCCCGAGGCGAGCATGGCAAAGCCGAGCAGCGCTACCCGGCGGTAGTCCGCGGCCGCCTCCGACGAGGGCTCCGGGTCCGCGAGGGTCTCGGGCAGGGCGCGCCGCAGCGTGAGCCCCACCGGCACGATGGCCGCGCCGAGCAGGAAGGCGACGCGCCAGCCGAACTCATCGAGCTGCCCGGGCGTGAGCACGGAGGAGAGCGCGACCCCGACGAGCGCGGAGCAGAACGCGGCGGCATCCGCCGTCATGGGCTGGAGCGAGGCGTACAGGCCCCGCCGCCCGGGGGGCGCCGCCTCGACCAGGTAGGCGAGACTCGGGCCCACCTCGCCGCCCACCGAGAAGCCCTGCAGCAGCCGCCATGCGATCACCAGGAGCGGCGCGGCGACGCCGATCGAGCGGTAGGAGGGCGTGAGCGCGAGCCCCACCATGCCGAGCCCCATCAGACCGAAGGACACGAGCATCGCCGGGCGCCGCCCCACCCGGTCGGCGAGCCGCCCGAGCACCGCCGCGCCCAGCGGCCGCATGAGAAACCCGGCGCCGAAGGTGGCGAGCGACATGAGCAGGCTCGTCCCCGGTGTGCGCGCCGGGAAGAACGTGCGGCTGATCTGCAGCGCGAAGAACGCGTAGGCGATGAAGTCGTAGAACTCGAGTCCGTTGCCGGCCACCACGGCCAGGACGTCGCGCGCGGGCATGACTCTCGCCTGCGGCGCGGCGGCAGCGGCGTGCGCGGCCACTACTTGCGCCAGTAGGCGGGCGTCGCGAGCACGATCACGCTGAAGATCTCCAGCCGCCCGAGCAGCATCGCCGCCGTGCACAGCCAGATCTGCGCGGCCGTGAGCCCGTGGAAGCTGTGCACCGCGCCCGGCGGCCCGAAGCCGTGGGCGGTGTTGTTGATCGAGGCGACACTCGCCGCGAGCGACGACTGGAAGTCGAGCCCGGTGAGGAGCAGCGCGAAGGTGAAGAACGCCGCCGTCATGAAGTACAGGAAGATGAAGGCGAGCACTGCGTGACCGACCGAGTCGGGGATCGCTCGCCCGCCGATGCGCACCGGCGCCACGGCGGCCGGATGCACCAGCAGCTGCAGCTCCCGGCCCGCCTGCCGGGCGAGCAGCAGCGTGCGGAACATCTTGACGCCGCCGCCGGTCGAGCCGGTACTGCACACGATGCCCGACAGGAACAGCATCCAGTACGGGGCGAACGCCGGCCACTGCTGGTAATCCTGGCTGGTCAAGCCGCTGGTCGTGGCCTGGGAGATCACATTGAAGGCCGAGTGGCGCAGCGCCGTCATGAAGCCGGGATAGACGCCGTGCCAGCTGAGCAGCGCCGCCACGCCGATGACGCTCAGCGACAGGATCACGAAGATCGCGCGGCATTCGGGATCGACCTGGTAGGTGTCGAGGCTCAGGCGCCGCAACGCGATGAAATGGCGCGCGAAATTGAGCGCGGCGATGAGCATGAGGGCCGCCAGAGTGAGCTCGATCGCCGGCGAGTCGAAGTAGCCGATGCTGCGGTCGTGGGTCGAGAAGCCGCCGAGCCCGACCGCCGCGAACGCATGGCAGATCGCATCGAACCACGACATGCCGCAGATGCGCAGCGCCGCGATGCCGGCGACCGTGATGAGCGCGTACACGAGCCACAACGAGCGGGCCGTCTCGGTGATGCGCGGCGTCAGTCGCTCTTCCTTGGCCGGCCCCGGCGCCTGGTTCTTGTAGAGCTGCATGCCGCCGACGCCGAGCAGCGGCAGCACCGCGAGCGCCATGACGATGATCGCCAGTCCCCCGAACCAGTGGAGCGAGGCGCGCCAGAAGTTGAGCGAGGGCGGCAGCGCATCGAGGCCGGTGAGCACGGTCGAGCCGGTCGCGGTGAGGCCCGACATCGCCTCGAAATAGGCGCCGGTGATGCTGAGCTGCGGCAGGGCGAGCAGCAGCGGCACCGCCGCCGCCCCCGACAGCAGCAGCCAGCCGAGGGTCACCAGCAGAAAGCCGTCGCGCGCGCGCAGCTCGCGCTTCAGGCGCGCGCTCGCCGCGGATAGCGCGAGACCGGCGAGCGCGGCGAGCGCGGCCGCCAGCAGGAACTTCGGCCACAGCCCGTCCCCCATGACGAGCGAGCAGGCGATGGGCAGGGCGAAGGTCAGGGCGAAGGCCGCGAGCAGCAGACCCAGGGCGTAGGCGACCGCGAGCACGGCGTTGCGTCAGCCTTCAGCGCGGCGCACGCAGGAACAGCTTCTCGACCGCCTCGAGATGCCGGCGGTCGGCGAGGAACAGGATCACGTGATCCTCGGCACGCACCACGGTGTCGTGGTGCGCCATGATCACGCTGTCGCCGCGCACCACCGCGCCGACCGAGGCGCCGTCCGGCAGCGGGATCTCGCCCACCATGCGGCCCACCACGCGCGAGGAGCGCTCATCCCCGTGCACGATGGCCTCGATGGCCTCCGCCGCGCCGCGCCGCAGCGCGTGCACGCGCACCACGTCGCCGCGCCGCACGTGCGCCAGCAGCGAGCCGATGGTGATGGTCTGCGGCGAGACCGCGATGTCGATGGTGCCCGACTGCACCAGCTCGGCGTAGGAGGGCCGGTTGATGAGCGCCATCACCTTGGCGGCGCCGAGGCGCTTGGCGAGCATCGCCGAGAGGATGTTGGCCTCCTCGGAGTTGGTCATGGCGGCGAACACGTCGGCGCTGTCGATGTTCTCCTCGACCAGCAGCTCCTCGTCGGCGGCGTCGCCGTGCAGCACGATCGCCCGGTCGAGGAGCTCGGAGATGCGGCGCGCGCGCCGCGCGTCGCGCTCGATGATCTTCACCTGGTTGGAATGCTCGAGCGTCTTCGCCAGGCGAAAACCGATGTTGCCGCCGCCGGCGATCACGACGCGGCGCGCCGCGTGGTCGCCGCGGCGCATCTCGCTGGTGACGCGCCCGATGTCCTCGCGCGCGGCGAGGAAGAACACCTCGTCGCCCTCGGCGATCACGCTGTCGCCCTCGGGCCGGACGCCGCGGCCGTCGCGGTAGATCGCCACCACGCGCACCTCCATCTTCGGCAGGTGTGCGGCCAGCTCGCGCAGCGGGTGCCCGACCATGAGGCCGCCGGCGCGCGCGCGCACCGCCACCAGGCGCACCTTGCCGTCGGCGAAGTCGAGCACCTGCAGCGTCCCGGGATGGTGGATGAGCCGCTCGACGTACTCGGTGACCAGCCGCTCCGGGCTGATGAAGACGTCCACCGCGAGCGCATCCACCCCGAAGAGCTCGGCGCGGTCGGTGTACTCGGCGGCGCGGATGCGCGCGATCTTGGTCGGCGTGCGGAACAGCGCGAACGCCACCTCGCACGCCATCAGGTTCACCTCGTCGCTCGAGGTGAGCGCCACCATCACGTCGGCCTCGGCGGCGCCCGCCGCCTCGAGCACGGTCGGATGCGCGGCGTTGCCGACTACGGTGCGCACCTCGAGCCGCTCCTGCAGGTCGCGCAGCGCCTCCTCGTTGCTGTCGACGATCGTGACCTCGTTGGACTCCTCGCGCGAGAAGTGCTGGGCGGCGGTGCGCCCGACCTGGCCGGCGCCGAGGATCAGAATTTTCACAACGGCTCCAGGTTCGCGTACTGAACCATCAGCCACTTGGTGCCCTGCCGCTCGAAGCTCACCTGCACGCGCGCCTGCGCGCCGTTCCCCTCGACGTTGAGGATCACCCCTTCGCCGAACTTGCCGTGGCGCACGCGCCCGCCGAGACGCATGCCGGGGCTGGCGGGCTCCTCCGGGCGGAAGCGCCCCGCGGCGAGCGGCCGTGCCACCTGCACGCGCGGCCGCACCTCCTCGAGCAGCTCCTCGGGAATCTCGCGCACGAAGCGCGACACCTGCCCGTAGCTGTCGACGCCGTGGAGGCGCCGCTGCTCGGCGTAGCTGAGATACAGCGTGCGCATGGCGCGCGTCATGCCGACGTAGGCGAGGCGCCGCTCCTCCTCGAGCCCCTCGAGATCGACGGTCGAGCGCTGGTGCGGAAACAGTCCCTCCTCGAGCCCCGCGAGGAACACCACCGGGAACTCGAGCCCCTTCGCCATGTGCAGCGTCATCATCTGCACGCAGTCCTCCCACTCCTCCGCCTGGCCGGCGCCGGACTCGAGCGCGGCGTGCGCCAGGAACGCCTCGAGCGGCTCGAGCTCGCTCGTCTCGGGCGCGAAACCGCGCGCCGCGCTCACCAGCTCCTCGAGGTTCTCGACGCGCGCCTCGCCGCGCTCGGCCTTGTCGCGCTGGTAGTGGGCGATGAGTCCCGAGCCCTTGAGCACCGCGTCGACCCGCTCGTGCAGCGCGAGCGGGCGCGTCTCGAGCGCGAGCCGCTCGATGAGGGCGCGGAAGCCCTCGAGTGAGGCGAGCGCCCGCGCACCGAGCTCGGCGCCGCCCGCGCTGCCGCCATTCGCGGCCGCCTCCCACAGCGAGCTGCCGGCGGCGCGGGCGCGCTCGCGCAGCGCCTCGAGGCTCTTCGCGCCGAGGCCGCGCGGCGGCAGGTTCACGACGCGCTCGAACGAGGCATCGTCGCGGCGGTTGGCGATCAGCCGCAGGTAGGCGAGCGCGTCCTTGATCTCGGCGCGCTCGAAGAAGCGCAGGCCTCCGTACACCTTGTAGGGAATGCGCGCCGACAGGAACGCCTCTTCGAAGACGCGCGACTGCGCGTTGGAGCGGTACAGGACCGCGATCTCGCGCCGCTTGAGCCCGTGGGCGACGTGCTCGCGGATGCGGTGCGTGACGAACTCCGCCTCGTCGCGCTCGTTGAAGGCGCTGTAGAGGTGCAGCGGCTCGCCGCGCGCGCCGCTCGTCCAGAGCTTCTTGCCGAGGCGCGTCGCGTTGTGGGAGATGAGCCCGTTGGCGGCCTCGAGAATCGTGCCGGTCGAGCGGTAGTTCTGCTCGAGGCGAAAGAGCTGTGCCTGCGCATAATCGCGGCGGAAGTCCTGCAGGTTCTCGGGGCGCGCTCCGCGAAAGCCGTAGACCGCCTGGTCATCGTCGCCCACCACGAACGGCGCGCCGCCGTCGCCTCCCGTGAGCAGCTTCATCCAGGCGTACTGGATCGCGTTGGTATCCTGGAACTCATCGACCAGCACGTGGCGGAAGCGCCGCCGGTAGTGCGCGAGCAGCTGCGGGTGGTCGCGCCACAGCTCGAAGGCGCGCAGCAGCAGCTCGGCGAAGTCCACCATGCCGGTGCGCGCGCAGGCCTCCTCGTAGGCGGCATAGAGCCGGATCAGCTCGCGGCGGGTCGGATCGTTGCGGTCGGCGAGCTGCGCCGGGCGCCGCCCCTCGTCCTTCCTGGAATTGATGAACCACTGCACCTCGCGCGGCACCCAGCGAGTCTCGTCGAGCTCGGCGGCGCGGATCACCTTCTTGATGAGGCGCTGCTGGTCCTCGGAGTCCATGATCTGGAAGCCCTGGACGAGCCCCGCCTCGCGCCAGTGGATGCGCAGCAGCCGGTGCGCGATCCCGTGAAAGGTGCCGATCCAGAGCGCCGCCGCGGGGATGCCCAGCAGCCGCTCGACGCGCGCGCGCATCTCGCCGGCCGCCTTGTTGGTGAAGGTGACCGCGAGAATGCTCTGGGGCGAGGTGCCCTCGGCCAGGATCACCCAGGCGATGCGGTGCGTGAGCACGCGCGTCTTGCCGCTGCCGGCCCCGGCCAGCACCAGCACCGGTCCCGGCGGAGCGGTGACCGCGGCGCGCTGCGCGTCGTTGAGGGGTGCGAGGACCGGGGTGAGATCCATAGGGCGCGCATTCTACGGGAAAGCGTCCCGGCTTCTCAGGCGCGCGCTGCGAGGCTCTCCTCGGCGAAGCGCACCACCGCGACCACGAAACTGAGCAGCACGGGGCCGACGATCAGTCCCAGGATCCCGAACGCCGAGACGCCGCCGATCGCGCCGATGAAGACCGCGAGCGGCGAAACGTCGGCGTGCCGGGAGGCGAGCAGCGGACGCAGCACCGATTCCGCGACCCAGAGCCCCACGGTCCACAGCGCCAGGAACAGCGCCGCTCCCCAGCGGCCGGAGAAGGCCAGGTAGAGCGCCGCCGGAATCAGCACGATGGCCGAGCCCGAGGGGAGGAAGGCGGCGAGCACGGCCAGCACGCCGAACACGAGCGGCGAAGGGAGCCCGACGATCGCGAAGCCGATGCCGACCACGACGCCGTTGAAGAGCGCGGTCGCCACCGAGCCGAAGACCACGGCGCGCGTGACGTCGCCGAGGTAGTTGAGGAAGCGCGTACGCTGCTCGGGCGCCATCGGGATGAGCCGCTCGCACGCGGCGAGCATCGCGCGGCCATCCTGCAGGAAGAAGAACAGCATGAAGAGCATCATGAAGAAGCCGATCAGGGTGCCGAACACCCCGAGCGCCAGATCGCCTCCGGTGGCCGCGGCGGACTTGAGCAGCGATTCCACGCCGCCGCTGATCCAGCCCTCGATCTCGCTGGCGCTCACCACGGCGTTATCGCGCGCCCAGCTCACCCAGCCGCCGATCACGGGCAGCGTCGAGAGGCGCGTCAGGACCTCGGACCAGGAGAGAACGCTGCTGCCTTTGAGGTGGGCGACGAGGTGCGCCACCTGGCCGGCGAAGGCGACGCCGAGCATCGCCAGCGGCGCCAGCACGAGGAAGGGGGTGAGCCCCGTCAGAATACCGGCCGAGAGCGCCGGCCGGCCCTTGAGGCGCGCGGTGAGCCACTGGTGCAGGGGATAGAGCACGAAAGCGAGGACCGCCGCCCAGCCGAGCTCGGCACGCAGCGGTGCGAGCACGCGATAGAGGCCGTAGGCCAGCAGCGCCGCAGCCACGACCAGGAACGAGCGGCGGTAGAACTGGGATTGCATGCGGGGTCATAGCCTAACGGGAACGGTCGCGGCGCGCGAACTCGTACGGCCGCTGCGCGCCTTCAACGCGCGCCGGACTCGGCAAAGCGCGCGGCGAACGCGCGGTCGGTGAGACTCTCGAGGAAAGCCTCGAGCGCGGCGCGCTCGGCGGCGGTCAGCGGAGAGCGCGGCAGCCGCGAGTCGATAGCCGCTGCGCCACCCGGGCGCCGCGCCAGGTCCGAATAATGCCCGAGCACGGCCGCGAGGCTGGCGAAGCGCCCGTCGTGCATGTAGGGCGCGGTCAGCGCCACGTTGCGCAGCGTCGGTACGCGCAGCGGCTGCGCGCTCGTGCCGTCGCGGGCGAAGCTCGCGCGCCCGGTCTCGCCGCGCGCATCGCGCCAGTTGCCCGAGAAGTTGAAGCCGGAGTGGCAGCCGGCACAGCCGACGCGCGCCGAGTAGAAGAGCGCCATCCCCTCTTTCGCCTGAGCCGTGAGCGCCCCGTGCTCGCCCGCGAACACGTAGGCGTCGAAGGGTGAGCCGCCGGAGAGGAGCGTGCGCTCGAAGGCCGCGATCGCCTTGACCGAGTGGTCGAAGGTGACTGCGGGGTGCGTTTGCGGGAAGGACGCGGCGAATGCGGCGGAGTAGGCGGGGTCGGCGGCGAGCTCGGCGCACAGCGAGCGCTCGCGCCCCTTGAGTCCGAGCTCCACGGGGTGCTCGTTGAGCAGCGGCTCGAGCATCTGCGTCTCGAGCGAGCGCACCCGGGGCCGCTGCCAGCCGAAGGTGATGTTGTAAGCGACGTTGACCAGTGCGAGCGCGTTATGGGGCAGCGGCTCGCCCAGGGCGCCGACCGCACGCGGCCGGCCGTCGGAGAAGGAGCGCTGCGGATCGTGGCAGCTGGCGCAGGAGTAACGGCCGGTCGCCGACAGGCGCGGGTCGAAGAACAGGCGCTCCCCGAGCGCCACCTTGGCGTCCGACATGGGGTTGTCGGGCGGGACCGCCGGGACGGGAAAGCCGCGCGGCAGATGCCAGGTGTAGGAGACGGCGGCAGCCGCCCCGGGAGCGGCCGCGCCCGCTGCCGCACCTGTGAGCAGCGCGGCTGCCGCGGCGAGTACCGCGCTGGCTGCCCTCAGCGCCAGGCGGTCGCGGTAGCGGCGCGGGTGAGCGCTGCGGTCTGCGCGGCGATCTGGCTGCGCTCCTGGATCCACTTGTCGAGCTCATCGACCCGCGCCGCATTATCGCTTACCGGGGCGGCGCGCTGGGCGGCGACCCAGCCCTTCATCGCGCCGAGGAGCTTGGCGGCGAGCGCGCGGTCGCCGGCGAACAGCTCGAGATAGGCCTGCTTGGCATCCTCGGGGCGATCGAGCGCGAGGTATGCCTCGCCGCGGTACTCGATCGCATCCGGGTAGCCGGGCTTGAGTGCGAGTGCCCGGTCGTAGGCCGAGAGCGCCTCATCGTAGTGGCCGAGCTTGCGGCTCGTGTAGCCGACATAGTTCCAGGCCTCGTAACGCCGCGGGTCGAGCTGCACCGCCTGCTGGAACTTCCCGAGCGCGCCGGCGTAACGGTCCTGGCTCTCGCGCCGGGCGCGCTCCTTCCTGCCGGCATCGCTCGCCTGGGCCGCCTCGAGATCGGCCTTGTCGGCTTTCTTCACGTAGCCCACGCCGTCATTGTAGAGGTCGCGTGCCTGTTGCTCCGGGGTGAGTACGCGCGGTGGCATCGGGGACATGGAGGGCACGCCGCCGCCGCCGTTGGCGAAGGCCAGGAGGGTTGCGCCGCACAACAGAGCGGCCGCGAGGAGCTTGAGAGGGGTGCGCATGGGTTGCTCTCCTTTCGCCCTATGCTGCCGCTGCTGCCGCCGGCCTCGCAAGCACCGGAACCGCTCGAGGCGCGCGCGCGGCGTTCCCGGCGCGCGACTCACCAGCGGTTGCGCAGCTCCCGTAAGCGCACGAACACGCTGCGGGCGTCGGGCTGCTCCGGGAGGTCGGGGAAGCGCGCGCGCAAGCGCGCGATGAGCTGCGGGCTCTGCAGCCGGAAGAAGGTGTTGATGCGCTTCTCCTGCGCCAGCGTGGTCACCAGGGCCTTGGCGGGATCGTGGTCGCGTGCCTGCTCGAGGACTGCGGCCGCGTCGCGGTTCGCAGGCTCGCGGTCGAGCGTGAACTCGAGGTTGCGCGCGAGGTACTCGTGGCCCGGGTAGACGCGGGTCGCATCGGGCAGGCGCGCGAGCTGCGTGACGAAGGTGTCGTAGAGCGCCTCGGGGTCGCCGCCGTTGTAGCAGTTGCCGGCGCCGGCGTTGAAGAGCGTATCGCCGCAGAAGAGCGCCGGCTCGTCGGTGTGCGACAGCAGGCACACATGGGTCATGGTGTGGCCGGGCGTATCGAGGCACTCGAGCTCGACCGTGCGGCCCACGCGGATCAGGTCGCCGCGGGAGAGGCCCCGGTCGACGCCGCCGATCGCCGCCGCGGCGCCCGCGTGCGCCAGGATCTTCGCGCCGGTTGCCTCCTTCAGCCCCGCGTTCCCGCCGGTGTGGTCGCGGTGCTCGTGGGTGTTCACGATTTGCGTGATCTGCCAGCCGCGTTGCCGCGCCGCATCGAGGCACAGCCGCCACTCGAGCGGATCGACCGCGAGCGCCTCGCCGGTCTCGGGACAGGCGATGAGGTAGTGGAAATTGCGGAGCGAGTTCCCGGACCAGATCCGTTCCGTGAGCATGAGCATCCCCTTGGCGTCAGTTCCCCGCGGCCCCGGCAACGTACCGCGATGCGGCCGCCCGCGCCATAATGAGCCGATGGACCATACGTTCCTGTTCGAGCCGGCGGTATGGATCGCGAGCGGAACGTTCTGGCGCGGCGACGGTGAGCCGCTCGAGGCGGTGGGCCGCACCGAGATCGCGCACCGCGACCGCTGCTGGCTGCTCTCGGGCGTGCTCAAGGTGCTGGGTGCGCCGCCGGTCGAGTTCGTGCATGCCTACCTGATCGAGCCGCCCGCGGGCCCGGGCGGCATCATGAAGTGGACCTTCGAGACCGAGACCTTCGGCAAGCTCGTCGGCACCTACGCGGTCGTCGAGCGCTCGATCCTGTCGCTGTTCGGCTGCGAAGCTTCAGGCTTCCGCGGCACCGAGCACCTCGGCCAGGTGGACGCCGATCACTACGCCACCGTCGGAGTGCTTCTGCAGGACGACAAGATCATCTACTCCTGGGCGATGCGCCTCAGTCGCGAGACCTGAACGCAGCCGGCAAAAACGCCGCTTTTTGCCGGCGGCCGACGCAGTAATGTCCGCCAGAATCGCTTCCGGCGATTCTGGCCAATTAAACATGCAGGTAGTGGTCCACGAGCAGCGCCGCGAACAGCCACATGAGATAGCTGACCGAGAAGCGGAACACCCGCATCGGCAGCTCGGCGCGCGCGCTGATCTTGAGGATGAGCGCGTAGTAGAGGAAACAGCCGTTGAGAAGCAGCGCGGCGCCGAGGTAGATGAGTCCGCTCATGCGCGTGACGTAGGGCAGCAGCGTCACCGCGGTGAGCAGCACCGTGTAGAGCAGCACCTGCAGCCGCGTGAACTCGACTCCGTGGGTCACCGGCAGCATCGGGATGCCGGCGCGCGCGTAGTCGTCGCGGCGCGCGATGGCGAGCGCCCAGAAATGCGGCGGCGTCCACACGAAGATGATGAGGAACAGCAGCAGCGCGTTCGGGTCGACCTGACCTGTGACCGCGGTCCAGCCGAGCACCGGCGGGGCGGCCCCGGCGGCGCCGCCGATGACGATGTTCTGCGAGGTCGCGCGCTTCAGCCACGCGGTATAGATCACCGCGTAGCCGATCAGCGAGCAGAAGGTGAGCGCCGCGGTGAGCAGGTTCACGAGGAAGGCGAGCACGCTCATCGCGGCCACCCCGAGCAAGGCTGCGAAGCCGAGCGCGGCGCGCTCGGTGATCGCCCCGGTGGGCAGCGGCCGCCCGCGTGTACGCATCATCTGTTCATCGATGCGGCGGTCGAGCACGTGGTTGATCGTGGCGGCGCAGGCGGCTGCGAGCGCTATCCCTAAGTTGCCGAACACGAGCGGCTCGAGCGGCGGCAGCCCCGGGCTCGCGAGCAGCGTGCCGACGATAGCGGTGAAGGTGATGAGCGCGACCACCCGCGGCTTGGTGAGCTCGAGGTAGCGCCGCCACAGGGGCGGCGCGCGGGTCGCAGGATAGGGTCTGATCGCCATGCTCTCCTCGCGCGCCCCCTCGAAGCGGGATGCGCAGCCTAGCGTGCGCTCAGGTATCTAACCAGCGTGAGTACGGCAAGGAGCAGCAGCGCCGCGCCGGCGGTGTGCGCGGTGGCGAGCGCGAGCGGGAAGCCCCGCACGACCATCGCGACGCCGATGAAGAGCTGCAGCATGAGCGCGGCGAGCACCGCCCAGGCGCGCCCGCGTGCGCCCGAGAGGCCGTGCTGGCGCAGGGTGAAGAGCGCTGCCAGCGTAAGCGCCGCCGCAGCGAGCAGCGCTCCGAGGCGATGCGTGAGGTGGATGGCGATGCGCGCCGGCGCGCCGAGGAGTCCCCCCTCGTAGTCGAGGTTGGCGCCGTGCCAGAGCACGAAGGCGTCGCGGAAGTCGGCGTGCGGCCAGAGGCTCCCCTGGCAGGTGGGGAAGTCGGGGCAGGCGATCGCGGCATAGTTGCTGCTGGTCCAGCCGCCGAGTGCGATCTGCAGCGCGAGAGCGGCGAGCCCGAGGATCGCCAGCCGGCGCGCGTTGGCGACATAGGCCGCGCCGCCGCGCACCGAGCGTCCCGCGGCCCCGAGCGAGGCCGCGCCCCAGGAGCTCTGCGGCAGCGACAGCGCGAGCCACCACAGCATGCCGAGCGTCGTCATGCCGACGATCAGGTGTCCGGTCACGATGAGCGGCTGCAGCCGCCACGTCACGGTCAGCATGCCGAGGATCGCCTGCACGATCACGGTGCCGAGCAGGGCGAGCGCGAAGGGCACGGGGGTGAGACGCTGGCGGCGCGCGCCGATGGCGAGCGCGGCGATCGCGACGATGATGAGCGCGAGGGTCCCGGCGGCGTAGCGGTGCATCATCTCGCGCCACGCCTTGCCGGGATCGGCGAGGGCGCCGCTCGGGGTGAGGTGACCGTAGCAGCCGGGCCAGTCGGGACAGCCGAGGCCGGCCGCGCTCAGGCGCACGTAGGCGCCGAGCACGACGACCACGAAGGCGAGCACTACCCCGGCGAGGGCGAGGCGGCGCAGCCAGCGGGCGGGCATGGTCGGAATGGAACCCTCGCGTCAGCCGATATGGGACAAGCGCAGGAGCTTCCGCAGATCCTCGAGCAGGCCGTGCGGATCGCCGCGGTCATCGTAGCTCATCATGAGGTTGCCGAGCGGGTCGACCACGTAGAGCGAATGCGCGCGCCCGTCCACGGGAAACTGCGCGAGCAGCGGCGCGGCCGCGGGCCCGGTCGCATCGAGCACGATGAGCCCGGGGTCCTGCGAGGCGCGCAGCCCCTGCGCGCCCTTGCCGGTCGCGAGCCACACCCGCCCGACCCGCGTCATGTCGTTGTTGAGCGAGAGGCGCGTCTGGCGCATGACGAGGAGCGCGCGCTCGCAGTCGGCATCGCAGCTGCCCTCACCGACGTAGACGAGCGTCCAGATACCGCGGAAGGTCTCGGCGGCCGCCGGGCCCGCGCGCGCCGCGCGCGGCAGCAGCAGTGCCGGCAACGGCCGCGGCGGACTGATGAGCGTGCCGTGATTGACGCCGCCCGCGGGACGCCAGCCGGCGTAGTAGGCGCAGAACGCGAGTGCGAGCGGCAGCAGGAAGAGCGCGGCGAGAGCCGCGACGGTGCGGAGGTTGCGGGCGCGGACGCCGCCGGACTCGCTCATGGCCGGCTCAGTCACGACGTGCGACCCGCTTGAGGCCGGGCACCGCCCAGACGATGAGCGCGAGCGCGGCGAAGCACCACCACTGGATCGCGTAGGCGAGATGGCGGAGCGGCGACATGCCGGGCGGCTGCCAGTCGCGCACCAGTCCGAAGGGAGCGTCGGCATCGAGCAGCAGAATGCGCGCCCCGAGCGGCACGCCGAGCGCCTGGGCGAGCTCGCTCGGGCGCGGGAAGCTCGTCACCTTGGGCCAGGGATCGGCGGGCCGGGGCGCGGCGCGCCCGCTCGCGAGTCCCGCGCTCGGCAGCTGCGCCGCACGGCCGCTCAGGGTGACGGTAGCTGGGGTGTCGAGGCCCACCTCCGGGAGCCGTGCACGCGAGCCGGTGAACGCCACCCAGCCGCGGTCGACCAGCAGCACGCGGCCGTCTGCGCGGGTGAGGGGCGTGAGCACCTCGTAGCCCGGGCGTCCGCGGTAGCTGCGGTTGTCGATGAGGAACTGGTGCGCGCCGTCGAGGCGGCCTGCGACGCTCACGCGCTGGTAGAGCGCCACCTCCTCGAGCGTGCGCGCGCCAAGCGGCTGCAGCACGTCGGTAGCGCGCGCAAAGCGCTCCCACTCGAGAGCGCTCGCGCGCCAGCGCTGCCATTGCCACACCCCGAGCCGCAGGCACGCCGCGCACAGGACGAGCGTGAGGGCGGCCGCGAGCACGGCGCGCGCCCGGGGGCTCATGCACGGATCCCGCGGCCGGTAGCCGCGCTACACTGCGCGCCGCAATGGACAAGCTTTTCAGTCTCCTCGTGGTGTGCGCGCTGGCGGCGATCGTGCTGAGCCTCGGCGCCGGGCTCTTTCATCTGGCGCGCGGGCGCGACGAGGAGGACTCGAGGAAGCTGGCGCGCGCCCTGACGATCCGCATCGCGCTGTCGCTGGCGCTGTTCGCGCTGTTGATCGCGGCCTGGTATTTCGGGCTCATCTCGCCCCACGGGCTCGGGCGGTAGTCCACCGGTCCATTGGAAGAATCGCCTGCGGCGATTTTTCGGACAGTGGCTCCGGCGCCCTGCGCCTACAGCCAATAGACAAAGATATACAGGCCGAGCCACACGACGTCGACGAAGTGCCAGTACCAGGCGACCGCCTCGAAGGCGAAGTGGCGCTTGGGCGTGAAGTGCCCGCGCATCACGCGCAGCCAGATCACCGTCAGCATGATCGCGCCGATGGTGACGTGCAGGCCGTGGAAGCCGGTGAGCATGAAGAAGGTCGAGCCGTAGATCCCGGTCGAGAGCCTCAGGCCCATGTTGGCGTAGGCCTCCCCGTACTCGTGGGCCTGGAAGCCGACGAAGGTGAAGCCGAGCAGGAAGGTGAGCGCCAGCCAGATCGCGAGCGGCGTGCGCTTACCCGCGCGCAGCGCGTGGTGCGCCATCGTCACGGTGAAGCCGCTGGTCAGCAGGATCGCCGTGTTGAGAGCCGGGATGCCGAGCGGGTTCATGACCTCGAAGGTCGAGTCGGCCCGCCCGCCGACGTGGCCCGGGCCGTTGGTCGGCCAGGTGGGCTCGAAGTTCGGCCACAGGAGGTAGTTGGTGAAGACCTTCACGCCCTCGCCGCCGAGCCACGGCACCGACAGCACCCGCGCGTAGAACAGCGCGCCGAAGAAGGCGCCGAAGAACATCACCTCCGAGAAGATGAACCACATCATCCCCATGCGGAACGAGCGATCGACCTGCTGGTTGAAGACCCCGCGCTGGCTCTCGTCGATGACGGTGCCGAACCACAGGAAGAACAGGCTCGCGAGCAGCGCCGCCCCCGGGATGAAGGCCCACGCGCCGGCCCATTCGTTGAGATACGAGATGGCGCCCAGCATCACCGTGAAGAGCGACACCGAGGCGTAGATCGGCCAGGGGCTCGCGTGCGGGATGTAGTACTGGCTGGAATCGTGAGCGTGTGCGTCGGTCATTACCTTGGCTTTCCGGGTGAGTGCGTTAGCGCCGCGTCACGCGCGAGGACTCGTCGAAGAAGGTATACGCGAGCGTGATCACATCGATGTGGGTCGGGAGCGCGGGGTCGACGATGAAGCGCACCGGCATGTCGCGGCCCTCGTTCAGCGCGAAGTGCTGCGGCGAGAAGCAGAAGCACTCGGTCTTGTGGAAGTAGCCCGCCACCTCCGAGGGGGAGATGTTCGGCACCGCCTGCGCGATCGACTCGTGGCCGGTGAGGTTATGGGCGTAGAACTCGGCGGTGACCAGCTCGCCCGGGTGCACCTCGACGCGGCGCACCTCGGGGCGGAAGTCCCAGCTGCCGGCGCTCGCCACGTCGGTGAGGAACTCGACCGTGACCGTGCGGGAGAGGTCCGGGTGGGCGATGGCGGCCGAGCGCTCGAGGAGCTTTCCCTGGTCGCCGTAGCCGGTGACCGCGCACAGCGTGCGGTAGAGCGGCACCAGCGCGAAGCCGAAGGCGAAGGCACCGAGCGCGATGGCGCCGAGCTTGAGGCTGAGGCTGCGGTTCTCGCGCTCGCGCTCCTTCATCGGGCCGCCCGCGCCAGCATGACTGCGATGAAGGCGAGATAGAAGCCCGCGGCGATCACCGCAAACAGCACTGCGCTGCGGCGCACGCGCCGCTGCCGCTCGGCCTCATCCGGGGATGCAGCGCCTGCCGGGCCCATCAGTGCTCCGCTCCGCGCGCGATGACCGCATCCGACGGCGGCGTGGTCCAGGAGTGGTACGGCGGCGGCGAGGACAGCTCCCACTCGAGCCCGTGTGCGCCCTCCCAGGCGCGGTTGCCGACCGGCGTCCCTGAGCGGATGCACTTGATGATGACGATCGGGAACAGGATCTGCGCTGCGCCGAAGAAGAAGGCGCCGATCGAGGACACCATGTTCCAGTCGGTGAACTGCACGGCGTAGTCGGGGATGCGGCGCGGCATGCCGGCGAGGCCGAGGAAGTGCTGCGGGAAGAACAGCACGTTCACGAAGATGGCCGACAGCCAGAAGTGCCAGGTGGCGAGCTTCTGGTCGTACATCCTGCCGGTCCATTTCGGCAGCCAGTAGTAGACCCCGGCCATCATGGCGAACACCGCCCCGGGCACCAGCACGTAATGGAAGTGCGCGACTACGAAGTAGGTGTCCTGGTATTGGTAATCGGCCGGCACGATCCCGCACATCAGCCCCGAGAAGCCGCCGATGGTGAACAGGAACAGGAACGCCAGCGCGAACAGCATCGGCGGCTCGAACGACAGCGACCCCTTCCACATGGTCGCCGTCCAGTTGAACACCTTCACCCCGGTCGGCACCGCGATCAGCATCGTGGACAGCATGAAGAACAGCTGCGCGGCGAGCGGCATCCCGACGGTGAACATGTGGTGTGCCCAGACGATGAACGACAGGAAGGCGATCGAGGCCACCGCGTACACCATGGTCTCGTAGCCGAACAGCGGCTTCCTCGAGAAGGTCGGGATGATCTCCGAGATGATGCCGAAGGCCGGCAGGATCAGGATGTAGACCTCCGGGTGCCCGAAGAACCAGAAGATGTGCTGGAACATCACCGGATCGCCGCCGCCGGCGGCGGTGAAGAAGGTGGTGCCGAAGAAGTGATCGGTGAGCAGCATGGTCACCGCCCCGGCGAGCACCGGCATCACCGCGATCAGCAGATAGGCGGTGATCAGCCAGGTCCACACGAACAGCGGCATGCGCAGCAGCGTGATGCCCGGCGCGCGCATGTTCATGATGGTGACGACGATGTTGATGGCGCCGAGGATCGAGGAGGCGCCCATCAGGTGCACCGAGAAGATCAGCATCGGGAAGGAGGCTCCGTTCTGCAGCACCAGCGGCGGATACATGGTCCAGCCGCCGGCCGGCGCGCCGCCCGGCACGAACAGCGACGACAGCAGCAGCGTGAAGGCGAACGGCAGGATCCAGAAGCTGAAGTTGTTGAGGCGCGGCAGCGCCATGTCGGGGGCGCCTACCTGCATCGGGATCATCCAGTTCGCGAGCCCCGTCCATCCCGGCATCACCGCGCCGAAGATCATGATCAGCGCGTGCATGGTGGTCATGGAGTTGAAGAACTGCGGATCGACGAACTGCAGCCCCGGCTTGAAGAGCTCGAGCCGGATCACCATGGCCATCGCGCCGCCGATGAAGAACATCGTGCAGGCGAACACCAGGTACATCGTGCCGATGTCCTTGTGATTGGTCGCGTAGACCCAGCGCCGCCAGCCGTGCGGCTTGTGGTCGTGAGCGTCGTGGGGGGCGGCGTGGGCTTGGTGCTCGGCCATGTCGGAGGTTCCTTGCAGGGTAGGGGTCAGCCCGAGGCGGCGGCGCTCGCCGCAGCGGGCGCGGGCGGTGCGCCCGGTGAGGTGGCGGTGGGCGGCGTCGCGACGGGTGCAGCCGCCTGCTTCTGCTCGGCCGCGGTGCTCTTCAGCCAGGCGTCGAAATCCGCCTTCGAGCGCACGTCGACCACGATCGGCATGAAGCCGTGATCGCGACCGCAGAGCTCGGCGCAGTTGCCGCGCAGCATGCCGGTGAAGTTGTCATCGACCTTGAACCAGGCCTCGTTCACGAAGCCCGGGATCGCATCCTTCTTGATGCCGAGATCCTTCACCCACCAGGAGTGGATGACGTCCGCGCCGGTGATGAGGAGGCGCACCTTGAGGCCGTTCGGCACCACCAGCGGGTGATCGACGTTCAGCAGGTAGTGCGGCACGGTGGTCGGGTCGATCCCCGAGCCGAGCTCGCGCGCGGCATCGCTGGCGCGGTCGAGGTGCGAGAAATACGTGACCCCCTCGTCGAGGTACTCGTACTCCCAGCCCCACTGGAACCCCGTGACCTTGATGTTGAGGGCGGTCTTGCTCGTGTCCTCGATCTCGATCAGCGTGCGCGCCGCCGGCACCGCCATGGCGATCAGGATGATGACCGGGATGATCGTCCAGACGACCTCGACCTTGGTGTTGTGCACCAGGGTCGTGTCGGGCGCGGCGCCCTTCGACTTGCGGAACTTGACCAGCGACCAGATCATCACCCCGAACACCACCACGCCGATCGCGACGCAGATCCAGAAGATCTCCATGTGCAGGGCGTAGATCTTGCGGCTGATGTCGGTTACGCCGCGCGGCAGGTTGAGCTGCGCCCAGCCGGATTCCTCCGCCCCGGCCGGCAGGGCGAGCGTCCCGGCGGCGGCCAGGGCGAGTCGGGCGAGCGTCGTGCGGATCGTCATTCTCGTGCCTTACAGCGCGCCCCCGTCACGGCGGGTGCGGCGCGAAAATCCCTCGTGTTTCCCGTTCCCTGCGAGCCGCGCCGCGCACTCACCGCCAGGACGGTGACTCGGCGACGCGCCCGATGAGACGCTGCAGGCGCAGGGCAAGTCCGCGGCGCTCCTCGTCGGTCAGAAAGCTGCCCAGCTCGCATTGGCGACCGTGCGACTCTATGGTGAGCCGGCTCGGGTGCAGGCTTGCGGCGGGGCGGCGAAGTTTAACCTGCGCCCAATGCCGCGGGAACACGACCCGCTCGCTGGCCAGGCGTGCGTGCGATTCGACCGCGACGTCCGCTTCCGTGACCGTCACGGTCTGGGAGTGGAAACGCCGCTCGAGCGACACCCTGAGGGCCCAGGCGAGCAGCGCCATCTCGAGCCCCGCGAACGGCAGGATCGGCCAGAAGCCCTTGAGCGCCAGGAAGGCGCCCAGGCCGAAAGGCACGACGCAGGCGCTCGCGAAGAACACGCGGGCGCTGCGCAGCGTGAGGGAGCAGTTCGGGCGGATCTCGATCCGCAGAGGGGCGGCGTCCATGGCTTGGGCGGATCGTAGCGCGCAGCCGTGGCGATTCAAATCGCGCGGAAAAGCCGCTGCGCCGCCTCGGCGAGCACGAGCGCGCTGACCGTCCCGGGCGCGAAGGACACGACCGCGAGCGGCGCAGCGCCGAAACGCTGCTCGAGCGTCGCGAGGTTCTCGGCCTCGCGCTCGAGCGGCGCACCCGGGCGATTCGCGATCCAGCCGGCCAGCGGGACACCCGCCGCCTCGATGGCGCGCCGGCTGAGCTCGGCGTGATTCAGGCACCCGAGGCGCAGGCCCACGACCAGGACCGTCGGCACGCCGAGCGCGCGGGCGAGATCGGCCATGGAGTCCCTGCGGCCGATCGGGGCGAGCCAGCCCCCTGCCCCTTCCACCACCACCCGGTCGGCAAGCCTTGTGGCGGCCCCGAATGCCTGCGCGATCATGCCAATATCAATCTCGATCTTGCTGTCTTCTGCGGCGATATGCGGCGATATAGGCGGCTCGAAGCAGTAAGGGTTCACCTGGGCGTAGCCGAGGGGGACATTTGCGGCCTCGATCAGGGCGAGGGCGTCGGCGTTGCGCAGCCCCTCGGCCGTGCGTTCCGCGCCCGAGGCGATCGGCTTCATCACCGCGACCCGCTCGCCGGCGGCGATGAAGCCGCGCACGAGAGCGCACGCGACCACGGTCTTGCCGACCCCGGTATCGGTTCCCGTGACGAACAGACCGCGTGCGCTCATCGGGCCGGCCCCCCGCGGCGGCGAATCGCCGCCGGCGCTATCCGCACCTCGCCCGCGTGCGCGCCCGCGGGCCGCCCCTCAGCTCCCCAGCTCGCCCCATAGATCACCTCGTAGGTGGCGGGCAGGGTCGCGCCGCGCCGCAGCGCCTCGTAGGCATCGCTCATGCGTTTGAGGCGCGCGCGCCCGAGGAGCGTGCGCGGCCGTCCGGCGCTGACGTTGTGCGCGCCGATCGCCTTCAGGTCCCGCATGAGCGCGAGCGGGTCGGGATAGCCGAGCTCGATGCGGTCGACATCGAGCACCGGCTCCGCGAGCCCGCTGCGGGTGAGCGCATCGCCCACGTCGTGCAGGTCGAGAAAGCGGTGCACGTGCGTGAGTCCATCGGCCTGCGCCCAGGCGGCCCGCAGCTCCTTGAGCGTGTCGGGGCCGAAGGTGCTGAAGGCAAAAAAGCCGGTGGGCGCGAGCACCCGCCGCACCTCGGCGAGCGCCGCCTCGGGCTCGCACCACTGCAGCATGAGGCTCGAGAACACGAGCTCGATGCTCCCCGCAGCGAGCGGCAGGCTGTGCGCATCCGCACACACGCGTGCGAAGCGCCGCCACAGCCCCTGGTGGCGGCGCGCTTCGCGCAGCATGCCGGGCGCGATATCGAGCGCGATCACGAGCGCGCGCGGGTAGCGACGCTGCAACTCGCGCGTCACGCGCCCGGTGCCGGCACCGAGGTCGAGCACCACGCGCGGCGCGAACCTGAAGGCACTGAGCCGCTCGAGAAGCTCCGCCGACACGCGTGCCTGCAGTCCCGCCGCGGCGTCGTAGCCGGCGCTCGCGCGCTCGAACGCCGCACGCAGGTGCGGCCGGTCGAGGCGGAAGGCGTCCTCGCCCTCAGCCACGCAGGAATCCGCCGAGCGCCGCGAGCAGCTGTTCGCGGTGCGAGAGGAAGGGCACGTGGCCTGCGCCGCGCAACAATCGGAAGCGTCCCTTCGGCAGCGATGCGGCGAGCGCCCGCGAGGCGCCAGGCGGTGTGATGCGGTCGTTCGCGCCCGCGATGACGAGCGCGGGCGCGCGTACCCGGGACAGCTGCGCGCGCAGGTCCCCCTGACGCAGCCGCTCGAGCCCCCAGGCGAGCGCGGCAGGCTGCGCGGCGCCGCCGCGCTCGAGCGCCACGCGCAGCCGCTCGAGGGTGCGGGCCCGAGTGCGCGGCGCGAGTCCCCGCACCTGGAGCTCGAGAAATCCGCTCACCGCCTGCCGCGGATCGGCGTCCACCTGAGCGGCGAGCCTCGCGAGCGAGGCCGCCTTGAGTCCAAAGCGCCAGCCGGGGCCGGCGAGGAAGCGCGGCGTGGTCGCGATCAGCACCAGCCGCTCGATGCCCGCGGGCATCGCGGCCGCAAGGTCGAGGGCGAACTGGCCGCCCAGGGACCAGCCGAGGAGGTGATAGCGCGTCGTGAGCGGCGCCAGGGTCTCGTGCACGCGGAAGGCCTGCGCCGCCGGCGTGTGGGCCGCTTGGTCCCAGTCGCTGCGGCCGTGCCCGGGCAGATCGATCGCGATCACGCGGAAGCGGCGCCCGAGGGCGGCCGCCAGCTCATCCCACACCTCGAGGTTCATTCCCCAGCCGTGCAGCAGCACGAGGTCCCGCCGCCCGCGCCCGCTGACTTGCGCATTGAGCGCACTCATGCCGCGCCCGTCTGGCGCAGCCGCGCACACGCGTGGCCGAGCGCCTCGGCGAGGCGGTCGATCTCCTCCTCGGTGTGCGCCGCGGTGAGCGTGACGCGCAGGCGCGCCGTGCCCTTCGGGACGGTCGGCGGGCGGATGGCGACGGCGAGGAGCCCCGCCGCCTCGAGCTCGCGCTGTGCCCCGAGCACGGCGCCCTCGCTTCCGAGCACGATCGGCTGGATGGGGGTAGGCGAGCGGCCGAGCGGCACCTGGGCGTCGCGTGCGCGGCGGCGAAAGCGCTCGATCAGCGAAGCGAGCCGCGTGCGCCGCCAGCTCTCGCTCTGAATGAGCTCGAGTGCCTTGCGGCTCGCCGCCGCGACCGGCTGCGGCAGCGCCGTCGTGTAGATATAGGAGCGCGCCTTCTGCATGAGGAGCTCGATCAGCGCGGCCTCGCCGGCGACGAAGGCGCCGAAGCAGCCGAAGGCCTTGCCGAGTGTGCCAATCAGCACCGGAACATCCGCTGCGTTCACTCCGGACTCTTCCAGCGTACCGCGTCCGCTCGCGCCGACGACGCCGAGGCCGTGCGCGTCGTCGACCACGAGCCAGGCATCGGCGCCGCGTGCGAGCTGCGCGAGCTGCGCGAGCGGGGCGAGATCGCCGTCCATGCTGAAGACGCCATCGGTCGCTACAGCCACGGTGTGCGCTGCGTCCGCCGCGAGCGCCCGGCCGGCCGCCGCCGCGTCCGCGTGGGCATAGCGGGCGAGCTCGGCACCCGACAGGCGGGCGCCGTCGATGAGCGAGGCGTGGGCGAGCCGGTCGAGCAGCACTCGCTCGCCGCGCCCGGCGAGCGCGCCCATGACGGCGAGGTTCGCCATGTAGCCGGTCGAGAAGAGCAGGGCGCGCTCGCGGCGCGTGAAGGCCGCCAGCTCCTCCTCGAGGCGCTCATGCTCGGTGCCGTGCCCGCTGACGAGGTGCGAGGCGGCGCTGCCGGCGCCGGCCGCCCGGGCGCTCGCGCTCATCGCCTCGGCCAGCTGCGGGTGGCGGGCCAGACTTAAGTAGTCGTTGCTGCTGAAGTCGACGAGCGTGCGGCCCCCGAGCACGAGGCGCGCGCGGCTACTCCCGGCCGCGAAGCCCTCGACGGTGAGTCGGTGGCGTCTGAGCTGCGCGGCCTCGAGGCGCGCCAGCTCGTCCTCAGGCGCGTGCGCGGCTCGCTTCATGGCGCACGGGCGTGCCGCCCTCGGGGGCACCGTGCTCCGCCGCGGCCGCCGGCGCCTTCTCGGCGCTCACCTTGAGCCGCTCGAACAGGCGGCGGTCGCGCTCGACGTCGGGGTTGCCGGTGGTGAGGAGCCGCTCGCCGTAGAAGATGGAGTTGGCACCGGCGAGCAGGCACAGCGCCTGCAGCTCATCCGACATCGCCTCGCGCCCGGCCGAGAGCCGCACGTGGGCGCGCGGCATCAGGATGCGTGCGACCGCGATGGCACGCACGAAATCGAACGGATCGACCTCCGGGACATGCGCGAGCGGCGTGCCCGGCACCCTGACCAGGCGGTTGATCGGGACGCTGCCCGGGTGCTCCTCGAGGTTCGCGAGCGTGCGCAGCAGACGCGCGCGATCGGTGACCGACTCGCCCAGGCCGACGATGCCGCCGCAGCACACGTGGATGCCGGCCGCGCGCACCGCGTCCAGCGTGTCGAGCCGCTCCTGGTAGCTGCGCGTAGTGACGATCGCGCCGTAGAACTCCGCCGAGGTGTCGAGGTTGTGGTTGTAGTAGTCGAGCCCCGCGTCCTTGAGCTCGGCGGCCTGCGCGGGGGTGAGCATGCCGAGCGTCGCGCAGGTCTCGAGTCCCAGCGCGCGCACCTCGCGGATCATCGCGGCGACCACCTTTAGGTCGCGCGCTTTGGGCGAGCGCCAGCCGGCACCCATGCAGAAGCGGGTCGCGCCCGCGGCACGGGCGCGGCAGGCCGCAGCGCGCACCGCGGCCACCTCGAGCAGCGCCTCGTGTTTGAGCCCCGTCTCGTAATGGACGCTCTGCGGGCAGTAGGCGCAGTCCTCGGGGCAGGCGCCGGTCTTGATGGAGAGCAGCGTCGAGAGCTGCACGGCGTTCGGATCGTGCCAGGCACGATGCACGCGCTGCGCGCGGAACATGAGGTCCATGAACGGCAGCGCGAACAGCGCCGCGACCTCGGGCAGCGTCCAGTCGTGGCGGATGGGCTCGGGCGCTGCGTCGCTCATGGGCCGACCATGCCGGAGGCTCTCCGGTCGTGTCAACGACAGGCGCCTTCCGGAGTCGACAATCCACTAGAGGCGCGCGCGCAGCACCTCCCAGCCGAGCGCGAGCGCCACGCCGAGCGCGCCCAGCACCGCAACCAGCACCCCGGCGGCGGCGCAGTCCTTGACCAGCTGGATACGCGCATGCAGCTCCGGGTGCAGGTGGTCGGCGAGCGCCTCGATGGCGGTGTTGAGGAGCTCCGCCGCAATCACGCCGGCGCTCGCGAGAGCGACCAGCGCCCACCACCCGGGCGAGGGGCGCAGGCGCAGCAGCGCGAGCAGTGCGAGCACGCAGGCCGCCGCCTGCACCTGCACGCTGCGCTCGTGGCGCAGCGCGTGCGCGAGACCCTTCAGGGCGAAGCCGAGGCGTACGGGGAAGGGCTGGTTCTTGAGGGGCATGGCGTGGCTTTCAGCTCTGGTAGACGTACTGCAGCAGGATCCCGACGAAGATCGCGAGCCCGACGTACTGGTTGTTGAGGAAGGCGCGCAGGCAGCCGGCCGGATCGCGCCGCCGGATGAGCCATTGCTGCCACGCGAACAGCACGGCGGCGGCGACCACCCCGCCGCGGAACCAGCGGCCGTAGTGCATGTCCTCGCCCGCGAGGTAGAGCGCGTACAGCATCATCAGCTGCATCACGCCGATCAGGAATTTATCCATGTCGGCGAACAGGATGGCGCTCGACTTGACGTCGATGCGGATGTCGTCCTCGCGGTCGATCATCGCGTAGATGGTGTCGTACATGGCCGCCCAGATCACCGCCGCGATGTACAGCACCCAGGCGACCCGCGGCAGCGCGCCGATCTGGGCGGCGAAGGCCATCGGCACCCCCCAGCCGCCGAAGGAGATGCCGAGGTAGAGCTGCGGCATGGGGAAGACGCGCTTGACGAACGGATAGGAGACCGTGAGCAGGGCACCGATGCAGGCGAGCTTCACCGTGAACTCATCGAGCCGGGTCACGAGGTAGAGCGCGGCGGCGATCAGCAGCACGAAGAGCGCGAGCGCCTCGGCCGGCGACACCAGGCGTGCCGCGAGCGGCCGGTCGCGCGTGCGCCGCACGTAGGGGTCGATGTTGCGGTCGGCGAAGTCGTTGATGACGCAGCCGGCGGCGCGCATCACGACCACCCCGAGCACGAACACGATCAGGACCCTGGGCTTGGGACGGCCAGCGCCTGCAATCCACAGCGCCCACAGCGACGGCCACAGAAGCAGCCAGGTGCCCACCGGGCGGTCGAGTCGCATGAGGCGCGCGTACTGGGTGAGGCGGCGCGCGAGGCGCCACGAGAAGGGCGCCTCGGCAAAGCGCGGCGCCGTCGGTGCCGGGGAAAAGTCCGGCACGGACCCCGCCGCCGCGTGGCCGGGCTCCTTGAGCGCCGGCGGCGTCGCGAGGGACTCTGGTGCGGCGGCGGACATCGGTGGGCTATGTTAGCCGACGCGCCCGTAGCGCTCGCCGGAGCCGATCCAGCGGCGGGTGAGGACTGCGACACCGTCCTCATTCGATCCGAGGAGCCCGGCGGCCGCCTGAACCCGCGGCAGCAGGTCCGCATCGCGCATCAGGTCCGCCACGCGCAGCTGTGCGAGCCCGGTCTGGCGCGTCCCCAGGAGCTCCCCGGGTCCGCGCAGCTCGAGATCGCGCCGGGCGATCTCGAAGCCGTCGTTGGTGGCGCGGATCGCCTTGAGCCGCGCGCGCGCCGGCTCCGAGAGCGGCGCGCGGTACAGAAGCACGCAGGTGCTGGCGTCCGTGCCGCGGCCCACCCGCCCGCGCAGCTGGTGCAGCTGGGCGAGCCCCATGCGCTCGGCGTTCTCGACGATCATGAGCGTCGCGTTGGGGACATCGACGCCCACCTCGATCACGGTGGTCGCGACCAGCAGCTGGATCTTCCCCGACTTGAACGCGAGCATCGCCTGGTCCTTCGGTGCCGGCGGCATGCGTCCATGCACGAGTCCGACGCGCACCCCGGGCAGGGCTTCGGCGAGGGCGGCGGCGGTCTCTTCCGCCGCCTGGGCGCGCAGCTCATCGGACTCATCGATGAGCGGACAGACCCAGTAGACCTGGCGCCCGGCGCGACAGGCGCTCGCGATGCGCGCCACTACCTCGGCGCGCCGCTCCTCGGGCAGCACCACGGTCGTGACCGGCGTGCGCCCGGGCGGCAGCTCGTCGATCACCGAGATGTCGAGGTCGGCGTAGGCCGTCATGGCGAGGGTTCGCGGGATCGGCGTCGCGGTCATGATGAGCTGGTGCGGGAGGCGGCCGCTGCCGCGGCCCTTCTCCGACAGCCTGAGGCGCTGCTGCACGCCGAAGCGATGCTGCTCGTCGACGATGACGAGCGCGAGTTGGGCGAACTCGATCCCCTCCTGAAAGAGCGCATGCGTGCCGACCACGACGCGGATCTCCCCGGAGGCGAGCGCCTCGAGTGCGCTGCGGCGCGTGCGGGCCGGCTGCGCGCCGGAAAGCAGCGCCACCGTGATGCCGAGCGGGCGGAACCACTGCTGGAAGTTGCGCCAGTGCTGCTCGGCCAGGAGCTCGGTCGGCGCCATGAGCGCCGCCTGCCGGCCGGCGCCGGCGGCACGGGCCGCCGCGGCCGCGGCGATCACCGTCTTGCCGCAGCCGACGTCGCCCTGCAGCAGCCGCACCATCGGGATGCCGGTGGCGAGATCGGCCTCGACCTCGGCGAGGGCGCGTGACTGCGCCCGCGTCAGTGCAAAGGGGAGCGCCGCGATGAGACGGCGGGCGTGCCCGCC
>Ga0335085_10002470_pt1 | contig 34423 bp, 27 predicted proteins | sample Lox_Sample_45_FD_206712 | JGI IMG/M metagenome (GOLD analysis project Ga0335085, IMG submission 206712) | Soil microbial communities from Loxahatchee National Wildlife Refuge, Florida, United States - Lox_Sample_4.5 | ecosystem: Environmental > Terrestrial > Soil > Wetlands | place: USA... | reverse complement strand
CGGCCATGACTTCCGTTCCTATTCGGCGTCGATCAAGATGGCGCTGACGAACGGCCTGATTGCGTCGGGCTGCCAGGTGCACGACATCGGGCTCGCGGTTACGCCGATGGCCTATTTCGCCCAATTCGAACTCGACGCGCCGTGCGTCGCCATGGTCACGGCCTCGCATAACGACAATGGCTGGACCGGCGTGAAGATGGGCGCCAACCGCCCGCTGACCTTCGGCCCGGACGAAATGAGCCGCCTCAAAGACATTGTGCTCGGCGGCCACTTCAAGATGCGCGAGGGCGGCTCTTACGCCTTCGTCGAGAACTTTCCGGCGCGCTACATCGCCGACCTCACCAAGCGGCCGCGATTAAAGCGCCACCTCAAGGTCATCTGCGCCTGCGGCAACGGCACCGCCGGCGCATTCGCACCGCAGGTGCTCGAAGCGGTCGGCTGCGAGGTCGTCCCGCTCGACTGCGAGCTCGACCACACCTTCCCCAACTACAATCCGAACACCGAAGACATGAAAATGCTGCACGCCATGCGCGACGCTGTGCTGGCCCACAAAGCCGACGTGGCGCTCGGCTTTGATGGCGACGGCGACCGCTGCGGCGTAGTCGACAATGAGGGCGACGAGATCTTCGCCGACAAGGTCGGCGTCATGCTGGCGCGCGATATTTCATCGCAGCACAAGAACGCGCTGTTCGTCGCCGACGTGAAATCGACCGGGCTGGTTGCCACCGACCCGGTGCTGATCAAAAACGGCGCCAGGACCGACTACTGGAAGACCGGCCATTCCTACATGAAGCGCCGGGTCAACGAGATCGGCGCCATCGCCGGCTTCGAGAAGTCAGGCCACTTCTTCTTCAACAAGCCGTTCGGCCGCGGCTACGATGATGGGCTCATCTTCGCGCTTGCCGTCTGCGACATGCTCGACCGCAATCCGGGAAAGAGCATGGCAGACCTGAAAAACGCGCTGCCGAAGACCTGGGGCTCACCTACCATGTCGCCGCATTGCGCCGACGAGGAGAAATACGGCGTGGTCGACGCGGTCGTGAAACATTTTGAAGCCGAGCAGAAGAATGGCGGGAAAGTCGCTGGTCAGCCGATCCGCGACCTGGTGACGGTCAACGGCGTGCGCGTCACGGTCGAAGATGGCACCTGGGGTCTGGTGCGCGCCTCTTCGAACAAGCCGGAACTGGTCGTGGTGGTCGAAAGCCCTGCCTCGCAGGCGCGCATGCGGGAAATGTTCGAGGCGGTCGATGCGGTGCTACGCACCCACAAGGAAGTCGGCGAATACAATCAGACAATTTAGCGCGCGGACTTATTGCCTTGAATCGCTCCTGCGACAACACCCGCAACGCGTCCAATATTTCCGATACTCCCCGCTAATGGGTCGCAAACAAATACCGTCCTAGTCGCTTTTCTCGGTGACTTCCTGATAGACGTCGACCTCAAGCGCACCCGGCAACATGGCACGCCAACCCTGGATCAGAGTTTGAAAGCGCATGTCGCTCGCCAGCGATTGCCTGTTGAGCTCAAAGGCTTCGTGGGTCTCGTATTCGATAACCTGAATATACTTCGTCGGATCGTCGGCGTTGCGCAACAAACGAAAGTTCGCGTTGCCGAACAGCTGATAGAACGGAGCTGCCGCTCTCATCATCGCCAGGAGATGCTCCGAGTCCGCGCCCGGAAGCGTGAACTTCAAGTGCAACGTCCGCCAAACCTTTACGTCATCGTCGCTCATCGCCCGCATCCCTCAGCCGCCGCCGAACGTGCTCGGCGGAAACGCGTCTGCTGATTTCCCGTCTGCATGAGCGTTGCGAAAACCAGCGGCCCCTCCGGCATTATGCTCTATTTTAACGTGTCGCGGAATGCGTGGGCCGGATAGACGCCGAGAATCTTCAGCGACTTCGGCTGCGACACGAATGCCAGCTCCTCCAGGGCCAGTTCCAACCCACGATGCTGGGGATGACCTTGCACGTCGGCATAGAACTGGGTCGCGGCAAAGCTGCCGTCCACCATGTAGCTTTCCAGCTTAGTCATATTCACGCCGTTGGTAGCGAACCCGCCCAGCGCCTTATAGAGCGCTGCCGGGATATTGCGCACCGCGAATACGAAGGTGGTCATCACCCGCGGCTCCTTGCGACTTGCCCATTTAGGCTCGCGTGCGAGCACGACAAAGCGTGTGGTGTTGTGCTTGGCGTCAGCAACGTCCTTTTTCAGGATTCGCAGCCCGTAAATCTTTGCGGCGAGCCTGGTCGCCAGCGCAGCGCGCGTAATGTCGCCAGCCTCCGCCACCTCGCGCGCGGCGCCGGCCGTATCGGCAGCGACCACCGCTTTGACGCGCAGCTTGCGGATGATGTCGCGGCACTGGCCGAGCGCGTGGACGTGGCTTTCGACCGTCTTGATGGTCCTCAGCGTGGCGCCCTTCGGCGCCATGAGCTGGTGCTGCACCGGCAAAAACCATTCGCCCACGATGTGCAGTCCCGATCGTGGCATCAGGTGGTGGATGTCCGCCACCCGCCCGGCGACCGAATTGTCGATCGGGATCATGCCCAATCTGGCCCTGCCGGTGCGCACGGCTGCGAAGGCATCCTCGAAGGTGGGACAGGGCAGCGGTTCGTAGCCCGGATAGGCCTCCTCGCAAGCGATATGCGAATTGGCCCCGGCCTCACCCTGGAACGCGATTCTTTTTCGTTGCTTCATGGACGATCCGATAGCATGCCGCGCGCGCGGGCCAAATCATCGGGCGTGTCGACGCCAAGTGGGGCCGCATCCACGATCGCGACATCAATGCGCATGCCGGCCTCGAGCGCGCGCAACTGCTCGAGCTTTTCCCGCTGTTCCAGTGGCGATGGCGGCAGCGTCACAAAACGCTCCAGCGCGGCGCGGCGGAAGGCATAAAGACCGATATGGTGATAGAGCGGCCCGTCACCGTAAGGGGCGGTGGCGCGAGTGAAATAAAGCGCCCGCAACCTGCCTGGCGCGACCGGCGACCCGACGACTTTGACCACTGCGGGGTCGCGGCGCTCTTCCACCCGTGTGATCTCTGCAGCCGGCGTTCCAATGTCGACCGCCTGATCCGTAAGCAAGTCCACTGCAGCAGTGACGGTAGAGGGCTCAAGCATCGGCAGATCGCCTTGCACATTGACAACGATCGCCGCCTCGCGGCCGGGATCAATCTTGCCGAGCGCTTCGAAAATGCGATCGGAGCCGGAAGCGTGCGCCGGACCTGTCATGACTGCGCGTCCGCCTGCCTTTTCCACAGCGGCTTCGATTTGCGGCGAATCGGTCGCGACCACTACGGGCCCGACGGCCGCCGCCTCGGCCCGGCGCAGCACATGGACGATCATGGGCAGCCCGGCAATATCGGCCAACGGCTTGCCCGGAAGCCGGGTAGCGGCCATGCGCGCGGGAATAAGGACGAGAACGTCAGCCATCGTCGAGCCGGTTATACGGGTTGCAAAACGCGCGGCAAACCGGCTATCTCTGCGCCGCCCGTCCACTACCTCCGCGGAGCCATTGCCCGATGAATTCGTTCGAAATCAACAAAATTCTGGGCGCATTGCTGGGGACTTGTCTGGTCCTGCTGGCGGTGCATATCGCCTCCGGTGCGATCTTCACCCCGCCTGTGCCGGCGAAGCCCGGCTATGAGATCACGGTGAAGGCAGAGCAACCGGGCCAAGGCAAGGGCGAAGCCGCGCCGGTCGCGCAACCCATTGAAAACCTGCTGGCCAGCGCGTCGGTCGAGCATGGCGCGCAACTCTCCAAGCAGTGCCAGATTTGCCACAACCTGAAAGAAGGCCAAGGCCCAAAAGTCGGTCCCGATCTGTACGGTGTTGTCGGGCGGCCGGTCGCATCGGTGGCAAGCTTCCACTACACGGAAGCTTTGAAAAAGCTGGGCGGCAACTGGACCTTTGATGCGCTGAACAAATGGCTGACCGACCCCCGCGCCGACGCCCCGGGCACGGCCATGACCTTCGCCGGCATGCCGAATGAGAAGCAGCGCGCCGATATCATCGCCTACCTCAATACGCTGTCGAAAAATCCGCAACCGTTGCCAACCGCGCAAAACAAGCCGGCGCCGGCTGAGCCCAAGAAGTAACCATCCACCGGATCTTGCCCCGTGAGCGCACGGGGATGTGAAGTCCATTGTGTCGCGGCCCGCGCCCCGCACGCTGGCGCCGCCATCGAAAAGTACATAATGACCCCGATTGCTCGCGTTATTTTGCGCAACGCGAATTGTATTGGAGCATTTCGGTGAACCGCAGATCGCTTCTGACGTCGGCCCTGGTAACCCTCGCCGCGCCGCGGCTTACCTTCACGTTTGGAACCGATCCCGCGCAGGCACAGGAAAAAGTCTGGCGGCATGGCCTGTCGCTGTTCGGCGACCTTAAATATCCGCCCGGCTTCAAACAGTTCGACTACGTTAACGCCGCCGCGCCTAAAGGCGGCGCCGTGCGGCAGATTGCGATCGGCACCTACGATAATTTCAACGTGGCAGTCGCCGGGGTCAAAGGCGCGCTGGCGATCGGGATCGACTACATCTACGACACGCTTCTGACACCGGCGCTCGATGAGGTGTCATCCGAATACGGATTGATCGCCGAAGCCGTCAGTTATCCGGACGATTTCTCCGCGGCGTCCTATCGGTTGCGCGCCGAAGCGAAATGGCACGACGGCAAGCCGATAACGCCCGATGACGTGATCTTCTCGTTCAACGCGTTCAAAAAATATAGCCCGCAGCTCGCCGCTTACTATCGGCACGTGGTCAAGGTGGAAAAGACAGGCGATCGCGAGATCTCGTTTACGTTCGACTCGCCCGGCAATCGCGAACTGCCGCAGATCGTCGGGCAGCTTACGGTCCTGCCGCAGCATTGGTGGGAAGGCACCGACAAGAATGGCAAGAAGCGCGACATCGGCTTAACCACGCTTGAGCCGCCGCTTGGCAGCAGCCGCTATCGTATCAAGGACTTTTCGCCCGGACGTAACATCGTCTACGAGCGCGTGAAAGACCATTGGGCCGGCAAACTCGGCGTCAGCATCGGTCGCGACAACTTCGACGAGTTGCGTTACGAATACTTTCGCGACACGACGGTCGCGCTCGAGGCATTCAAGGCAGACGCCATCGATTGGCGCACCGAGAACAGCGCCAAGAACTGGGCGACCGCTTACGACTTTCCCGCTGTCAATGACAAGCGCGTCGTCCTCGAAGAATTTCCGATCAACAGTTTCGGGGTGATGCAGGCCTTCGCCTTCAACATCCGCCGCGCGAAATTCCAGGATCCGCGCGTGAGGCTTGCGTTCAATTACGCGTTTGACTTTGAGGAGATGAACAAGCAGATCTTTTTTGGTCAGTACAAGCGCATCAAAAGCTACTTCGAAGGCACCGAGCTTGCCTCAACCGGACTGCCGGTAGGCCGCGAACTCGAGATTCTGGAAACCGTGCGCGACAAGGTTCCGCCCGAGGTATTCACTACTCCCTATTCCAATCCGGTCGGCGGCAATCCGCAGGCGGTGCGCGCCAATCTGCGCGAGGCGGTACGGCTGTTCAAAGAGGCCGGCTACGAAATCCGCAACGAAAGGCTGGTCAACAGCAAGACTGGAGAGCCCTACACGGTGGAGTTTCTGGCCGAGGATCCAAGCTTCGAGCGCGTCTTCTTATTTTACAAACCATCACTCGACCGGCTGGGTGTCACAGTGGGCGTCCGCGTGGTCGACGCTTCACAATACGAGAACCGGCTGCGCAGCTGGGACTTCGATGTCGTCACCAACTCCTGGGGTGAATCGCTGTCACCCGGCAACGAGCAGCGCGGCTATTGGGGCTCGCAGGCTGCCGATCAACCAGGCTCGCTCAATCTCATCGGCATCAAAAACCCGGCGGTGGATGCGATGATCGATCAGATTATTTTTGCCAAGAACCGGCCCGATCTCGTCGCCGCCACCCACGCGCTCGACCGTGTGCTGCTGTGGAACCATTATGTGGTGCCGCAATGGTTCTACGGCAAAGTGCGCAGCGCACGCTGGGACCGCTTCGGCCATCCGGATGCTTTACCGAAATACGGCGCCTCGGCATTTCCGACCGTCTGGTGGTGGGACGCCGCCAAAGCGGCAAAGACCGGAGGGAGGTCGTGAGGTCTCCAAAATCCGGCGCCGAGCGCACGGCGCAACGATTACGCCCTGCGGGCTTATGACTTACCCGACACGTCGACGGGTCCTTACGCTCACGGCCGGTGTTGCCGCCGCGGCGGTCCGTGGCGTGGCACCTGCCGACGCCGAAGAGGACAGTGAATCTCACGGCATGTCAGCGTTCGGCGACCTCGCCTATCCACCCGATTTCGACCATTTCCGCTACGTCGATCCGAACGCGCCCAAAGGCGGCATGTTCTCGCAAATCGGACCGGACCGGCAGTTCAATCAGAACTTCCTGACCTTCAACTCGCTTAATAGCTACATCCTCAAAGGCGACGCGGCCCAGGGCATGGAGCTGACCTTCGCTACGCTCATGGCGCGCTCCGGCGACGAGCCCGACGCTATGTACGGTCTTGCCGCGGCCAAGGTCCGACGCTCGGGCGACGGGCTCAGCTACGCGTTTTTCATCCGGCCGGAGGCGAAGTTTCACGACGGCTCGCGGCTCACCGCCCGCGATGTGGCCTTCTCGCTCAATCTCCTCAAGGCGAAAGGCCATCCGCTCATCACCCAGTCATTACGCGATTTTACCGGTGCCACGGCAAACGACGAGACGACCGTGGTTGCGGCCTTCGCGCCGAAACGGGCTCGCGACGTCCCACTGTTCGTTGCCGGTCTGCCGATTTTTTCACGCGCCTATTACAGCGCAAAAGCATTCGACCAATCGACACTCGAGGCCCCGCTCGGCTCTGGCGCCTACAAGGTCGGCCGCTTCGAGCCGGGCCGCTTTATCGAATACGAGCGCGTCAAGGACTGGTGGGGCGCCGAACTGCCGGTCGCGCGTGGCCTCAACAATTTCGACATCGTGCGCTTTGAATATTATCGCGACCGTACCGTCGGTTTCGAAGGCTTCACCGCCGAGAGCTATCTTTTTCGCGAGGAGTTCACCTCGCGCACCTGGGCGACGCGTTATGATTTCCCTGCCGTGAAGGACGGCCGCGTCAAAAAAGACGTGCTGCCCGACGACACGCCTTCAGGCGCACAGGGCTGGTTCATCAATACGCGGCGCGCAAAGTTTGCCGACCCGCGGCTGCGCGAGGCGCTCTGCAACGCTTTCGATTTCGAGTGGACCAACAAAACGATTATGTACGGGTCCTACGATCGCACCGTGTCGGTATTCCAGAATTCGGACATGATGGCCAAGGGCAAGCCGAGCCTTGAAGAACTGACGCTGCTTGATCCGTTTCGCGGCCGTGTACCGGACGAGGTATTCGGCGAGCCTTACATACCGCCGGTCTCGGACGGCTCTGGCGCGGACCGCATGCTGCTCCGCAAAGCGTCTCAACTCCTCAAAGACGCCGGCTGCAACGTTGTGGACGGCAAACGCGTGCTGCCGAATGGCGAGCGGATCGCAATCGAATTCCTGATCGACGAACCGACGTTCGAGCCGCACCATATGCCGTTTATCAAAAATCTCGGCGTGCTTGGCATCGACGCCTCACTGCGGATCGTCGATCCGGTACAATACCGCGCGCGCCGTGACGGCTTCGATTTCGACATCACCGTCGACCGCTTCGGCTTTTCAGCTACGCCCGGCGACTCGCTGCGTTCGTTCTTTTCTTCGCAGGCGGCGGCACTGAAGGGCTCGAACAACCTCGCCGGCATTGCCGATCCGGCGATCGACGCACTGATCGACGCCATCATCGCTGCGCCGACGCGGCCAGCGCTAACAACCGCCTGCCGCGCGCTTGATCGGGTCATTCGGGCCGGCCGGTACTGGATTCCCCACTGGTACAAGCCGTCACACTGGATTGCTTACTGGGACGTGTTTGGGCGGCCGGCGGCGCAACCCCGCTATTTCCGCGGCATTCCCGAAACATGGTGGTATGACCCGGCCAAGGCAGCGAAAATCCGGCGGGCGGGGTAGTCGGGGTCGCCCGGCCGGCCTTGTTCCGGCCACCCGCGTCTTTATGTTGCCGCCAAAATAAATCGTGGTAGCCCGGCACAAGACCGGGCATGACGGATTAAGAACCGAAACAGCACCATGACCGCCTATATCGTCCGCCGCCTCCTGTTCATGATCCCGACCATCTTCGGGATCATGCTGGTGTCGTTCGTCGTGGTGCAGTTCGCGCCCGGCGGCCCGGTGGAACGGGTCATCGCCCAGCTCTCCGGCAACGACACCGGGGCGACCTCGCGCATTTCCGGCTCTGCCGGCGGCGACTTCGGCGCGCGCGGCACACTGCAGCCGGGCGCCCAGCTCGACGTCAACGCCAAGTATCGCGGCGCGCAGGGACTTGACCCCGAATTCATCAAGAGCCTGGAAAAGCAGTTCGGCTTCGACAAGCCGGCCTACGAGCGCTTCTTTCTCATGCTCTGGAACTACGTCCGCTTCGACTTCGGCAAGAGCTATTTTCGCGACGTGAGCGTGCTGCAGCTGATCAAGGAGAAGTTGCCGGTCTCGATCTCGCTCGGCATCTGGATGACGCTGATAAGCTATCTGATCTCGATCCCGCTTGGCATCCGCAAGGCGGTGCGCGATGGCTCTCAGTTCGACGTGTGGACATCTGGCGTCATCATTGTCGGCTACGCCATTCCCGGATTTCTGTTCGCGATCCTGTTGATTATCCTGTTCGCCGGCGGCTCGTTCCTGGACATTTTTCCGTTGCGCGGCCTCACCTCCGACGGCTGGTCGCAGTTTCCATGGTGGAAAAAAATTCTCGATTACTTCTGGCACCTGACGCTGCCGATCATCTCCATGGGGCTTGCGGCATTCGCCACCATGACACTCCTCACCAAGAACTCGTTCCTGGAGGAATTACGCAAGCAATACGTGCTCACCGCTCGCGCCAAGGGTTGCTCCGAGCGGCAGGTGCTGTACGGACACATTTTTCGCAATGCCATGCTGCTCGTCATCGCCGGCTTTCCGAGCGCTTTCGTCAGCGCCTTCTTTGCCGGCGCGCTGTTAATCGAGACCATTTTCTCGCTTGATGGCCTTGGACTTCTGAGTTTCGAAAGCGTGCTTAACCGCGACTATCCGGTGGTGTTCGCCAATCTCTATATTTTCGCGCTCGTTGGCCTCGTCGTAAATCTGATTTCCGACCTGACCTACACCTGGATCGATCCGCGCATCGATTTCGAGACGCGAGAGGTGTGAGGTGGACGACAAGACCCGGACCGACCCTCTCGCCGAAACACCCGACGTCCGGCGCCTCGAAACGCCGGGCCTCATGCCGGTCGTTGAGCCGACCGGACCTTTGGCCCCGACGCCGATGCCGCGGCGCTATGGGCTCTCGCCAATCAACAAACGGCGCTGGCAGAATTTCAAGACCAATCGGCGCGGCTATTGGTCATTGTGGGTTTTCCTTTTCTTTTTTGTCATCTCGCTATTTGCGGAATTCATCGCCAATGACAAGCCGCTGTATATCAACTACGCGGGCAAGTCGTATTTTCCTGTGGTCTTCACTTATCCCGAGACAACCTTCGGCGGCGACTTCGAGACCGCGGCGGACTATCGCGATCCATTTGTACAGAAGCTGATTGCGGCGAAGCATGGCACTGTGATCTGGCCGCCGATCCGCTACTCTTACGATACCCACAACCTCGATCTGCCAACGCCCGCGCCATCGCCGCCGACGTGGCTTCTCACCGAAGCTCAATGCAAATCTGTGGTGCAACGCAAAGGCCTCAAGAGCTGCGGCGATCTCGAATACAACTGGTTGGGCACCGATGACGAGGGTCGCGATGTGCTGGCGCGGCTTATCTATGGCTTCCGCATCTCGGTGCTGTTTGGCCTCATTCTGACGATCGTCTCCTCCATCATCGGCGTCGCCGCCGGCGCCGTGCAGGGTTATTTCGGTGGTTGGACCGACCTTCTGTTCCAGCGCTTCATAGAAATCTGGACCTCGGTACCGGAACTTTATCTGCTTCTCATCATTTCATCGGTGCTTGTGCCCGGCTTTTTTGTGCTGCTCGGTATCCTTCTACTGTTTTCCTGGGTTCGGCTGGTCGGCCTGGTGCGCGCCGAATTCCTGCGCGGCCGCAACTTCGAATACATCATGGCGGCGCGGGCGCTCGGCGTATCGAATGCCGTCATCATGTTCCGCCACTTGCTGCCGAATGCGATGGTCGCGACCATGACGTTCCTGCCGTTCATCATGTCGGGATCGGTGATGACGCTCACCGCGCTCGACTTCCTCGGCTTTGGCCTGCCGCCCGGCTCGCCTTCGCTGGGCGAGCTTTTGTCCCAGGGCAAAGCCAACGTGCAGGCGCCGTGGCTCGGACTAGCCGGCTTCTTCACGGTCGCTGTGATGCTGTCGCTGCTCATCTTCATCGGCGAAGCCGTGCGCGACGCCTTTGACCCGCGGAAGACCTTTAGATGAAAATTTGCTAAGCCGACTGCATTGAGGAGCCCTTCCCATGAACAAGATCGTGCGCGAACATTATCCGGCGGCGCAATTGCCAGAGGACTTACGCCCGAGCAATGACCCAAACGCCCGGGTTACAGTGACTATCGAGGAAGAAAAAAAGCCCAAGCGGGTTATGACGCTTGATGAAATCTTCTCGCAAAAGGGGTTCCGCCGACGGACGAAGGAACAAATAGACGCAGACATCCGCCGCCAACGAGACGAGTGGGATGACTAACCCCGCCCATAAACGGGTCTACGTTGACAGCAATGTCTTGATCTACGCCGTAGAAGGAGTGGCGACGACAGCTAATCCGGCCAAAGAACTGATCAAGTTTCTACGCGCACACCGGGGACTGATGTTTACTAGCGAGATTATGCTTGCGGAAGTTCTAGCCCCTTCACGAGGTCAACGCGCATGGCCGTTACCCGCCAAGCGCCGTGTTTACCTGGATCTGCTGCTGTTTAGCGGCGTGGTCAATCTGGTGCCGGTCACGCGAGCGATTTTGATTCGTACGGCTGATCTGCGAAAGATCGCCCCACTGAAATTGCCGGATGCAATTCATCTCGAATCGGCTATCCACACCGAGAGTGGATTTTTGGTCACCGGCGATACTAATTTCAAGAAGTTGCCCGCAAATCTTAGGAAAGTGACCTCAAATGAGCAGGGTATACGCGACTTGTTGCAGGCTCTTGCATGACCTCCGATCCTCTCCTCTCCATTCGCGACCTGTCCGTCGCCTTCCGCGCCGGCGGTAGCGAGACGCTGGCCGTCGATCGCGTATCCTTTGATATCGGCCAGGGCGAGACCATGGCGCTGGTTGGTGAGTCCGGCTCTGGCAAGTCAGTGACGGCGTTGTCCATCCTGAAACTCTTGCCGTATCCGGCCGCGTCGCATCCTTCGGGCAGCATCGCTTTCAAAGGCCGCGACTTGCTGCCACTGCCGGAGCGCGACATACGCCGCGTGCGCGGCGACGACATTACCATCGTCTTCCAGGAACCGATGACCTCGCTCAATCCGCTTCACACCATCGAAAAACAGATCAGCGAAATCCTGCTCCTCCACCGGGGGCTGACTGGCGCCGCCGCCCGCGCGCGGACGATCGAGGTCCTCACTCAGGTCGGCATTCCCGACCCGCAAAGCCGCCTCAGCAGCTATCCGCACCAGCTTTCGGGCGGCCAGCGCCAGCGCGTCATGATCGCCATGGCGCTCGCCAATGAGCCCGATCTGCTGATTGCCGACGAGCCGACAACTGCGCTCGACGTCACTGTGCAGGCGCAGATCATCGAGCTATTAAAGGACATCCAGCGCCGCCTCGGCATGTCGCTTTTGTTCATCACTCATGATCTCGGCATCGTGCGCAAGATCGCGCAACGCGTCTGCGTCATGAAGGAAGGCAAGATCGTCGAGCAGGGCGCGGTCGAACGCGTCTTCGCCACCCCCGCGCATCCTTATACCCGCGCGCTTCTCGCTGCCGAGCCCAAACCCGACCCTGCCCCGCCGCAGCCCGACGCGCCGGTGGTTTTGCAGGCAACCGATCTCAAAGTCTGGTTCCCGATCAAGCGCGGCGTGCTGCGCAAAATCGTCGGTCACATCAAGGCCGTCGACGGCGTCAGTATCGATCTGCGCAAGGGGGAAACCCTCGGTGTCGTCGGCGAATCGGGCTCCGGCAAGACAACACTCGGGCTCGCCATTCTGCGGCTGATTTCGTCCGATGGTCCGATTGTTTTCATGGGCAATCAGCTGCAGGGGCTGCGGTTCAAACAAATGCGGCCGTTCCGCCGCGACATGCAGATCGTGTTCCAGGACCCGTATGGCTCGCTTTCACCACGGCTGTCGGTCGCCGACATCATAAAGGAAGGGCTTCAGGTCCATCATCCGCAGATGCCGGAGGGCGAGCGCGATGCGCGGGTCGTGCAAGCGCTCGGCGACGTTGGTCTCGATCCCGCCACGCGATTTCGTTTTCCGCACGAGTTCTCCGGAGGCCAGCGGCAGCGCATTGCGGTGGCCCGCGCGATCGTGCTGGAGCCGACCTTCGTCGTGCTGGACGAGCCGACCAGCGCGCTCGATATGCTGATCCAGTCGCAGATGGTCGATCTTTTGCGTGAGCTGCAGAAGCGGCGCAATCTCACCTATCTTTTCATTTCACACGACTTGCGCGTCGTGGCCGCGCTGGCGAGCCGGCTGCTGGTTATGCGGCAGGGCAAGGTCGTTGAGGCCGGCGCCGCCGCCGACCTGTTCAAAAATCCCAAGACCGATTATACGCGCGCCCTATTTGCAGCCGCGTTCAATCTGGAAACGGCGCCGACTGGTGTCGTCGCACAATAAAATTCCGCCCGTCCCCGCGAAGGCGGGGGAACCAGCCTTTTAAAAACTGGGTTCCCGCCGCGCGGGAATGAGCGGTATCAGGAATTATTTCGGCGCTTCAGCAGCCGTCTGGCCAGGCGGCTCGATCCGGAATGTGAAGATCGATACCTTCTCGCCCGGTTTGAACGGCCCGGGCACCTTATTGTGGACCGCCGGTATGCTTCGAAGATAGGCAACCACCGCCGCCACGTCCTCTTTGGTCATGTGCGTAAATGCGGCGTAGTTCATGATCGGCGCCAATTGACGGCCATCGGGACGTTTTCCGGTGGTAATCGCCGTCGCTATTTGCGCGTCGGTCCAGGCGCCGATGCCGGTCTCTTTGTCCGGCGTGATATTCCTGCCGTTAAACACGCCGAGACCCGGAATTTCGAAGCCCACATCCGAGCCGCCAAGAAACTTGTCTTTGTCGGGCTTGCCGAAGAAGAAGCCTGGCGTGTGGCAGTCGTTGCAGCCGGCAATAACCACCAGGTATGCGCCGCGCTCGACCGGCGACTCGGCATGAGCCCGCGGCAGCAGAGTCGCCGCCACCGCAACAGCGCCTGCCGCCGCGACGGCAACAGACAATATTTTTTTCATGATCACCCCTCCCCTTTGCATTGGGCTTGGCCGCCCTGTACGCGGCCGCGCTACACGGCGACAGGTTATACGGGCGTTGCCGGAAGGCAAGGACACAGCGCGAGACATCGCTGCCCAACTTTCAAGCGAGCTGCTGCAGTTGCGATTCATCCCACGCCGGGAAGCCGGCAATCGTCATGCAGGGCGCAAGCGCCGTTCCCGGAAATGCCACCAAAGCACCGCGCCGATTCCGATCACCGCTCCGACAATCAATACGACGAGCAAGGCCGAGTTCTCGATCCACGCGATCGCGGGCACACCAAGAGCCATGATCACGCCGAGGAGACAAACCTGCCACGAGAGCACCTGAATACCGGCGGTAAAAGTACCGAGCGCCAGCAAAGTGAAAATCGCCAGCGCCGTCGTTTGTGCGGTGAATATCTTCTGAACGCTGGTCAGCAACAGCGTATTCATCACCAACAGGAACGCGAGCCAGTGCAACACCTGAGTTACAACAAGCCGCAACCGCCCGGTCTTATCCGCCGCTTCCTGCCAACCCGCACCGACGCAGACCAGCGCGATAATCGGGGCAAGAATCTCCCACAGGCCGACGATCGGCTGCTTCGAAAAGCTTGTGTAGGCGACGCCCGCAATGGTGAGGACCAGAACTATGGTGAAGGGCAGTTCCCTGATCCAGAAACTCAAGTGCGTCGCGCGGTGCGGCGGATTCACATGAGGAACGCTGATTGGTGCAGTGTGAGGATCGTGATCTGAACTCGTCATCGCCCGCTCCGCGCAATAAAGTCCGGGTCAAGCCCGCAGATTAGTCCTATCGGCCCGGCCACGCCACAGCCGCAGCCCCCATCACCCGATGCGCCGGATGCTCGTGACCTCGCTGCCCGTATCCCGGATGCGCTCAATCGCAGTGGCAATCGGTTCGATCGCGACAGCCATGTGGTAAGCGTTGGCGTGCACGAGGCTCGCGCTGTCGCGTGCTATGGCGACGTGGCCGTTCCAGAAAATCAGGTCGCCACGTTTCAAATCAGCAATTCCCATAGCGCGATCACGCGCCCTGCCGAGCGCTGCCTCCTGCATGTCGCTGTCGCGCGGGCAGGAAATACCACAGACCGTCAGCGCGATCTGAACAAGGCCCGAACAGTCGAGGCCGAGCACCGTTTTACCGCCCCACAGATAAGGCGCACCAACAAAGCGCTCGGCGACGGCAACGAAATCCGGCTCGTAACTTTCGCTCGACGCGAGATGTACGGTCGGCACGTAACCGCCCGATGCTGTTACCGCCATGCGATCCGCAACGCGAGCTATGGCAAGTCGGGCCCCGAGCGGCAGCGCTTCGACCGGCGGCAGCTTTATCGAGGGACCCGGAAAAGCGAACGTCCGTAACGCCGCGACCTTGTGCGTCGGCGGCGCGCCGGGCGGGGCTAGCGCGTTGGCCGGCAGCCAGCCCACATAGCCATCGGCAGCAAGCTGGCCCCAGGCCCAGCCTTCGGCATTTATGTCGTAGATCGTGACCCGTTCGCCCTTAAGTGCTTCGGTCGCGAGCGACGCGTCAGGCCTTGCCTCGCTCCGCAGCGGGGCCTGCGCTTCGATGACTTCGTAGACTCGGCCTTCGACATAACGCGCGGCCGCAACTTTGCCCTCGAGCTTCTTCGCCGCGAGATCGGGACGGGCCGGTGTAAGGCGAGGATCCAAGCCGCGCAGCATTTTGTCGGCTCAGCCGTAGCGCTCGGCCAGCAATGCATAAAGAGCGCGCGCAGCCTGACATTCGCCACCTTCGGGGCGGCCGGGCTTTGCTGTCGGCGTCCAGGCGAAAAGATCGAAATGTACCCACGACTTGGCGGTTACAAACCGCCGCATAAACAAAGCCGCAGTAATGGCGCCGGCCTGACTGCCGCTGCTGACATTGTTGATATCGGCAACCTTGGACTCAAGCATCGCATCATAGGGGCGCCAGAGCGGCAGTCGCCACAGCGGATCGTTCTCACCGGCGGCATGGCCCATAAGATCGTTGGCGAGTTCATCGTCGTTGGTGAAGAAGGCCGGCACTTCAGGACCGAGTGCGACCCTGGCCGCGCCGGTCAGGGTCGCGAAATCCGCGATCAGATCGGGCTTGTCCTCATCGGCGAGTGCCAGCGCATCGGCGAGCACCAGGCGGCCTTCGGCATCGGTATTGCCGATTTCAACCGTGACGCCTTTGCGAGAGGTATAGATGTCGCGTGGCCGGAAGGCGGCGCCCGAGATCGCGTTCTCCACCGCCGGAATCAGCACGGTCAGCCTGACTTTCAGCTTGCGCGACATGACCATGTGCGCCAGCGCCAGCGCCGTCGCAGCCCCGCCCATGTCCTTTTTCATGTTCAGCATTGACGAGTCGGGCTTGATATCGAGACCGCCGGTATCGAAGCAGACGCCCTTGCCGACGAGCGAAATGCGCGGATGACCAGTGTCCCCCCATTTCAGTTCGATCAACCGCGGCGCCCGCTCTGACGCCCGACCAACCGCGTGAATAAGCGGAAAATTCGCGGTCAACAGATCGTCGCCGACGGTTGACTTGATGTCCGCTGCGTGGCGCGCAGCGAGCGTTCGCGCGGCCGCTTCAAGCTCTGCCGGTCCCATATCATTTGCCGGCGTGTTGATGAGATCGCGGGCCAGTGCCACAGCCTCCACGACGCGATCCAGTTCTTCGCGATCGATACTCTGCGGTGGGTCGAGCTTGATCTGCCGCGCTTCGGACTTGCGGTAGCGCGCGAAGCGATACCCGCCCAGCGCCAAAGCGAGCGCGGCAAGCCTCGCGTCGTGAGGCTCGTTGGCAAACCGGTAAATTCCGTCCGGAAGCTGGTTCGCCAAAGTTCCGGGAAGAAATGGATCCTCCGTGTCGCCCCCGGCTTCGATCCCAAACAAGACTCCGCCAAGTCCATCCGCTCCCGGCAGCACGAGATGGCGCCCGGGTTTCGGCTCAAAGTTCGCGGCGTCAGCGAACGCGCGCGCTTGCGCAGCCAGCCGTTCGCGCACTTCTGGATAGTTTGCGGCATTGACAAACCAAATCGGGATCGCGGTCGCCGTCCCGGCTGTGGTGAAAATCGAATTCATTGCTGCCTGCGCGTTTAAGCGAAGCCCTGCTAGCACGTTGCCTATCGGCCGGAAAGCCGACGGCGTTATGCTCGGGTGGGCGTTTGGTTACGACTGTGCCTGATGCCGTAGAAGAAATAGATCAGGAGTCCGATGACAAGCCAGCCACCAAAGCGCAGCCAGGTGTCGAGTGGCAATCCGGACATCAGGAACAAGGAAGAGGCCGCGCCCAACGGCGCGATGACATACACGGCCGGGGTCCTGAAAGGACGCGCAAGGGCCGGCTCCCTTATACGCAGCACCAGAACCCCAACGCAGACGATGGCAAAAGCGAATAGCGTGCCGATGCTGACGAGTTCGCCGACGAGACCGATCGGCAACAGGCCGGCGAGCACCATCACGATCGCTCCGGTGACAATCGTGGTGATATACGGTGTGCGAAATCGCCTGTGCACCTTCGCCGCCGCCCGCGGCAGCAGTCCGTCACGCGCCATCGAATAAAAGATCCGCGGCTGTCCCAGCAGCATGACCAGAATGACCGACGTCAGGCCGAAAATAATGCCGAGCTTGAGAATCGGTGAGAGCGATGCCAGCCCCACGGCATCGATGCCGACGGCAATCGGATCGGGCACGTTAAGCTGGTCGTAGGGCACGATACCGGTCAGCACAAAGCCGACCGCGACGTACAGCAACGTGCACAACGCCAAAGACCCGAGAATGCCGATCGGCATGTCGCGTTTGGGATTCTTGGCCTCCTGCGCTGCTGTGGAAACGGCGTCGAAGCCGATATAGGCAAAGAACACGACGGCGGCGCCGCGGACTACGCCGCTGAAGCCGAATTGGCCGGGGCCCAAATTCGGCGGAATGAAATCACCGCCTGGATTGCGCGCTGTCACCCAGTGCTCCAAACTCACGAATGGCGCGGCCGCGATGATGAACACTACGATGATCGCAAGCTTGATGGCGACGATGACGCCGTTGGCGCGTGCGGTTTCGTGAACGCCGACGACCAGCAACGCCGAAATTCCAGCGATCACGATCATGGCCGGGAGATTGATCAACGCGCCGGTGGTCCGCCACACGTGTTCTGCGGCGTCGTACGCAAACGGCGATCCGGAAAACGCGGGTGGAATCACAATGCCAATATTCTTGAGAAAGCTCACGACATAGCCCGACCAGCCGATCGCAACCGTGACGGCGCCGAGCGCGTATTCAAGGATCAGGTCCCAGCCGATGATCCACGCGATCAACTCGCCCATGGTCGCGTAGGCGTAGGTATAGGCGCTTCCGGCAATCGGCACCGTCGAGGCCATCTCGGCGTAGCACAGCCCGGCGAAGGCGCAGGCAAAAGCGCCCAGAACAAAAGACAAGGTGATGGCCGGTCCGGCGTTGGCCGCAGCCGCATGACCGGTCAATACGAATATGCCGGCGCCAATGATGGCGCCAACGCCCAGCGCCGCGAGGTTAACCGCCGACAAGGTACGCTTGAGCGGCACACCGTTGTGGGTCGTCAGCGCCTGCACCTCAGGCTCTTCGGCTTCCGCTTCCAGCGCGGCAATCGATTTGCGCGCCCAAATTCCTTGCATCGCGAATTTCCCAATTAAGCAGGCATGTTGAAATAGCCGTCACGCACGCCGAAGTCCCGAAATCAACATAACAACGATTGCGCAGTATCGAGGTTTCAGCAACCGGTTGGTCCTCCGGCCCGCTACAACCCCGCCGCCGTCAGCGCCGCCTGCTGCCGTTTGGCGACGCGATCCATCGAGAAATGCTCGATCGCTTCGTTGAACAGCCGATAAAAATTCAACTCCGCGCGCAGGTGCAGAAACACCGCACCGAGTCCAATCGCGGCGCGGTCCATAAAGACGAATTCACGCGGCACCATCACCGGCCCTTTGCGCTTGAGCACCTGGTGCACGCGGAACGCTTCGCGACGGCCGTACTCGCCTGGAGCAACACCATCGGCGATGCTGCGCACGCGGTCGTCGAGCAGGGGCGCGTAGATGAAACGCGCCCAGATATTGAGCGCCTCGATAAGTTCACGCGAGAGCTTGCGGAAGCCCCAGGTTTCATAGGCGCCCACGATGAGATCGTCATCGCCGTGCAGGAGACCGTTGTAGAGATCGACGACGCCGCGGACGAATTTCGGCGGGAAAATTCGGATACAGCCATAGTCGAGGAGATTGATGCCCGAAGCCTTCCCGCCCCGCGAAAACACGGTGTAGTTGCCAAGATGCGGGTCGCCGTGGATGACGCCGAAACGGCTGAACGGAAACCACCATGCGGTAAACATCGCGGTCGCGAGCGCATTACGCGCGGCGAGCGGATCGTTGGTGTGACTGAGCATGCGGGTGCCGTCGAGCCAGTCAAGCGTCAGCAACCGCCCTGTCGACAAATCGGGCCAGGCGTTCGGCACCCGCACCATGTCGATGCCGTCAAGCATCGCGCGATAAAGCGCGACATGCTTGGCCTCGCGTCGGTAATCTAATTCCTCGCGAACCCGTTCGCCGATTTCCTTGCCGATCTCGCTGGTATCGATCGCAGTATCGAAACGCCGACGAATGGCAAGCAGCCAATGCAGTTGCTGCAGGTCGGCCTCCACCGCCGACTGCATGTCGGGATATTGCAGCTTGCAGGCCAGGGCGGCGCCATCGAGCGAGCGCGCGCGATGCACCTGACCAAGCGAAGCGGCGGCGGCCGGATGGTGCTCGAAGCTTGCGAACTTTGACTGCCAGTCCGGACCGAGCTCCGCATTCATACGCCGCTTGACGAAGGCCCAGCCCATCGGCGGGGCTTCGCTTTGCAGCTTCTGCAGCTCGGTGGCGTATTCCGGCGGCAACAGATCAGGAATGGTCGCCAGCAATTGGGCGACCTTCATCAGCGGACCCTTCAGATTGCCAAGCGCTGAAGCGAGCGCGGAAGCTTCGCTGGCGCGATTGTGCTCGCCGCCGACAAGACGTCGCCCGGCATAGCGCGCCGCTACACCGCCGACATTGGCGCCGACGCGGGCATAACGCGCCGCACGGGCGGAGAAGCGATTTTTTTCCTGGTCGGAAGGGGGCATTGATCAGCGCCTGGTTGAGGACGAAACAAGAGAACAGATAAGCACGTCAGGGCACAATCCCAGGCGCATCGAGCGGCCTTATGCGATCGCTGATCCGATGCGCCAATGCTTCCTCGCTGATCTCTCCCGCAGCGAGGCCAAGCATAATCGCTGTGGCCTCCTCCGGCGGTGCATCAAGATCGATACGATTCTGTCCAAGAAATACGATCATCGCGGCGAGCGCCGTCGGTTTGTTGCCGTCAACGAAAGGATGATTGCGCGCAATGCCAAATCCATAGGCGGCAGCAAGGACAGCGAGATCGGATTCGCCGTAGGCGAACTTATTGATCGGTTTCGCAAGTGCGGATTCGAGAAGCCCGACGTCACGGACCCCGTCGGCGCCGCCGAAAGAGCGAGTTGCTCGGCGTGAAAATCAAGAACGATGCCAATGTCGAGCCTTGCCGGCTCGTTCACTTCGCCAATGCCTGGTAGGTGTCGGCATATTTGCGAAAGGATCGCCGTGCGATCTCCATCGCCTTGGTATGCTTCGGATCGTAAGGACTCAACTTGTTGCCGCGTTCGGTCAGTTCGACGACATGGAGCTTGTCACCTTCGGCAAGCTTGAGACGCGCCAGCAATTCCTTAGGCAGAATCAGGCCCGTTGAATTACCGATTTTCTTAATTTGAAGGACATAACCCTCAGTTTCGGTTGCGCGCGGCCGCTCGTTCATGGCGTGCCTCCTATGTAGTACAAACTGTATAACGTAGGCGATGGACGCGTCCAAGTTTTCCAGCTCAATTCAAGCGTTCCAGCTCCTCAATCATCCGCTCGATGACGCCGAGTCCGCCTTGCCAGAAAGCGGGGTCGCGGGCGTCGAGGCCGAATGGGGCCAACAGCTCCGAATAGTGCTTGGTGCCGCCGGCGGCCAGCATGGCCAAATAGCGTTCGGCGAAACCTTCCGCCGCATTTTCGTAGACCGCGTAGAGTGAATTCACCAGGCAATCGCCGAACGCATAGGCGTAGACGTAAAACGGCGAGTGGATGAAATGCGGAATGTAGGCCCAGAACGCCTCGTAGCCCGGCTTTAGTTCGATCGCCGGGCCGAGGCTTTCGCTCTGGATGGAGAGCCACAATTCGCCGATGCGCTCGGCGGTCAACTCGCCGCTCTTGCGTTCGGTGTGAACTGCGCGCTCAAAAGTGTAGAACGCGATCTGCCGCACCACGGTGTTGATCATGTCCTCGACTTTGGCCGCGAGCATGGCCTTGTGCTCTTTGTGGTCGCGGGTGGCGGCCAGAAGCTTTCTGAACGTCAGCATCTCGCCGAACACGCTCGCGGTCTCGGCCAGAGTGAGTGGCGTCGGCGCCATGAGCGCGCCGTTGGGCGCGGCCAGCACCTGATGCACGCCGTGGCCAAGTTCGTGCGCAAGCGTCATCACGTCGCGCGGCTTGCCCTGATAGTTGAGCAGCACATAGGGATGAGCCGACGGCACGGTTGGATGAGCGAAGGCCCCAGGCGCCTTGCCCGGCCGCACCGGCGCGTCGATCCAGCGCTCGGCAAAAAAGCGCTCGGCGATCTCCGCCATTTTAGGCGAGAACGCGCCATAGGCCGTCAGCACGGTATTGCGCGCTTCGGTCCAGCCCACGGTACGCTGCGTCACCTGCGGCAGTGGCGCGTTACGATCCCAATGCGGCAGCCGCTTCTTGCCGAACCATTTTGCCTTCAGCGCGTAGTAGCGATGCGACAGCCGTGGATAAGCGGCGCGCACTGCCGCGACCAACGCATCGACAACTTCACGCTCGACCCGGTTCGACAGATGCCGGTCGTCGGCAATATCGGCGAAACCGCGCCAGCGATCGGAGATTTCCTTGTCTTTCGCCAGCGTATTGGTGATCAGAGCGAAGTGCTGGACGTTGTCTTTGAGCGTATGGGCCAACGCCTGCGCGGCGGCTTTGCGCTTTTCACCCGAGCGGTCTTGCAACAGGTTCAGCGTCGGCTCGATGGCGAGCGTCTTGCCCAGAACCTTGAAACGCAGATTGGCGATGGTCGCGTCAAATTCCCGATTCCACGCCGAATAGGCCGTCATCGATTTTTCGTGAAATAGCTGCTCGACACGATCTTCCAGCTGATAGGGCCGATAGCGCCGCACGTCTTCGAGCCAGGGCCGATAATGGCCCAGCGACGGATCAGCCGTCGCTGCTTCCATGAGCGCGTCGTCGATGCGATTGAGCTCAAGCGAAAAGAACAGCAGATGCGTGGAGGCGGCCGTCAGCCGCTCCTGCACGTCGCCATAGAATTTGGTCCGCGCCGGATCGACGGTGTTGCCGGCATGAATGAGCCCGGCATAAGAAGCGAGCCGCCCCATAAGATCGTCGATTGCTTCATAACGGCGCACCGCTTCCGCGAGCGCGGCGCCAGCCTCTGGCGAACGCGCCAGATCGCCAAGCTTGCCCTTGTAGGCATTTTCAAATGCAACACACTCCACATCGGCACGATCAAGATCGCGCTTGATCGCCGGATCGTCGAGACCGGAATAAAGGTCAGCGAGATTCCATTCGGGCAACGCCCCGAGCGCAGTTTTCGCTGTCACCGGCCGTTTAGCGGTTCGGTTTTTTGCTGTTGTCTTGGAGCGCATGTTGCTTTGGAGATAGAATTTGCGGCTTCACCGATTCTTCATGTGGCGCGGCAGTAAGGCAGGCGCAAGGCCGCAGCCGTTCGCTTGCGAGCCTACCGGAGATTGAAGGTGGCAAAGGTTCTCATTCTGATCCCAAGCCGGGATTTCGATCCGACAGAGGCCGCCGTCAGCTGGAGCGTACTCGGGCGGCTTGGCCATTCAGTCACATTCGCCACGCCCGATGGCCGCCCTGGGCAAGCCGACGATATGATGCTTACGGGCGAAGGTTTGGATTTCTGGGGCTTCCTGCCCGGCCTCAAACACATCACCGCTATGGGCCGCCTGATGCGAGCCAATGCGGACGCGCGGCGAGACTACGCAGCGATGATCGAAGATCCCGCGTACAAAGCGCCGCTCACGTGGCGGCAGGTGCGTTGCGAAGATTTCGATGGCCTTCTCCTGCCCGGCGGTCATCGCGCGCGTGGCATGCGCGAGTATTTGGAGAGCGTCGAACTGCAGAAGCTTGTGGCCGACTTCTTTGCTGCGGACTTACCGGTTGCCGCTATCTGCCACGGCGTACTACTCGCCGCGCGCAGCCGCACCGCGGCCAGCAGCCACTCCGTTCTCTTTGGTCGGAAGACGACAGCCCTCACATGGGCGCTGGAACGCGCCGGATGGCAGGTCGGGCGGATCGTTCGTTTTTGGGATCCGAACTACTATCGCACCTATGAGGACGGACCCGGCAAGCCGAAAGGTTACATGTCGGTTCAGCAGGAGGTCACGCGGGCGCTCGCGCGCCCTGAAGATTTCGTCGACGTTCCCGCCGGCGCTCCCAGCTATCGGCAAAAGACCAGCGGCATGGTCCGTGACACATTCGATGACGATCGCGCCGCCTTTGTGGTCCGCGACGGCAACTACGTTTCCGCGCGCTGGCCCGGCGACGCGCACACGTTTGCGCGGTCGTTTGCGGCCGTCCTGGCCGAGCGCGGCGGCCTTGTAGCGAAGTAGCGATTCAAGCCGGCCTGTCTCAAAGATGGGCGCGCATGAACGCGCCGGCCTTGCCGATTGCGCGGCGGCCGTCCTCCAGGTGGGCGTTCCAAAGAGGCCACGCGTGAATCATGCGAGGCCAGATCTCCAGCGTCACCGCCACATCGGCGGCGCCGGCGGCCTCCGCAAAACGCGTGGCGTCGCTGAGCAACGTCTCGTCCGATCCCACCTGGATGAGCGTCGGTGGGAATCCTCTCAAATCTGCGTAGAGCGGCGAGACCCGCGGGTCTCGCCGGTCAAGCCGGTTGGGAAGGTATGCCTCAGCCAATTCGCCGAGATAGCCCTTGTGAATGAGCGGATCCACGGCATCTTTGCTGCTCAGCGTCGCTCCTGACATCGTCAGGTCGGTCCAGGGCGATGCGAGCCATGCACATGCCGGCTGCTCGCCGCCGCCTTCGCGCAATTTGTTGATGAGCGCGATCGTGAGACCGCCGCCGGCGCTGTCGCCGCCGACGGCAATATGCGCCGCGGCGATGTCCTCTTTCTGCAAGAAACGCCACGCGGTCAGCGCGTCGTCGAACGCCGCCGGAAACGGATGTTCCGGCGCGAGCCGATAGCCGACCGCAAGAGTACGCGCGCCGGCCGCTCGTCCCGCCTCGGTCACCATGCGGCGATGGCTTAGAATAGAGCCAGAGCAGTAGCCGCCGCCGTGGAAAAACAATAGCACGCGGCTGGCATCGCTTCCGGGAGCGATCGACCATTCGCCGGGCACGCCTCCAAGATCCACCGCGGTGCATCTTACATCGTCTGCGACCGGCCAAACCGATCCGACTTCGTCAAGACGCCGGCGGCGTTCCGCCCACCCAACCGGTCGCGGCTTTGAAGTCAGCAATTTCCGAATTGCGTCAATTTCACTCTCAGCCATCGGCCTCGCCTTTCGTTGTACCTCGCAAGCCCCGGCTGGAAGCGCTTCTGCGCAAGCTTGCACTGCTCTTTGCTTTTAAGAAAGGCTGCAACGCCCAGCCCGCGGAACCCAAATATTTTATTTAATGGCCCGTTAAGTCTCCTCGGCGAGAGTGCCCCGAAACGGCACAACAAATATGTGCCGCAAGCAAAACAACCCGAGGGCCTGATGGCAATCCTCATCGTCGATGACGATCCGGTGCAGTGCCGGCTCCTTGAGGGCATGCTGCAAAAATTCGGCTACGAGGTGATGGTGCTCGACAATGGCGATGCCGCTTTGGCGCTGCTCGCCTCCGCCGACAGTCACCGCGTCGATTGCGTCATCCTCGATCTGGTCATGCCGAACCTCGACGGCCTTGGCGTCCTTGCCGGCCTGCGCCAGGCGGCAATCAACGTGCCGGTGATCGTCCAGACCGCGCATGGCGGCATCGACAATGTGGTGTCGGCGATGCGCGCCGGCGCTGTCGACTTCGTTGTCAAACCCGTTGGGGCTGAGCGCATGCAGGTAAGCCTGCGCAACGCGCTCAACACCAGCGCGCTCGAGGGCGAGCTTGCCCGGATCCGGCACAGGCGTTCGGGCACGCTCGGCTTTGCCGACATCATCACCAAGAGCCCGGCTATGCATGCCGTGCTCCGTATGGCGGAAAAAGCTGCCACCTCCACCATCCCGGTTCTCATCTCCGGCGAATCCGGTGTCGGCAAGGAGCTGATTGCGCGTGCGATCCATGGATCCGGCGAACGGCGCGCGAAACCTTTCATCGCGGTCAATTGCGGCGCCATGCCGGAGCACCTGGTCGAGTCGATCCTGTTCGGACATGAAAAGGGATCGTTCACCGGCGCGACCGAACGCCATACCGGCAAGTTCGTCGAAGCATCCGGCGGCACGCTGTTTCTTGATGAGGTCGGTGAATTGCCGCCGGCCGCCCAGGTCAAGCTCCTGCGCGCCATCCAGGAAGGCGAGGTCGAGCCGGTCGGCGCGCGCAAACCGGTCAAGGTCGACGTGCGGCTCGTTTCGGCAACCAATCGGGATCTGATTGCCGACGTCACGCAAGGCCGCTTTCGCGAGGATTTATTCTACCGGCTGCACGTTTTTCCGGTCACGGTGCCGCCCTTGCGCGAACGGCCCGCGGATGTTCCGGCACTCGCCCGGCATTTTCTGGCACTCTTTGCGGCGGAGGAAGGCAAGCGTATCCGACTGATCACACCTGACGCGCTGCAACTCCTTACCGTGTTTCGCTGGCCCGGCAACATTCGTCAGCTTGAGAATGCGGTGTTCCGCGCCGTCGTGCTTGCCGAAGGCGACAGTCTGGGCGTTGCTGAATTTCCGCAGATCACCGCGCAGGTATCAGGGTCGAGCGCAGCCCCCGCGACAGACCGAACTCCGATAGAAGACATCTCGCCCGGCGCTGTTGCGGGCTTGGCGTTCGTAGACGACAGCTCGATGACATCCCTGTTCGCCCCGGCTCCCAGCCTTGTCGATGCACTGCCGCTGCTAGACGACGCGGGTGAAGTACGACCCCTCGAACAGCTGGAGGCGGAGCTCATTCGCTACGCTGTAACGCATTACCGGGGACAGATGTCGGAAGTGGCGCGACGTCTGCGAATCGGGCGTTCGACGCTTTATCGCAAGCTGGAAGCACTAGGACTTCACGGTAACGATTGCGGCGATGAGAAGGCGGAAGATGAAAGCGTGGCCGCAGAGAGACAGCCACGCAAAATTGCGTGATTGCGGGCCACCTTGAGGCTTGCGCCGCGACAAGTTGCGCCGCATCACGTAATCTGGTTTTGAGGACTTTAGGTTCGCAAAAATCAACGGGTGACGATCACTTCTGATCCCGGTCAGAGCCCTGGCGATGGGCTGATCGCGGGCTCCACAGGAGAAATTGCAATGCCGGCCGTTCGTCTCAATCGGTTTCTTGCCTCAACTGCCCTTGTAGCTTTGCTTTCCGCAGGCGGCGCGCTGGCGGAACCGAACGCCGGCATGAGCATGGATACCGCGCCCGCCGCCACGGCCCCGGACCAAGCGGCAGCAAAGCCTGACGATTCGGGCGTCCAATCCGCGACACCCGCGGAAGCGACGCCACCTGCTCAGACTTCGTCGGCCGCCGAAGCTCCGGCGTCAAAGCCGCCCGCCGCATCCGAAGGGGACGAAGTACCGACGACCGCCACGGTCAACAATCCCCCCGCCGCCGCATCGACCGAGTCCAGCCCGGCGTCTGCGCCGACGACCGCCCTTCCTGCCGCGGCGTCGACCGAGTCTAGCCCGGTGCCCGCCCCGGCAACCGCCGCTCCCGCCGCAGCATCGACCGAGTCTAGCCCGGCGCCTGCCTCGTCAGCTGCCCTTCCCGCCGCAGTACCTGATACCGATGCGGCCCTGACCAGCCAGCTGCACGAACTTGCCAACGGCAAGTTCGACCGCATCATCGGTGGCAAGAAAGAGAGGGCGACCTTCGACGCGTTCTATGCCGGCCGCGATTATGCGCCGCTCTGGATCACCGATGGCAAGGCCAACGCGCTCGCCAAGGCCGCCATCGCTTATCTCGGCCAGGTCGATGCCGATGGTCTCGATCCTTCCGATTATCCGACGCCGGATTTTGCCTCGCTTACCGATCCGGCCGCCCTTGCGGAGGCGGAGCTTAAGTTGAGCACGTCGGTCGCTACTTACGCGCATCACGCACAAGTGGGACGGGTGCACTGGAGTCGCGTGAGCGGCGATATCTACTACGATCAGAAGCCGCCAAACCCCGCCGACGTTCTCGCCAAGATAGCGCAGGCCAAGGATATCGGCGAAGCGCTCGCAAGCTACGAGCCGCACGCAGCGGGCTACGTTGCGCTCAAGGCCAAGCTTGCCGAGCTTCGTGCCGGCAAGGAGGTCAGCGGTGAGGCCTCGATCCCAAATGGGCCAGTGCTCAAGATCGGCATGCAGGACGACCGGGTACCATTGGTACGCGAGCGGCTGCACCTGTCGGGCGACGGCACGACTTACGACAAGACGGTCGCCCAGGCGGTTGCAAAGTATCAGAGGGAACACGAACAAAAAGCCACCGGCATGCTGACGCCGGCGACTGTCGAAGCGCTCAACGGCCGGACGCCCAATCGCCCTATCGATACCATCATCGCCAATCTGGAGCGGTGGCGGTGGATGCCACATGAACTCGGCAAGACCTACGTGATGGTCAATCTTCCCGATTTCACGTTACGCGTCGTGCATGACGGCCATCAGTTGTGGATGACCAAGATCGTTGACGGCAAGCCCAATCTGCCAACGCCGATCATGACCGCGGAAATGAAATACATCACGGTCAACCCGACCTGGAATGTGCCGCCCTCCATCATCGCCAAGGAATACATGCCGGTCCTGCAGCAGGATTCCACGGCGCTGGAACGGATGGGACTTAAAGTCACCACCAACCCGGACGGCACCGTGCACATTGCCCAACCACCTGGCGATAGAAACGCGCTCGGTCGGCTCCGCTTCAATTTCCCCAACAAGTTTCTGGTGTATCAGCACGATACGCCGGAGAAGCACTTGTTTGCTTATGACAAACGCGCATTCAGCCATGGCTGCATGCGCGTACAGGATCCGGTGAAATATGCCGAGGTGTTGTTGTCGATCGTGCGCCCGCACGACGGCTACACACAAGATCGTATCCGATCGATGTTCGGCAACAATGAGCAGGACATTCAGTTCCCGACGCTCATCCCCGTACACCTGACCTACCAGACCGCCTTCGTTGACGGTGATGGCAAGCTCCAATTCCGCGACGACGTTTACGGCCGCGACAAAGCGCTGTTAGCGATCCTCAAGAGCGACGAGCGCAAGGTTGCCGATATTCCGATTGAGCGGAAAGAAAACGTGGTGCGCCGCGAGCTTTTGGCGATGCCCGAGCAATCGTCGTTCTTCGGCGGACGCGGCGGCTTCAGCGGCGGTGGCGGCGACTTCTTTTCGCGGCTATTCGGCGGCCCAGCCGTCCAACCCCCGCCGGTGAGGACAAGCTCGCGCAGACGCGCGGCTTCAGCTCAGTAAGAGCCTTGTTGGCGCCGGCGTCCCGTTCAAGTGAACGGAACGCCGGTGCAGCCGTCACTTTCGTTTGCGGCGGGCCGATTTGCGTGCCGCCGGCTTCGCGTTTTTGCGACGCTTTGCGGCGGCAGCCGGCCGCTTCGTTGCTTTGGCCTTGATTTTCTTTTTCGCCGTTTTGGTTCGCTGCGCCGGACGCTTTGACTTTGTCTTCGCGACCGGCTTCGCTTTGCGAGCAGTCTTCGCCGCCCGCTTGGCCGTGCGTTGAGGCGGAACTTCGGCGGGGCTTGGTCGCGTGGGCTGTTCAGGCGGCTCAGAAGGTGCGTCTCCCCGAAGTCGGGCAAAATACGCAACCATCGGTTCGAAATAATGGGACTGCCAGCCGCTTTCTTCGTAACTGCGCTGCTCGTCCGGCACGTTGCTGTGCTCTAGCGTCAACAGCGTGCCGTCGTCGACTTCGGCGAGAACAATCGAGATCACCGAATCTTCGTCCTCATCGGTGAATTCGCTGGTGCGCCATGTCTGGACGATGCGCTCGCCCGGTATCAGCTCAAGATTGCGCCCGCTGATATAATCATCCCACGCGGATACCTCGGCTCCGATTTCTTCAGACATTCTCGCCTCGCCGCCGGTCATCTCGGAATGTCCAAGACTGTCGAGCCACGCTTCGTAGATTTCCTGCGGCGAAGCAGGGATCGTGGCAGTCAGTATAAATGTGTAGGGCATTGTTACCTCCTGCTATGCAAGTGATGGCGAAGCGTCATGTCGCGCGAACCTCGGCGGCGGCCTTTGATGCCTGCCCACCTATAAGTCACGCGGATCGCGCGCACATGACACGAAACCGACGACCGTCGCCGTACCTACCATAGTCAACGGCGAACCCTCGCTCCAGTTGCGACGGCATCGGCGCCCCGCTGTCGCGCGAACAGCACAGACACCGACGAAACGATTGCCTGTGCACAGCGACATGCCCGCGATGTTGTAATTGGCCAGGTCGTCGGGCATGCTCATGATCGACGCGATCGCTTGGGGCCGGGGGTCGCAACGACAGCACCCAAATTATCGCAGTAACGCCGGGCGGGCGCTACCGTGAGGCTTGGCGTGCACAGCTCTGTTTCGTGGTTGGCAGCGACGGGTTTGCGGCAGGTGGTTGCGTTAGCCCATGCTGGTTTTGCTCTACGCGAGTGGGCGCGATGCCGACCGCTTTGGCGCGCGCACGCGCGGTTTGGCTTATTGATACTGACCTGCGTAGCACTCGCGGCTTGTGCCGTTGGCCCGGACTATGTGCCTCCTGCGGCCCCTGCACCCACAGTCTACAAGGAGCTTAAGGGTTGGAAGATCGCCACGCCGAGCGACGGAATCGGCCGCGGCGAATGGTGGTCGCTCTACCGCGACCCAAAGCTTGCCTTCCTGATCAAGCAGGTCGAAATCTCCAACCAAACGGTGGCCGCCGCGGCGGCGAGCTATGAAGAAGCGCGCGCCGTCATTCGCCAGGCGCAAGCGGCTCTGCTCCCGACCCTAACGGGGAGCTACACTTTCACCCGCACGATGACCGGGCCGAAATCGCTGAGTAACCAGACCGGCACCACAGCCGCCCTGGTCACCGGCACCCCGATCTACACAACGACGTACAACCCGCAGCTCTCTGCCAGCTGGGACATCGATGTTTGGGGCAAAGTGCGCCGGCAAATCGAGAGCAATGCCGCCGCCACACAAGCCACGGCCGCCGACCTCGACAATGCCAAGCTTTCACAACAGGCGCTGCTTGCCACTGCCTACTTCAATCTGCGCGCGACCGACTCGCTGCTCGATCTCCTCGAACGCACGGCAGTGCAGTACCGGAAGACGCTTAATGTCGTGCGCAATCAATTCAACGCCGGGTACGGTCCCCCCGGTTCCACTTGCTGCACGGCCGCGGACGTAGCGACAGCGGAGGCGCAAGTTTTTACGACCGAGGCGCAGGCCAAGAGCACGGCCGCTACGCGGGCGCAATATGAGCACGCAATCGCGATATTGATCGGCCGGCCGCCCGCCGAACTCTCGATCGGTCCACGTTTGCTTGCCGGCAATATTCCAAAAATCCCGCTTACAGTTCCCTCGACACTTCTTGAGCGGCGTCCTGACATTGCCGCGGCCGAACGAACCATGCAGGAGCAAAACGCGCTGATCGGCGTTGCCGTAGCGGCCTTTTTCCCGGACATCAGCCTTTCCGGCGCTTTGGGATGGTTTGGTACTCATCCCCTGCCCTTCAACGTCGCCAACGAGGTGTGGTCGCTCGGCGCGGCGGGCACGCAAACACTATTCAACGGCGGACTTACCGCTGCGCAGGTCGATGCCGCACGCGCAGCGTACTGGCAGAGCGTCGCCAATTATCGGCAGACTGTGCTTACCGCATTCCAGGGAGTGGAGGACGAGCTAGTCGCAATCCGCCAGCTCACTCAAGCGCTCGCCATCCAGCAGAAAGCCGTCAAGGACGCGCAGCAGGCCGTCGATGTCTACCTCAATCAGTTCGAGGCGGGGACGACGGCCTTTACCACCGTGGTGACGGCGGAGATCACGCTCCTGGCGGACCAGGAGACCGAGTTAACCTACCGACAGGACCTGTTCCTCGCGAGTGTCCTTTTGATCGAGAACTTGGGCGGCGGCTGGGACATGACGTTGCTACCAACGAGAAAAGAGCTCGAGAAAGATTTCTCATTGCTGCCACAGCTTCCGCCTAACGAAGCCGGCCCTAGACTTGAACTGCCGTTTAGTCAGGCAACGCATTGATCCGCCTAGATATTCTGGCATCCGGTGTGAAGCCGCACCGAAACTAAGCCGAAACCAAAAAGACTCGTTTTCATCATCGCGTACGGTCGCGTCTGCTCACTTTCCAGTCAGCGCGCATTAGCGAATATTCATTAGGCGGGGCTAACGGACACCCGCTATAAACTGCCGCATTCGGATGCTCTGAAGCGAATATGGACGAGCGAACCCGCAGACCTGATGATGAGGCGAGGCTTGAGCTTCGCCCGGTGGCCCCCACACCCACCGTTAGCCCGACGGCGCCGACGCCGATCGTTAAAAGTCCGCGCGGCGGACCAATTAGAATTATCATCGGTCTCATCATCCTGATGACGGTCGTTGTCGGCGCCTATGGGCTGCTGCGATGGATTTATTCGGGCCAGCCTTCGGCCGCGGCGCGCAGTCAATTTTCCGCAGCTCAGTCGGTCGGTGCCGCGACCATCGGAAAAGGCGACATTCGTGTCGTCGTAAATGCTCTCGGCACCGTCACGCCGATCGCGACGGTTACCGTGCAGACGCAGATCAACGGTCAATTGATGGAAGTCGGCTTCACCGAGGGCCAGCTTGTCCATAAGGGCGACTTCCTGGCGCAGATCGACCCCCGGCCCTACCAGCTGCAGCAGGCCCAGTTCGAGGGTCAGCTTGCGCATGACCAGGGCCTGCTCGCCCAGGCACAGGTCGATCTCATGCGCTATCAGAAGCTGGCCGAACAGAATTCGATCGCGCGGCAACAATACGAGGATCAGATCTACATCGTGCAGCAATTCCAGGGCACGGTGAAGCTCGATCAGGCGCAGGTCGATCAGCAAAAGCTGAACGTCCTCTATTGCCGCATTGTCTCTCCGGTCACCGGCCGTGTCGGACTTCGTTTGGTTGATCCGGGAAATTACGTGCAGACCTCGAACAGTACCGGTCTTGCCGTTGTCACCCAGCTGCAGCCGATCACTGTGATCTTCCCAATCCCGGAAGACGATCTTCCGGACATCGTGCCGCAACTCAACGCCGGCGCGATTTTCCAGGTAGCGGCGTACGACCGGGCCAATGTCAAGCTGCTCGCGACCGGACGCGTGATCGCGCTAGACAGTCAGATCGACACGACGACCGGGACAGTCAAAGTCCGCGCCCAGTTTGACAATCCCGACGATGCCCTGTTCCCCAACCAATTCGTCAACGCGCAATTGCTGATAAAAACGCTGCATGACGTCGTCGTCGTGCCAACTGCGGCGATCCAACGCGGCGCACCCGGCACTTATGTTTACGTCATCAACGCCGACAACACTGTTTCGGTGCGCCCAATCAAACTCGGTCCAACCGATGGCCCGACGGCAGCGGTCACGTCCGGGCTTTCCGCGGGTGAGCGGGTCGTCGTCGATGGCACCGATCGCCTGCGCGACGGCGCCCGCGTCACGGTACCCGGCGCTCCCGGCGGCAACAACCGGCCGTCGGCACAAGGCACTCGTTCGCCAGGCGCTCAGCCCCAAGGATCAGAAAATTCCAAAGATCGGCATAGTAGCGGCAGCCAATAGGACGTGTTCCAGCGCGATGCGGGGCGGCGAGCGCAATTCCCCCACCCTCGTCTCTCCCGAATGTGGAAGTGGCAAAGGTCGGGGCCGCAACGTTGAAACGATGCGATGAACGTCTCCGAACCCTTCATTTTGCGCCCGGTAGCGACGACGCTCCTGATGGCAGCCATCATGCTGTCCGGTGTCGTCGCCTATACCTTCCTGCCGCTTTCGACCTTGCCTGAGGTCGATTACCCGACGATCCAGGTGCAAACGTTTTATCCCGGCGCCAGTCCGGAAGTGATGACATCGTCGATTACCGCTCCGTTGGAGCGTCAGCTGGGGCAGATGCCGGGACTAAACCAGATGACGTCGGCAAGCTCCGCTGGCGCCTCGGTGATCACCCTGCAATTCAGTCTCGATTTGAGCCTCGACGTCGCCGAGCAGGAAGTCCAGGCGGCGATCAATGCCGCGAACAATCTCCTGCCCAGCGACCTGCCGATCCCGCCGGTTTACGCCAAGATCAATCCGGCCGACGCGCCGATCTTGACGCTTGCGGTGACGTCGAAAACTCTGTCGCTCACCCAGCTGGAAGATTTGAGCGAGACCCGGCTCGCCCAGAAGATTTCGCAGCTGACCGGCGTCGGCCTCGTCAGCATCAGCGGCGGACACCGGCCGGCGGTGCGGGTGCAGTTCAATCCGCAGTCGCTTGCCGCCTACGGCCTGAATATCGATGACGTCCGCACCACCATCGGTAATTTCAACGTCAATATACCGAAGGGAAACTTCGACGGGCCGGCGCAAGCCACCACGATCAACGCCAACGACCAGCTGGAGACCGCGGCACAATACGCCGACACGATCATAGCCTACCGCAACGGCGGACCGGTCAGACTCTCCGATGTCGCGAACGTCGTCAGCGGCGCGGAGAACGCCAAGCTCGGTGCTTGGGCGAATACAACGCCGGCGATCCTGCTCAACGTGCAGCGGCAGCCTGGCGCCAACATTATTCAGGTGGTCGACCGCATCAAGGCGCTGTTGCCGCAGATCGTGTCCACGCTGCCGTCGGCTGTCGATGTTGGCGTTCTGAGCGATCGCACCGTGACAATCCGCGCGTCGGTCTCCGACGTCGAGTTCGAACTGGCTCTCGCCGTCGTTCTCGTCGTCGTGGTGATTTTCGTTTTCCTGCGAACGCTGCCCGGCACTATCATCCCGAGCCTTTCGGTGCCGCTGTCGCTCGTCGGCACGCTCGGGGTGATGTACCTTTTAAACTTCAGCCTCGACAACCTGTCGCTGATGGCGCTCACCATAGCCACCGGATTCGTGGTCGACGACGCCATCGTGATGATCGAGAATATTGCGCGGTACGTCGAAGACGGCATCCATCCGGTCGAGGCCGCGCTGCGCGGCTCGGCACAAATCGGCTTCACCATTATCTCGCTGACCATCTCGCTGATCGCGGTGCTGATACCGCTGCTGTTCATGGGCGACGTCGTCGGCCGCCTTTTCCATGAATTCGCCATCACGCTTGCAGTTACGATCGTCATTTCCGCTGTTGTGTCTTTGACACTGGTGCCGATGATGTGCGCCAAGCTGATCAGGCACCACAGCCGGGCGGAACGCTCGAGCTTCGATATTCACGCCGAGCGCGCCTTCGATGCCGTCATCGCGCTTTACGGCCGTGCCCTCAATTGGGTGCTGGACCGTCAGCCGCTGACGCTTGCGGTCGCCGTTCTCACGCTCGGGGTCACGATTCTCCTCTACGTCATGATCCCGAAGGGCTTCTTCCCGGTACAGGATACCGGGATGATCCAGGGCATCTCGGAGGCTTCGCAAAGCATTTCCTATCAGGCCATGGCCAATCTGCAGAACCGGGTCGCCGAGGAGATCCTCAAGGATCCTGACGTCGACAGCTTAAGTTCATTCGTCGGCGTCGACGGCACCAATCAGACGCAGAACACCGGCCGGTTCCTGATCAATCTA
>Ga0335085_10002469_pt1 | contig 34434 bp, 31 predicted proteins | sample Lox_Sample_45_FD_206712 | JGI IMG/M metagenome (GOLD analysis project Ga0335085, IMG submission 206712) | Soil microbial communities from Loxahatchee National Wildlife Refuge, Florida, United States - Lox_Sample_4.5 | ecosystem: Environmental > Terrestrial > Soil > Wetlands | place: USA... | reverse complement strand
CGAGATTCCGCGTGCTTCGAGCACTGACGTTCCTTCCCGTCGACCGGGGCGGCCGGGCGGCCAGCGCCGCCCGGCCGCTCGAGTCTCAGCCGCCGTAGTTCGGCTTCGTCTCCGCGAAGATCTTGCCGCCCTTCTTCACGAACGAGACCTGCATCACGGGTCCCGAGAGTCGTTGCGAGAAGGACGCATAGCCGCCCACGTTCGCCTTCGTCAGGATCTCGAAGGGGAACCAGACCGTCTTCGGATACGACTTGTGGTTCATGATGTCCCACGCCACCTGGGCCATCGCCTCGCCGACCTCGACGTTCGGGGCGGCGCCGTCGGCGTACAGCGTCCCGGCCTTGACGGCGGCGATGCCGTCGGAGTCGCCGTTCATGCCCGTCACGAGCGGCTGGAAGTCACCGCTGCGAGCGGCGATCGCCCCGAGCGCGCTCGGGTCGTTGTAGGCGAAGACCGCCGTCATCTTCGACCCGTACTTCGTCTTCCAGGCCTGAACGATCGGCAGCGCGCCCGAGCTGTTGTCCTGCTGGTTCACCTGCTGCTCGAGGATCGTGCAGCCGGCCGCCTTGGCGCCCTGCGCCATGCCGACGTTGCGGGCGTTGAGGATGTTCACGACCGGGATCCCCTGGATGATCCCGGCGTTGCAGGGCTTCCCCTCCTTCTTCAGTTCGGCCGCCGCCTGCTTGACGATCGTCGCCTCGACGGGGCCGTCGTCGTACATGAAGTTCGCCTGGACGTTCGGCACGCCGGGCGACCAGATCCCCAGGATCGGAATGCCCGCGGCCTTCGCCTTCTGGAACGAGGGCTGGATGCCCTTCGGGTCGAGCGGCCAGATGAGGATCATGTTGACCTTCTTCTGGATCGCGGCGTCCATCGCGACGATCTGCGCCTGCGGGCTGTACTGGCCGCCGATCGTCTGGAAGCTCATGCCGAGTGCCTGGGCCTTCTTCTGGATGGCGTCGTTCAGTGCCTTGATCGCCGGGTTCGCGAGGACGGGCGGAATGAACGCGATCGTGTACGTCGACTTCGGCTGCGCCGCGCCGGACCCGGCGAGCGCCGCGCTCGCTACGAGCGCCGCAATCCCGACGAGGACGGCCGCTCCTTTCTTCATCTGATTCCCTCCTTAGGCCTACCGGTCATGTGACATGTTGGGGGCGGGGGTGCGCGACCGTACCACGTACCCGACGGGGGTTACAACTGCCAGACCCGGCCGCGTCATGCGGCCGCCACGACGGTCTTCTTCGAGGCCTTCTCCTGCGCCTCGTTCAGCATGGGCCGCACCTTCTTCCAGAAGAGCTCCTGCGTCTTCATCGCCTGCCAGCGCCGCGTGCCGCCGAAGTGGCAGATGAGCAGGAACTCGTCGAACCGGAACTGGTCCCAGAGGTCGACGAGCTGCTGCCCGACCCGCTCCGGCGACCCTGCGTAGACGATCTCGAGGTCGAGGAGCTGCTCGTAGCTCAGGTTGCGGGTGTTCGGGAAGTCCTCTGCCGCGTAGAACGCGTAGCCGGCGTCGATCAGCCGCTGCTTCTCCTCCGGCGTCGTGCGCGGCAGCGAGTCCATCGGCGAGACGTTGAAGTGGATGAAGTTGATCAGCGGCTCGCGTCCTTCCTCGATCGCCTTGTCGTTGTCCTCATCGAGGTAGACGGCTTTGCTGTACCCGAAGTTGGACTTGGTGCCCGCGTCGGCGACGGCTGCGTGGTACTGCTCGATCGCCTCGGCGAACGCGACGTTCGGCGCCGGGCCGCCGAGGCAGATGCCCCAGCCCTCGCGCACCGCGCGCGGCACCCACTTCGCGCTCGTCCCCACCTGCCAGATCGGCGGGTGCGGCTTCTGCACCGGCTTCGGCACCACCTGGAGGTCGTGGCACTGGTAGTACTTGCCCTCGAAGGTGAAGCGGTCCTCCGTCCAGGCCTTGAGGAGGATCTCGAGGCACTCGGGGTAGCGCTCGACGTTCTCGAACAGGTCGATGTTGGCCGGCTCGTTCAGCCAGGCGTGGCCGCGGCCGACGCCTACGTCGAGGCGGCCGTTCAACAGGATGTCGGCCTGCGCGATCTGCCCCGCGAGCACCATCGGGTTGTGCAGCGGCAACGTGTGGCAGAGCGTGCGGAAGCGGATGTTCCGCGTCCGCTCCGCCAGGGTGCAGAACACTCCGAGCGGGAACGCATTGAGCGCGAACTTCTCGAACCACGGGTGCTCGAGGCAGGTGAAGGTCCCGTACCCGAGCTGATCGGCCTGCACGCCGACCTCGATCACGTCCCAGATGAGCTCCGCATGATCCCGCCCTGGCGGGCCCTGGAACTCCGTGTACGTCCCGAACCGAAGCGCCATCGACTCTCCTTCCTTTGGGGCCGCGGCGATTCTCCCATAGCGCGTGTTGAGTTGCCTAGAACCCGAGCTCGAGCCGTCCCTTGATCATGTGGATCTCGGTGTCGAAGGTCACGCACGCCTGGCGCCAGGACGCATCGTCCTGTGAGGGGAGCCGCCACTTCATCAGCGTCACGACGCACGTGCCCTCGGGCAGACCGATGAGCGGGCCCGGCGAGACGCGGGCGGAGTTGATGCGGAGGAGGCGGTCGGGGGCGGGGCCCACGTCGTAGTCGACGACGAGCTGCTCCGGGTGGGCGGTGATGCGGACGAAGGTCTCGGCGCCGTTGAAGAGCGAGGTGCCCTTGAAGAGCTGCTCGCCGATGCGCTCGCGGTTCCAGCTGCCGAGCGTCCACTGGCCCTGCTTGAGACCGTCGGCGAGGTAGGCGAACGCCGTCCCGGCGGGGACGGCGACCTCGGCGCTGGCGGCGTGGAAGATGCCGCTCATCGGGCGAGGGTGAAGTCGCGGATCACCTCGACGAAGCGGTCAGGCTCCTCGTAGTGCGGAGCGTGCGCGCTCTCCTCGAAGACGACGTAGCTGCCCCGCGGCGCGGTCTCGGCGATGAACTCCGCCAGCGCGATCGGGTAGTAGGGGTCGTAGCGGCCGTAGGCGGCGAGCACCGGGAGCTGCAGCGTCGCGAGCACGGGGATGTGGTTGACGTTCACCTGCTCGTCGACGATCCGCATCGCGAGCTCGAGCGGCGTCTGCAGCGCGACCTGGTAGTAGAGGTCGGCGTAGGCGGAGCGGGGATCGCGGAGCGCGCCGCGGCTGAAGTCCTCCTCCGAGTCGGGCCAGCGGGCGGCGAGGTCGTCGAGGTAGCCCCGCAGCTCTCCCTCGGTCATCGTCCACGGGAACTCGGGCGTCTGCGTCAGCTTGAGCGGCCCGTTCACGAGCACGAGCCGCCCGACGCGGCCGCCGCCGCGCGAGAGGTACTCGAGCGAGATCGTGCAGCCCATCGACCAGCCGACAAGGGTCACGTCGTCCGCGCCGAGCGTCTCGAGCACGAAGCCGAGGTCGGAGGCGAGGACGCCGAAGTCGTAGGCGCCGCCCGGCTTGTCCGACTCGCCCATGCCGCGGTTGTCGAAGGCGATCACCCGGAACTCGCGCATGAGCCGGAAGGTCGCCGGGTCCCACAGCCGGTGCGAGCCCTTCCAGCCGTGGACGAGCACGACGGTGTGCTCTCCGTCGCCGCGGTCCGTGTAGCGGAGGCGCACGCCCTCGGGCGTTGTGAGGAAGCTCACAGCGTGAACTCGCCGGCGAGGTGCGACGCGACCGCGCGCGTCCTCAGCTCCCGAAGCTCCGCGATCACCGAGCGCCGCGTCGCGAGGGCGAGCTGGCGGTCGTCGTCGGCGGGGCCGTCCCAGTCCGGGTGCTCGATGTGCGCCGGGTGGTGGAGCGTGTCGGCGATGTGGACGAGCGGGTGGTCGCCGGCGACGCTGATGCAGCAGTGGCCGGCGCGGTGGCCGGGGGCGGCGCGCGCGGTGACGCCTTCCGCCAGCTCGCCTGGCTCGAACTCGGCGAGCACGCCGAGGCGGCGCACCTGCGCGACCCAGGCCTTCCGCTCCTCCTTGCCGACGGGAAGACCCTCGCCGGCCTCGACCGCGGCGATCCCCTCGGCCGGCGCGGCGATGCGCGCGTTCGGGAAGACGAGGCCCGAGCCGCCGTCGAGGACGCCGCCCATGTGGTCGTCGTCGAGGTGGGTGAGCACGACCAGGTCGACGTCCTCCGGCGACGCGCCTGCCGCCGCGAGCGCCCCGAGGGTGTCGGAGTGGATGCCCTCGAACGGCCAGAGGTGGGAGAGGTAGCCCGGCCCCGCGTCGACGAGGATCGTCTGGCCCGGCCGCCGGAGCAGGAGGCCGTTCATCGGCGACCACATCATCGCCGGGAAGCCCGGCCCGACCCAGTCACCCGGGTGCTCGGCCTCGCCGAACTCGAGCAGGTCGAGCTCCCAGCCGCCGGTCGGCTCGAGGCGCGTCGTCTTCACCGGTTCGCGACGTTGGCGAGGAAGGCCGCGTAGGTGCGGACGCCGCGGTCGAAGACGTCGAGGCGGATGAACTCGTTCGGCGCGTGCATGTTCTCGTCCGGGAGCGAGAAGCCGAGCAGGACGGAGTCGAGCCCGACGATCCGCTTGAAGAGCTCGACGATCGGCACCGACCAGCCGGCGCGGAAGACGGTCGCGGGCCGGCCGAAGCCCTCCTCGGCGGCGGCGAGCGCCGCCTCGATCGCAGGGTCGTCGGCGGCGAGGACGATCGGCCAGCAGCCGGGGAGGATCCAGTCGACGGTGAACGCGGCGCCGGCCGGCGCGTGGGCGCGGAGGTGGCGCTCGAGCACCTCGAGCACGCGCTCGGCGTCCTGGTCGGGGACGAGGCGGCAGGAGACGGTCGCGTGCGCCTCCGCCGGGATGATCGTCTTCAGCCCGGCACCCGTGTGGCCGCCCCAGGCGCCGGTGACGTCGAGGGTCGGGCGGCCCCACATCCGCTCGAGCGTCGTGAAGCCCTCCTCGCCGGCGAGGCTCGTGACGCCGAGCTCGGCCGCGAGCTCCGCGTCGTCGTGCGGCAGGCTCGCCCAGGCGCGGCGCTCCTCGTCGGGGATCGGGCGGACGTCGTCGTAGAAGCCCTCGACGAGGATGCGGCCGGTGGCGGGGTCCTTCAGCGTCGCGAGGAGCTGCGCGAGCGCGAGCGGCGCGTTCGGGACGGCGCCCCCGTAGACGCCGGAGTGGAGGTCGGAGGCGGCGGTGCGGAGCGTGAACTGCATCGCGGCCATGCCGCGCAGCGCCGTCGTCACGCCGGGCGTCTCCGCGGCGAGGATGCCGCTGTCGGTGATCAGGGCGAGGTCGGCCTCGAGGACCTCGGTGCCGGCGTTCGCGGTGAGAAACGCGGTCAGGTTGTCGGCGCTCAGCTCCTCCTCGCCCTCGATCAGGATGCGGACCGAGCAGGGGAGGCTGCCGTCGACGGCGAGCAGCGCCTCGAGCGCCGCGAGCGCGGCGAAGATCTGGCCCTTGTTGTCGGTGGCGCCCCGGGCGTAGAGGCGGCCGTCGCGGACCTCCGGCTCGAACGGAGGCGAGTCCCAGAGCTCGTCGGGCGCCGACGGCTGCACGTCGTAGTGGCCATAGACGAGGACGGTGGGCGCGGCGTCGGCGTGCAGCCAGTCGCCGTAGACGATCGGGTTGCCGCCGGTCTCGAGCAGGCGCACGTGCTCGAGCCCGATCCGCTCGAGGTGCGCAAGGAGCCACTGCGCGCACGCGGCCATGTCGTCGCCGTGCTCGGGAGCGGTGCTGACGCTCGGGATGCGGAGGAGCTCGCGCAGCTCCGCGACGTGGCGGTCGCTCGCGTGCTCGAGGTAGTCGGCGACGGCTCCTTCCATCCCGGCGGATTATGATCGCCCCGCGATGGGCTTTTCGAGGGAGGAGCGCGATCGCCGGTGGCAGCGCGCGCGGGAGCTCATGGCGGCGCAGGGCTGGGAGGCGCTGCTCGTGTCCGGCGAGGACGGCCTCTGCGGCGGCAACTTCCGCTATCTCGCCGACTTCCGGCCGGTCAAGGGGCACACGCTGCTCCTGCTGCCGCTCGAGGGCGAGCCCGTGCTGTGGGTCGAGCACCGTGTGCACGAGCAGGCGGCGAAGAAGCTCTCGTTCGTCGCCGACTCGCGCTACACGCTCGACTGTGGCGAGGCGGCCGCGGAAGAGCTCGCGGAGCGCGGGCTCGGGAGCGCTGTCGTCGGCAGCGAGGAGCTCGCGCTCCTGCCGGCGTCGTGGTACATGACCTGGTCGTCGCGGCTGCCGGGGCTGCGGCTCGTCGATGCGAGCCTCGAGCTCGCGCGGCAGCGGCGCGTGAAGAGCCCGGAGGAGATCGACGTCTGCCGCCGCTCGTGCGAGATCGCCGACGGGAGCTACGAGCACCTGCTGCCGAAGCTGCGCGAGGGCGTGACGGAGTTCGAGATCGACGCCGAGCTCGAGTACTACTGCCGCCGGCATGGCGCCGACCGGCTGTTCAACGTGTACGCCGTGTCGTCGCTGGCCGAGCTGCCGTGGTCGGCGTCGGCGCGGCCGCTGCAGCGCGGGCGGGCGGCGCTGCTCGAGATCTCGCCGCAGGTCGACGGCTACTGGACGCAGCTCGTGCGCGTCGTGTCGGTCGGTGATCCGCCGCCGATCCTCGCCGAGATGCACAAGGTGACGATGGCGGCGATGGACGAGGCGCTCGGCGACCTTGCGCCGGGCGTGGTCATCGGCGGCCCGCTCGGGAAGATGGAGCGGATCATCGAGGACGCGGGCTTCCAGGTGATGGCGACCGACACCGGCCACGATCTCGGCTGCACGCTCGGCGAGCACGTCACGTGGCTCACCCGCGAGACCGCCTTCGAGGCGGAGCCGGGGCAGGTCTTCGAGATCCACCCGGTCGTGATGCACCCGGACGGGGGCTGCCTGCTGATCGGCGACACCTACCTGATCACGGAGAGCGGCGTCGAGCGGATGAACCGCGCACCGCGCGAGCTCGCCGTGGTGTGAAGCCTGCGCCCGTGAAGCGCGTCGTCTGCGTCCTCGTTCTCTTCTGCCTGGCTCCGAGCGCCGGAGCATCCGGTCTCGTGGGCGCCCGGCTGTCCGTGAGCCCGTCCGCGGCGCTGTGGGACACGCCGCTCGAGATCGTCGTGTCGGAGCTCGCCCCCCACGCGCGGGGTGTGCTCCGGGCCGCCACCGTCGACTCCGCCGGCAAGCGCTGGGTCTCGAGCACGTCCGTTCGCGCCGACGGCGCCGGCCGGGTCGAGCTTCGTGGCGATGCCGCGATGAGGGTGCTCTGGTCGGTGCATCCGCCTGGCGCCGGCCCGGCCACCTACTACGCCTACGACCCGCCGGTCGGCACGGAGCGCATCCGGCTCACGCTCGACGTCGGCGGACGAACTGTCGCCGACACGCGCGTGACCCGCTCGCTCCTCGCCCCAGGGGAGCGGGCGCGCCCGCTTCGGCCTGGCGGGGCGGGGTTCTACGGCGAGTTCTTCGAGCCCAGGGGCACTCGCCCGGCCCCCGGGGTGCTGCTGTTCGGAGGCTCCGAGGGCGGCCTCGCGGTCACGCCCGAGGCGTCGCTCCTCGCCGCGCGCGGCTACCCGACCCTCGCGCTCGCCTACTTCGACGAGCCCGGGTTGCCGAAGGATCTCGCGCGCATCCCGCTCGAGTACTTCGCCCGGGCGCTGCGCTGGCTCGCGAAGCAGCCGGGCGTCGACTCGACCAGGCTCGTCGCGGCCGGGATCTCCAGGGGAAGTGAAGCGGCGCAGCTCCTCGGAGTCCACTACCCGCGTCTGGTGCACGCGGTCGTCGCGCTCGTCCCGAGCAACACGCCGGGGTGTGGCATCCCGCCGTACACCTTCGGGAAACCCGGCGGCGGCTGCCTGGGCCCGGCATGGACGGTGCTCGGAAAGGCGATCCCGTACAGCCGGTTCGCCGCTCCGTACGCAACTCCCGCGATCCAGGACGAGCGGGTCAACGGGCCGGTCTTCCTCGATTGCGGCGGCCAGGATGCCCTCTGGCCCTCCTGCCTGATGGCGCAGGCGATCGTTGCCCGACTACGTTCGCACGGCTTCCGGCACACCGTGACTCTGCTCGCCTACCCGAGTGCGGGGCACGGAGTCGGCGCACTGCTGCCGTTCGACCCGGTCCACTTCCCGACGGGCGGCACGGTCGAGGCCGACCAGCGAGCGCGCGCCGCTGCCTGGCCGCGGCTTCTCGCCTTCCTCGGTGCGCTCCGCCTGCCGAGGCGACCATAGAACCGGTGATGGCGACCGACGCTGGCCACGACCTCGGCAGGTGTTCGAGATCCAACCGGTCGTGATGCACCTGGAAGGCGCCTGTGTGCTGATCCGCTTCTCGCATGCCTTCGGGGATAGGGTCAGCCGGTGCCCCTGATCGGTGAGGCGTGCGCCTTCGCCGACGGCCCTGCGGTCGCCCCGATCACGCTTGGGCAGCGGCGGCGGGCTGCCGAGCTCGGCTGGCGGTTCACGAGCCTCGACGCGTCGCTGTCGCCCGAGCGCCAGGTCGCACAGATCGACGAGCTGGTCGCGCTCGGGGTGGACGGGCTGACGAGCTGGACGCTCGACGCGTCGCTGGCCGAGCGGGCGTATGCGCGGGCCGCCGCGGCCGGGATCCCGCTCGTGACGTTCAACTCGGAGACGCCGTCGGCGACGACGGTCGTCCGGCAGCGCGCCGACACCGAGGTGCCGGCCGAGGACGCGGCGCGATACATCGCGGCGCGGGTGCCGGGCGCCCACGTCCTCGTCGTCGGCGGGCCACCGATCCCGGCGCTCGTCGCACGCGTCGAGCACTTCCTGACAGCCGCCGCCGGGAAAGGGCTGCTGGTTGTCGGCCGTGGCGACAACGTCGGCGACGTCGAGGAGACGGCGCTGCCGGTCGTCGAGGGGCTGCTCGACGAGCACGGCCGCGTCGACGCGATCTGGTGCTTCAACGACTACACCGCCGTGGCCGCCGGGAAGGTGCTGCGCCGGCGAGGGGCTCCCGTCTGCTCTGGCGGCGCCGCCGGCGTGATCGTCAGCGGCATCAGCGGGGCGCCGCTCGCAATCCAGGCGATCCGCGACGGCAGCGTCACGCTGACATACGACAGCCTGCCCGTCGACGCCGGCCGCGCCGCCATCGACGCGCTCGCGTCGGTGCTGGGCGGCGGTGAGGCACCGCGCGAGGTCTGGATCGACTGCGTCCGCTACGACGCCTCGAACATCGGCGCGTTCGTTCCGTGGGACGAGCGGTGACCGTCAACCTCGCCGGATTCCTCGAGCGTCACGCGAAGGCGTGCGGGGCGAGACCGGCTGTCTGCGACGGCGAGGCGGAGCTCGACTACGCAATGCTCGACCTCCGCGCGAACCGCCTCGCGCACGCGCTCGTCGCGCGGGGCGCGGTGCCGGGCGACCGGATCGCGGTGCGGCTGCCGAACGGGCACCGGTACCTCGCATGCCTGTTCGCATGCGCCCGGGCAGGGCTCGTGCTGGCGCCGGTCGACCGTAACCTCGTTGCCGACGAGGTCGAGCACGTCCTGCGCGACAGCGGCGCGACGCTCTTCCTCGACGGGGCGGAGGCGGTCGACGAGCTCGCCGAGGGAGCCGCCGGCGCCCCGTTCGAGGCGCGCGGGGGAGGGGATGACCCGATGCTCTTGATGTACACGTCCGGCACGACAGGCCGGCCGAAGGGGGTCGTCCTCTCGCACCGCAGCGTCCTCTTCACCTCGCTGAACCAGATCCTCGGCTGGCGGCTAACCAGCCACGACCGGGCGCTCGTGGTGGCCCCGTTCCACCACGTCGGCGGACTCGTCGTGCTCGGGCTGCCGTGCCTCCACGCCGGGGGGACGGTGCGGATCGGCCTCCCGGAGCCAGAAGGGGTGCTCGAAGAGCTCGAGCGCGATGCGATCGCCGCCGTCTTCCTGTCGCCGTTCCTCTGGCGGCAGGTCGCAGAGCTGGACGGGATCGAGGCGCGGTCGCTCGGCGCGCTCCGCCTGTGCGCGTCCGGCGGCGACCCGATCCCGACGGAGCCGCTCCAGCGCCTGATCGCTGCCTTCGGGGCCGAGTTCACGGACGCGTACGGCCTCACCGAGGCGGCCTCGGTGTCCACGCTCCTCGACGGCGCCGACGTGCTGCGGAAGGCCGGGTCGGCCGGCCTGCCGTGCGTGCACAACCGCCTCCGGGTGCTCCGGCCGGACGGGACGGAGGCCGCGCCGGGCGAGACGGGCGATCTCGTCCAGGCGGGGCCGACGGTCATGCTCGAGTACTGGCAGCGGCCCGAGGACACGGCCGCGGCGCTCCGCGACGGCTGGCTGCACACGGGCGACCTGGCCTTCCTCGACGAAGAGGGATACCTGTACATCGCGGGACGCAGCAAGGACCTGGTCGTCTCGGCGGGCGTGAAGGTGTACCCGGCGGAGGTCGAGCGCGTGCTGCGCGAGCATCCCGGTGTCGCGGACGTGGCGGTGATCGGCATCCCCGACGACCGTGCCGGCGAGACGGTCGCCGCGGTCGTCCTGCCGCGGGACGGCGCGACCGTCGCCCCGGCGGAGCTGCTCGCCTTCTGTGAGGGCCGGATCGCCGAGTACAAGCGCCCCACGCGGGCCTTCCTCAGCGACTCGCTGCCGCGGAACGCGAACGGGAAGGTGCAGAAGGCCGTGTTGCGCGAGCGGTATCGCGGATGACCGGCTTCCTCGAAGGCCGCACCGAGCTCGCCGACGGCCGCCTGGTCGACATCGGCGACGTCGAGGTCTGGTGCCACGACACGGGCGGCGACGGCGAGCCGCTGCTGCTCCTCGGCGGCCCGTCGGTCGGGCACTTCCACTTCGACTTCGTGCGGCCGTACCTCGGCGACCATCGCCTCGTGACGTGGGAGCCGCGCGGCTTCGGCCCCTCCGGCCGCGACGGCCGCCCCTACTCCGTCGACGTCTGGGCCGCTGACCTCGAAGGGCTCCTCGACGCCCTCGGCGTCGAGCGCGGGCACGTCTGGGCGAACGCCTTCTCCTCGTACATCGGCTTTGCGTTCGCCGCCGCATTCCCAGAGCGCCTGGGCGCGCTCGTCAGCTACACGGACGTCTGGGCCGCCGACCCGGCCAAGGGCTACGCCGGCGCCTGGGAGGCGTACCGCGAGATCATCGGCGCGCACGGAACCCGGGGGGAGGGGGCCGCGCGGCTCGCGCGGCTCTACGCCCTCACCGACCCGCCGTGGTTCACCGACTGGTTCGAGCTCTCGGTCGCCGAGGTGCTCCACGCCGACACCGCCGCGCAGACGATCGGCTACTTCTGCACCGAGGCCGACGTTCGCGACCGCCTGGCCGACGTGCGGGCGCCGCTGCTCGTGCTCCTCGGCGACCGCAGCTGGGACGGCTCGCCGCTCGACACCAGGATCGATCCCTCGCTCGACCTGATCCGCGGACACATCCCCGCGGCGGAGGTCGCGACGCTCCACGCCCACCCGGTGCATCTGATCATCCAGGAGCCCGAGCAGGCGGCTGCCATCGTCCGCCGCTTCCTCGCGGCTCATCCGCTCGCCTGAGGTGCGGTTCCGCGGAACCGCACCCCTGCCTCCGCCAGACATGGCTCGAATGGACGTTAGCTGATCAGAAAACACAACAGGAGCGTAGAGGGCAGGCCGGACGGACCGCTTCCGCGGAGGTTGAGCATCGCCCGACCGGGGAATGGAGAGTCCATGCCTCTGAGGACAAAGTCCGCGCCGCCGCCTCAGTCGCGGCTCTCGGGGCTCCTCGCGCGCCTCGGCCGCGGCCGTGAGCCTGCGCCCGAGCCCGCGCGGTCACGGTCGATCGTCGCCTGGCTCACGCGCGGGCGCGTGCCGTCGCCGCGCCGCTGATACCGTTGCCGCATGCTCATCGGGGTGCTCGGGTTGATGGACACGAGCCACCTCGCGCCGCATGCGCCCGACGGCGTCGAGCTCGCCGTCTACCCGCCGCGGCTGGCGGTGTTTCCCCATACGCCGTACGACCGGCTGCTCGTCGACCTGGCTCATGTCGACGCGGCGGAGCGTGCAGTGCGCGACGGCGTCGATGCGCTGCTGATCGACTCCACCTGCGACTGGGGGATCGAGGCGATCCGGGCCGCGGTGGACGTTCCGGTCGTGGGCGCCGGCGAGGTCGGCATCGAGAAGGCGTCCGCCGGCGGCCGGCGCTTCGGCATCGTGACGATCTGGCCGCCCGCGCTCGAGTTCCTCTACACCGAGCGGGCCCGCAACGTGCCCGGCGGCGAGCGCTGCACCGGCATCCGGTATGCGTCCGCTGACCACGAGCTCGGCCGGCTCGGCGAGGACGGCAGCGTGATCGCGCGGATGGACCGCCGCGAGGAGCCCGTGCTCGAGCGCATCGTCGCCGAGTGCCGCCTCTCGGTGGCAGAGAACGGCGCCGAGGCGATCCTGCTCGGCTGCACGTGCATGGCGAAGACGGCCCCGCTGATCGAGGAGCGCTTCCGCGACGTGCCCGTGATCGAGCCGGCGCGCGCCGCGCTCGAGGTCGTGCTCCACGCGGCGCCCGCCCGGCGCAACCGGACAGCGGTCGCCGGGCTCGTGCCCGCGCTCGTCGACACGTGGGTCGACGGCAGCGCCGCGCCGGAACTGCCGGACGCCGAGGCGTGCGACGTCTGCGTCGCCGTCGAGCTAGGCGAGCAGCTCGACCGCGTCTGAGAAGCTCTGGATCAGCCCCGGGAAGTCGAACTCCGGCAGCTGGGAGAGCGACTCGACCGGGAAGTGCCCCTCGTAGAGCGGGTAGTAGCCGCCGGGCGGCGACGGCAGAAGGTGGATCCCCGTCAGGCCCGCGGCCCGGTAGGCGCCGATCTTCGCGCGAACACGCTCCACGCTTCCGGCCATCACCATCGCCGCTGCCATCTCGTCCGTCACGAGCCCGACCGCCCCGTGGAGGTCGCCCGCGCGCACTCGCTCTCCGATCGCCCGTGCCTCGTCGCCGAACCCTGCAGCGTCGAGGCTGTCGAGGTAGGACGGCGCCGAGTCGAGCGCCGTCGCGAACATCATCGTCAGCCCCTTCGCCTTCTCGATCCCGCTGTCGTCGCGCGTCACCACGGCCGGGAAGCCCACCGTCACGTCGAAGCCCTCGAGCGACCGTCCCGCGCGCTCGGCTCCGCGTCGGATCGCGGGCATCGTCACGGCTCGGACGTACTCGAGCGAGTGGAACCAGCCGACGGTCCCGTCGGCGATCTCGCCCGCGAGCTCGGCCATCCGCGGCCCGTTCGCGGCGACGTAGATCTTCAGCGGCGCCTCCGGCAGCTCCATGTCGAGGTGGAAGTTCTGCACGGAGAACACCTCGCCGTCGTAGCTCGTGAGCTCGCCCGCGAAGATCCCGCGAAGGATCGTCACGAAGTCCCGCATCGCCGTGATCGGCTTGCGGTACTCCTGCCCGTGCCACGCCCGCACATACCCGCGGGCTTGCACGCCGAGGCCGAGGATCAGGCGCCCTCCCGACAGCTGGTGCAGCGTCGCCGCCTGCAGCGCCATCGTCACCGCCGAGCGCGACCAGACGCCGACGACCCCGGTCGCGATCCCGATCCGCTCCGTCTTCAGCGCCGCCGCGGTCGCCGGGCCGAACGAGTCGCCGAAGGTGATCTCCGGGAACCAGGCCGTCTCCCAGCCGGCCGCCTCGGCCTTGCCCGCGAAGTCGATCGTGAGCGCGGGCGGCAGCCCTGTCAGGAAGAGACCGAGCCCGTTTCCCTGCACGGCGCGGAGCCTACGCGGTCAGGAACGCGCTCGTGGAGGCAGGCACCTTCGAGCGGCAGGCGCCGGTACCCGTCGAGATCCCGGTCGTCCCGCTGCGCGACGTCGCACGGTGGGCGCTCGGTGTGGGCTTCGGCGCGCTCGCCGAACGCCTTCTGGTCAGTCGTAGTACGCCGGCAGCAGCCGGTATTCCGTCGACCAGTGGTCGGCGTCGTGGTTGAGCAGTAGCGTCGCGTTCTCCGCGTCGCGGATCCGCTTCAGCTTCCGGATGCTCGCGAGCATCGTCGCGGCCGTCTCGTCGTCGGCGTTCGGGTCGCGGCGCTCCTCCTCGAACTCGATGTGGGAGTGCGCCGCGTCGGACGTGAGGATGACGGTGCCCGTGTTCGGCAGGCCGCGCACGATCACCGACTGGTGGCCCGGCGCGTGCCCCGGCGTCGCGACGAGCTCGATGCCCGGGAGCAGCTCCTCGTCCCCCTCGACGAGGCGGTAGCTCAGCTCGGGCAGGTCCCAGTCCTGCGCGAAGCACCGCTGCGGTGTCGCCTTCGCGTACTCGTACTGCTCGCGCTGCACGACGAACTCCGCATCCGGGAAGAAGCGGTTCCCGCCGGCGTGGTCGAAGTCGAAGTGCGTGATCACGACGATGTCGACGTCCTCGGGCTTCACGCCGACCAGGCCGAGCTGGTGGCGGATGTCGTCCTCGGGCGTCATCTCGACGACGAGGTCCGGCTTCGGGATCCGGCACTCCGGATCGGCGATGTGGTCGGGTGAGAGGCCCGTGTCGACGAGCACGTTCTTCCCGTCGTCGGTCTGGATCAGGAAGCCGGCAACGGGGCCCGAGTAACGCTCACCGCGCTCCGGCTCCCAGGCCATGAACTTCGCCACGTCCACCTCGACGATGCCGAGCGGTATCGCATACAGCCTCTTCATCAGCTCCCTCCCGCGATCCGAAACAGAGCCGGAACGTACAGGCTCGTGGCCTGCTCGACGAGGCTCTCGACGGGCGAGTCTAAGATCACCTCCGTGGCCGTCGTGACCGCGAGCCAGACGTTCCGGCTGTACGAAGGGCGCCGGCCCTACCCGCTCGTCATCGGCGGCGAGGAGGTCTCGACAGGCGAGAGCTTCGCCGCGATCGACCCCAGCACCGGCACCGAATGGGCGCAGGTCGCGCACGCCGGGGAAGGCGAGGTCGACGCGGCGGTCACCGCGGCCGCGCGCGCCTTCGAGAGCTGGCGTACGACCGGCCCCGCCCTCCGGCAGCAGCTCCTCCTTCGCTGCGCCGACGTGATCGAAGGTGCCGCCGAGAGGTGGGAGCAGCTCCTGCCGACCGAGAACGGCCGCCCGCGGCGCGAGGTGGCGATTGCCGACATCACCGCCTCGACCGCGATCTTCCGCTACTTCGCCGGCATCGTCCGTGACAACGGCGGCGTCACCGTGCCGACCGAGGACGACACCTCGCACGTGTTCACGGTGCGCGAGCCGCTCGGCGTGATCGCGGCGATCATCCCGTGGAACTCGCCGCTGATCACGAGCGCGCAGAAGCTGGCGCCGGCGCTCGCGGCCGGGAACACGGTCGTGATGAAGCCGTCAGAGTTCGCGTCGCCGAGCGTCGTCGAGCTGGCGACCCTGCTCGGCGACATCCTGCCGCCGGGCGCCGTCAACGTCGTCACCGGCTACGGCGCCGACGTCGGCGCCGCGCTCGTCGCGCACCCGCGGGTGGCGAAGATCAGCTTCACCGGCGGCGGCGCGGCCGCGCGCCGCATCATGGCCGCCGCCGCCGAGCGGCTGACGCCGTCGCTGATGGAGCTCGGCGGCAAGAGCCCGATGGTCGTCTGTGCCGACGCCGACCTCGAGGCCGCGGTGCAGGACGCGCTGCTCGGGATCTTCCTCGCGAACGGCGAGGTCTGCTTCGCCTCGTCGCGGCTGCTCGTTCACGAGGACGTCTACGACGCGTTCCTCGACCGCTTCGTCGTGTCCGCCTCGGCCGTACGCGTCGGCCACGCCCTCGACCCGGAGACGCAGCTCGGCCCGCTGGTGACGGCCGCGCACCGCGACCGCGTCCTCGAGCACATCGAGCGCGCGAGGGCCGAGGGTGTGGAGCTCCGGCTCGGCGGAGAGCGGCTCGAGCTGCCCGGTGACCTCGCGCGCGGAAACTTCGTCGCGCCCACGATCTTCGCCGACCCCGAGAGCCGCGCCGCGATCACGCGCGAGGAGGTCTTCGGGCCGGTCGCCGTGGTCGAGCGGTGGCGCGACGAAGACGACGCCATCGCCCGCGCGAACGCGACCGAGTACGGCCTCGGCGCCGGCGTCTGGACGACCGACCTTGCGCGCGCACACCGGATCGCGAAGCGGCTCGAGGCCGGCGTCGTCTGGGTCAACAAGTGGTTCGACACGCCGCCGGGCTCGCCGATGGGCGGCGTCAAGGCGAGCGGCTTCGGGCGCGAGCTCTGCGCCGAGACCCTGCACGAGTACAGCGCACCGAAGACCGTCAACATCGGGCTCTCGCGCGAGCGGCCGGCGTTCTGGGGTTGAGGCGAGTGGCCCGCCTGCCCGGGATCGTCGATGCCGACGTGCACCACATGCTCTCGTCGAACGACCTGCTGACGCCGTACCTGCCGCAGCGCTGGGCTCGCTACAACGAGCAGTTCGGTCTGCGCTACCCGGACTCGATCGGCTACTTCGCGACGCGCCCCCGCCACTTCGCCTGCCGCACCGACGCGTGGCCGCCGGACGGCGGCGTCCCCGGCGGAGATCTCGACTTCATGCGCGAGCAGCTCCTCGACGCCTGGCCGATCGAGGCGGTGATCCTCAACCCGATCAACCAGACGACCTGCGGCAGCCAGTTCGTCGAGTTCGCCGCCGCGCTGACGCGCGCGCTCAACGACTGGACGCAGGCCGAATGGCTCGAGCAGGACGATCGCCTGTACAGCTCGATCTGCGTGCCGTGCGAGGACGCGACGCTCGCGGCCGCCGAGGTCGAGCGCCGCGCCGGCAACCCGCGGTTCGTGCAGGTGCTCGTGAACGTCCGCACGCGCGAGCCGCTCGGCAACCGCAAGTACTGGCCGCTCTACGAGGTCGCGGAGGCGAACGGCCTGCCGCTCGCGATGCACGTCGGCGGCCACGGCGGCAACACGATCACCGGCGCCGGCTGGCCGTCGTACTACTTCGAGGACCACGCCGGGTACCCGCAGGCGTTCCAGTCGCAGGTGATCAGCCTCGTGGTCGAGGGCGTCTTCGAGCGCTTCCCGGGGCTGAAGGTCGTGCTCCAGGAGGGCGGCTTCGCATGGCTGCCCTGGTTGATGTGGCGGTCGGACATGGCTTTCGAGCTGCTCCGCGACGAGGTGGCGCACCTCGAGCGCAAGCCGTCGGAGACGATCCGCGAGCACTTCTGGTTCACGACGCAGCCGATCGAGGAGCCCGAGCGCGCCGAGTGGCTGCCGCAGCTCCTCGACGAGCTCGGGATGCCCGGCCGGGCGCTCTTCGCGACCGACTACCCGCACTGGGACTTCGACGCCCCTGATCAGGCGCTGCCCCTGTCGCTCGGCGACGAGCTGCGCGGCGCGATCTACGCGGGCAACGCCAGGGCGCTCTATCCGTCGCTGAGTTGATCGACTGCGACGTGCACGCGCCGGCGCCCGGAGTGGCAGAGGTCGGTGCGTACCTGGACGACTACTGGCGCGAGTACGCGGACGAGGCCGGGTTCCGCGCGCCGAGCTCGGTCGCGACCGTCTACCCGCCGGCGGCGCCGACGACGCGGCGGCCGGGCGCGGACGACTCACCCGAAGGGCTGCTCGCGCACCTCGACGGCGAGGGTGCCACGCACGCCGTCGTCAACTGCTTCTCCGGCGTCGAGGCACTCCGGAACGTCGACTTCGCGAATGCCTACGCGACTGCGGTCAACGAGTGGCTCGCGGCCGAGTGGCTCGCGCACGACGAGCGCCTGCGCGCCGGGATCGTCGTCAAGCCGGACGATCCCGCCGGCGCCGCGGCGGAGGTGGCGCGACGCGCCGGCGACCCGCGCTTCGTCCATGTGCTCCTTCCCGTCCGCGCCGATCGGCCGTACGGCAACCGCCTCTACTGGCCGCTCCTCGAGGCCGCCGTCGAGCACGGCCGCCCGCTGGCGCTCCACTTCGGCGGCTCGTCCGGCAACCCGCCGACGCCGGTGGGCTGGCCGAGCTACTACCTGGAGGAGTACGTGGGCATGGGCCACATCTTCGAGGCGCAGCTGACGAGCCTGATCGCCGAGGGCGCGTTCGAGCGGTTCCCCGAGCTGCGGGTGGTGCTGCTCGAGAGCGGCTTCGGCTGGCTGCCGCCGCTCCTCTGGCGGCTCGACAAGGAATGGAAGGGCCTCCGCCGCGAGATCCCGTGGGTGAAGACGGCGCCGTCGGAGACGATCCGCGAGCGTGTGCGGGTGGCGGTGCAGCCCGTCGACGGGCCGCCGGACGCGGAAGGCCTCGCGCGCCTGCTCGAGCGCCTCGGCAGCGATGACCTCCTGGTCTACTCGAGCGACTACCCGCATGCGCACCTGCGCACGTACGAGGAGGCCCTCGGGCCGGTCGTCTCGCCGGAGCTCGACCGGCGGATCCGGCACGACAACGCAGCGGCGCTGTACGGCCTATGAAGTACGTGGTCGCCCACGAGGGCGAGATCGAGGAGGGCGGGCACAAGCTCGTGACGGTCGCGGGCCGCGAGATCGGCGTCTTCCTCGTCGACGGCGAGTACTTCGCCCTCCGGCACCGTTGCCCCCACCAGGGCGGCCCGCTCTGCAACGGCCACCTGCTGCGCGTGGTCGAGTCGAGCGGCCCCGGCGACTACGCCGCCGGCCCGCGTCGCCTCCTCCAGTGCCCCTGGCACGGCTGGGAGTTCGACATCCGCACCGGCCGCTCGTGGTTCGACCCGGCGAAGCAACGGGTCAAGCGCTATCCGGTGTCGCTCGAGGCCGAGACCTATCCGGTCGCGGTGGAGAGCCGATCGGTGGTGGTCACGATCGACTGAGGCGAGCTCGGCCTTGCCGCAGGCCGTCACACTTCCGTCACGGAGCCTGGCACCGGACATGTCCCTTCGGCCGCGCCTCAGGTGCAGGGATTTCAGTCGCCACAACCCCAGTCTGTTGCACTTTCGTCACGGAGCCTGGCACCGGACATGTCGGCGCCGGACATGTCATGTCTAGTGGTGACAGTGGGCCGGATGCGGCGGCGGCACGTCGAGCGAGGGGTTGCGGTCGAAGAAGCCGTGCGGCTTGAGGACGAAGCCGAGCCGGGCGACCGGCATGACCGGCCAGTCCTCCGGCCGCGGCACGTGGTGGTGGCCGAGCGTCACCCACATCACGACGTCGGTGTTCTCGAGCGCGCGGTCCTGCGCCTGGTACGCCGGCAGCCCGGCGCCGCCGGCGTGCTGGTTCGGGTAGTCGCCCGCCGCGAACCGCTCGCGCGGGTGGTACGCGGTGAACCAGACCTGGTGCTGCGTGAACGCCGCGCGCTTCGTCAGCGGCGACCCCGGCAGCGCGAACGCCCGCACGACCTCGCCCGGGACCAGCCGGTACGCGGTCGGCTGTCCCCACGCGTTCCGCCGGTTCTCGTTGACGACGTACCAGGTGCGCGACTGCAGCGGGTTCACGTCGCGCGCGGCCTCCGACTCGCGCCGCACCGGCGTCCGCACCGTCTCGAACGCATTCCCGAACGGGTTCCGCTCCGGCGGCGTCGCCACCGTCTCCACCTCGTAGACCGAGTTCTCCGGCCCGTCGACGTCGAGGTCGAGGCGCGCCGAGAAGAAGTGCTGGTGGATCATCGCGTTGAGGCCCTCGTCGACGAGGGTCCCGTGGCGCGGCACCTCGCCGGGAGGGACGGCAGCGGTCGACATGATCCCGGTGGCCTTCACCTCGGCCTCGATCATCCCGTCCTGGTACAGGTACCAGTAGAAGCCGTAGTCGTAGTTGCCGACGGTCGAGATCATCGAGATGACGAAGCGCCGTGAGCGGCGCACCTCGGTCTCGCCGTTGCGGAAGTCCCAGTGCTTCCAGAGCAGGCCGAAGTCCTCCTCGTGGATGCAGATCGCGTTCGGCATCCGCACCGGCTCGCCCTTCGAGTTCACGACCCACGCGTCGAGGTAGCGGATCTCGCCGAGGCAGTCGCAGCCGAGCTCGAGCGCGTTCGCGAGCGTCCCGATGTTGTTCTCGCCGATGTCGAACGGCCCCTGGATGTAACGGTTCGGGCTCGGGTCGCCGTACGGCACCGCCATCTCGCAGAACGACGCGCGGTGCATGACCGGGCGGCCGTCGTAGGCGAGCGTGTGCAGCACGAGCCCCTCGCGCGCCGTGAAGCCGGCGCGGAACGACCAGCGCTGCCAGCGGATCAGGTTCCCCTCGATCGTGAAGCTCGGCCCCTCGGGCTGGACGATCTCGAGCGGCTTCAGGTCGTCGCGCATCGGCCCCACGTGCCCGTTCCGGAACTCGCCCGTGCCCGGCGGGATCGGCACGGCGCCGTTGTCGTCGATGCGTAGCACCTCACCCTTGTGCAGGTCGACGAGCCCGACGATCCCCTCGAGCGGCCGCGCGTAGGAGTTGCCGTCCGGGTAGGGCCGGATCCATGCGAGCGCCCGGCACACGCGACGCCCCAGCTCCTCCTCGTAGCCGAAGTTGCCGGGCGGCACCGGGTCGATCGTCACGAGTGGGAGATCCTCCTCGGCGACTCCGCGTGAGGCGAGGGCGGCGCGGAAGTCGGGGTGGTCGCGCACGAGCCGCTCGCACAGCTCGTACTCCTCGACGGCGATCGCCGGCTGCACCCCGTCGGGCAGCCGCTCCCACCGCACGAAGTCGCGGGCGCCGACGTCGACGACACCCTCGTACGCGCCCTCCGTCACCGGATCGAGCACGACGAGCTCCGCGAGGCGCCGGAACGGGTCGCCCTCCTGCCACGACGCGAGCTCGCTCTTCTCGGGCTCGAGCAGCGTCACCGTCACGAACCTGAAACGGCTGCCCGGGTCATGCGCCTCGCGCACGGTCGCGACCGCCGCCGCGATCTCGTCGCCGGTGAGCGGGTCGAGCGGGTGGGCCCGCGCAGTGGCTGCCGTCGCCGTCATGCAGGCGCAAGCCTGCACAACCGATCGACGCCCGTCCAGAGCTCGGCGAAGCTCGTCGTCAGCGGCGAGCAGCCGAGCCGGATCGTGTCCGGCATCCGGAAGTCGGTGATCACGCCGGCCTCGGCGAGCGCGTCGCAGAGCGCGCGCGCGTCGTGGCGGCAGACGGAGAGATGGCCGCCGCGGCGCTCCGCGTCGCGCGGGCTCCCGACCGTGAAGCCGAGTGGCGCGAGCCGCTCGTCGTGGAGCTCGAGCGCATAGCTCGTCAGTGCCCGGGCCTTCGCGGCGATCGCCGGAATCGTGGCCTCGGCTGCGAGCCGCGCACCCTCGTCGACGGCGGCAAGGCCGAGGACGTTCGGCGTGCCCGAGAGCCAGGCCGCGATGCCGGGTGCGGGCTCGAACCCCTGCTCCATCAGGAACTGGTCGCGGCGGCCGAACCAGCCCCAGACCGGCTGGCGGAGCTCGTCCTGCAGGTCGCGGCGTACGTAGAGGAAGGCCGGCGCCCCTGGGCCGGCGTTCAGGTACTTGTAGGTGCAGCCCACGGCGAGGTCGGCGCCGGCGGCGTCGAGCCCGACGGGCAGGACGCCGGCGCTGTGGCAGAGATCCCAGAGGACGAGCGCGCCGGCGTCGTGCGCGAGCCCGGTGATCTCCTCGAGCGGGGCGACGGCGGCGGAGCGGTAGTTGACGTGCGAGAGGACCACGAGCGCGGTCTCCGGCCCGAGGAGGTCGGCCACGGCGCCCGGCACGACGCCCTCGACGGGATCGGCCTCCAGCCAGCGGAGGTCTGAGGCGAGGCCTTCGAGGACGTAGCGGTCGGTCGGGAACTCGCTCCGGTCGACGACGACCTCGGTGCGGCCCGGGTCGCGGCCGAGCGCCGCCGCCGCGAGCTTGTAGAGGCAGACGGTGGTCGAGTCGGCGACGACGACCTGTCCCGGCCCGGCGCCGACGAGCTCGCCGACCAGGTCGCCGGCGCGCACCGGCAGGTCGAGCCAGCCCTCCCACCAGCCGCGGATCAGCCGCTCGCCCCACTCGCGCTCGACGACGTGCTCCAGACGGTCGAGCGTCGCCCGAGGAAGGCGGCCGAGCGAGTTGCCGTCGAGGTAGACGAGCTCCGGGTCGCGGACGACGAAACGCTCGCGGAACCCCGCGAGCGGGTCGGCCTCGTCGCGAGCGTGTGCGTCTTCGAGCGTCACAGGTCGTTGCGGACGTCGTGCTCCCAGAGCGGCTGCCGGTGCCCCCACGGCAGCGTCTCGTGCAGCCGCGCGTACTCGGCGTCGCGCGCCCGCTGCTCGTCGCCGTCCGGAAGGTAGAAGGTGTCGGCCGCGCTCTGGGCCGACGCCTGCAGGGACTCCGCGCGCGTCATCCGGACGCGCTCGTACCGCTCGAGCGCGGCCGGGAGGTCGTCCGGCCGGTCGCCGACGCACTCGGCGAGGACGAACGCATCCTCGATCGCCTGCGCCGCGCCCTGCGCCTGGAACGGCGCCATCGCGTGCGCCGAGTCGCCGAGGAGCGCGATCCGGCCGTACGTCCAGCGCTCGAGCGGCGGGCGCACGTAGACGGCGCCGCGCAGCATCGTCCGGCAGCGGCGCAGCCGGTCGAGGAGCTGAGGGCTCCAGCCCTCGACAGAGCCGAGCGCCTCCCCGGCCGGCACCTCGAGCGTCCACGACTCGCGCGACCATTCGGCGTCGCGGACGGCGACGGTGACGGCGAGGATCCGCCGGGCGGAGAGCCAGTACGAGACGCCGTGCCGGTTCGGCCCGAGCCAGTACACGTTCGTCCACGGGAGGTCGAGGTCGGCCACGTCCTCGGCGGGCACGAGCCCGCGGTAGACGACGGTGCCGGAGAAGACCGCGTCGTCGACGCCGGTCAGCTGCGCCCGGAGCGGCGAGGAGATCCCGTCGGCGGCGATTGCGGCGTCGGCGCGGCGGGAGCTGCCGTCCTCGAGGACGACCTCGACGCCGGCCTCGTCCTGGTCGACGCGGGCGACGCGTGCGCCGAGCGCGAGCGCTCCCTCGGGGATGCGCGCCGCGAGGACGGCATGGAGGTCGGGCCGGAAGAAGTCGAGCTGCGGCGCGCCGAAGTGGTCCTCCATCGCGGGGCCGAGCTCGGTCCGGAGCAGCACGCGGTCGTCGTCCCACCGGCGAAGCTCCACCGCCGGCGGCAGCACGCCGAGCTCGCGCAGCGGCGCCAGCAGCCCCAGCGCGTCGGCCAGGCGCAGTGCGTTCGGCCCGAGCGCGAGCGAGGCGCCGACAGCGGTGAGCTTCGGCGCCTGCTCGAGCACCTCGACCTCGACGCCCTTCCGGCCGAGCGCGATCGCAGCCGTCAGGCCGCCGATCCCGCCTCCGACGATCGCGATCCTCGGCGTCGTCACGCGCGCAGCGTAACCGTGTATTAGCGTACGCGCCCATGACCGAGACCGAAGTCCAGCCCCCTGTCCCGCTCATCACGAGCCAGCCGACGGAGATCGCCGACGGCGTCTGGGTGATCCCGGACGGCGGCGTCCCGCTCGTGCCGAACGCCGGCATCGTCGACGGGAAGCGCTCCACGCTCGTCATCGACACCGGCATGGGCGTGCGGAGCGGCGCCGCCATGCTGGACCACGCCCGGCGCCTCTCGCACGGGAAGCCGCTGCTCGTCACGATCACGCACTTCCATCCCGAGCACGGGTACGGGGCGCAGGTGTTCGCGCCGCTCGCGACGATCGTCTACAACCGCGCCCAGCTCGACGAGCTGCACGAGAAGGGCCATGCATATGCCGACCTCTTCCGCACGTTCGGCGAGACGGTCGCGGGCGAGCTCGACGGCTTCGAGGCGGTGGAGCCGCACGTCGTCTACGACGGGGAGGCCGACCTCGACCTCGGCGCGCGCATCGTGCAGCTCCGCACCTACGGCGGCACGCACACGAAGGGGGACCAGTGGGTCTTCCTGCCCGAGGAGCGGATCCTCTTCACCGGCGACCTCGTGGAGAACAAGGGCTTCGCGATCTTCCCGTACTTCCCGCCCGACGACGTCGACGTGAACGGCGACCGGTGGATCGAGGCGCTCGAGCAGCTGGAGAAGCTCGAGCCGGCGATCGTCGTCCCGGGGCACGGCGACGTCGGTGATGCGAGCGTGGTCACGGCGGCCCGCGAGTACCTCGTCCAGCTCCGCGACGAGACGCGGCGCCTCGCCGGCGAGGGCGTCGCGATCGACGACATCGTCGCGCAGCTCGAGAAGGACATGCAGGAGCGCCACCCTGACTGGGTGCAGCCCGAGTGGATCGGGCTCGGCGCCCGCAGCTTCCACGCCTCGTCGTAACCCCGGCGACGCAGGTCGAAATCACGAACGCACACCCTCAGGCGATCTCGACGTCTTATCCGACGACGGCATTCACCACGACCACCAAAGGAGGACGAGTATGAGAGGAGCGAGAATCACCGCGGCGGCCGTTGCGGCTGTGGGCCTGCTCGCGGCGATTGGCGCTACCGTCGCGACCGGCAAGCCGAATGCCGGCAACCCGATCATCATCGGTGCCGCGATCGACGCGAGCGGGCAGATGTCCCCGTTCGACGCACCGGCGCTGACCGCGGCGCAGCTGGAGATCAAGAAGATCAACGCGGCCGGCGGCGTCGACGGGCGCCAGCTCGAGATGATGACCTGCGACACGAAGAACTCGACTCCGAGCGTGGCCACGTCCTGTGCGTCGAGCCTGGCGTCGAAGGGCGCGGTGATCGGCTGGGTCACCTGCGACGTCAACTTCGCCGCGCCGGCGGCGCTGACGTTCCTGAGCAAGGGCCTCCTGACGGTCGCTCCGTGCATCGGCACCGACCAGATGGGCCCGAAGCGATTCGGAGCGGCGAAGGGCAAGCTCGCGTTCAGCTTCGGCAACGTCGCCCAGGACGAAGGTGCGGCGATGGCGGAGTACGCCTACAACGTCAAGCACTGGAAGACCGCGGTCACGGTCACCGACAACCTGCTCGTGTACTTCCAGAACGTGGTGCAGGCGTTCTCGCAGCGCTTCAAGCAGCTCGGCGGCAAGGTCGTCGACGCCGAGAGCTTCACGAACGGCGACAAGACGATCCAGAACGTCGTCAGCCGCGTGAACCAGCAGAAGGCCGACGTCATCGTCACCTCCGACGGCTTCTCGGACTGGCCGACGGAGGTCTCGGGCATCCGCAGCCTCGGGAACTCGACGCCGATCATGAACTCGTGGGCCGGTGACGGCACGTTCTGGTACCCGAAGAACCCGAAGGTGACGAACTACTGGTACGTCACGTATGCCTCGGTCTTCGGCGACGACCCGAGCCCCCAGGTGAAGGCGCTGATCGCGCAGATGAAGGCGCAGGGGGCGAAGTCCGCGCCGGCGACGGGCGGCTTCGTCACGGGCGCGGCTGCGATCGACGGCATCGTGACCGCGATCAAGCGCGCCGGCGGGTCCACCGACGGCGCGAAGCTCGCGGCGACGATGGAGAAGTTCCACAACGTGCCGACCATCTCCGGCCTCGTGAGCTTCTCGCCCCTGCTGCACAGCGTCTTCGGGCGCACCTACCGCGTGATCGAGGTGCAGAACAACACGCCGAAGCTCGTCGGCACGATCAAGGCCTCGAAGCCCGCCACGCTCGGCTAACGCCGGAGCATGGCCCAGGCGAGCGCGCAGGTGGAACGGTGGCCCGGAGAGTCTCTCCGGGCCACCGGCGTCTCGCGCTCGTTCGAGGGCATCCGGGCGCTCTGGGAGGTCGACCTGGAGCTGCATCGCCACGAGGTCGTCGGCCTGGTCGGGCCGAACGGGGCGGGCAAGACGACGCTCGTCAACGTCCTCTCGGGCTTCGCCTTCCCGGACGCCGGCTCCGTGGAGCTCGCCGGCCGCGACATCACACGCTGGGCTCCCGCGCGGCGCGGCCGGGAAGGCCTGGCGCGAACGTTCCAGCACAGCCGCTCCTTCCGCAGCCTGTCCGTGCGCGAGAACGTCGAGGTCTCCGCGCTCGGCGGCGGCGCCTCGCCCGGCGAAGCGCGCCGGCGCGCGGAGGAGCTGCTCGACCTCCTCGGCCTGACGCGCTACGCGGAGCTGCCGGCGGTGGCGCTCGCGCATGGCGACGAGCGCAAGCTCGGCGTCGCGCGGGCGCTCGCCATCGCGCCGCGCTACGTGCTCATGGACGAGCCGGCCGCCGGGCTCCCCGAGGCGGAGGTGCCGGAGTTCGCGGCGGTCGTCCGGCTCGTTCGCCAGCGCGACGCGGGCGTCCTGCTGATCGACCACAACATGGCGTTGATCATGGAGGTCTGCGACCGCATCCACGTCCTCGACCAGGGGCGCACGCTCGCGCACGGCACGCCCGCCGAGATCCGCGGCAACCTCGACGTCGCCGCCGCCTACCTGGGGGAGACGGCGGTGCACGATGCCTGACCTGCTGGAGGTCCGGGGCCTCGACGTGACTTATGCCGGCGTCGCCGCCGTGACCGGAGTGAGCTTTACCGTCGCTGCCGGGGAGATCGTCGGGCTGATCGGCCCGAATGGCGCGGGCAAGTCGTCGACGCTCCACGCGCTCATGGGCATGGTCGGAGCGGCCGGCGGCGAGGTCGTCCTGGAAGGCCGCAGCGTGCGCGGCCTCGCTCCCGAGAAGATCGCCCGGTGCGGGATGGCGCTCGTCCCCGAAGGGAGGCGGATCTACGCCGACTTCACCGTCGAGGAGAACCTGCGGCTCGGGCTCGTCGGTCGGCCGGATCGCGAGCGTGCCGCGGCCGACCTCGAATGGATTCGCGAGCTCTTCCCCGTCGTGCACGAGTTCCGCAAGCGCCATGCCGGCTCGCTGTCGGGCGGGCAGCAGCAGCAGCTCGCGATCGCGCGTGCCCTCGCCGCGGGGCCGAAGGTGCTGCTCCTGGACGAGCCGTCGCTCGGGCTCGCGCCGAAGGTCGTCGACACCGTGTTCGAAGCGCTCGGCGCGATCCGCGACCGGGGCGTCGGCGTGCTGCTCGTCGAGCAGCGGGCGCAGCGCACAGTCGCGCTCGCCGAACGCTCCCACGTGCTCTCGCGCGGCGAGCTGCGCATGACGCTGAGCCCCGCCGACGCCGGGGACACCGAGCGGCTGGTGGCCGCTTATCTGGCATGAGCCACGTCCAGGCTCTCATCGACGCGGTCGGCCTCGGCGCGGTGTACGCGCTGATCGCGGTCGGCATCGGGCTCGTCTTCGGCGTGCTGCGGCTGATCAACTTCGCCTACGGGCAGCTGATCATGATCGCCGCCTACATGCTCGTCTTCACGCAGGGGTGGGGGAACGTGGCGGCGATCGTGATCGCTCTCGGCACGGCCGTGCTGGCAGTGCTCGTGATGGAGCGGGTCGCGTTTCGTCCGCTGCGCACGGCGTCGCCGGCGACGATGCTCGTGGCCACGTTCGCGATCAGCTACCTGCTGCAGAACGTCGCGCTGCTTCGGTACACGTACCGGAACCGGCCCGTCGGCGACTCGGTCGGGGTGCTCGGGCAGCTGAACCGGGCGGCGACGATCGGCTCGCTCCACGTGCGCTGGGTGACGTTCCTCGCGATCGGCGTCACCGCGGTCGCGCTCGGCGGCCTGACGCTGCTCCTGAACCGGACCGAGATCGGGCTGCAGATGCGCGCGGCCGCGGCCGACTTCCGTACCGCGCGCATGCTCGGCGTGCGTGCGAACCGCGTCGTGATGACGGCGGTGGCGATCTCCGGCGTGCTCGCGGGCCTGGCGGCGGTGATCCTCTCGATCCAGACCCCGCAGGTGACGAACACGACCGGGCTGAACGAGACGATCTTCGTGCTCGTCGGGGTCGTCGTCGGCGGGATGAACCGGCTGCTCTCCGCAACGCTCGGCGGCTTCATGATCGGCTTCGTCACCTCGTTCCTCGGCTACGAGCTGGCGACCCAGGGCTCGCGCAGCCAGACGGCGATCCCGTTCACGTCGGGCGTCTACCTGCCCTCGGTGATCTTCGTGCTCGTGATCCTGGTGCTGGTGCTGCGGCCGGCCGGGCTCTTCACGCGGCGCGGCCAGGCGGCGGTCGAGCGCGTGTGAGCCGCCGCGTCGGCGAGTCGCTCGAGCTGCTGGGGCCGATCGCGCTCGTCACGGTGTTCGCGGTCATCGCGTCGCTGACCGCGAATGCGTCCGACGACGTCCGCTTCCGCGCGACGATCGTCTACGTCGCGATCGTCGTCGCGCTGTACGTGTTCGTCGGCAACTCGGGGGTGCTCTCGTTCGGGCAGATGAGCTTCGTCGCCGTCGGCGCGTTCGCCTCCGGCCTGATGACGGTGCCGACGGACGTGAAGCCGGGCGTGATGCCGTCGCTCTTCCCCTTCATCCGCGACCACTCGATCTCGAACGCGTGGTCACTCGTGCTCGCCGCGGCGCTCGGGGGCGTCTACGCCCTGCTGGTCGGGCCGGCGCTGATGCGCCTGACGGGCCTCGCGGCGGGCATCGCCACGTTCGCGGTGCTCGGGATCACCTACAACATCCTCACCTACTGGACGCGGATCGGGCCGGGAGCGCAGACGCTCGACCTGATCCCGGTGACCACCGGCTACCTGCAGGCGACGGTTGGCGCGGTCGCGGTGATCGTCGCCGCCTACGCCTACCAGCGCAGTCGCTGGGGCCGGCAGCTGCGGGCGACGCGCGACGACCCGGCGGCGGCCCAGGCGACCGGGATCGACGTCCACCGCCAGCGCCTGTGGGCATTCGTGCTTTCCGGCGCCCTCTGCGGCTTCGCGGGCGGGCTGCTCGCGCATCTGCCGCCGGGCAGCCTCAGCACGAACGACGTGTACCTCGACCTGACGTTCCTCGCACTCGCGATGCTCGTCGTCGGCGGCGTGCACAGCCTGTACGGCGCGGTGCTGGGCGCGCTCGGGATCAGCCTCGTGAACGTGCTGCTGCAGAACGCCGAGGCCAGCGTGCACGTGTTCGGGTGGAAGATCACGCTGCCCGACGGATCGGCGGTGATCGGGATCGCGTTGATCATGCTCGTCGCCTTGCTCCTGCGACCGTCGGGGATCACCGGCGGCCGCGAGTTCGCGCTGCCGCGCAGGCTGCGGCCGCCGACCGCGGCGCCCGAGCCACCGGCAGCCGCGCAGGAGGGGGTGTAGTCAGACGAGCGGGTGCCGGCGCAGGAACTCGAGGACGGTCTCGGCGCACTCGCCCGGCCGTTGGGCCAGCACGTAGCCCGCGTGGGCGTCCTCGATCACCGCGACCTCGAGCTCGGGCAGGGCCTGGCGCATGAGCGCAAGCGACGGGTCGTCCTCGGGGTCGACCCGCTCGCCGGCCCAGCCCATGTCGCCCTGGACGACGAGAAACGGCGCCCGCACACGTGAGAGGTCGTCGCGCACGTCGGCCTCCGTGAGGCAGTAGCCGACAGTGCGGGCAGCGGTGTCGCTGTGCACCACCTCCTCGACGTTCCGCGCCTCCCACGCCGGGAACCAGGGCAGCGGCACGTCGAAGATCCCGGTCAGCATCCGTGCCCCGAATCCGGTCGTGCCGAAGCTCTCGATGATCGCGCGGTAGACGTTCCAGATGCGGCCGTAGGCCTTCGCGGGGTCGCCGGCCCAGATGTCGGTGTAGCCGGCGATCGCGCCGACGCGCTCGGGGTAGGCCGCGGCGAAGCGAACGCCGATGTAGTTGCCGAAGCCGCCGGCCCAGAGGTGAGCGCGCGCGACGCCGAGCACGTCGAGCAGGCGCGCCAGGTCGTCCGCCCACAGCTCGACCGAGTAGGCGCCCGGGGGCCGCGACGAGCGGCCGAGGCCGCGCGGCTCCCACGTGATCGTGCGCAGCTCGGAGAGGTGGGGGCGCACGAAGTCCCACACGTGGTGCCCGGCCGTGAAGCCGCCGAGCAGCACGAGCGGGTCGCCGTCGCCCAGGTCCGAGCACCAGAGCTCGATGTCGCCGGCCTCGACGATCCGGCCGGGGTCGTCGAGCGCGGGCGGGGGCCCGCTCACGCCACCGCGGCGGCGAGTGCCGCCTCGATGACCGCTTCCTGGTGCGGCTGCAGCTCCTGGTAGCCGTAGCCCTCGAAGATCGGCAGGAACGGGTCCTCGACCCCGGTCGAGATCCCCGAGAGCTCCTCCAGCACCGCGAGGCCGCAGAAGGGCGTGTAGCCGGGCGCATAGCCGCCCTCGTGGATCACGAGCAGGCGTTCGCTGACGTCGAGGAGCGCACGAGTCAGCTCGCGGTAGGCCCGGCTGTGGAGCATCAGGCGCGCGTGCGGGTCCCACGCGCTCGAGTCGTAGCCGCACGCGACGATCACGAGCTCGGGCTCGTGCCGTTCGAGCGCCGGCAGGACGACGCGCTCGAACGCCGCGGCGTAGGCACCCGTGCCCGAGCCGGGAGGCAGGGGAAGGTTGACGTTTGCGACGCCGCCCTCGTCGACGCGCCCGGAGGCGGGAGGGAAGCAGTCGGCCTGGTGCAACGAGATCGTCAGGACGTCGGGCTCGTCGAAGAAGGCCGCCTGCGTCCCGTTGCCGTGATGGGCGTCCCAGTCGACGACCGCGACCCGCGCCAGGCCGTGCGCCGCACGAGCGTGGAATGCAGCGAGGGCGCTGTTGCCGAAGATGCAGCCGCCCATCCCCTTGTCGGGGAGGGCGTGGTGCCCCGGCGGCCGGACGAGCGCGTAGGCGTTGTCGACCGTCCCGTCGACCACTGCGTCGACGGCGACGAGGCAGCCGCCGGCGGCGAGGGCGGCGATCTCGAAGCTGCTCGCTCCGACCGGCGCGTACTCGCCCGCGTCGCCGTGCCCGGCCTCGCTGAGCGCCCGCACTCGCGCGAGGTACTCCGGTGTGTGAAACCGCTCGAGCTCGGCGTCCGTTGCGGGACGTGGCCGGAGCCGGACCAGCTGCTCGCCGAGCCCGCTCACCTCGACGAGGGCGTTGATCCGCCGGATGCGCTCGGGCGACTCCGCGTGCGGCCCCGGCTCGACCATCCCGCCGGCCGGGATCACCGAGGCGGCGGCACCCGGGTCGTGCCACAGGTAGCGCTCGTGGTAGACGAGCCCGGTCCGGCGCGTTGTGCCTTGCACGGCGCGAAACTAACATGCCACATGTTGGACGAGCTCACCGCCGTCGAGTGCCTCCAGCGTCTCCGGGCGGGTGAGCTGTCGGCGGTCGAGCTGGCGCAGGCGACGCTCGCGCGAATCGAGGCGGCCGCCGACCTGAACGCCGTCGCCGCGCTCGACGCGGAGGCGACGCTGCGTGAGGCGGCGGCGGCCGACGCCGCGCGCGCCGCGGGAGGCGACGCGCCGCTGCTCGGCCTGCCCGTCACGATCAAGGACACGATCGCCGTCGCGGGGATGCCGTTCCGGTCGGGCTCGCTCGCGCGCGAGGGTGTCGTCGCGGGCGAGGACGCGACGGTCGTCGCCCGCCTCCGGGCAGCCGGCGCCGTCGTCGCCGCCAAGACGACCGTGCCCGAGTACGCGTGGTCGTACGAGACCGAGAGCATGCTCCACGGCCGGACCGTCAACGCCTTCGACCCGGAGCGGACGAGCGGCGGCTCGAGCGGCGGCGAGGGCGCGCTGATCGGCCGGGGTGCCTCGATCGCGGGCCTCGGCACGGACGGCGGCGGCTCGATCCGCGTCCCGAGCCACTACAACGGCATCGTCGGCCTCCGTCCGACCGCCGGTCTCGTGCCCGAGACCGGCCACTGGCCGACGACCAGGGACACCGGCATGCTCGACATGGTCTGCATCGGCCCGATGGCGCGCTCGACCGACGACGTCGCGCTGCTGCTCGAGACGATCGCCGGCCGCGACGGCCGCGACCCGTTCGTCTCGGTCGCCGGCTATCCGGGCGGCCACCGCGACGTCGACCCGGTGAAGCTCCGCGCTGGCTTCTACGCCCGGGACGGAGTGTGGCCGGCGAGCGCCGAGACCGAGGAGGCCGTGCGCGCGGCCGCCGCCGCGCTCGCGGACGCCGGCGCCGCGGTCGAGGAGGTCGAGCCGCCGCCGCTCGAGGAGGCGAACGACCTCTTCTTCCGGATGATGGCCGCCGACGGCGGCGCCCGTGCCCGGGCCGACCTCGCTGCCGCGAACGGCCGCCACACCGAGCAGATGCTCTTCGTGCTCGAGCTGACCAGGGATTTCGCGACGACTGCCGAGGAGTTCTTCGCGCTGGTCGGGCGCTGGGCCGCCTTCCGCTCCCGCCTCCGCCGGTTCGTCGGCGGCTACGACGTCGTGCTCTCGCCCGTGACGCCGGCGCCCGCGCCGCTGCACGGCTGCATGCCCGGCGACGAGCCGCTCGAGTCGTACCTGCCGTGGGCGAACGTGATGTCGTACTCGATCGCGGGCACGCCGGTTGCCGTGGTCCCGGCCGGGACGCAGAACGGGATGCCGATCGGCGTCCACGTCGCTGCCAATCCGTTCGCGGACCACGTCGCGCTCGCCGCGGCCGCCGCGGTCGAGGCCCGCCTTGCAATTCGCCCGCTCCTCTGCTGACAATCGCGTCGCCCCCGAGGACACTTTCCGTCCCGCCCGACCTCAACAAGGAGGATTGCGTTGCGTAGTCCCAGACTGACCGGTGCCGTGCTGGGCGTAGCGGCCCTCGCACTCGCACTCGGCTGCTCACTCTCGCTCGCCGCGTCGTCGGCGTCGATCCCCGGCTACCACGGCGCCGAGTCGACGCTGCCGAACGCGTACCCGAAGCCGACGATCAGCTCGGGCACCTCGTGCACGATCGGGTTCCAGAACCCGCTCGCCGCCAACGAGAGCCTGCAGTGGTTCCAGAAGGCGGCGATCGCGCAGGCCAAGGCGGACGGCTGCAAGATCATCGTGCTCGACGACGCCCTCAGCCCCGACAAGCAGGTCTCCAACATGCAGCAGCTGCTGGCGCAGGGGGCCCAGGCGATCATCTTCTACCCGCTCGACCCGAAGGCGACGCTGCCCGTGCTCGCTCAGGCGAAGAGCAAGGGTGTGCCCGTGATCGCGATCGACGCCACCTTCGGCAACCCGAAGCTGCCCGTGGCGCCCGGGATCGTGACCCAGGTGTGGCAGGGCCGCGACATCATGGCCTTCCTGCAGGTGCAGGCGCTGAAGGCCGTCGACCCGCACGCGAAGGTCGGGCTCGTCGGCATCGGCGCACCCGTGCCCGCGCTCAAGTACCTGAACACCCGTGAGGCGTACTACGCGAAGAAGGCCGGCATGACCGTCCTCGGGACGCAGGACAACCCGACCGACGACGTGACGGGCGGCGAGAAGGCCGGCAACGGCCTGATCCAGCGCTACTCGAACATGGACTCCGTCATCGGCTACAACGACCCGAGCGCACTCGGCACCGTGATCGCGGCGAAGGGCGCCGGCCGGAAGCTGATCGCGATCGGGCTCAACGGCACGAGCGACGGCATCGCCGGCGTGAAGAGCGGCCAGCTCGCGGCCACCGTGCAGGGCGCGCCGATCGACCTCGGCATCCAGTCCGTGACGGCGGCGTACGACCTGATCACGAAGCAGCATCTGCCGCTGCCGAAGGTCGTCGTGGAGCCGCCGCGCATCGTGACCAAGGCGAACGTGAACACGATCGTCAACTGGGCCCAGCAGCTCGCGGCGATCGGTAAGTCCTAGTCGAACCTCAGGGCCCCGGGCGACCCCGGGGCCCTCGCTCCTCCCGTGTCAGCGACCGAGATCCTCCGCGCCGACGGCGTCCACAAGCGGTACGGCGGCGTGCATGCGCTCCGGGGCGCGCACCTGCACGTGCGCCCGGGCGAGGTGCACGTGCTCGTGGGCGAGAACGGCTCGGGAAAGTCGACGCTCCTGAAGATCCTGTCGGGGCAGGTGCACGCCGACAGCGGCGAGATCACGCTCGAGGGCAAGCCGATGCACGTCCGCAACCCGACCGAGGCGCTGCGGCGCGGGATCGCGACGGTGACGCAGGAGACGACGCTCGCGCCCGACCTCTCGATCGCCGAGAACGTCTTTCTCGGGCACCGGATGGCGGCCCGGCGGGGCTTCATCGACTGGCGCGGTACGAAGCGCCGGGCACGCGAGGCGCTCGGGCGGCTCGGCCTCGAGCTCGACCCGTCGCTCCCCGTCCGCCGGCTGCGGCCCGACCAGCAGCAGATGGTCGAGATCGCCCGCGCGCTCTCGATCGACGCCCGCGTCCTGATCCTGGACGAGCCGACGAGCTCGCTCACCGACGACGAGGTCGAATCGCTCTTCCGGGTCGTCCGCCGGCTGCGCGACGAGGGCGTCGCGGTGATCTTCGTCTCGCACCGGCTGAGTGAGATCTTCCAGCTCGGCGACCGCGCGACCGTCCTCCGGGACGGCCACACCGTGGGCGAGGGGTCGCTCGCCGAGCTCGACCGGCCCAGGCTGATCGAGCTGATGGTCGGCCATGCGCTGGACGACGCGCTCGAGCAGTCGGAGCATGAGCAGGAGGGGCCGAGCCGCGTGCTCGAGGTGCGCGGGCTGACGCTCCCCGGCGTCTTCGACTCGATCGACCTCGACGTCGCGCCCGGCGAGATCGTCGGCCTCGCGGGGCTCGTCGGCGCCGGTCGCAGCGAGCTGCTCGAGACGATCTTCGGCCTGCACAAGGCGAGCGGGACGATCACCGTGGCCGGCAAGCAGGCCAGCTACCGGAGGCCCCAGCAGGCGGTGCGCGACGGGGTCGCCTTCGTGCCCGCCGATCGCAAGCGGCAGGGCCTCGTGCTACAGATGACCGTGCTCGAGAACCTGATGATGGCCTCGACGTCGCGTGTGGCGCGCCTGCGGCCGCCGCGCGGCGGCGCGGAGCTCGCGGCCGCCCAGCGGACGATCTCCGAGCTTCGCATCCACACGCACTCGCCGCGCGCCACCGTGTCCACGCTCTCGGGCGGCAACCAGCAGAAGGTGGTGCTCGG
>Ga0335085_10002468_pt1 | contig 34439 bp, 28 predicted proteins | sample Lox_Sample_45_FD_206712 | JGI IMG/M metagenome (GOLD analysis project Ga0335085, IMG submission 206712) | Soil microbial communities from Loxahatchee National Wildlife Refuge, Florida, United States - Lox_Sample_4.5 | ecosystem: Environmental > Terrestrial > Soil > Wetlands | place: USA... | reverse complement strand
TCGTCGTCGCGCTACACTCTGTCGGCATCGGGGAACTCCTCTGCAACCAGGTAAGGCTTTGTCGCAGAAGAATTATCTCTCGTTCAGAGCCCCGATGCACCGATCATCGTGAGATATCCGGGCTAGGAGCGGCTGAGCGCAAAACGCCCCCCAATCGGCCATGAGCTCGCGCCGCTTCTTGAATAGTTCACCGCGACTGTACGGTCCGGTCGTTAAGATCGAGCGAATAATCGGTGGAGGGGGCGCTCAGCACACGTCACCCGCGGCGAACCCAGCCCGGAGACCGCGGACGTATCGCGCAGCTTCGGCAGCTATCCTATCGGCACGCTGCGGGCTGTCGTGATGCTGGTGGATTACGGCGTCCAGTTCCGCCTCCGTCAGACCGAAGAGACCGAGGCGTCGCGCCGCTTCCCAAACGTCGTCGCACCGTCAGCCGCTCCTCGCGGTAAAGCCGCTGCACCCGTTTCCGGTTGACCGCATGGCCTTCGCGCCGCAATAGCACATGCAGTCGCCGGTAGCCGAACCGCCGCCGCTCCTGGGCCAAGGCTTTCAACCGTTCGCGCAGCACTCCGTCATCGGGACGCACGCCTTGGTAGCGCACGCTCGTCCGGTTGCCGCCGATCACCCGGCAGGCCCGCCGCTCGCTCATCTCGAAGGCCTGGCGCAGATACGCCACCGCCTCCCGTCGCGCGGCGGGCCTCACCACTTTTTTCCCAGGAGGTCCTTCAGCGCCGCGTTGTCGAGCATGGCGTCAGCCAGCATCCGTTTCAGCCGGCCGTTCTCGTCCTTCAGCGACCGCAGCCGCTTGGCATCGGACACTTCCAGACCGCCGTACTTCGCCTTCCACTTGTAAAACGTCGCGTCGCTGATCCCGTGCTTGCGGCAGATATCGGCGGTCTTCATCCCCGCCTCCTGCTCCCGCAGCACCGCGATGATCTGCTCTTCCGTGAACCTCATTCGCTTCATCGTCCGTCCCCTTCGTTGGGCCGGACTCTAGCTGCACCTGGAGGAGTTTCCGGGGGTCACGTCACTATCTCTGCCCACCAATGGCTGCGTCAATCTTCGCTGCGGCATCTTCTTGCATCGTGTCGCTGATATGGCCGTAGATATCCATTGAGCTTCCCCCGAAAGAGTGGACACCGGGTTATGCGGACATTGTGTCCGCCTGATGGGGAGTGACGTAGCCGATGGTAGAGTGGATCGGCTGACGATTGTCATAGCCTTCGATGTAGGCAAACAGTTCGCGGCGAGCGGCATCCCGATCGAGATATTTCGCGCTGATGGACGAGTTCGGTTTTCAGCGTGCCGAAGAAGCTCTCCATCGGCGCGTTGTCCCAGCAGTTTCCCTTTCGGCTCATTGATGGAGTGATGGTGGCGGCCCGCAGGATATCTCGGTAGGTGCCGGCGGCGTGCTGGCTGCCGCGATCGCTGTGATGGATGAACCCGGCTCGAGCTCGACCGCTTCGAGGCCGAGTGGGGCCGGCGCTATCCGGCGATCGGCCAGGCTTGGCGGCACACCTGGGAATTTGTGGTGCCGCTGTTCGCCTTCCCGCCGGCGATCCGCAAGATGATCTATACGACCAACGCGGTGGAAAGCCTGCATCGCTCTTTGCGCAAAATCATCAAGACCCGCGGCAGCCTTCCGACCGACGAGGCAGCGCTGAAACTACTGTTCTTGGCAATCCGCAACGCCGGAGTGCACTGGCGACGGCCGGTTGAATGGACCGCGGCGATCGGGCAATTTGCTAGAGGGTGTCAGGTATTTTGTGTAAGGCGGGGTCGTGAGGCACTCTATCTGGTAGAGGGGATCACGGCATGGGACAAGCGATCAGGGATGAGGTCATCGACGAGTTGCTTCAGGGCTATACGTCGCCGGCGGATTTGCTCGGCGACGATGGGCTATTCAAGGAACTGAAGAAGCGGCTGCTGGAACGGGCGCTGGGCGCCGAACTGAGCGAGCATCTGGCTTACGAGAAGGGCGACCTGGCGGGCTGGGGCAGCGGCAACAGCCGCAACGGCTATTTGGCAAAGACGGTAATCGGCGACGACGGGGCGATCGAGATCGCGGTGCCGCGCGACCGCAACAGTACGTTCGAGCCGCAGATTGTCCCCAAAGGGCAAACTCGGCTCGAGGGTTTTGATGATCGGATCATCAGCCTGTATGCGCGCGGGCTATCGGTTCGCGAGAGCCAAGGACACTTGCAAGAGCTGTACGGTGTCGAGGTCTCGCCCGATCTGATCAGCCGGGTTACCGACGCCGTTATCGAGGAGGTGCGCGAGTGGCAGAGCCGGCCACTCGACCCCGTCTACCCGGTGATCTTTTTCGACGCGCTGCGGGTCAAGATTCGTGACGAGGGCCTGGTGCGTAACAAGGCGGTCTATGTCGCCCTCGCTCTCAACAACGCGGGCGAGAAGGACGTGCTCGGGCTGTGGATCGAACAAACCGAGGGCGCCAAGTCTTTAGTCCCCGGACTTGATCCGGGGATCGTGGCTCAAGGTTATGAACGAGTTGAAGACCCGCGCGTCAATGACGTGCTGATCGCCGTGGTCGACGGGCTCAAGGGCTTTCCCGAGGCGATCGGCACCGTCTTCCCGCTCACCACGGTGCAGACCTGCATCGTTCACCTGATCCGCAATTTGCTGGCCTTTGTGTCGTGGAAGGATCGCAAGCGCATCAAGCCCGATCTGAAGGCGATCTATCGCGCCGAAACGGAAGCGGCAGCGGCCGCCGAGCTTGACCGCTTCGAGACCGAGTGGGGCCGGCGCTATCCGGCGATCGGCCAAGCCTGGCGGCGCGCCTGGGAATTTGTGGTGCCGCTGTTCGCCTTCCCGCCAGCGATCCGCAAGATGATCTATACGACCAACGCGGTGGAAAGCCCGCATCGCTCGTTGCGCAAAATCATCAAGCCCCGCGGCAGCTTTCCGACCGACGAGGCGGCGCTGAAACTGCTGTTCTTGGCGATCCGCAACGCCGGGGTGCACTGGCGCCGGCCGGTTGAATGGACCGCGGCGATCGGGCAATTTGCCATTCTGTTCGGCGACCGTATTGAGCCTTCAGCGCGCTGAAGGCTCAATACGTGCCCTTCTGCAAAGCCGCGGCACCATCGCCGTCATCCCCAACAGATCCAGTCGCAAGCACCTCTTCCCCTTCGACGCTACAAGTGGCGCAACGTCATTGAGCGCACCAACTGCCGCATCAAGGACGTCCGAGCCATCGCCACCCTCTACCACAAACTCGCCAGAAACTTCCTCGCCGCCTTGTGCCTCGTCACCGCCCTGATCTATTGGTGCCATTGAGTCCACACCCTAGTATTCACCACCGCGTCGACGCGCTTGTTGATGAGATCCTGATACGCTCGGGGATAGTGTTCAAATTGCTTCACCTCGGCAAAGCCGGGTTTGCCAGTGTCCTTAAGCTTCTTCTGCTCGAACACCTTAATGATCCCCGCGACGGCGCTGCCGCGCTGCACGCCGATAATCTTGCCCGACAGATCGTCCGCAGTCTTGATGCGCTCTTCGTCGGCGCGTAACAGGATGAAGACCCGCGACGACGGCGGAACCGGTTAAAATTGCGCGCCTAAGCATGCCTTGCTCTCCAAATCGGCATTGTGTGAGCGCGGGTCAGGCAACCTGCATGCCAGGCCAATTCAACCCGCGGCTGGGCCGTCGTCGCTCACCGATTGATGACGGGACTCGCGACCGCCGTGCGACGGAGATGCTAACCAAATCAAGATAAAGCCGGGCCGATCTTAATCAGCATCGTGATTTGATGTCTAATTGACGCTTGCCTTTAATCAATGCGGAATTTTTTCCAAGTAATTAAGACGTAACATCATGTGCCGCGGCCGCATCATTCCCGTTGCCATGGTCAATTAGTGCCAGCGGTGAGGTGAGGACCTGTCTCACTTTCGCCAGCGTTTCGTCCGGGGTGCCCCCGGCATCAACGCGTAGCCAATCGAGCGGCCCGAGGTCTGTTTCGAGTTGATGCTCAACGATCGCCCGGGTCGCGTCCGAGGCGTCGTCGCGGCGAGCTTCGACGCGCGCGCCCAAGGCTGCCGCCGGTGCGTCGAGCCAGATGCCGTCAAACGGGACACCGGCTTCGCGCGCAACGGTGGCAAAGGATTGCCGCTCGTCAGACCGTAGGGCGACGGCATCGATGATCGCGCAATAGCCCGCGCGCAGCGCTGCCACGGCGCCGGCGCAGAGCGCGGCATAGACTCGTCCGGTGACCTCCGGCGCATAACCTTCGGCAGGCAGGCGCGCCTCGGGCGCGATGCCGAACAGCTGCTTGCGGATCACGTCGCTGCGCAGCACGCGGGCGCCGGGCCGCGCGCCGAGTTCCGGCGCCAGCGCTGCCGCGATCGTCGACTTGCCGGTGCCGCTTAACCCGCCGATGGCGATCAGGCTCGCGGGTGCCGTCCGCAACGCGGCGCACGCCTCGTCGAGGTAACGTCGCGCCTCGTCCGCGTTTCCGCCGGCGGTCGCGGTCACATGCGCCCTGATCCCCGCGCGCAACGCCAGGAACAGCGGCATCGCGGCCAGCCCGTCAGCCTCGCCGGTCAGATCGAGGTAGCGGTTGAGCACGCGGTTGGCGCTAACGGCGTCGCCCTGATGCTCGAAATCCATCAACAGAAACGCGAGGTCGTAGAGCACATCGATCGTCGCGAAGTCATGGGAGAATTCGATGCAGTCGAAAAGCACCGGTTTGGCGTCGATCACGCAGATATTGCGCAGGTGCAGGTCACCGTGGCAGTGGCGCACCTTGCCCGCCGCGCAACGGTGATCGAGGAGATCGCCGACCCGGCGCAGCCATGCCTCCGAGCCGTCGCGCAGCTCGGCAATTCGCTCCGTGTCAAACACCGCGTCACCGCCGGCGCGGAGGCAGGTGTCGTTTTCCTCGATGACGGCTGTCAGCGATGCGGCGCCGCCGGCATCTAGGCGCGGCTCAGCAGCGGCGTGGAACGCGGCGATATGGGCGGCGAGCCGATGCAGCAGCGGCGGCGCGAGACCGTGTGCCTTGGCGATCACGTCGAGCCGGTGCGCTTGGTCGAAGCGGCGCATGACCACGACCCAGTCGACGATTTCACCGTTATCGCCCCAGGCGAGCCGGCCCTCCGGACCGCGTGCGATCGGCCGCACGTCGAGGTAAAGCTGCGGCGCCGTCCGCCGGTTGAGACGCAGCTCCGCCTCGCAAAACTGGCGACGCCGTTCGACCGTCGAGAAATCGAGATATGGATATCGCACTACCCGTTTGAGCTTGTAGGCGCGGTCACCGGCGAGAAACACCAACGAAATATGCGTCTTTAGCCGCTCGACGCGATCCACCCCGTCGTAGGAGGCGGGATCGCCGAGAAATGCGATGACGTCGTGCTGGTCGTCGGCCATGAGCATAAACATGGCGCCGTGCGCCCGGAAAATCACCAGCCGCCTCGCCCGTCGCTGTTTCCGGCGGGCGAGCATCGTATCGCGCGGAGGTTGGCCGGGCTTTTGCTTGTCTGCTGGGGCGTCACAGGAGGGCCCCATGCCGCTCATCGATGCCGAGCCTTACCCGTTCGCCTTTGAACCTCGGCAAGCAGCGCTCGTCATCATCGACATGCAGCGCGATTTTCTCGAACCCGGCGGGTTTGGCGAGTCGCTGGGCAATGATGTTGGGCAGTTGCGCCGCACGATCGAGCCGACCCGCCACCTGCTCGAAGCGGCGCGCGGGATCGAGCTCGCCGTGATCCACACGCGGGAAGGCCATCGCCCCGATCTCGCTGATCTCGCGCCGGCGAAAAAGATGCGCGGCAACCCGACGATCCGGATCGGCGATCCCTCGCCGATGGGGCGGCTTTTGGTCCGCGGCGAGGTGGGGCACGACATCATCCCGGAGCTTTACCCCGTCGTCGGCGAGCCAGTGATCGACAAGCCCGGCAAGGGCGCGTTTTACGCGACTGATCTGGACACGATCCTCAAACATCGCGGGGTCACGCAGCTCATTGTCTGCGGCGTGACGACCGAAGTTTGCGTCAACACCACGGTGCGCGAGGCCAATGACCGCGGCTTTGACTGTCTCGTGCTCGAGGATTGCGTCGGGTCCTATTTCCCCGAGTTCCAGGAGATGGGTCTCAAGATGATCAAGGCGCAGGGCGGGATTTTCGGCTGGGTCGGCCAGTCGCCCGCCGTGATCGCCGCGCTGAGCTCGAAAGGTTAGGGGAGGGGACGAGATGACGATGGCAGCAACACAGTCCGAGCCGCGCTGGTGGGTGCCGGGCGATTGGAACGGCTTTTTCGGCCTGTTCACCAATGTCGCGCTCAATGTGATCGTGCTGACCGGCCTGTGCCTCGGCGTAGTGAAGATGCCCGAAGGCGTCGTGTTTGGCCGCGTGCTGCCGGCGCTCGGCATCGCGTTGCCGATCGGCAATCTGTTCTACGCCTATCTTGCCTATCAGCTGTCGAAGAAAGAGGGACGGAGCGATGTGACGGCGCTGCCTTACGGGCCCAGCGTCCCGCATATGTTCATCGTCGTCTTTCTGGTGATGCTGCCGACCTACCTGAAGACCAACGATGCGATCCTGGCTTGGCAGGCGGGTCTCGCCTGGGCGTTCATTATCGGCTGCGTGATCCTTTTGGGCGCGTTTATTGGCCCCACGCTGCGCAAATACACCCCGCGCGCGGCGATGCTGGGCGCGCTCGCCGGCATCTCGATCGCTTTTATCTCGATGCGGCCCTCCTTTCTTTCCTGGCAGATACCCTGGCTTTCCTTCATTTCGCTGGCGATCATTCTTGTCAGCTGGTGCGCGGGCGTGCGGCTGCCGGGTGGGGTCCCGGGCGGACTGGCTGCCGTCGCCATCGGCACGGTTCTCGGCTGGATCGCGACCTTCACCGGGCTCGACCATGTGATGGATCCGGGGGCGATCTCAGGCGCGCTCGCCAAGTTCGGCGTGCATTTGCCGATCCCATCCCTGGATTTTCTCGCTGGGCTGCACGATATCGGACCGCTGCTCGTCATCGCGGTGCCGCTCGGCATCTATAATTTCACCGAGGGCATGAACAATGTCGAAAGCGCCGCGGCGGCAGGCGACGAGTACAATCTGCGCCAGGTGCTGATCGCCGACGGCATCGGCGCGCTGGCCGGCGCGCTGCTCGGGTCGCCATTCCCGCCGGCGGTCTATATCGGCCATCCGGGGTGGAAATCGGTCGGTGGGCGGATCGGCTATTCCTTCGCGACCGGCGTCGTCATCTCGCTTGTCTGTTTCACCGGGCTGACGGCGCTGCTGCTGGCGGTCGTGCCGCTGGTGTCGATCCTGCCGATCCTGCTCTATATCGGCCTCGTCATCGGTGCGCAGGCCTTTGAGACCACGCCGGGCCGGCATCATCCGGCGGTGATCCTGGCGATGTTGCCCAATATCGCGTCATGGGCGCAGAACCAGATCGATGGCGCGCTCGGCGCGGCCGGGACGACAGCGGCGAAAGTCGGTTTCGATAAGCTGGCCGGGCACGGCGTGATCTATCATGGACTTGAGCTCTTTGGCGGCGGCGGCACGCTGACGGGGTTGATGCTCGGGGCGACCGCGGCGTTTATCATCGATCGCCGGTTCAACCGCGCGGCGGTTTATGCGCTCGGCTCGGCGGTCTTGGCGTATTTTGGCGTCATCAACGGCACCGCGCTCGGCTTTGGCAATTCGGCGCCGGTCGCGCTCGGCTATCTGATCATCGCGTTGATCTGTCTCGGTTTTGCGTGGCAGGGGCAGAATGAGCCGATCATGGCACCCGAGGATGCCGTCGCAGAGCCGGGTGATTAATCGCATAAAAGGCAGGTCTCCATGTCGATAGCAGAAGCCCCGAGCGGCGACAGCCAACGCGACGACAAGGACCTGCCGCTCCGCGACGATATCAGGCTGCTCGGCCGCATCCTTGGCGACACGGTGCGCGAGCAGCGCGGCGCCGCCGTGTTCGACACGGTGGAGCGTATACGGCAAAGCTCGATCCGCTTTCGCCGGGATGAGGACCGAGCCGCGCGGGAGGAACTGGAGCATACGCTCAATTCCCTGCCGCGCGGCGAGGCGCTCCAGATTATCCGCGCCTTTGGCTTTTTCGCGCACCTCGCCAATATCGCCGAGGACCAGCACCATATCCGGCGCAACCGCGCCCATGCCTTTGCGCCCACGGCGCCGCGTGACGGCACAATAGCGCATACCCTCGAGCGGGCGCGCGCCGCACAGGTGCCGCCCGATCGCCTGCGGCGTTTCTTTGGCGAGGCAATGGTCGTCCCCGTGCTGACGGCGCACCCAACCGAAGTGCGCCGCAAGAGTATGATCGACCGCGAGATGGAGGTCGCCGACCTGCTCGCCGAGCGCGACCGCTATCCGCTGACCGAAGACGAGTTGCTGACCAACGAGATGGCGCTGCGGCGCGCCATCCTGACGCTGTGGCAAACCAATCTGCTGCGCCGCACGCGGCTGCAGGTTGTCGACGAAGTCAATAACGGGCTCGCTTACTACGACTACACCTTTCTCAAGGCGCTGCCGCGGTTTTACGCCGATCTCGAAAAGGAACTGGCGGGGTGGGGGATGGGTACGGCGCCGCTGCCGTCCTTTCTGCGGATGGGCAGCTGGATCGGTGGCGATCGCGACGGCAACCCGTTTGTCACCGCGGCCGTGCTGCGCGACGCACTGCGTCTGCAGAGCACGAAGGCGATACGCTACTACCTGGGGGAATTGCGGTTGCTGGGCGAGGAATTGTCGCTCGACAGCCGGCTGGTCGAGGTGTCCCCATCGCTCGCCGAACTGGCCGCGCGCTCGCCCGACCGCTCGGCATTCCGACGCTACGAACCCTATCGCCGGGCGATCACCGGCATTTATGCGCGTCTCGCGGCGACGGCGCGCGCGCTCGACCATGGCGACCCGCTGCAGGCCCCCGTCGGCAGCGCGGCGCCCTATGCCGACAGCGCTGAGCTGCTCGCCGAGCTGGCGATCATTGCCAACTCGCTTGTGGCGAACGGCTCGGAACTCCTCGCCAAGGGGCGGCTGCGCGATCTGCGCCGGGCGATCGATGTCTTCGGCTTTCATCTCGCCTCGATCGATCTGCGGCAGAATTCGGTGGTGCATGAGCGCGTCGTCGGCGAACTGCTCGAGTCCGCGCAACCGGGGATCAATTACCTTGCCTTGGACGAGAGCGAGCGGGTTCGCCTGCTGCTCACCGAATTGGCGACGGCGCGTCCGCTCGCGTCGCCGTTCGTCACCTATTCGAACGAGACCGCGGGCGAGTTGGCGATCGTCCGAGCCGCCGCCGAGGCGCATCGGCTTTACGGCCCCGATGCGGTGCCGCATTACGTCATCTCGATGGCGACTGACGTTTCCGACGTGCTGGAAGTCGGCGTGTTGTTGAAAGAGGCGGGGCTGCTGCACCCGCGCGAAGGCAAGCTCGATGTCGACATTGTGCCGCTGTTCGAGACGATCGACGATCTGCGTCATAGCGGCGCGGCGATGGACGCGCTGCTTGGCCTGCCCGAGTACATGCGTTTCCTCGAAAGCCGGAACCGTATTCAGGAGGTGATGCTCGGCTATTCCGACAGCAACAAGGATGGTGGTTTTCTGACCTCGGGCTGGGAGCTGTACAAAGCGGAAATCGGCCTGGTCGACGTGTTCCGCCGCTATAGTGTCGGGATCAGGCTGTTCCACGGCCGCGGCGGGTCGGTCGGCCGCGGCGGCGGGCCGAGCTACCAGGCGATCCTCGCCCAGCCGCCGGGTGCGGTGCAGGGGGCGATCCGCATCACTGAGCAGGGCGAGGTGATCGCCAGCAAATATTCGAACCCCGAACTCGGCCGCCGCAATATCGAGACGCTGGCCGCGGCGACACTCGAAGCGACGCTGCTGCGCCCCGAGGCGGCAGCGCCGCAGCCGGAATATCTCGACCTGATGGAGCAACTCTCGGGCGACGCCTATCGCGCCTATCGCAGCCTCGTCTACGAGACCGACGGGTTTGTCCGGTTCTTCCGCGAGGCGACAGTCGTCAGCGAGATCGCCAATCTCAATATCGGCAGCCGCCCGTCATCGCGCAAAGCTTCGGAGAAGATTGAAGATTTGCGGGCGATCCCCTGGGTGTTCAGCTGGGCCCAGATGCGGCTGATGCTGCCCGGCTGGTACGGGTTTGGCAGCGCGGTGCAATCCTGGCTCGCCGCCGAGCCGGCGACTGGCATGGAAACGCTGCGCGCGATGTACCGCGAATGGCCGTTCTTTCAGATGCTGTTGTCGAACATGGACATGGTGTTGGCGAAAAGCGACATCGCGATCGCCTCGCGCTATGCCGAACTGGTCTCCGATGTCGGTTTGCGAGAGCGCATCTTCTCGCGGCTGCGCGCCGAGTGGCAGGCCTCGATCGAGGCGCTGCTGGCGATCATGGAGCAGAACCAGCTGCTGGAAGCCAACCCGATGCTCGCGCGCTCGATCCGCAACCGCTTCCCTTATATGGACCCACTCAACCACATGCAGATCGAGTTGCTGCGCCGCTACCGCGCGGGCGACGGCGATGAGGATGTCGTCACCGGTATTCATCTGACGATTAACGGTATCGCCGCCGGTCTGCGGAACAGCGGGTAGACACCGCGACCGGCTCTCATAGCTCTTTCCCGCGCGCCTTGGTGCGTCTTATCGTTGAGGGTGACTCGACGAGGCGCACCGATGCTGACCGATTGGTACGGGCTTCCTTTGACGACAAGCTCGTCTGCCGCGCGCGATGCCTATGTCGAAGGCTGTCAGGCAAAGCTGACCATGTATCCCGGCGCGCTCGCGGCGTTCGACCAGGCCATCGCCGCCGATCCGCGCTTTGCGTTGGCGCATAGCGCTAAGGCGCATTTGTTGCTGGAGCGCGGCGACGCGCCGGCGGCGCGCGGGTCGATGGCGACCGCCAACGCGCTCACCGAGGGCCTTACCGATCGTGAGACGAGCCATATCGCGTTCTTTTCCCATCTCGTCGGCGGCGATGCAGAGGGCGCACTTGCCGCCCTGCCGGCGCATCTCGACGCTTGGCCGCGGGATGTGGTGCTGCTCGGCACCACGGCGTTTACCAACGGCCTGATCGGCAGTTCCGGTCGCGCCGGGCAGAAGCGCAGGCTGCTGGAGCTGCTCGAAAAGCTGGCCCCGCATTACGGCGATGATTGGTGGTTTGCCGCGCATCACGGCATGGCGCTGTCGGAGAACGGCCAGCGCACCGCCGCGCGCCCGAAGATCGGACGCTCCCTCGCGGAAAACCCGAACAACCCGTGGGCGGCGCACGCCTATGCGCATCTCTGTTACGAAGCGGGCGAGGGCGAAGCGGCGCGTGCGTTTTTAGGGTCGTGGCTGGTGGCCTACCCGCGCGACGGCGCGCTCTACAGCCATCTGAGCTGGCATCTCGCGATCGCTCATCTCGAAGCCGGCGACACGGCGGCGGCGTCACGGCTGTTCAGCGAGGCGTTCGCCCCCGAGGTGCATAGCGGGCCGCCGCGTGGCAAGCTGAACGATACGGTCTCGTTTCTGTGGCGCTGGGAGCTCGCCGGGCACCCGCGCGATGCTGCCGCGTGGCGCACGATGCACGATTTCGCGAGGGGCGCGTTTCCGCGTGCCGGCGCGGCATTTTCCGACATGCACATCGCCCTGGCCCAGGCAGTGGCCGGCAATGAGGCTGGGTTGGCGGAGCGAACTCGGCAGATCGACGCGCTCGCGCACGACGGCCGCTATCCCTCCGGCCCCTGCGTTCCGGCGGTCGCACGCGCGTTTGACGCGTTCGAGCGCGGTGATTTCACCACCGCGATCGCTGCGCTTGAACCGATCGCGGGCGAACTCGAACGTCTCGGCGGCAGCCGCGCCCAGCTTGACCTGGTGGAGTTCACGCTGTTGAAGGCCTATCTCGGTGCGGGGCGCCCAGACGACGCCCGCCTGATGTTGGACGCGCGAGGCCGCGGCGCTTCAAATGTTCCCGTCGCGGGGATGTCGGCGGTGCATTGATCGGCGAAAGCGGTTCTTCCCCTATCGATCCTTGGCGGCCACCCAGGCGCGCCAGCCGCCGAATTTGGTGATGTCGCGCGCGCCTTCGACGCCATGGGCCTCGCATAGAAACCCGGTCACTTCGCCGCCGTCCTCCAGCCGGATCTTGCCGAGCCCCAGCGGCGCGGCGATGCCGGCGGCGAAGGCACCCAGCGCCGCGCTCGGCACATCCCAGATTTCGATCTCGATAGATCTGCCGCCTGCGGGCTGACGCAGCAAGCCCGGACGTTTGCCGTCGGCCAAGGCGTAAAGCCGGTATTCGGCGGCGGTATGGGTCGCGCGACGCAGCCGTGCGCCGAGGGCGACAAGCTCGTGATTGAGCGGTTGGCCCGACAAATGCGCGCCGACCACGGCGAGCGGCACAAAAGGCGAGGCGGTCGCCGATGGAACGGCTGGCGGGATCGGATGGGAATGCCCGGTAGCGCCCAGCATTAGATCCGCCGCGGCGTGCAGCGCGCCGCCGATCGCGGCGATCAGCGGGTCGTGAAATGCCGGCGCAAACAGCGTCACGCCAAGCGGCACTCCGTCACCGCGGAACCCGACAGGAATGGCAATTGCCGATATATCGAGCAGATTGCAAAAATTCGTATAGCGCCCGAGGTTTGCGTTGAGTTCGATCGGGTCGGCCTCGATTTCGGTGACCCGGTGCGTTGTGCCGGTGGTCGGCAAGACCAGGAGATCGACCGTACGCCATGTCGTCAATGTCGCCTGGCGGAGTTCGCGCAGGCGATGCAGGCCGGCGAAGACGTCCGTGCCTGAAATCGCCTCGCCGCCGGTGATAATCTGCTGTAGCACCGGGTGCAGCAGGACGTATTCGCTGCCGATCGCGTCGCGCACCGAGCCATAGCGTTCGGCCAGCCACGGCCCGGTATAGAGCAGCTTGTTGACCTCGAGAAAGGGCGCGTAATCGATCTCGACCGGCGTACCGCCGAGTGCCGCCAGCCGCTCGATGGCGGCTTCGTACAAAGCCGGCCCGTCGGCATTGCCGAAGAACTCGCGCTCGCTTGCCGGCAGCACGCCAAACGTAAAACGCTCCGGCACGCGCCCCATGGCGGCAAAGCCGGGCGTGGCGGGGCGGGAATAGCCGTCTTCCGCATCGAACCCGCGCGCGATCTCGGTGATTTCGGCCGCATCGTTTGCCGTCAGCGCGAAGACCGAGACGCAATCGAGCGTTTTGCAGGCCGGGTAGACGCCGCGCGCGCTCAGCAGCCCGCGCGTCGGCTTTAGCCCGACGATGTTGCCAAACGATGCCGGCACCCGGCCCGAGCCGGCGGTATCGGTGCCGAGCGCGAAGGCGACAAGCCCTGCCGCCACGGCCACAGCCGAGCCGGAACTCGATCCACCGGGAATGTAGGCCGGATTAAACGGGTTGCGCGGTACGCCATAAGGCGAGCGCGTGCCGACGAGCCCGGTCGCAAACTGGTCGAGATTGGTCTTGCCGACAACGAGCGCGCCGGCCTGGCGCAGCCGCTCGACGACCGGGGCGGAGCGTTCCGGTCTATGGCTGAACGCGGGGCAGGCGCAGGTCGTCGGCAACCCGGCGACATCGATATTGTCCTTGACCGCGAAGGGCAGCCCGAAAAGCGGCAGCCGCTCGGCCTCCCCGCGCGCTTCGAGCGCTTTCGCCTCGGCCAGCAGTGCCTCAGCGGCGACGCGTGAGATCCACACGCCGTCATCGCCTGCGGCGGCGATGCGTGCCAGCACCTCTTCGGCGACCGAAACGGGCGTCGCCGTGCCGTCACGATATGCGCGGCGCAGCGAGGCGAAGTCAAAACTCAGCGACATGGACCCGTCATCGATATCAACAGCTTCCTCTGTTTAGGCCGGAATGCAATTGTGCCGCCAGAGGGAGGCGCGCGGGGATGGCATGCGGGTTGCGACAACACCGCCATGGCTGATGAAACCTTTGATCCCGAGGCCTATGTCGATGCCGCGGCCCAACTGCTCGGTCTGACGATCGATCCGGCGCATCGCCCGGGGGTTGTGCTTAACCTGCGGCGCATCGCCGAGATGGCGGCGCTTGTCATGGCATTCCCGTTGCCCGAGGAGACCGAGCCCGCGCCGGTCTACGAGCCGTGACCCTCGCGACGCTCGACGCGCTTGCCGCCGCTGCGGCGGTGCGGTCCGGCGCGGCGAGCGCGGTCGAGATCGCCGAAGCCGTGCTCGCCCATATCGAAGCGCGCAACCCTGCGCTCAACGCGTTCACGACCGTCACCGCCGACCGGGCACTGGCCGAGGCATTTGAGACCGACCGCCGCCGGGCGCGCGGCGAGACGTTGGGGCCGCTGGCCGGGGCGCCGTTTGCGGTCAAAAACCTGTTCGACATCGAGGGCGTCGTCACTCTCGCCGGATCGAAGCTCGATGCTGAACGTCCGCCGGCCGTGGCCGACGCGTTTATTTCGCGGAAATTGAGCGAGGCTGGCGCCACCCTCTTTGGTGCGCTCAATATGGACGAGTATGCCTACGGTTTTACTACCGAAAACACACATTACGGCGCGGCGCACAATCCACACAACCCGGCGCATTCCGCCGGCGGGTCGTCGGGCGGATCGGGCGCGGCGGTGGCGGGTGGGTTGGTGACGATCGCGCTTGCGAGCGACACCAACGGCTCGATCCGCGTGCCGTCATCCTTTTGCGGCACGTTCGGGCTGAAGCCGACTTACGGCCGGCTGAGTCGCAGCGGCACCCGGCCCTTTGTCGCCAGCCTCGATCACCTTGGTCCGCTGGCGCGGACGGTCGGTGATCTTGTGGCCGCCTATGATGCGATGCAGGGTGCCGACCCGGCCGACCCCGCACAGGCGGTATGTCCAGTCGAGCCGGCCTCGCCGATGCTCGAACACGGCCGCAACGGGCTGCGCATCGCTATCGCCGGCGGTCATTTTGCGGGCTCCGGCATCGCCGCCGAGGTTGTCGCGACGGCCGCCAAAGCCCTGGGTGCGACCCGCGTGGTTGAGATCCCGGAGGCCGCGCGGGCGCGCGCCGCGGCTTATGTGATCACCCCGTCCGAGGGCGCCGACCTCCATCTCGCCGACCTCAAAGCGCGCGCGCGGGATTTCGACCCGATGACGCGCGACCGGTTTCTCGCCGGTACGCTGGTACCGGCGGGCTGGGTCCTGCGCGCGCAGCGTTTTCGGCGGTGGTATCGCGAACGGGTGCTTGAGCTGTTCCGCGAAGTCGACATCATCCTGGCGCCCGCGACGCCGTGCCAGGCGCCGGCGATCGGTCAAGAGACGATCGAGATCGACGGGATGACCGTGCCGTCGCGGCCCTTTATCGGGGTTTATACGCAGCCGCTGTCATTCATCGGTCTGCCGATTGTCGCGGCGCCGCTGCGCCAGCCCGGTGAGTTGCCGATCGCGGTGCAGATTATCGCCGCGCCATGGCGCGAGGACCTTGCGCTGCGCGTCGCTCGCGTCCTAGAACGCGAGGGTGTCACCAACGCCGAGCCCGCTCTTGGCTGAACCTGAGATCAATCTGCCTGATGTCGTCGCCGAAGTGACGGCGGCGTTTATGTGGTATGAGGAAGCGCTCAACGCCAATGACGTGCCGGTGCTCAACGAGCTGTTCCGCGACGCGTCCTATACGCTGCGGTTTGGGATCGCCGAGGAGCTTTACGGCCACGAGCAGATCGCGGCATTCCGCGGCGCGCGCATTCCGCCTGGCCGACGCGTCATTGCCAATACCGTCATCACGACCTTTGGCCGCGATTTCGCGACGGCCTCGACCGAATTCCGCCGCCCCGGCCAGACCCATAACGGACGCCAGCAGCAGAGCTGGGTGCGCTTTCCCGAAGGCTGGCGGATTGTTGCCGCGCATGTCAGTTTTTCGGCCGCTGAGGACGCGAAATAAAGTCGGGGCTGCAACCAAGGGCCAGGTCACAGCGTTTCTCTAATGCATTTGCAGAGGAACGTGAGTGTATGGACCAGGCACAGAAGCTCCGCGATCTGGCGAGTTGGTATCGTGAGTTTGCCGAACGCGCCGAAAATCCCGATATTTGGGACGCGCGCCTGCGCACCGCCGAGGACCTCGAACGCGAAGCTGGCAATATCGAGCATCGCGACGAGCGACGGCTGTCACGGGCCTTGTAATGTAAAGGGCTTTTCGGCGGGCTGAAAACAAAATCCCCTGGCCACCGGGCCAGGGGATTTTTTGCGATGCCGACGCCGGTTATTCGGCGGTGGCGCGCGCCGGCTCGACGAATTGCGACAGATAGCTGCCGCGCTTCAGCAGGTTGGCGCGGTACATGGCCTCGAACTCGGCCTCCGGGAAGGAATGCGTCGACGGGCGCGCCATCAGCGCCTTTGCCCAGGCGTGGAGGCGCGGGTATTTCTCGATCTCGCCGATCTTCTTGATGTTGTCGAGGAAGAAATAGCGCTGCAGGAACGGCGCGTAGGCGGCGTCGACCAGTGAATATTCGGCGCCATTGAAGAACGGCCCGCTGCCCTGCGTTTCCAGCGCCTTTTCGAGCCGGCCGAACGCCTCGGGGATCTTGGCGATCGCCGCGTCATAGGCTTCCTTGGTCGCGGCATAGGCGCAGCCGGTGACTGAGGAGGAAAAGGTCGGGACATAGTCGGTCCAGGCCCGGTTTACCGCGCGCTTCAACGGATCGGTCGGATGCAGGTGCGGCTCGATGGTCTCATCGAGATATTCGTTGATTGCGTTTGATTCAAAGAGCGAGTCCTTGTCGTCGATGCGGATTACCGGGACCTTTTTGTGCGGCGAGATCGCCAGAAACCAGTCGGGCCGGTTGTCGGGCTCGATATGGCGAAACTCGAACGGCGTATTTTTCTCCCTGAGAATGATCGCCGAGCGCTGCACCCAAGGGCAGGTCTTAAAGCTGACCAGCATGTATTTTGCCATGAATCCCTCCCGTTGCTGCGTTGAATGACGCAGCATCGCATGGCGCGACGACCGGCGAAACGAGAATCGTTTCGCCGCCCGGCAAGCTTACGCCCGTGCGGAAACCTCCGAACGTCGCCGCGTCGAACCGAGGTTTCCTGCGCTCGGGATGTCCAACGCCGCCGGGCGGGGCGCGAAGAACTCCGCGGCGGACGTTGGCTGGAGATAGCGCTGCTCGAAATCGGCGAGATCGGCCAGCGCCTCCACATCGCTGACGATCACGCGCCGGTCGCTGATCAGCACCAGGCCTTCTTCCGCTAAGGCGCGAAGCTCGCGATTGACGTAGGCGAGGCTCAGCCCCAGCGCGTCGCAAATGATGTCCTGGCTGAACGGCATCTGAAATGAGGTTTCGTCCGCCATGCCGACCGCCCGCAGCCGGACTAGCAGCTCCAGAAAGAAATGCGCGATCCGCTCGCGTGCCGACCGGCGGCCGACAACGACGACGTGCTCGGCGCACAGCGCCGCGTCGCAGGAGCACAGCCAAAACAATTTGGCCGCCAGATGCGGCTGCGTTTCCAGCAAGGCAGACATGGTGTCCAGCGATACCGAGGCAATAACCGCGTTTGTCAACGTCCGGATCGAATAGAGCGCGCCCTCGAAAAAGCAACTTGGCGCGCCGGCGATGTCGCCCGGCACCGCGATGTTCACGACCTGGCGTTGGCCGTCGCGCGTGATCCGATAGCGGATAAGCAGCCCGTCGAGGACCAGATAGATCGTCCGGCTGCGACGCCCTTCCAAAACAATATCCTGCCGCCGGCGGACCGGCCGCGCCGCCGAGAATATCTCGTTGAGAGCCGGCAGTTCGTCGGGCGTCAACGCCAAGCGCTTTGCGAATTTTCGCGTGAATTACACGGGTGCCCAAGGTTGGACGAACGGCATCGTATTCATAAAAAAACTCCCTGTTCAAGGTGCTGTCGTTTTCTCAAAATAGGCAAGATTATCCGTTCACGTCAAAGTTATTCTGATGTGGATATCCTCAGAATTTTTCGAATTATACGAGGTAATAAACCAGATATATACAAAGTCACAGTGACATTACTCGTTAATTTAAAACTATGTCTTTTCAGATATTTTCGGTGAACCGCCGGTGATAGTCCTCTCCAAATCCGCGACGTAGTAGCGACCAACAGTGCGTTGAACGGGAGGGGGAGTATGACGAAGGGACGGACATACGGGACTATCGCGGCGCTTTGGTGCGGCTGCGCGGCGCTGGCGATGCTGACCGGCGTCGCCGGAGCCCGGGCCGACGAGTTGCAGATCAATCAGCAAGCGCTCGATGCCAGGATCGACCAGCTTGCCGCGACCGGTCAGAACGCGGGAACCAGCCGGCCATTCTCGATCGACCAGAACAAGGTGGCAGAGCAGCCGGTGGTTGCCGGCAGTTTCCCGCGCTCGATCCTGATCCCCGGCACCGACACCTCGATCAAGGTCTACGGCCAGGTCACCGAAATCCTCGACTATTGGCTGTCGGGCGGCAACCCGAACACCAGCCCGCAATCGACGACGGTCGGCGACAACGGACAGCTACAGGCTGTTCCGCTCAATGCTGGCGGCGGCAACGCTGAAGATGTCAACAAGGCCCGCAGCAATGGCATCTATTGGGAGACGCCCAAGGAATCGAAAATCGGCTTTGAAACGCGCACGCCGACGCCGCTTGGTGAAGCGCGTACCGTGATCGAGTTCGACTGGGCCGGTTCAAACGGCGCGGTGCCGGGCGGCAGTGGACCGACCGCGATCGCCGACAACCTGGTGCCTCGTCTCCGGTACGCCTACGGCACGTTGGGCGGGTTGCTCGCCGGTCAGGCGACCTCGAATTTCTCCGACCCGGACGCCAACGCCGAAACCATCGACTTCGGCGGCAATGTCGGCGAACCGGGCAAGGTGCGTGTGCCGCAAATCCGCTGGACGATGCCAACCTACTGGGGTTCATCCTTCTCGGTATCGGCCGAAACCGCCGAGACGCAGCTGGCAACGGCGGCAGGCATCGAGGCTTCGGATGCCGGCTCTCCAGTCACCTCGCCCAACATCGCCAAGGGCACCGCGCCGACCTTCACCGCCGCGCTCTATTTCCCCGAGCCGTGGGGCCATCTCGACTTTTCCACCGTCCTGCTGCCCGGTATCGATCTGACCGACGGTCATTTCGACAAGCAGTTTATCGGCTATGGCGGTCATGTCGGCGCCAGCTACCGCCCCGGTTGGTTCGGTTGGGCAAGGGACACCTTCTCCGCCCACTTCACGGCTGGCGAGGCGATCGGCACCTATTTGAACAGCAGCTCCAACTTCCAAGTATCGACGAATTACGAAACCGGCTTGGCCCCTGGTTCGATCAATACCAAGCCGACCGACAATATGGGCGCCATGCTCGGCTATCAGCACTGGTGGACCCATAATTTGCGCAGCAACATCAACGGCGGCTTCCAATCGCAATACAATATCCCGATCGCCTTTGTCGGTAAGAAGCAGGCTGGTTCGATCAACAAGGAGCTGATGAGCGCGCACGCGAATATCATCTGGAACCCGGTGTCGTTCGTCGATGTTGGCTTCGAATACACTTGGGGTCAGCGCACCGTCCTCGACAACCGGACCGGCACGCAGAACGTGTTCATCGGCAAGTTCGGGTTCCGCTTCTAACCCGCTCGCCCGAGCGACTAGGAGAACCCGCCGGCCGCGAGCCGGCGGGTTTTTCTTTGACCGGCTTCCGGTCGTCCCGTGGCATTTGCCGGGTTACGAAGTTCGCGATTGCGCTAGGGTCTGTACTCAAATGAGGGAATGTGATTCAAGCTCGCTGGGAGGACTTGGATCATGGCGGAGGATTTCTGACTGAGCGGGACGCAGTGGGCGGCGCTCGCGCAGCTCGTCGGCGTCGAGCTGCCTGCGGGGTTTGCCGGAGCTTTATCTATGTCTGCTATATCGGGAGAATGCAGTCGTTCCGCCAACTAACATCAGGCCAGCGGAAACCAAAGCATCGCCAACTTCCGTTGTCGGCAATCGTACGCCCAGTGACCTTGGCGCGACGAGCCCCTATGATACGCGAATGATCGCCGAAGCTCTTTGCGATACGCAAATTGCCGAACATGCATACGCCGACGTATCGGCTGCGGTACAAAAGTGGCCCGGCTTCGGCGCATTCGCTGCTGCGATGCGAGCATTCCCGCAGACCGAAGTGTTTCTCGCCGGTGGCGTTCTACGCGACTATTTCCGAACCAGAAAATGCGTGCCAAAGGATTTCGACTTTTTTCTTGGGGGTGTCAATATTGACGAGTTCGTCGAACACTTAGCCGAACATGGCACACTCTCAAAGGGCCCTTTCGGCTCTCCCCGGTGGCGGCCTTCCGCGTCCAGCGCGCGCTATGCGGACATCGTTCCCATCGACCGCTTCAACAACGGCATGTGGTGTTGCAAGGACATCGTTGACGCGCTCAACCAGTTTGATTTTACCGCCAACGCTATTGCCCTCGATATGAGGCGGCCACGACTATTTGACCCGCAGAATGGTATCCGTGATTCTGTAGCAACAACGATGCGGGCCGTGCGGTTTGATTACCCGGAGGAACCGATCTCACCCGAACTACCTCGATGCGCGCGGCATGGCCCACTTGCTGCGCATGGGCTGGCTTCGCCCGGTGCATGTCGGGTTCGTTGGGCGCAGCACATTCGCGAGGCCCTCGTCGGCAATGCTACTCCCGGCGCAGCCCCGCCGTTGTTGCCTGGAACGGCGAAAGCCGGTTCGAAACCTCAGCCGCAGCTCAGTCTCTGCGGCCAAGACTATTCGGCTATCAGATTGGAGGGTGCCGCTACCAGGCTGGCGCCAGCCGATTGTCAGGCGCAAAATGCGCTCAGCGAAACGACGGTCCTAGCGCAAAACAGGTGATCGCATAACGCGTCCCGCGAGTTATCGGCGTGACCCGGTGTGGCACCCAAGCGGGGAACGCCAATATGGCCCCTCGCTCACGCGAGGCGATTGCCGGTGGAGCGATGCCGTATTCAAGATCGCCCCCCATGTAATCGTCTGGCGATGACAACTGCGTCAACAGGGCGATCTTGCGTTCGCAGTTATCCCCGTCCAGGTCAGCGTGAAGCGATACTTCATCGTTCACGTCGTAACGAAGCAGGTGCATTTCGCTCAGCCCGGTGATGTCGAAGCGCCATATTTCACGGTTCAGGGTTTCGATGATGCCGACCAGTTTGCGCGGCAACCAATCCATTACCCGTTCGATCAGGTGGGGCTGCAGCTTCACCACATTGCATTGGCGCACGCATTTGCCGAAGCCAGGGATGTCTTCCACCAGCGCAGTCCGGTGCCAGCCGACCCGAAATTCCAGCCAACGGATGATTGCATCGCATTCGGTGACCGAGAAAGCCGGAACGCTTGAAGAATTGTAGGCAATGTCAATCCGGCGGTTTGGTTCAGCTTCAAAACGCATTCCCAAATTCGCTCTCATGTCGGCCTCTCTCCGGGAATGGGAGCCTGCGTTTGAACGCTTCGGGCATGGGCCGACGAAACTGTCAGCCCATGACGCCACCGAAATTCGACCTCAATGCAGGCTATTTGGCCGGGTCGACCATCAGTATTTGTCCGAGACCTTGATGGCCATGCCACCCGAGACCTTCTTCAAATCTTCCTCGGTCAGCTCGATATCGCCCTTCTTCGTCGGCTTGATTAGCTTGTCGGCGGAAGCTTTTGGTTTTGCGGGTTTGCTACTCTCGGCCATTTGATCCTCCAGGCTCTGAGAATTGAGGGTTTTTCTACCTTTTGCTCGTTCGTCATCCGGCCCGATATCGGACTCACTGTACCATACGCAATCGAATGCGGCTTGGTTGCACTGGCGGTTCGCGCCGCACTGCATTCGCTTCTCGCGGGGCGAGATCGCCGGCCCCACCGGTTTCCATTTCCAGCGCCCTGCAGCCGCGGACGTTTTACGGCGATCAGTTACACACCGAGGAGGCGGTCGTCGCGCAAGGCTTTATCACCAAGCGCTTTGTTCAGGGCACTCGTCAGCAGATGGAGCAGGCGGCGCAGGAGGACAACCTCAAGATCTCTAAGTCCACGGTTCAAAGAGCCGAAGCCGCCAAGGGGTAAGTTAAGTCAGGGCGTATCGAGTTCGTTTTTTCTTTCCCGTTTGCGCTCCGCACGCGCTACCCCGCACTCAGAGCCTGCAGCAGCCGTGTAAAGCGCTCGCCCGCTTGCGATACGGTGCCGAGCACGCTCTCGTCGAGCTCATCCTCAAGCATTGCAGAGCTTTCCAGATCGCCTCGGCGGCCGTAACCCAGCCGTCGTGTTGTCGCGCGCAATCGGTCGGCGAGAAAAATCGCCAAAGCATGGTAGAAGCGAGCGGCGAATGCCGGGTCGCTTGCCAGGCGCTGCTGCAGCGTCGGTCGCGTCAGCGCGAGCACATATGCAGCACCGCTCGCCGTCACCGTCGCGGAAGGCGGCGATGAGTCGACAAAAGCAATCTCGCCGACCACCTCGCCCGCGCCGAGGCGGGCCACTTCAGTCCCGTCTTCCAAAGTTACCCGCAGCTCACCACTAAGCGTGATAAAGAGGGCCTCCAGCGGCACGCCTTCGCGGACGATCACGTCACCGTCGTTCAGCCGCTGGCGCCGCCCGTGCGACGCCATCCATTCGACATCGGAATCGGTGAGCTGACCGAGGATGTAGAGCGCCTTTCGCATCGTCGTTCCTAGCTCATCACATGATTTGACGGCGGGCCATTCGCGCGAAGAGCCCGTCGCGCAAAATCAACGTGTCAAAACTTCCTGCCTCGACGATCCGACCGCCTTCCAGCACAAAGATCGTATCCGCCCGTTGGACCGTACTCAGGCGGTGGGCTACGACGATACGGGTTGTGCGCAGACCATCGAGGGATTGCGTCACGGACGCCTGAGATCGATTGTCGAGCGCGCTGGTCGCTTCATCGAACAGCAGCAACCGCGGCCGCCCGATCAGCGCCCGCGCGATCATCATCCGCTGCCGTTGTCCCCCGGAAAGCGTCGATGAACCTTCGATCAGCATGGTGTGCATGCCCATCGGCATCGCCTCGATGTCACGATCGAAGGAGGCCAAACGCGCTGCCGCCCAAGCGTCCGCCAACGTATAGGGCAGGCCGCTCGTGATGTTGTCGAAGATGCTGCCGGTGTTCACGCGACCTTGTTGCAATACGACACCGATCTGCCGCCGCAGCGAGCCAGGTTCGAGCGTGCTGATCGACCGGCCGTCATAAAGGATGTCGCCACTCTCCGACGTCTCGAAACCGAGCAATAAGCGCAACAGCGTCGATTTCCCGCTGCCCGAAGGGCCGACGAACGCGACAAACGCGCCCGCCTCTATCTCAAAGGACACGTCGTCCAGCACTGGACGCGAGCCCTCGACATAGCGGAAGACGAGATGGCTTGCCTCGATCCTGCCGGTGAGCGGCGGCGCCTCATTCTTGTCGGCGATTGTTTCAGGCACGGTCGCCACAATCGGTCGCAGCCGCTCAAACAGCGGGATCAACTCCAGCGTTGCGCTGAGCGTGCGCGACAAGGTTGTCGTCGCTGCCAAAAATTGCCCGAAAGCCGCATTCACGACGAGAAAGCCACCGAGGCTGAGGCTGCCGCTGGTTCCATCTGACGGAGTCAGAAGCCGTGACGCCGCGAAGAACAGCGCCGCCACGGCCAACAGTGGATAGACCTCGGCGATCAAATCCCCGGCGAGGCTGAAGCGCTGCCCGGCGCGAAAGCGCTGTTTCTGCCGTGCAAAAATCTCGGCCCAGACCGAGAAGATCCGCGCCTCGGCCGCGGCCACTCGGATTTTTGCGATGCCTTGCACGACCTGCAGGATGAGGCCGTCTTCCTTGCCGCGGAGGGCGACGCGAAGACGTTCCTGGCGCAATTGGCCGACGATCAGCGTCGAGGTGATGGCCGCAACGACCGAGGCTAAACCGACCGAAACCAAGCCAAGCCAGGGGCTGATCACGAGAATCACCGCAAGATTTGCGGTCGCAAAAGCGATCGCAAGCATCGATTGCAAGGCGCTGCCCGCCAGTAGACGCCGAATGTTCTGAACCGAAAGCACGCGATTGGTCAGTTCACCGCATTCAAAGCCGCGAAAAAACGTCACCGGAAGCGCTAACAGGCGAAGCATTAACGCCGGCTGCATCGCGGTATCGAGCTGTCCCTCGACCCGCAACAACGCAATCGCCTGCGCCAAATTGAAGATGCCGGTGCCAATCGCCGCGACCGTAAGCCCCAAGATCACAGTCACGACTTCGCGGCTTTCGGCGCGCGGAACCGCGGAATTGAAGAGCACACCCATCGCCAACGGGAACAACACCGCCATCAGAGCGCCGAGTAGCGCAAGCGCGGCGATCGTCATCATCTCCCGTCCGATTCCGGCAAACGAAAACGCGACGAGCGCCCGGAGACCGGTCACGATCGCCGGCAGCGGGCGGTACGCTATCGTCGCCGCCGGACCGACTTCGGCAGCGAAATCATCGCTCACTGCGACCGTTGTGCCTTCCGTTGGATCGGAGGCCCGGTACGAGCGGGGGGTGCGCGGGAGCAACGCAATGGGCCGGCGCTGCTCACCGTGCGATGCCAAGAGAGCACCGCTGTCGGAGCGCCACCAGCGGCCGCGCAGCAATACTTGGCGAAGGCCGATACCGTTGATTCTCGCCAGCGACCGAATGGGGCCCTCGACCTGTGAAAGCGTCCGCGGCAGCCGTGAGAATTCAACACCCTGATGGCGCGCGACGGCAGCAAACGCGGCGATCGTCGGATCGTGAGTAGGCAGCGGTTCGTCTAGGTGCTTCGTGGCGGCACCGGTGTCGACTAGACGCTGCAAGGCGTGTTGCAAACTGCGATCATCCGCAGTACGGCGCGCTTGAAGCCGCTGGTTGCCGGACATTTCGGCCGCGGTCATCAAGCGACCCACCGCCGTCAAAACTTGCGCCTGAAATGCGGCCAAAATGCTCAGATCGCCCTTCAGGGCCTCGTTCGTAGAAATCGCATCGACAACCGCATCGCCGCCGGCGATGACGGTCAATCCGGCAGCCAGCGGCAAGAGAGCGGCCTCGTCAAGGGGAACGCCTGCGATCAGCAGCGTGCCGCGCCTTGCCCGCACCCACGCAATGTCTCGGTCGGCACTGAGTGCTTGCTTCTCTGAGAGGACGATGCTTTCTCCCGGTGTCGCGATGCGCTCGGGCCAAGCCGGAGCGGAATCAAACGCCGCGCTCGCCATCGCCTCGATCCACGGCTCGATGAGTCGTATTTGTTGGCTCTCGGGCCACGCGGCGAATTCCTCAATACGCATCTGGTCAACGGCAGCGCCCAACCGCCCGACAGCGACAACCGCGTAATCCGCCATATTGGGAAAACCGACGATGAGCCCGCCTTCTGAGATATGCGTCAGCGGGTAGCGCGGGCCCACCGCCGCACCATTTCCCAGGGCCACGCCGAACAAGTCGACCGTGCCCCGACGGACCATCCACATGCCACGCGGATCGTCAAGGCGAATGACTGCCGCCCCGCCCGGTGTTGTCCCGGCCGCTCCGCTATCGTTAGCCGGTAGCTGGGTTAGCGCTTTGAGGATCGCCGAATTGTCGGGCATCGGTGCCGGATGCCTCCCTAATCGGCCTGAAGCAGGTCCACGTAATGCGGACAATTTTTGACAAGTTGCATGTGAGTGCCGCGCCCTTCGACGGCGCCATTCGCCAAGACGACGATTTCGTCGCAATCGCGGATCGTACTGTAGCGATGCGCGACGATGATGCAGCTGCAGCCGCGCCGTCGGATGTTTTCATCAATCTGTTCTTCGACGAGCGGGTCGAGCGCAGCAGTGGCCTCATCGAGCACTAGGATTGTCGGTTCGCCGACAAGAGCGCGCGCGATTTCTAAGCGCTGGCGCTGACCGCCGCTGAAATCGACGCCGCCTTCCCCGACTTTGTAATCGTAGAGCCCGGGGCGCAGGGCGATGTCGTCGAAAATGGCCGCGTCCTTAAGAGCGCGCGCGATCCTCGTTTCATCAACGCTGCCGTCCCACAGCGAGATGTTCTCCCGCACTGTGCCCGAAAAAACAAAAACTTCCTGGTCCACATAAGCGACCGAGTTCGCGAAAAGCGCCGGCGATATCGCACCCAGCGGCTCGTTGTCGAACAGAATTTCGCCGGACCACGGCGTATAAAGACCGCAAACCAATCTCGCGATGGTTGATTTGCCGCTGCCTGAACCGCCGACCAACGCGACCCGTTGGCCCGGCCGAACCGTCAGGCAGAAATCGCTGATGAGCGGTACATCATTGGGGTTGTAACCGAAGGTCACATTGCGCAGCTCAATGGTCCCAGTCAAACGACCAGAACCCACGACAGGTGACGGCGCTTCGCGTGATTGCGTCCGTGGGTCGACCGGGTAAGCCATCACATCGCTGACGCGTGCAAGGTCAGCTTTGATTTCCGATAGTTTGGCGCCGAGACCGACGAGCCGCCCTACCGGCTCCGAGAAACTCGCCGCCAAGGTCTGGAACGCGACGAGGTCCCCAATCGAAATGATGCCGTGCATGACGCGAAAGCTGCCAATCCCCAGTACCGCGGCGTTACCGAACGCCGTCAGCCATGGCGGAACCGCGGACAACCGCGCCGAAAGCCCATCAAGATCCTGCGATGCGCTCATCGCCTTGGCGTGATAACCGGCCCAGCGCGAAAATGCGTCGAGTTCGAGCCCGCTCGATTTGATCGTCTCGATCAGGCGGATCGCGCCCGCTGTCGCCGCCGCGAGCTGTCCGCGTCCTTGCGCCAGCCGCCGAGACGCGTCGTCGCGACGGCGCTCTAGCGTACGCAGCACGACGAGATTGCCCGCTGCCAGCGCCACGACAACGCCGGCGAGCGAGACGTCGTACGCCGCCATCACCAGCGCGTAGAAGCCGAGCGTCGCCAGATGCAACGTCGTGGTCGCGAGTTCGCCAGAAAGCAATTTGGCGACCTGCTCGTTGATCATCAGCCGGTTGACGATATCAGCCGCGTGGCGCTGCGTGAAAAACGCCACCGGCAAGCGCAACACGTGCCAGAAGAGCCGTGTCGCCATCGTCAACCCAAGCGTTACTTCGAGCCGCAGAAGATAATGCTGCCGCAGCACAAGGATAAGTGCGCGCAGCGCCGCGGTAAGGATAAGTCCGATCAGCAGTGGCCCGATCCAGCCGCTGAGCCCGCGAACCAGCACGTTGTCGACCAGCAGCTTCGAAAAAACCGGTGCGACAATACCTGGTATCACCAGCGTGAGGCTGATCAGCAGCACCAAGGCCAGGCCTGCCTTCGCACCACCGAGTTGCTGCCACAGCATCGGCAGCGCGTGTGGCGGCCGACCACCGGGCCGAAACTCGGCACCCGGCTCACAAGCCAGCACGACACCGGTAAATGCGTCGGACAGCTCGGCCAGGCTCAGGCGCTGCCGACCGATGGCTGGATCGTTGATATAGGCCCAATCACCACGCGTCCCCTCATAGACGACGAAATGATTGAAGTTCCAATGGAGGATCGATGGACGGGGCAGCTCGCCCAGTTGGTCGGGCTCTTTCTTGAAACCTTTCGCCGCCAGCCCGTACTGCCGGGCCGCTTTGAGGATGTTGCTGGCTTTGCTGCCGTCTCGGGAAACGCCGCAGGCGAGCCGCAACTCCTCGAGCGGCACCCATCGCCCGTAATACGCCAGCACCATCGCCAGCGAAGCGGCGCCGCATTCGAGCGCTTCCATCTGAAGGATTGTCGGCGCCGATCGGACATTACTGCCGCCTGTCCTGAGAAGCTTTCCGATGCTCGCAGCCGGCCAAGTAGGGGCGCCAGCCATAGTCATCTGCTGGCGCCGACCTGGGTACGCAACAGCGGCACCACCAGCGAGATCGGTGACTGCTGACGCACGGTGATCTCGGCCGCCGCAGTTGTTCCACTGGTCAGTACCACCGGCGGGCCTTTCACCGATGTCCACGCGTAGCCGCTCGACGTTGTCGCATCGGGGGTCAGCGCGACGCGGACGGCGTAGGGTGCGCCATCCGCCGAGAACTGCTTGACGAGTTGGGAATTTTGCAGCGTGGCCATCATCCCCTCGGCCGAAATTGGGAATTCGGACACCGACAGAACGCGGCCGATCAACGTCCCGAATTCTTCCTTCTTGACCGTCGCGGGCTCGATCCGGACTTGCATGCCCGGAGCGATCTCCTTGCCGTGCTCTGGCGGCACGTAGAGCACCAATTCCAGCCCCACGCCGGCGGTCTCAATGCTCAAAATGGGCTTACCGATGCCGACAACTGTACCGACGTCGGCTTTGACCTCAGTAACATGACCGGCCATCGGGCTGACGATGCGGGTGCTACGATCCAGCCGCGTCTGCAGCTCTTCGACCGTTCGCCGCGCGGTATTGACGGTCTGTTGCTGGTGCCAAACGTCGGCGTCGCGCCGGCCCTTTTGATCGAGTTCCTCGGCGTCGATCCGCAGCAGGTCGTTGCGCGCACGGCGGCTGTCCTGCGCGGCCTGCTCCATCTGCTGGCGGGTATCCTGGACAAAGCGCTTGGTGATAAAGCCTTGCTGCACGACCGGCTCTTCAGTGTGCAGCTGATCACTGTAAAACGCGTGACGCTGCTGGGCGCTGGAGATGATGCCTTGCAGATTGTCGCGCTGTTGGGCGTCGACCTTGGCGCGAGCTACGATCTCCGCGTCAAGCCTTGTGGTCAGGTCCGTGAGCATCTGCTCCTGTTCCGTCAAGACCGTGCGCGCATGCTCCAGGTCCTGACGGGCCGCGGTGTCATCGAGCCGGGCGACAATGTCGCCTTTCTCGACCCGCGTACCGGTGGCCATAATGTTGGTTAGCGTCCCCGCCGCCGGTGCCATCGCATCAAACACCTGACCGCCGCGCGAGACGAGGATGCCGGCGCCCCCGACCCGGGTCGGGATCGTTCCCACCAGACCCCAGCCGACAATCACTGCCAGGAGCAGAGCCAACGCGCAGAGCGCCGCCCAACCAAACGGCGACGCTAAGGTGATCAGGCGATCAAGCTGCTCAGGCGACGACAACCGCTCGAGCGCGGCATTGCGAAAGATGGACCTCGGCTCGGCCATCGCTCGGCCTCTGTATCATCAGTTGCGTCTGGCGCAACAGACTATATCACAATACGCACAGCGACTTGACCGGGTTGCAGGGCGAAACCGGCAAGCTCAGCGCGCCGCGACTGATGGCCCAGCAGTTGCGCGAGCCAGAAAATCGCGCCACGGGCGAAGGCGTTTCGGTAATGGACCGCGCCCGCGCAAATAACGGTGCAGCGCCGCTTCGAGCGTCAGGGCGGTGCCGCCCCGCAAGGCGCAAAAAGGCAGCGGGATCGCTTCGCTGTCCAACTCGGCGAGCGCGGCGTTGAGTGCGCTCACCGGCGTATCGTTGTTGCTGACCGGGCGGATGATTTCGGCGGCTGTGAGCGCGAGCGCGTTCGCGACGACATCGCTGGCGGGTTGTCCGAGTTTCCCCAGGGCTTGCGGGCTTCGGGCCAGCGCCGCCACAAGGCTGCGCGCGCAGGGGGTGTCAAAGCGCAACGTCCCCGCCGCGGTCGGCATCGAATACGTGACTGCAGATTCCGGCCGCATGAGCGCAAACCGGCGGCGCAGAAGGGCGCGTCGCTGTTCGCTCTCACTCAACCCGGTGGGGTCGCGGCTGAACACGTCGCGACGGAACCGCTGCAACAACATGTAATCTCGCGTCAGCTCACGCAGATCGTCGTTTTCGATCTCGGCCAGTGCCGCGCGTTGGGCGTTCCGCAGAACGAACGAATCAAAATTGTCAGCGAACGTCGCCGAGCCGATCGGCTGCAGATCGATCGTCGCCAGCTCGGCGCGTACCTCGGTGACATAGCGTGGTTGCCATGCCCCTGCGAGATACTCATGCGCGAAATAGCTTGGTGGCAAGCGGCGGTGCTGTCTTGTTAGCTCGCGCGAGAATATGGGGCTGATGTTGAGCGCAGGTACCCCGACCGCGCTCAGCTGCCGTAATGTCATTTCGGCGGCGGCGAACCGCGCGATGCTGTCGCCGGACGTGACCTGCGCCAGCGCATTCACCAGGTACTGAAACGGCAGATCGGCGGCCCATCCCGGCATGGCGTTGTAGCTGAGGTAGACAAGGCCGCCGGGCGCCAGGTGACGATCGATAAAAAGCCGCAAATCCTCGCGCGCCTGCGCATCGATCCAACTATAAACACCATGCGCGACGATATACTGGAAGCGCGGCAATTCGAGCTGGGACGCGCCGGTGAAATCCATTGCGTGCAGTGTCAAATTGCCGACACTGGCATGCTCGGCGAGGCGCCGCCCATAGGCGATGTGCTCGGGCATCATATCGATGCCGTAAAACGCGTTGTCGGGATGGGTCGCAGCAAGAACCACTGAGGTCACACCCAGACCGCAGCCCAGCTCGCAAAAGGCAAAACCGCCGCGTCGCGACGGCGGTGCGAACCCCGAAATCTGCGCCGTCAGATCAAGCCAATCCGGCGCGACAAAATGGGTGAATGTCGCGCTGTAGCCTACATCGCTCACGTAACCTGACGGAACGGAGCACGTCGTATTCACGCCAGTTGGCCTTAAGTCAGCAGAGATGCCGGTGCAGCGGCTTCAAGCGAGGGTTCAACGAGTTGTTCATCGTGTCCTCGCTCCGCGTCATTGCCTGCCAGGGGTGCCGGTTCGGTTCATTCTCAGTTCTGGCTCTCACCTTTGATAGGATCTGTTTTGAGGTACATGTCGACGTCTGCCCCACCGGTGACTTTTTTGAGGTCATTCTCGTCGAGCTCAACCTGATTTTTTTGTTCTTCACCAACCGATCGGCCGGGCGCTGTATTTTTGCCCTAGCGCTGCCTGCAAAAACTTTATCTGTCATATCCCCTCCGGTCCAAAAACGCGCGATCGATCATACGGCCGTCTCCAACAAGTCCTCACTCGCTACTTGAGGTTTTTTTCCGTCTCACCGATGTAGCCGCCACTGATCTTTTTCAGATCTTCTTCATCGATTTCCATCTCTTTTCCTTTTACTCCACGCACCACCGAGTCGAGCGGTTGCCGCTTTTCTTTCTGCGGGCGGTGTTTGGAAGCTTTGTCCGCCATGTCATCCTTCTTGGCTAATGTGGAATCCTGCCCCTTACATCGTACCGATCATCCGTGACAGCTCATGGTGGGCTTGTCTTGTCAGTGGTCTTAGTGATGACAATGTCGCCCAAACCGCCACTCACCGCGTCCGCCTCTTTGTCGGTGAGCGCGGCCGCGTCGTCGGCCGCTATCGCTTCAGGTGTCTTGCTCTTTTCCGGACCCTTGGGCTCGCGTGCCGTTGAATCTGCCATATGATCCTCCACATTCGACGCGAAAGTGCGTCTTGCGCCGGGTTGAATAACTATACGCGACCGGGCGTATTTCGGTTCAGTGCGTATTGGCAGCCAGCGCAGACTTTAGGGCGCGGCGGTTTTTAGGTCTTTAACCTCGCTGTGTCTGGTTCTGAAATTGCGCGCGCTTCGAGCTGCCCCGCGCCGCCCTCTGGGTGGTTCAGAAATAATGGAGCAACGCCTTCCTTTTACTTGTGCGGCGCCGCCGGGTCGCGCGCGTTCCAAACCAGCGTCCATCGCAAGCCGAGCTTGGTGGGGTCGCCCAACACGTTGTCGCCTTCCGGCCATTTTCCCGTTTCGACCCAGGCAAAGAGATCGTCGAATGCCTCCCGACGCTCGGGATTGCTAGCGCCGCAGTGCCCGCTCGCGCGGAGCGCTCGCTGCACGCGCGCGGCGCAAGGCCGTCGGCCCGGGTCGCGTCGGCGAAGGTCGCTTCATTCCGGAAACAGCGGTCCCTCAGCCTGGCATGGACCCTGTCGCAAGCCGACTGTCCTTGCTGGAAGAGCGGCTCACCCGTTGATTTCTCCGATACCCTCATGCCTGGCCAGCTCCTGAGCGAGTTGACATCGAGAGCCTGGAACTCTGGCGCAAAACGACGCATGATCACCCGTCGCGATGATCAATAACGCTAGGAGAGAAGCATGCCAGATGAGAAGCCCGACTCGAAGAAGCCTGCTGCGGAAAAGCCGAAGAAGCCGACCGGCATCGAGTTGACCGAAGAAGACCTACAGCGGGTGTCGGGTGGCAAGAAGGGAGAGGAGACAAAAAAGGACGCGCTATTTTAATTGGACTAACACCTTGAGCAACTGACGGCAGAGGAGCTCTGACGGCTGCATGATACTGCAGGCGACAAAGCCGGCCGGTGCCGTTCGCCTATCGTCGCGCACAACGAGAGCTGAAACCTGTCCTCGGTCGAGGTCTGGGGGGCTGGGTGAGCTGGCGGCCTGAAGGAGACCAGCGCGTCTTCTCAGGGAAGTCGGGCTACGGACCGGAAGACATTCCCTATCTGCGCGGTTTTTATCCCTATCTCGCCCCGGCTTGGCTCGACCATGTCGCGCTCGTCAACGGCATCGAGCCACCCACCCGTACAGCCGGTTTCACATGGTGCGAACTTGGCTGTGGCCACGGCGTTACGCCCTCGCTACTCGCCGCGACAAACCCGACCGGAATTTTCCACGCTCTGGACCTGATACCGGCGCACGTGGCGTTCGGTCGTCGCTTCGCTGACGAAGCCGGAATAACGAATGTCGCCTTTGATGTCGCCGACCTGAGTGCGGGCGTCCCGGACCTGCCAGGTTTCGACTACATCATCGCGCACGGGGTTTACTCGTGGGTGGCGCCGTCGATACGCGCTTCGATAACAGCACTTATCGCGCGGCATCTAAAACCGGGCGGCCTCGTCTATGTCAGCTACGACGCGATGCCCCAGCGTACAGGGTATATCCCGACGCAGAAGTTACTGAAAGCGCTGAGCGAGACATTTCCTGGCGATAGCATCGCGCGAATGGAGGCGGCGGCCAAGATCGTTCGCTATCTGGCTGCCCTTGGTGTCCCCGCCCTGGCAGAGCAACCGCTAGTGAACGACCTTGACCCCGGACGCTCTGAGTATTTGCCGGCTTACATTGTCCATGCCTTTCTCACCGATAGCTGGACCCCGTTTTTCGTGACCGAAATCCGGTCCTTGTTTGCGGAGGCGGGTCTTGTTCCGGCCGGCACCGCTACACTCATCGAGAATCATGATGATTATGTGCTCGGTCGCCGTGCTCGGGAAATCCTGGCGGGCATCGCCGAGCCTAATCTTCGCGAGCTGGCGCGCGATTTTTTTATCGATCAGAGTTTTCGTCGCGACGTTTTTGCCTGGCCTTGGGAGCGCCTCAGTGAAGAGGAAACTCAGGAGCGGCTGCTCTCCGGCACCTTCATGTTGCGCCGCCCGGTCGAGGGTGCTGCCTATTCGATGCGGACCCCTGCCGGGACCCTTCGATTTGATAACGACACTTCTCGCGGCATCGTCCAGATGCTGGGTGCCGGGCCGACTCGCCTTTCCGATGTAGCGGCTCGTCTGCGACATGACCCGGAAATCGTCATTGCAAACGCCGTCGTCCTATCGGCGGCAAATCTGCTGCGACCGGTCGAACCAAGCAATGTCGAGGTTGAGACAGTAAATTCCGTCATTCTGCGTCGCTTTGGTGGGCCGGATGAGATAGCGGCGCTTGCCTTGCCCTGCGGCACCGCGCTGCCGATCGACTCCGATCTGCTGCATCTTCTCGACGCCAAGTCGATCCACGGCATCGCCTCGGAGACGGCCACGGCTCTGCGCGAGGATAGCAGGTTCAACAATGCGCTTGCGGACCCGGTGCCCTCATACCTTGCCGTCCTCGAACAGCTGCATACGCTTTTGCAGCCGAAGACCTATTTGGAAATCGGAACGTGGACCGGAGCTTCACTGCAGGCCGCAACATGCGCCTCATTGGCGATCGATCCTAAGTTCCAGCTGCAAGCGGGTGCGATCGGAAAGAAGCCGCGCTGTCTGCTATATCAGATGACCAGCGACGAATTTTTTGGCTCGTTCGATCCGAAGGTTCTACTTGGCGGACCGATCGATCTTAGCTTTATCGATGGACTGCACTTGGTCGAGTTCGCACTGCGTGACTTCATCGCGATCGAGCGCCATGCGCGTCCGACTTCTGTCATAGCCATTCACGACGTGTTGCCGGTAAATCTGCGAATGGCAGAGCGTCAGCCACATTGGGGTGAAGCGTGGACCGGCGACGTATGGAAGCTGGTCGTGCTGCTGCGGAAATACCGTCCTGATTTGAGCCTGCAATGCCTCAACGCAGCACCGACGGGATTGCTCCTGTGCACGAATTTGCAGCCGGCCTCGACGGTGTTGTCCGATCGATACGCGGAACTGACGAAAGAAGGAGCATTGCTCGATCTGGGAAGCTACGGGCTGGCCCGCTACCGGGCTGAATGGGCGCAATGCGATGCGGCGATTTTCGATACCCAAAGGATCGGCAGAGGGTCGGCTCACTCGCCACAATAGGACGTAAGCGGTGTCCTCGCACCACAGCTCTGGCCGCTTGACGTTTTCCGCGGCAGCCTTGTGGCGGTGATCAGCGGGAGCGGGTTGCGCGGCTGCGTCTGCCAGGCTGGCGGGCTGGTTCGGC
>Ga0335085_10002467_pt1 | contig 34444 bp, 29 predicted proteins | sample Lox_Sample_45_FD_206712 | JGI IMG/M metagenome (GOLD analysis project Ga0335085, IMG submission 206712) | Soil microbial communities from Loxahatchee National Wildlife Refuge, Florida, United States - Lox_Sample_4.5 | ecosystem: Environmental > Terrestrial > Soil > Wetlands | place: USA... | reverse complement strand
CGGCGGCACGGCCAGCTTTGAAGGCAAAGACCTGTTCGCACTCGAACCGGAGGAGCGTGCCAGGGCGGGGCTATTCCTGGCGTTCCAGTATCCAGTGGAGATTCCCGGCGTGTCCAACAGCGCCTTGCTGCGCCTTGCCTACAACACGTTGCAGACGCAGCGCGGTCTGGAAGAGCTCGATCCGCTGGAGTTCGAGGACCTGGTGCATGAGAAGATCAAAGTAGTCGAAATGGACGCCAGCTTTCTCGATCGCAGCGTGAATGAAGGATTTTCCGGTGGAGAGAAAAAGCGCAACGAGATCCTGCAGATGGCGGTGCTCGAACCCAAACTTGCGATCCTGGACGAGACTGATTCCGGGCTGGATATTGACGCGTTGAGGATCGTTGCGAATAGCGTCAACAGCCTGCTCACATCCGACAATGCGGTGGTGATGGTTACACATTATCAGCGTCTGTTGAATTACATCGTGCCGGATTATGTGCATGTGATGGACGGCGGACGCATCGTCAGAACGGGTGGCAAGGAACTCGCGCTGGAACTGGAGGCACGCGGCTATGACTGGTTGAGGGCTGCGGCGTGACCACGACCCAAACACAAGGGACCAGGGAGCAATGCTTCGAGCAATTGCTGCTCGGGAAGGCCGTCAAGTCCGAGAGCTGGCTGGAACAGATGCGTCTTGATGCGCTGGCTCGCGCCCAAACTTTGAAATTTCCTTCCGATCGCCACGACGACTGGCGCTTCACCGACCTGTCGCCGCTTTATCTGCATGACTTTCACCCGGTCGTTACCTTCGCCAGAGTGGATCTGTGCGATATCCAGCAATTCCTTGTTCCCGATGCGACTCGGCTGGTATTTGTAGACGGCAGTTACGAGCCCAGTCTTTCTGATTTGACCCAACCAGAGCATACGGTGACTGTGGCGCCGCTTGCAGATCGGTTCGGTGATTTGTTTGTAGAGGAGAATTTCGGGCGTCTTGCGCCATACAAGCAGGATGCGTTCGTAGCGCTGAATACGAACTTCTTCGAGGACGGGGCCTGGATCAGGGTTGCCGGCCAAGCAAAAGCACCTATCCATATTCTGCATATCGCTACCAAGCGCGAAGCACCTGCCGCGATCTATCCTCGCTGCATGGTGGTGATGGAATCTGGCAGCCGCGCCACCCTGGTAGAGGAATATGCCGGTCTGGGCAACGGGATATATTTTTCAAATGCAGTGACCGAAGTGATTCTGGAGCAGCATGCCCGGCTCCGGCACGTGCGCGTGCAGCGAGAAGACAGGAATGCATTCCATATCGGCCACGGTTCCGTCGTCGCCGGCGCGCACAGTGTCTATGATGCAACCTCGATTGCGCTGGGCGCGCGGGTGTCGCGTCACGGCTTGCATGTCACTCAGCGAGCAGAAGGCGCCGAAATACTTCTCAATGGCTTGGCCCTGATCGCGGGCCGCCAGATCGCAGACACCCATACACTGGTCCATCATGCCGCTCCCGGAGGCAAGAGCGAACAGTTGCACAAATGTATCGCCGATGGTGCTGCGCACGCGATTTTCAGCGGCAGGATCATAGTGCATGAAGGGGCTGTGAGAACCGACTCCGCGCAGAGCAGCCGCAATCTGCTGCTCTCGGACAAGGCACGCATCGATACCCAGCCGCAGCTCGAGATATTCAACGACGACGTGAGCTGCAAGCACGGCGCGACGGTCGGTCAGATCGATGCTGATGCATTGTTCTTTTTGCGCAGCCGGGGCTTTTCCGCCGCGCATGCACGCAACCTGCTCACACATGCATTTGCCGACGAGATCATCGTCAAGATACCTGTGCCGTCTCTGATTGATTCGCTGGGCAGGATGATCCTTGAGCGCATCGGCGGAGAAGTCTGATGAAGATCGAGCGCATGAACGTTGAATCATTCAATGTCGAGGGGGTCAGGGGAGATTTTCCGATTCTCGACTTGCAGGTTTCGGGCAAACCGCTGGTTTATCTGGACAATGCAGCGAGCAGCCAGATGCCGCAACCGGTCATCGACCGCATCGTGTGTTACCAGACCCGGGAGCATTCCAATATTCACCGTGCTGTCCATTATTTGAGCGAGTTGGCCACCAGGGAATATGAGGCGGCGCGCGTCAAAGTGCAGCATTTTCTGTATGCGAAAGAATCCCGCGAGATTATTTTCACCCGTGGCACGACGGAAGCAATCAATCTGGTGATGCACGGCTATGGCCGCGCTTTCATCGGAAAAGGAGACGAGATCATCCTCTCGGCCTTGGAACACCACGCGAACATTGTCCCCTGGCAGATGCTGGCGAATGAAAAAGGCGCGGTCCTTCGGGTGATCCCGATGAATGATGCGGGGGAGTTGCTCATCGACGAATTCGAATCTCTGTTCAATGCAAAGACAAAATTCCTGGCCCTGACGCATGTATCGAATGCGCTTGGCACGGTGAATCCCGTCAAGGGGATGATTGAATTTGCGCACAAACACGGCGTACCGGTATTGCTGGACGGTGCCCAATCTGCCCCTCATCAGGTTGTCGATGTGCAGGATCTGGATTGTGACTTTTATGCATTTTCCGGGCACAAGATGTGCGGGCCCACCGGCATCGGTGTGTTGTACGGCAAAGCCAAATTACTGGAAAAGATGCAGCCCTATCAGGGCGGCGGCGACATGATACTTTCGGTGACCTTCGAGAAGACCACATATAACGTGATCCCGTCGAAATTCGAGGCGGGCACACCGCCGATCATGGCTGCGATCGCGCTGGGGGCCGCAATCGATTATTTGAACGGCATAGGCTTGGCCAATATCCAGGCCTACGAAAAGACGCTGCTCGATTATGCAACCGAGCGTATATCGGCTTTGCAAGATGTCAGGATCATCGGCAAGGCCAAACATAAGGCCGCTGTCATCTCATTCGAGATCGATGGCGTGCATCCGCACGATGTGGGCACGATATTGAATGACGAGGGCATCGCGATTCGCACCGGTCACCATTGCGCCCAGCCGGTGATGCAATTCTACGGAGTGCCGGCCACCGCGCGCGCATCGTTCGCGTTTTACAACACCAGGCAGGAGATCGACAAGCTCGTCGACGGCATCCTCAAGGTGCAGGAGATGTTTTCATGAGCGATATGCGCCAGCTTTATCAGGAAGTGATACTCGACCACAACCGCAAGCCGCGCAACTTCGGTTCGATACCCGGCGCGAACCACCATGCCGAGGGACACAACCCGCTGTGCGGAGATCACATCAAACTCACCCTCAACATGCAAGATGACAGGATAGACGCGATCGCCTTCGAAGGGGAGGGTTGCGCGATCTGCAAGGCGTCCGCATCGATGATGACCGGCGCGGTCAAGGGAAAGTCGGCCCAGGACGCGGAGGTGATGGTCGATGAATTCCGCGGCATGGCTACAGGCACACTCGATCTCGACAAGGGTGGCAATCATCTCGGCAAGCTCAAGGTGTTCGCCGGCGTCAAGGATCTCCCTTCACGCGTCAAGTGCGCGATACTGCCCTGGCATACCTTGCATGCTGCGCTCAACTCCGAATCTTCGATCTCGACTGAAGGCGCGGCAGATCCGTTAGGCGACAATGCCTAGAATCAACGATATCCCATGCCGAAAATAGCAGACATCGAAGATACCCCGAATCCGAACGCGGTAAAGTTTGTCCTCAAGGACAGATTGACCTGGGGCACTGCATGTTCATTCGATAGCGCCGAATCGGCTGCCGCCGATCCGCTGGCCTCAAAATTGTTTGCTATACCCCATGTCGTCAATGTGTATTACATGGACAAGTGGATCACCGTCACGCAGGACGGACAAGCGGACTGGCCAACTCTGGTGCGCGAGATCGCGATGCCAATCAGGGAAGCGGAGGCGGCGCAGAAACCGGAATCAGAGATCATCGCCAATTTCGATGACGACGAGCCCAGATTGGCTGCGATCCGCAAGTTGCTGGACGAACAGGTCAGGCCAGCGCTGGTGTCGGATGGAGGAGATCTCCAGATCGTCGGATTGGATGGCAATCTGCTGACGATACGCTATTTCGGCGCTTGCGGAAGCTGCCCGAGTTCTCTGGCGGGCACGCTTTCGGCGATCGGCAATCTGGCGCGCACCATCGAACCCGATATCGAAGTAGAAGCGGTATGAGTGGTTGGGTTGATGTTGCGAAGGTGGAAGCGATCACCACGGGCAAGCCGGTGCATGTCGAGATTGATGGCGCCGGGATTGCGGTGTTCAAACTTGAAGATGGTTTCTACGCCATCGAGGATGTCTGCACCCATGATGGAGGCGTGCTGACCGGTGGTTGCGTCGAAGACGACCAGATCGTCTGTCCGCGTCATGGGGCGCGTTTTTCGATCAGAACAGGGGAGGCATTATCCGCTCCGGCTTATGAGCCGACGGCCACGTTTCCGGTCAGGGTCGAAAACGGCATGGTGCAGGTCAGGGATGACAGATGGGATTGACCGCAGCAAAATCATCCATCGCAATATGATCTTCTGACAGAGCGATCCGACAACTGAACAAGGCGGCACTGAGCCAACCAAGTCTTTGCTAATGCGCGAACGGACTTTGGTTGCGCACAGTACCGTGGAGCCAAGTTTACAGTCCGGCGCCTTTGTTTCCTGGCTGCCACGATACCCGCCAGGTTAGCGACCCTAGCTGGTCGAAACAACGGTATGCATTCTCGCGGATTGTCCGCGAGAATCCTTTTCCTGAGTCAGGTCCCCTCTGCTATAATGCGCGGCTTCGGGGCGTAGCGCAGCCTGGTAGCGTACTTGCATGGGGTGCAAGTGGTCGGAGGTTCGAATCCTCTCGCCCCGACCAGATCGATTCAATATGTAATGTCAGATAACCCTCCCTCCTCGCCATCATCAACCATCCAGCGCAAGGTCGCCATCGCGGCTTGCTTCGGTGTTTTTCTGGAATGGTATGACTTCCTGACTTTTGCCTCTCTGGCCACCTATTTCGGCACGCTGTTCTTCCCGCAGGAAAATCCTGTCGCTGCACTGCTGGCCAGTCTTGCCACCTTTGGGGTCGGCATGTTGGTGCGTCCCTTAGGTGCAGCATTGTTTGGTTCGCTGGGCGACAAATACGGCCGTCGTCCGGTATTCATCGCCACAATCGTATTGATGGGAATGGCGACGTTCTGCGTAGGGCTGTTGCCCACGTACGCACAAGTAGGCATGCTGGCTCCAGCATTGCTGCTGACATTACGGCTGCTGCAGGGTTTTGCGGTGGGCGGTGAAGTCGGCGGCTCGGCAGTGTATCTTACCGAGCACGCTCCAAGTGACCAGCGCGGATTGTATACCAGTGTGCTGCAATTGATGGGGCCGTTGGGCATCCTGGTGTCCATGTTTCAAATCGTGTTGCTGCAGTCACTGTTGAGTGCCGGCGATTTTCAGGCTTGGGGATGGCGTGTGCCATTCCTGATTTCCATCGTACTGCTGCTGGTGTCGATCAGGAGCCGGATAAGTATGTATGAGTCGCCGGTATTCCTGCATCTGCGCGAAAAGCATGCGCTGTCAAAAGCGCCGCTGCGTGAATGTCTATCCAATCCGCATACAGTCGGCCGCATGGCGCTATTGTTTTTCTGCATCTCCGCGGGCGGTTCTTTGCTGTTCTTTTCATCACAGGTCTACGCCAATGTGTATCTGAAAAGCGTGGTCAGGCTGGATCCGCAGCTTGCCGGGTCATTGGTGATGCAGAGCACCCTGTTGCTGTTCCCGCTGACGATTTTTTTCGGCTGGCTGTCGGATCGGATCGGCAGGAAGCCGGTGCTGCTTTCCGGGTTGCTGCTCGGCGCCCTGGCCATCTTCCCGGTGTTCAAAGGCCTGATGCATTACGGCAACCCGGCACTGGAGCGTTTCAACCGCGAGGTGCCGGTGGCGTTGTATGGTGAATCCTGCAACTATGGCCCGTTCACCAAGACGGACAACGATTGTGAATACAACCAGGAGTTGCTGGCCAAGTTGGGCGTTTCATATACGCTTTATCCGTTCCCGAATAGAGCAAATGAACCGTACAAGTCCTTGGTCCGTATTGGCGACAGCGAAGTCGCCGGCTTTCAACCCGGAGCACTCACCCAAGCATTAGAATCCAATGGATGGACGGAACATGCCGATTCAGAACAGGCGAACCGAGGGGTGATATTTTTGCTGCTGCTCATCCTGCTGATCGCAGTCGGACTCATCACCGGCCCGCAAACTGCCGTGCTGGCGGAATTATTTACGGCCCGCACGCGCTATACGGCAGTGGCCCTGCCGCACAATCTCAGTGCCGGATGGATAGGCGGCTTGTCGCCATTCATGATCACGCTGTTGAGCGTCAAAGCGGGGGACGCGATCTCCGGCATGTGGTATCCGGTCGGGTTGCTGATGATGGCTTTTACAGTCGGTTTGATCTTCCTGCCGGAGACGCGCAATGTGTCACTCGAAGGTTGAGCGCGCTTACAGGAATACAAATCAGCCAGCTGTTGTGGCACAATCGCAACGATTCTTCCGCGCCTATTCTTAATCCCTGATGTTAATTCTGATCAGCAATGACGATGGATATTTTGCCCCCGGTCTGGCTTGTCTCGCCGAGCACCTGGCCAAAATCGCCGATGTAGTGGTGGTCGCTCCGGAACGCGACCGCAGCGGCGCCAGCAACTCGCTTACACTTGATCGACCGCTCAAGCTTCGGCGCGCCGCAAACGGTTTCTACTATGTCAACGGTACGCCGACAGACTGTGTGCATATGGCGGTGACCGGCATGCTGGACCGGCAACCCGACATGGTCGTGTCCGGAATCAACGACGGGGCCAATATGGGCGACGACACCATTTATTCCGGCACGGTGGCCGCCGCGACGGAAGGTTTCCTTCTCGGGATTCCTTCCATTGCGGTTTCGCTGGTGGGCAAGGAATTCCTCAACTACGAAACCGCTGCGAAAGTGACTGCCGGATTGGTTCAGCGTTTTGCCAAACGGATCCACAGCCATCCCTGGCTTTTCAATGTCAACGTGCCGGACGTGCTTCACGACCAGTTGCAGGGCCTCTCGGTGACACGCCTGGGAAAACGGCACAAAGCCGAGCCGGTGGTCAAGGCCAGCAACCCGCATGGCGAGACCGTTTACTGGGTGGGCGCGGCGGGCAAGGCGCAGGACGCGGGCGAAGGCACGGATTTCCACGCTGTTTCGCGGCAGCAAGTTTCGCTTACGCCGCTACAGATGGACCTCACGCAATACAGCCAACTCGAAGCAGTGCGCGGTTGGCTGGCTCAGGAATAGATGAATATCAGTCATTATGGCATCGGTATGACTTCGCAGCGCACCCGCGGGCGCTTGATCGAACGGCTGCGCGAACAGGGCATCAAGGATGAAGCGGTATTGGCTGCGATGTTCGAAGTGCCGCGCCATTTGTTTGTCGATGAGGCATTGGCGAGCCGCGCCTACGATGACGTGTCGCTGCCGATCAATTACAACCAGACCATTTCCCAGCCCTACATCGTGGCACGAATGATAGAAGTACTGCGCGCCAATGCTCCCTTGGGTAGCGTGCTTGAGATCGGCACGGGCTGCGGTTACCAGGCTGCGGTATTGGCGCAGCTGGCACGCGAAGTCTACACCGTGGAACGCATCAAGCCTCTTTATGAACGATCCAGAAAACAATTGAACGATCTGAAGATACGCAATGTCCATGTGCGATACGCGGATGGCACCGCCGGTTTATCCGAGTCGGGTCCGTTTGACGGCATCATCGTATCCGCCGCCGCATCCGCGCTGTCGGGAGCGCTGCGGGGGCAACTTGCGGTGGGTGGTAGAATGGTGCTGCCGGTTGGCGCGCAGGAACAATGGTTATACCTGGTTGAACGAGATGCGAGCGGATTCCGCGACACCAGGCTGGAGCCGGTGAAATTCGTGCCGTTATTGATGGGCAAGGCATGAATGTCAAATTCCATTTCCGCGGCACCGGGCGGTACAAGTTCGTTGCATTGCTGCTGATATCGACTGTCTTTGCGGGCTGCGCTTCGGAAGGACAACGCGCGCCGGTTTACGATCTTGCCGAAGCCCAGAAAAGAACCGCCATGGCAAGCAAATCGCTTCGCGAGAAGGACTGGCGGCCCAAATCGTATATCGTGCAAAAAGGAGATACGCTTTACAGCATTGCATTCAACTATGGGTTTGATTATCACGATCTGGCCAAATTGAACGATATCAAGAATCCCAGGGTGATCTCGATAGGCCAGGAAATCCGCCTGTTTCCGAACAAGAAGGCCAAGACGACCACTCCCTCAACCCCGGTAGAGGCCAAACCAATCGAGATTCTGGTGAAGGAACAACCCAAGGTGGCGAAGTATCCGTACAGCGATGCGGCTATGGCTCAGATCGACAAGGTGCAAGAACAGGTATCCAAAGTGTATTTGTCCAAACAGGACGCCAAGACCGAAAGTCAAGCGGATGACTCAAACGACGAAAGCGACGATGTCGGCGAGGATCCCGTGCTGGAATGGAGGCTACCCGCTCAGGGCAAGGTGATCGGGCAATTTTCCGAATCGGACAATCGCAAGGGCATCGATATCGCTGGCAAGCTCGGACAACCAGTCATGGCGAGCGCGAGCGGCAAGGTGGTGTATAGCGGAAGCGGATTGCGCGGTTATGGAAAACTGATCATCATCAAGCACAACAATACCTACCTCAGTGCCTATGCACATAACAATAAAATACTGGTGAAAGAAGGACAGAACGTGTCGCGCGGGCAAAAGATCGCCGAGATGGGCAAAACCGATGCCAAGGAAGTCCAACTCCATTTCGAGGTGCGCCGTTACGGCAAACCGGTTGATCCGGCAAAATATCTGCCGCTTGGAAAATCTTGAATCCCCTTGAACGATAAGCCACTCAGTACCATCGACCATGACCGCGACAGCGCGGCATCGCGTTACGTCTATCCGGTGATATCACGACGTGCCGGCGGAGTTTCGGTCGGCATCAATCTCAATCCAAACAATGCCTGCAACTGGCGTTGCATCTACTGCCAGGTTCCCGGTCTGACCCGTGGCACTGCTCCGGCGATAGATCTATCGCTTCTGGAAAGCGAACTGCGCGGTTTTCTGAATGAACTGCTGCATGGCAATTTCATGCAAAGCCGTGTGCCGGAAGACGCGAGGCGCATCAACGACCTCGCTTTATCCGGAAACGGCGAACCGACCAGCAGTTCTGAATTTGTCGAAGTCATCGAACTGATTGCCCGGGTAAGACGCGTGGCAGCATTGCCGGAAGCGGTAAAAACCGTGCTGATCACCAATGGCAGCCTGCTGTATCGCAGTTCAGTACAGCAGGGTTTGCGCGACATGGCGAAACTGAATGGCGAAGTGTGGTTCAAGCTGGATCGCGCCAGCGAGGCCGGGATGCTGCGCATCAACGACACGCATACCAGCATGAAAAGAGTCCGCGAGAATCTGATTTCCGCAATCGCATGTTGCCCGACCTGGCTGCAAACCTGCTGGTTTGCACTGGACGGCGAGCCACCATCGCGCAAAGACGAAGATGACTATCTGGAATTCGTTTCTTTGCTGCTTCGCGACGGCCACAGGCCACAGGGCGTGCTGCTCTACAGCCTGGCTCGGCCATCGATGCAGGCGGAAGCGCCGCGCCTGTCCGCGCTTTCTGCGGAACAGCTGCAGGAATTCGCGGATCGCATAAATAAGCTCGGCCTGGCGGTCAAAGTCACTCCCTGACAATGAGTCTTGGAGTGGAATCTTGCAAATATTACAGCGAATGAAACAAGCACCTGATTGGAACAGGGAAGCATTGCTGCAATCGCCGCCGTTTGCCCCGCTGCATCCGATACTGGCCGAACTGGAGTCTAAAGGCTTTCCTGCAAGGGAAGATTGCAATGCGCTGCTTGCCGCGCGGCGACCGTCCATCACCGTGCAAAGCGGCATGCCGTTGAGTTTCGTGCCGCAACGACATGGAAAAGTGCCGTTCGAAGCGCAATATGAGCCGCGCTGCTATCTGACCGGCGAAGTCCAGATGCGGGCACATGATTGGCATGACCTGCTCAATGCGCTGGTGTGGATGACCTTTCCCAAGGCCAAGGCTACCTTCAATGCGCGCCATTATCATGCGCTGCTGGAGGAAAGGGCCTCGGGTGAAATCAGGCGGGGCGCGGTTCGCGACGTGAATACCCTGCTGGACGAATCCGGCGTGATCGTGGTTTATGCCGAAGATCAACTGGCCGGGTTGCTGCGCAGCTTCGAGTGGAAGAAATTATTCTGGCAGGGTCGCGAACAGGTGAGGGCAGGAATGGGTTTCTATCTGTTCGGTCATGGATTGTACGAAAAGGCCTTGCGACCGTATGTCGGCATGACTGGACAGGGCTTGCTGATCAAAGTTGAACAGCGGTTCTTTTCGTGGCCTCTGGCGGAGAGATTGCATCATCTGGACAGTCTATTGGCGGATAATCTCTCCATGCCGCGTCAATGCCGCAACCCCCGCGATCTTTGCCCAGTTCCGTTGCTTGGCGTGCCGGGATGGACGACAGACAGCGAGTTTGAGGTATATTACGACAACGCAGGGTATTTTCGCCCCGGCAGGCGCGCGGGGAACCGTATCGATAAAGGCTGCCCGGATTTGTTATCATAACAAATTTGCGCAATACCCCCTTCAATCAGCAATTCCAAATGTTAAGCGAACTCAATCCCGTGCAACGCGAAGCTGTCACGCACATTGGCGGTCCGTTGCTGGTGCTGGCAGGCGCGGGCAGCGGCAAGACACGCGTGATCAGCCACAAGATTGCCCATTTGATCGGAAAGTGCGGCTACGATCCACGCAACATCGCGGCGATCACGTTTACCAACAAGGCCGCCATGGAGATGCGCGCTCGCGTATCTGACTTGCTCAGGAACATCAATACCAATGGCCTGGTGGTAAGCACCTTTCATGCACTCGGCATGAATATCCTGCGCGCCGAGGCAAAACTGCTCGGATACAAACCGCAGTTCTCGATCTTCGACAGCAGCGATACATGGAAGATATACAGCGAACTGACCAACTCTGCCGACAAGCAGGAGATTCGAGACATACAGATGCAGATTTCGAACTGGAAGTCGGCGTTCATATCACCGGAGCTAGCTGCCGAAAGCGCCGAAAGCGGCGATGCCAAAACCCACGCGCGTATCTATGCGCGCTATCAGGAAACGTTGCGTGCCTATCAGGCGGTGGACTTCGATGACCTGATCCGGCTGCCAGCGATGCTGTTCAAGCAGCATCCCGAAGTTCTGCTGCACTGGCAGCTGAAATTGCGCTATCTGTTGGTCGACGAATACCAGGACACCAACCATTGCCAGTACCAGCTGATCAAGTTGCTGTCAGGTTTGCGGTCTGCATTCACGGTAGTAGGCGATGACGATCAGTCAATCTATGCATGGCGCGGCGCGAGTATCGAGAATCTGCGCTACCTGCGCGCGGACTATGCCGATCTGCGCATCATCAAGCTGGAGCAGAACTACCGTTCCTCGCAGCGCATCCTCAGGGTCGCCAATCGCCTGATCAACCATAACACCAAGGTTTTCGAGAAGCGCCTGTGGAGCGATCACGGCATCGGTGACCCGATCCGCATCTATGCGGCTCGCGATGAAGAGCACGAGGCTGAAAGCGTGGTGATGAAACTGATGGCGCACAAATTCGAACATCGCACCCGCTATGCCGACTATGCCATCCTTTACCGCAGCAACCACCTGTCGCGTGCATTTGAGGAACAGCTGCGCAGCCAGCGCGTGCCATACACGGTCAGTGGCGGAACCTCTTTTTTCGAGCGTCCCGAGATCAAGGACATCACCGCCTACTTGCGGTTGATCGCCAATCCGGATGACGACCCCGCATTCATCCGCGCGATCACCACGCCCAAGCGCGGGATTGGCAACACCACCCTGGAAAGACTCGGCAGCCATGCCGGTTCACGCCACATCAGCCTGTTCGAGGCGGCATTCGAAACCGAGATGGCCAAGGTGTTGCCGCAACGCCAGTACGATGAGCTGATGCTGTTCTGCAACTTCATCAACCGCTTACAGGATCGCGCCGGCAAGGATCCGTGCGCCGGGTTGCTCGATGAGCTGTTGCGCGCGACCGATTACGAGACGTGGCTGTATGACTCGCACGAACCGCGCATGGCCGACGGCAAATGGGATAATGTGCAGGAGTTCATCGCCTGGCTCAAGCGCAAGGCCGAGGCGGACAATAAGTCGCTGATGGACATGGTGCAGGCCGTTGCGTTGATCAGCATGCTGGAAGGCAGGGAAGCAGAGCCGGATGCAGTCTCACTGTCCACGCTGCACGCCGCGAAGGGCCTGGAATTTCCGCATGTGTTCATCGTCGGCGCCGAAGAAGATATTCTGCCTTTCCGCGACAGCGACGAATATCGGATCGAGGAAGAACGCCGTCTGCTGTATGTAGGCATCACCCGCGCCGAACGCAGTCTGCAGATCAGTTATTGCAACCGCCGCAGGCGCGGAAAGGATTGGATAGCCTGTGAACCGAGCCGCTTCATCGAAGAGATGCCATCAGATGAACTGGTCTATGCGGGTAGCCACGCAAGCGCAACGCCCACTGTGACCAAAGACGAGGGTTTGAACAAGCTGGCGAGATTGAAAGCGATGCTGGGTAGTTCGGTGACAGAATAGGCGGCGATATTTATTCATTGCCCTTGGTATATTCCAGGTTGACACAACAACGATCGGAGAGAATAGTTATACATATGTCTGTATTGTGAATGGAATGCATGCATGCTTCACTTTAAAGGCAAGGCAGCCATATATCTTGCGCTGGTAGCGCTGTTTGTGGATACGGAAGTATTTGCAAAGGATTTCGCTATGCCTTACATACCGCTTCCATTGGGTCCTCCGGCGGCACAATCTCCCCGTACCATTGAACAAACTCAAGCTGAACGTAATGAAGCGGCAAGGGAAAACAGTCTAATAGCTAACCCCGTTGCCGGAAAAGGAAAGTCACTGTTGTGTGCAGGTTGCCACGGTGAATTCGGTGTTAGCATTGACCCCCTGATTCCCAATCTCGCCGGACAGTATGAAAATTACATCATAAAACAGGTTCGTAATTTCCAGCTGGGCACACGTTCAAATGTCATCATGAGCGCAATGGCCGAGACTATAAGCGACGATGACCTGTTAGATGCTGCCGCTTATTATTCCAACCTGAAAATAACAAAAGGTAGCGGCAAGACTGAAAATCAGCCTGGAAAGGAATTATTTTCAAATAGTGGAATATCAAACATGGGGCTCGCTTGTGTCAATTGTCACGGTGAAAGAGGCTACGGTTTGGAACCAAGAATCTCTGCTTTCCCGGTGATAGGCGGCCAGCAAAAAGAATATATCCGTCTGCAACTAATCAATTTCAGGGAAGGTAATCGAACCAACACCCCCAATTACATCATGAATCGGATGACGAGTTCGTTGACTGATGCCCAAATCGATTTGCTGGCGGAATATCTATCGAGTCAGTAGCCGGAAATCCTGACCGCTTCATCGGAACTTCAGTCGATTATCGGGACCCGATACATTTCCAACAAGTGGCAGCTATGAAGATGAAGAAATCGCCAACCTTTCTTTGTGTATCTGAACAAGTGCAATCGATTTCAAGGCTTTCTATTTCACGAATGAATATCACTTTCAGCTTGGTTTCCATGTTGCTTTCAGCAGCAGCCTATGCGAGCGATATTCCATATGAGATACAGCAGCGCATCGGTCAGGGTGACCCGGTCGCAGGCAAAGCCAAGTCTTTGATATGCCAAGCCTGCCATGGGAAATACGGCAACTCCGTCACACCGGATTGCCCCAAACTTGCGGGGCAGTATGCCGCTTATATTCTAAAGGAAATCAAGGACTTTCAGACTGGTTCGCGAAGAGACCCGATAATGACCGACATCGCGCTCAGTTTGACAAACGAGCAGGACTTGCTCGACATAGCGGCTTATTTTGCAAGCCAGGAAAAAATGAAGGGTGCCAGATCCGTTTTCACGGAAGCTGGCAAGGAAAGGTTTACCAGGGGCAATGGTTGCCAAGCTTGCCATGGTGTAAATGGCAAAGGCCTTGCGCCCGATAATCCTTTTGCCCCGGTAATCGGCGGCCAGCACAAAGCATATTTGATGAAGCAGCTTAGAGATTTCAGGAGTAACACTCGTACCAACGAGGGAACCGGTATCATGGGCATGATTGCAGCCCAGATGTCGGACGAACAAATCGAAGAAATAGCGAGCTATGAATCCGGGTTATAAAGTGACACGTCAGGAATTTTACCAACGACCAAAAGAAAGGGCGGTATTGCAGCAATCACCCGAATACAGATAAAGGAACTCTCCCCGGGAGTTTTAACGCCGGCTGATGTATGTCTACATCGCCCGCGCCGAGCGCAGTCTGCAGATCAGTTATTGCAACCGCCGCAGGCGCGGAAAGGACTGGTTGGTCGGTGAGCCGAGTCGCTTTCTGAAAGAGATGCCGGAAGAAGATTTGTTATATGCGGGCGTCCATACTGATGCGGCGCAGACTGTGAGCAAAAGCGAAGGGATGGACAAGCTGGCGATGTTAAAGGCAATGCTGAACAAGCCGGTAGCGGAGTGATCGCTGTTGCCGAATATCGGCCCTCGACCAAAAATCGGTCTTGGCTTAATGAATCCCTTGCTGATAATTTTCTGATCGAATTATTCCGATTGCCGTAAAGAGGAAACGGATGCTCTTATTTATTCAACCCCTTGTTGCCGGCCTATATCTGACTTGGTTTTGGCATGTGGAACTGCCGTATCAATAAGTTTCGGCAGTCCGGCCGGTCCAGGTATAAACAGCGATGACCGGCCAAGCGGAAACCGTAATTCTGATCCATGGGCTCTGGATGAATGGCCTTGTCCTGCTCCCCCACCAGCATTGGCTGCGCACCGGGGGATTTGCCGTACACAGATTTTCCTACCCTTCCTGGCGGGCAGGACTGGCCGACAATGTTCATTCGTTAACCTGCTTCGTCGATGAAACTCCTGGTGATGTAATCCACCTGGTCGCACACAGTCTGGGCGGCGTGGTTGTGCTCAAAATGTTGTCGCAGAAAGCGGATGCTCGCATACGCCGCATCATTCTTATGGGAACTCCGTATGCGGGATGCCATAGCGGCACTACCCTTGCTGCGCAGCCCGTGCTGGCGGCACTTGTCGGACGTACCTTCAAGGACTGGTTCAGTCTGTCGCTCCCCGCCCTGCAAACTGCCGTGGAGATCGGCGTCATCGCCGGCACCCGATCTATCGGTTTCGGGCGACTGATTCCCGGACTGGCGCGCCCCAACGATGGTCTTGTTACCGTCGACGAAACACGCATCGCTGAGGCCAGTGACAGTATTGCACTAAATGTCAGTCATTCCGGCATGCTCGTGTCCAGAACGTGCGCAGGGCAGATCGCCAGTTTTATCAGGACAGGAAGGTTCATCCATGCTTAGGCGATGTCTTGTCGCGACCCTGTGTCTGCTTGTTGCCGGCTGCACAAGCATCGCCTACTATGCCCAAGCGGTAGAAGGGCAGATGAAGCTTATGGCGGGTACGCGGCCGATTTCCGAAGTGGTCGGCGATGCGGCGACCGATCCCAAGTTGCGCCAGCAGCTAGAGAGGGTAACCGCCATACGAGAATTTGCCAGCAGCGAACTCGCGCTTCCGGATAATGGCAGCTATCGATCTTACGCCGATCTTGGGCGACCCTACGCCATCTGGAACGTCTTTGCCGCGCCGGAGTTTTCCGTGGAACCGCAGCAGTGGTGTATGCTGTTCGCCGGTTGCGTCAATTACCGCGGCTATTATGGCCAGAAGAACGCAGAACTTTATGCCGGCAAGCTGAAGCAGGAGGGAATGGACACTTATGTGAGCGGGGTTCTGGCCTATTCCACTCTCGGACACTTCAACGATCCGGTACTGAATACTTTCTTGCGGTTTGGCGATGAAGAAATCGCCCGCATTATATTCCATGAACTTGCTCATCAGCTCATTTACGCCGACGGTGACTCCGCGTTCAACGAATCGTTCGCCACGACCGTCGAGAATGAGGGCATACGCCGCTGGCTGGCGCAGTCGGCTTCGCCGGAGCGGTTGCGCGATTTCGAGACGCAACAGGATCACAGGGCACACTTCGAACAGCTGGTGGCAGACACCCGAGACAAGCTGCGCGCCATCTACGCTTCATCTTTGGCGCCCGATGCGAAGCGGCGTGCCAAGACGGAAGTATTCGCAGAAATGAAACAGAGCTACACAGAACTGAAAGCGGGTTGGGGCGGCCACGGCGATTATGACCGGTGGTTCAGCCAACCGCTCAATAACGCCATGTTGGCTTCTGTCACCCTGTACACGCAATGGGTTCCGGCATTCCAAATCCTGCTCGAATTGGAGGGAGGGATTCTGCCGCGCTTTTACCAGCGAGTGGCCGCGCTTGCCCGGTTACCCAAAGCCCAGCGGTCAGCGGCACTCGACAAGCTGCGGGCAAGCCGCGCGGCCCCTTCCGGGGCGACTTCACCGCGTGTTGCGCAACAAGGTGTTCGAAGCCAACAGCACCTTAACTGACTGCCGAGACTCTCCTGTACCGAGCTCGTCCAATCCGCCGGCATTTAGATCAATATCGAATTTCAAATCTCTTCTTCCGGGAGCACCTTGGCATGACGCCTGTGAATTTCCAGCAAGGCAGCCAAAACGGGCTTGGGAAAACCCAGGCGTCCGCCCCGCTGGTCTAGGATGATGGTGCTGAGATATTCCTGCAACTCGATATAACCCCACATCAACGAAATTTTTTCTCCAATGCGGGGAAATTGTTCCCAAACGATCGAGAGATGTGCTGGTAATTCCGGAGGCATTGCAATTGCGGGTGGCGGTGCTTTGGGAACAGATATCTTGATGTCCATAATTACACGTCATTGCATTTATTCGGATAAGCCAGTCATGAGGCAAGCAAAACTACGGTAGCCGCCGTATCTCTAAAATCCGGTGTCGGCTGCCGAGGATTATAATCCAGAAGAATTTAAAGCGGCAGCGATCAACACGGCTTGGAATGGTACTCTTCTGTCTGCTGCTACGAAGCATGAAAAGCCGGTTGAGTAGACGTGCATGTTGCTACCTCGGATCGTACCCTTCAATGATGACGAGATCCATGGTCGACACCGGCTTGCGCAAGCTGATCGCCTCTTGATATTCTGGTGATTTCCAGCAGTCTAGGGCAGCCTGGTAACTGGGGAATTCGATTACCACATTGCGCGCACGGCTCGTACCCTCGGGATTTTCGAAGCGACCTGCGCGCACCAGGAAGCGGCCCCCGTGCTTCTTGAACGGTCCTGCGTTGGCTGCCATGTACGCCTTGTACTGTTCCGGATCGGTGATGTCGACACGTACTATCCAGTAGCCTTTTGGCATTGGCCTCTCCGCTGTAGTTCAAGATGGATATTGAAACGGACAACCATAAATTATTCAAATAAAGATCATTCAAGACTCGCATTTATAGGCGGTTGGCAGGCATCCGGGTCATGTGCGGCAAGTTGATGCTTGAACCGCTTTGGTTTGAGGGTGCAATTTGTTCGTGACTTCCGAGATCACTCCCGGCCAGTTACCGGCTTCAGTTTGCCGGAATAGCGTTGCAGTCGGATACCAGGGGCTGTCTGCTCTGTCCAGCATCCATCGATAATCCGGCATGAACGGCAGCAATATATATACAGGTTTACCGAGCGCGCCCGCAAGATGGGCAACCGAAGTATCTACGGATATGACCACATCCATTTCTTGTATCAGGGCGGCTGTATCCGAAAAATCATGCAAATATTCCTGGTGAAAACCGATCCTTTGGTAATTTCCCATTGCATCCCGGTCTTCTTCGCGAAGTTCCTTTTGCAGAGAGTGAATTTCGATGGGCAGTTTGAAAAGAGGTTCGAATAGTTTGAGCGGGATACTTCGATTACGGTCATTCCCGTGCATCGCCGAACCGGACCAAACCAAACCCACTCTTAGCCCTGTTTTATCTCCCAGACGGTTGTGCCATTCCCTTTGCTTTGCGGGAGTAGTGTACAGGTAGGGAATTTCTGCAGGAATGGTGGATACAATTGTTTTGAATGCCAACGGCAGACTCATGACAGGACATTGCAAGTCGAAGTGGGGTAGAGGCTGGCCTTTTTCGACGATCGTAAAGTTCCCTTTCAAGGTTGCGACCAGGGAGACCAGCGGCGCCAAGACCTCAATGATGACGTTGGCGCCCAATGACTCCACCATGGAAGCATACCTGCAGAATTGAATCGCATCGCCAAAACCCTGTTCCTGATAGATCAGAATTGTCTTATCGGCTATCGGCAGTTCGCCCAACCACAGGGGCTGGGGGAAGTTCCTGACATCTATGTTTTCTAGGCTTTTCCAGCGCCATTCAAATAGTCTCCAGCCTTGCTCGTAGTCGCCAACAAGAATTTGTAGAATGGATTTATTCCAGTATGCTTTTGCAAAATCCGGCTTCAGCGCAATGGCTCGGTCATAATTTGCCAGTGCCTCGTCAAATCGTTTCAGGTCGCGAAGGATATTTCCACGGTTGTAGTAGGTGTCGGCAAAATCCGGTTTCAGCGCGATCGCGCGGCCATAATTTGCCAGTGCTTCTTCGATACGTCCCAAATCGCGAAGCGCATTTCCGCAATTGTTGTATATCTCGGCAAAACCGGGTTTTAACGCAATCGCGCGGCCATAACTTGCGAGGGCATCTTCGAATCGCATCAGGTCTTGCAGGGTATTGCCGCGATTGATATATATTTCTGCATTATCCGGCTGCAGCGCAAGAGCACGATCATAACTTGCGAGTGCTTCTTCAAATCGCTTCAAGTCTCTCAATGTATCCCCGCGATTGATATATGCACCTGCAAAATCCGGTTTCAATTCAATCAGTAGATCGAAGCTGGCCAGCGCTTCGTCGAATCGCCTCAAGTCTTGCAGCGCCATCCCTTGATTTATGAGTGCAACCGGCTGCGCGGGAGAAATCCTTAGGGACTTGCTGAGTAATTTGATGCCTTCCGCAGTATTGCCTTGTTGCAGTGAGATCGTTCCCAAATTGGTAAGCACCTGAGGATTATCCGGGGAAAGATCAAGCAGTTTTCGATAGAGCAACGTCGCTGCATCAAGATCTCCAGCTTGGTGCCGAGATATAGCATCTTTGAGAACGGCATCCGGATTGAACGAAGGCTTCTTAGAAATCATGTCGTGAATTGCACGCTTGAGGATACGACGAACAAATGTCTCCCCTATGCAGAATCGCTTTGTTGGTTATATTCCGTATCACATCTCATTCCCGGGTTCCATATGAAACCATGTTTCGAACTTTACCCCAAATCAAGGGAATCCTGAAGAAATGGCACCCGTACAAATCTGCCTTCCTGCAAACGATTGGACATCATACACATCATGAAACGCATGCGTTATTCAAATCCGTTCCATGACCGGTGGTTATCCTTGCGGCCCGGTTCGTACAGGCATCGGTCAGCCATTTAGTCGGTCTGCAAACGAAACCCCTGACCTTTTCACGGGCCGGGAAATGACGCCGTCCAAGTGGCTGGTTATGACTCCCCTACTTGCGTATAATGCCCGCTTTGCCGAGGACTGTTTTATGCGCATCATCCAAAAAGCATTAACCTTTGACGACGTCCTGCTCGTTCCTGCCTACTCAAATGTGTTACCGCGCGATGTCAGTTTGCGCACGCAACTTACCCGCAACATCAACTTGAACATCCCGGTGCTGTCCGCAGCGATGGATACCGTCACCGAAACGCGCCTGGCGATCGCGCTTGCGCAGGAAGGCGGTATCGGCATCATCCACAAGAACATGTCTGCCCAGGCACAGGCGGCCAAGGTCGCGAAGGTCAAACGTTTCGAAAGCGGCGTGGTCCAGGACCCGATCACCATCACTCCGGACATGACGGTGAGAAGCGTGATCGAGCTGACGCGCAAACACAAGATTTCCGGTTTGCCGGTGGTGCAGGGCAAGCTGGTGGTCGGTATCGTCACCAACCGCGACCTGCGCTTCGAAAGCAACCTGGATCAGCCGGTCAAGAACATCATGACCCCGCGCGAGCGGCTGATCACCGTCAAGGAGAACGCCAGCCTGGAAGAAGCGCGCAGCCTGATGCACAAGCATCGCATAGAACGCGTGATGGTGGTGAACGACGGGTTCGAGTTGCGCGGTTTGATGACGGTCAAGGACATATTGAAATCCAGCGAACATCCGTTTGCCTGCAAGGACAGCTTCGGTCATCTTCGCGTCGGCGCGGCGGTAGGCGTGGGCGAAGGCACGGATGAGCGCGTGGTCCTGCTGGCCGAGGCGGGAGTGGACGTGATCGTGGTGGATACCGCGCACGGCCATTCACAAGGCGTGCTGGATCGCGTCAAGTGGGTCAAGACCCGGTTTCCGAATGTCGAGGTGATCGGCGGCAACATCGCCACCGGCGGCGCGGCGCAGGCTTTGCTGGATCACGGTGCGGACGGGGTGAAAGTCGGCATCGGTCCCGGTTCGATCTGCACCACGCGCATCGTCGCGGGTGTCGGGGTACCTCAAATCAGCGCGATCCAGAGCGTGGCCAAAGCGTTGCAGGGCACCGGTGTGCCGTTGATCGCCGACGGCGGCATCCGCTACTCCGGAGACATCGCCAAGGCGATCGCCGCGGGAGCGCACTCGGTCATGCTGGGCGGATTGTTCGCGGGCACCGAAGAGGCGCCCGGCGAAATCGAGCTGTTCCAGGGACGTTCCTACAAGTCTTATCGAGGCATGGGCAGCCTGGGTGCGATGCAGCAAGGCTCCAGTGACCGCTATTTTCAGGATAACGAAGACAGCCAGGACAAGCTGGTGCCGGAAGGCGTGGAAGGTCGCGTCCCTTACAAAGGCAGCGTGCTCGCGGTGATCCACCAGCTGATGGGCGGATTGCGCTCCAGCATGGGCTATCTCGGTTGTTCAGACATCGCAACGATGCACACCAAGGCAGAGTTTGTAGAAATCACGTCTTCAGGCATTCGCGAGTCGCATGTACACGATGTGCAGATCACCAAGGAAGCACCGAATTACCATGTCGAGTAATTGGACAGGTCTTTGTCGTTAGTTAATCCCGCCCTGGCAAAAATCTTCAGAGATTTTCTTTATTACTTACGCCCAGCAACTGATGACTGCCCACAAAAAGATCCTGATACTCGATTTCGGTTCGCAATACACCCAGTTGATCGCTCGCCGCCTACGTGAAACCCACGTTTACTGCGAACTGCATCCCTATGATGTCGATGCGAACTTCATCCGCGACTTCAATCCCGCCGGCATCATACTCTCAGGCGGCCCGAACTCGGTAACCGAAGGCGATACTCCGCGTGCGCCTCAGATCGTGTTCGAACTTGGCGTACCGGTGCTGGGCATCTGCTACGGCATGCAGACCATGGCCGCGCAATTGGGCGGGGAAGTTGAAACCGGTCTGGTGCGCGAGTTCGGCTACGCGGAAATACGCGCGCAGGGACACTCTGCGTTGCTGTGCGATATCCAGGACAGGACCAACGCACAGGGCCACGGTTTGGTCGACGTGTGGATGAGCCACGGAGACAAGGTGACGGCCTTGCCGCCGGGTTTTTCGGTGATCGCAAGCAACACCGCCACACCCATCGCCGGCATGGCGGACGAAGCGCGGCATTTTTATGCGTTGCAATTTCATCCGGAAGTGACGCATACGCCCCAGGGAAAGGTCATGTTGAACCGTTTTGTGCACGATATCTGCGGATGCGAGCAGGACTGGAACATGCCCGATTACGTCAGGGAGGCGGTGGAAAAGATCCGCGCGCAAGTGGGCCGGGAAGAAGTCATACTCGGCTTGTCCGGCGGAGTGGATTCCTCGGTGGCTGCAGCGCTGATACACCGCGCCATCGGCGACCAGTTGACCTGCGTGTTCGTAGACAACGGTCTATTGCGTTTGAACGAGACCGAGCAGGTCTTGCATACTTTCGCCGAAAATCTCGGTGTAAAAGTGATACACGTCGATGCCGGCAAGGAATTCCTGCACCATCTGGCCGGCGTGTCCGACCCGGAGCAAAAGCGCAAGATCATCGGCCGCGAGTTCGTCGAAGTGTTCCAGCGCGAATCCAAGAAATTGCCCCAAGCCAGGTGGCTCGCGCAGGGCACGATCTATCCCGATGTGATCGAGTCTGCTGGAGCAAAAACCAAGAAGGCCCATACCATCAAGTCGCACCACAATGTCGGTGGCCTGCCGGAAAGCCTGCACCTGAAATTGCTCGAGCCATTGCGCGAACTGTTCAAGGACGAGGTGCGCGAACTCGGGGTGGCGCTCGGCCTCCCGCATGACATGGTGTATCGCCATCCTTTCCCCGGCCCCGGTCTGGGGGTGCGCATCCTCGGCGAAGTGAAGCGGGAGTACGCCGAACTGCTGCGCCGCGCCGATGCGATCTTCATCGAGGAACTGCATGCCGCCAAGGATGATGACGGCATATCCTGGTACGCCAAGACCTCGCAAGCCTTTGCCGTTTTCCTGCCGGTCAGGAGCGTCGGTGTGATGGGTGACGGCCGCACCTACGAATGGGTGGTGGCACTGCGCGCGGTGCAGACCCAGGACTTCATGACCGCGCATTGGGCGCATCTTCCTTATGAACTGCTCGGCAAGGTATCCAACCGCATTATCAACGAAGTCCGCGGCATCAACCGTGTGGTATACGACATATCCGGCAAACCCCCCGCCACGATAGAGTGGGAGTAGCACCTCGGAGGGCGGAGCAGGGGCCCCGCTTGCGGGGATGCGACCCCGGAGAGGATGCGCCCGCGAAACATTGAATCTCAATTCACTGTGAGTGATACTGAGCGGGCAGCACCGACACGTTACTGATGAAACTACTAGCCATTCGACTAGGCGAGTCAAATACACGCGCCAAGTCGCGCTGGTTACGGCATACGGCAGCTTGCGCGAGGAAGCGCTGCTGCAAGGTCTATCCGTCCATTCCAGTATCGAGTTCGCGGGGATGCGACCCCGGAGAAGATGCATCCGCGAATCGCTGGCTCTTGAATCTACTGCGCTTGATACTGGGCGGGTAGCACCGACACGGTGCGGCGTGGCCGTCCGGCAACAAAGTCAGGCAGTCCACTATGCGATAGGTCGCATGTGGAATTGACACTGCGGGAGTGGTCGCCAGCGGCGGTTCCCGCGAATCAAATCCCCTGCAATATTCGCCAGAGCAGGGATCTTTATCAGTGGCGACATTCGCCATGAATTTCCTGGCTTCCGGCAAGCAAAATCCCATGTTTTCTAAGCAGATTTAAGGTATTCTTAACCTAAATTATTGTGCTGTATGGATAATCCATCCCGAGCCGGTAAGCGGTATGGGTTGTCGATGTATAACCGCGAAAGGAATCATTTTGATGAAAGACTTTGGCGCTTCATATGCTGCGATTCGTACGCTGATTATTCTATTTGCTGCCAGCACCGGTTCGGTATGGGCGGGTGATTTTTTGATATTTCCCAGTATTACTTCAGTACATCAATCACAGCAGGATACCGAATTGGCAGCCAAGGAATTTGTTCCCGCCGCTGATTTTTTCTACACCAACGACTTCAATCAGACGCGCTTTCTGGCGGAATTTTTGAAGTCTTCCCAGGAAGCCGAGCTGGAGCGCATGCAGGTGGGCTGGCGCATCATGCCCGGGAAAACCGCGTGGATCGGCCGCTTTCACAATCCGCTCAGTTTCTGGAATACCCAGATGCACCACGGAGAATTCCTGCAGACATCGCTTAGCCGGCCGACTGTTTCCAATTACGAGGATGAACACGGCCCCCTACCGGCACACATCACCGGATTGATGATCGAAAGTTCGCGCACCGCGGGTGATTCGGAAATCAATTACACCGCGGATCTGGGTGTAGGGCCTACTTTCGATACGACTTTGCAGCCATTCGATCTGCTCGATCCCCATAATCCCGGGAATCTGGCAGCAAGCGTCCGGCTTGGTTACCATCCGGAAGCCGGCAATCCCAACCAGTACGGCGTAGCGATAGGATACGCCGATATTCCTTTCACCAGCACGGTGACCGACCCGGTCAGCAATTTGCCCGTTGATGAAGTGGAGCAAGCCGTCCTCAGCGCGTTCCTGAATATTGAAAGCGACAAATTCCATTTGATTGGAGAGCTGTTCATTCTCGACAACGCAGTATCGGGTACCGGCAACTCCACGAAATACACCACCTTCAGTGCCTATTTGCAGGGCGAATACAGGTTGGGCGAAAGCGCCAGAACAACTTTGTACGGGCGCATCGAATCCACCCCGGATGCAGCCAAGGATGGCTACTTGTCGCTGTTGCCGGAGTTTTCTCCTCATCAGGGCGTGGTCGGCATTCGCTATGATCTTACGCCAAAGCAAGCGCTCAAACTGGAAGCTGGAAAAACCACCCGTCAGGATTCCCTTGAATTCAATTCCATAAGCGCTCAGTGGAGCATGGTGTTACCTTTGTGAAATATATCATCGCCATCTTGTTCGCCGCTTGTGTGCTGCTCGCGACGCCGGTGGTTCACGCAGAGGAGCAACTCGTCGCGGTCGTTGTTAACGCGGAGTCCGGCATAACGACAATATCGGCCAAACAGGTGCGCCGCGCCTATCTGGGGGCAAGTATCGTGCTGAACGGGATCGAAATAAAGCCGTTGCTCAACGAAACCAATAAACTGGCAAGTGAAGTATTCATGCAAAGGGTTATGTTCATGTCCGCCGAAGCCTATGAAAGGCAACTCATTTCGCGGTCCTTTCAGGGCGGTATCCGCCCGAAGGTCTATGAGGATCTCCCGGAACTGCTCTCTGCGTTGCACAAGGACAACGCGGCAATCACTTTCATGCTGTATCAGACGGCGGTCGATACCCCGGGAATCCGGATCATCGGAAGATTATGAGCAGGCCGACCGGTATCAGGCGATTTTTTTCCAGCTATACAGGGCGCATGCTGATGGGGATGCTGGCCATCCATACCATTCTGGTACCGCTGGTTTTTGTAGGCATATTGCTGATCCTGCAGCAGGATTATCAATCGCAATTCGTCAATAACGCGCGTTCGCAATCCTATTTGCTGGCAACGCTGATCAGTGAGGACCCGAGACCAGACCGGATAAACAGCATCATCAGCGACCAGCTGCTGGCGGGGCAAGTTGTGCTGGCCGCATTCAAGAGCATCGGTGCCGAAGACGATTTCAAGGAAGATTTTTTCTTCGGCCAGGGCGGGGACAGGATTTACCATATCGTCGTGCCGGTGCAGGGCGCGAACGATCAGCCGATCGGCAGGCTCGAGGTCGGTTTCGACGAGACGCCGGTAGATGAACACATCAAGCAGGCTTACCGCTGGGGGCTGCTGGTCGGCAGCGGCTTCATAATCATATCGCTCTTCTTCGTGTTTTTTTTCGGGCATCTGTTGACGCGTTCCGTGCGCCAGTTGCGCGACGCCGCACGCCGCATCGCCAACGGCAGCATCAATGAACGCCTGGTGCTTTCCACCAACATCAACGAAGTGCAGGATATGGCGCTGGCCATGGAAAACATGCGCGGCAAGCTGGTCTCGCGGGAACGGGAAATCGCATTGCATGCGGCACGGCAGAGCGCCGTGCTCGATGCAGCCGATGAAGGCATCATCACCCTCGACGAAAATTGCCGGATCCAGAGTCTGAACCCGGCCGCGGAGCGAATATTCAGCTATCGCAGGGAAGAACTGGTTGGTACCTCATTCTCGCGTTTGCTCATACCGAGCGATGTCCAGCGATTCATCTCGCCACACGGCCAGCCGATTACCTTGTCGCATCAGGAACTCACCGGACTGCGCAAAACCGGCGAGATCTTCTTCTTGCTGCTCTCGGTCAGCGAAGGAAATGTCAGCAATACCCGCTTCTTTACCGTGATGGCACGGGACAACAGCGAGCGGCATATATTTGAAAGTGAACTTGAATACCTTGCCACGCACGACACCCTGACCGGCCTGCCCAACCGGGCATTGCTCTACGATCGACTGCAGCAGGCGATCACCCTGTGCGCCCGGGCAAAGAAACTTGCGGCGATATTGTTCATCGACCTTGACCGCTTCAAAAATATCAACGATACGCTGGGTCATTCTGCCGGCGACAGTGTGCTGAAAGAGGTCGCGATACGCTTGCGCGGTTGTCTGCGCGAGGGGGACTCGGTCGCACGCAACGGCGGCGACGAGTTCACGCTGGTGTTGCCCATGCTCAACGGTTCGGATGACGCCATCATGATCGCTCAAAAGGTGCTTGCCACGCTGGTCCAATCGTTCAGCCTGAATGGCAAGGAGTACTTCATAGGCGGCAGCATCGGCATCAGTCTCTACCCGAACGACGGCAGTGATGTCGACAGCTTGCTGAAAAATGCCGACATCGCGATGTATCAGGCCAAATCTTCAGGCGGAAACGCATACCGGTTCTACAGCGCCTGAATTCCGCGTGTCAATGCCGTTCAAATTTCACACAGAGTATTGCGCAATGCTTCCCGTTGTTCGGATTGAGTGAGCGACGCACCGCTGATCCAGAACACATCCTCAGCGCGGCTGCCCAATGTGTTGATCTTGGCGCGATGCAGGCGTATGTTGTGCTTGTCGAAAATCAGCGCGACGCGCGCCAGCAGCCCGGGACGGTCTCCGGCAACCAGCGAAAGCATATACATTCCCTTGTTGTCCGGTTTGATTTCCACTTCGGTTTTGAGCGGAAAATGTTTGAGTTGACGGCTGACTCGGCCTGTCGCGGCAAGCGCTACCGGTTTTGCCTGCATGATCTGCTGAGCCAGTTCGAATTCGATATAGGTCATGATGTCGCGATACGCCGTGTTGCCGCGCGTGGCCTCCATGATCTGGAAGCTGTTCAGTGCATAGCCGTGCAGGGTGGTGTGGATCTTGGCCTCGACGATGGTGTAATTCATGCGCGCAAAGAAGTCGCAAATGCGGGCAAACAACCCGCGTTGATCCGCGCAATAGACCATCACCTGCAAACCTTCGCCGACCGGACTGAGCCGCGTCTTCACGATAGGGGTGGCCGTGTTCACCTTGAAGGACAGCAAGCGGGTATGCCAGGCGATTTCCTGCGCTTCATGATCCAGAAAATAGCTGTCGTCCAGCTGCGCCCACAGCAGCTGGTAGAATTCCGCGGACATCGCATAGAGGTTCAGTGTGGTGGCAGCCTGTTTGCGGATGTTCTCAAGATGATTGGTGATTTTGCCGTCACTCAGGAAGCGGCGTGTCGCGCGGTACAGATTCTCGATCAACTTGGCTTTCCATGCATTCCAGATTTTCGGGCTGGTGCCGCGTACATCGGCGACCGTCAGCAGATACAATGCGACCAGATAACGTTCGTTCTTGATTTTCCCGGCGAAATCGGCGATTACCTCCGGGTCCGACAGGTCTTGCTTCTGTGCCGTCGAGGAAAGGCTGAGATGGTGTTCCACCAGCCAAGCGACCAGATCGCTGTCGTCGCTGCTCATCTGGTGCTGTTTGCAAAATGTGCGCGCATCTTTCTTGCCCAGCTGCGAATGGTCGCCGCCGCGTCCTTTGGCGATGTCATGGAATAAACCCGCGATATACAAAACCTCGGGGCGCGCGAATTCATTCATCAATTGGCTGCACAGCGGGAATTCATAGGCAAATCGCGGCACGGCAAACCGGCGCAAATTGCGCACCACCATCAGAATATGCTCATCCACCGTGTAGACATGAAACAGGTCGTGCTGCATCTGACCGACGATGCGGCCGAACGCGGGGATGTAGCGGCCGAGAATTCCGTACAGGTTCATGCGCCGCAGGGCGCGGATGACTCCGTTCGGCTGGCGAAGGATCTCCATGAAACGCGAACGGTTCTGCGGATTTGCGCGGAAAGCCGCATCGATATGCTGCCGGGCGCGCCACAATGCACGTAGCGTTATCGCGCTGAGGTCGGTCATTTCTGGATGCTGCTGCATCAGCAAAAACAGCTCGAAGATCGCCTCCGGCGTATGTTCGAACAAATGTTCGTCGCGGATTTCCAGCATGGTGCCTTTGGCCCGGAATCGTTCGTTGAGCGCCAGTTGGGGCGGGGTCTCAGGAAACAAATAATCGTGCAGGCTCTGCAGCAATATTGCGTTGAATTGGCGCACCGCCAGTTTGGTCTGGTAGTAGTGCTGCATCAAATGCTCGCTGGCTCGGCGGTCGGCTGAGGCGGAGATGCCCATTTGCTCGGCGAGCGGCGTCTGATATTCGAATATCAGTCTGTCTTCGCGCCGTTTGGCGAGATAGTGCAATCGCACGCGCAGTGATTGCAACAGCTTGTCGTGCCGGGCGATCTGGCGTGCCTCGGAAGATGTGATCAGGCCGGCATGCGCAAGATCCGACCAGCGTGTGCCCAGGCCCGCCGCCCGGCTGATCCAGGTGACGGTTTGAAGGTCGCGCAAACCACCGGGGCTTTCCTTGATATTGGGCTCGAGGTTGTAATCCGCATCGACAAAGCGGGCGTGGCGTTGCTGCTGCTCGCGCTGCTTGGCGAGAAAAAATTCGCGCGGGTCGAGGTATTGTTGCAATACGTTTTTCAATTCGCCGAACAGCCTGGCATCGCCGGTGAGCAGGCGCATTTCAAGCAGGTTGGTTTGCACGGTGATTTCCGCCGATTCATGCAGGCATTGCGCGATGGTGCGAATGCTGTGGCCGACTTCCATGCCGATGTCCCACAGTATGCCGACCAATTCGTGGAGCTTCTGTTGCAAAACCTCGTCAGGCTCTGCGTAGAGCAGGATCAGCAGATCGATGTCCGAACGGGGGTACAGTTCGCCGCGTCCGTACCCCCCCACCGCGACCAGCGCGATATTTTTGGGCATCGCGAGTTGTTTCCAGATGTCGCAAAGGTAACCGTCGATCAGGCGGCTGTGTGCACTGAGCAGGCGCGCCGCATCGCCTTGTTGCAGGAACTCTTGCTCGAGTGCCAGCCGATCGACGCGCAATGATTCGCGCTGCTCAACGATGGATTTATTGGCTTGGCGGGGGAGGGCAACCATCGGAAACGGTCAAAACTTCATAGCCGGTTGCGGTGACGAGTATCGTATGTTCATATTGCGCGGAGAGACTGTGGTCTTTGGTGACCACCGTCCAACCGTCGCCGAGCTGTTTGATATCCGCTTTACCGGCATTGATCATGGGCTCGATGGTGAAAGTCATCCCGGCTTCGAGCTTCAGGCCGGTGTTCGGACGGCCATAATGCAATACCTGCGGTTCATCATGAAAGCGCTGTCCAATGCCGTGCCCGCAGAATTCGCGCACCACGCTATAACCAAGCGGTTCCACATAACTCTGGATGGCATGGCCGATATCGCCCAGATGGGCTCCAGGCCTGACCGCGCGGATACCGCGCCACATTGCCTGCCAGGTAACCTCGCATAAGCGCCGGGCCTGGATCGACGGTTCTCCGACATAAAACATGCGGCTGCTGTCGCCGTGGTAACCATCCTTGATAACAGTGATGTCGAGATTGACGATGTCGCCATTCTTGAGTTTCTTTTCACTCGGCACACCGTGGCAAACCTGATGGTTGATCGAAGTACAAATGGATTTGGGATAAGGCGTATGTCCGCCCGGAGCGTAATCCAGAGGTGCCGGTATGGCCTGTTGCACATTGACGATCAGGTCGTGACAAAGTTTGTCCAGTTCGTTAGTGGTTACGCCAGCCTTGACATAAGGAGTGATGTAATCGAGAACCTCGCTGGTAAGGCGGCCGGCGACGCGCATTTTTTCGATTTCCTGCGGGCTCTTGATGGAAACTGGCATAACGCTTGAATAGATTCACGAATTGCTAAGAATATCATGCGATTCCAATAGTTGACAAATACTATGGGGAATTGAAACGATCTACGGGAAAATTCATTTCCGATCGCGAAGTTTAGGAGGGTAAGTTGCCTTGTACCTCTTTGCGAGGCCAATCTGAAAAACAGCGAAGCAGCTCGCCGCCAGTTTGCTCCGGAAAATCAGTTAGACGCGCCTACCCGGCGTCCACGGCTACCTTTTTTTCTTCCTTGATCACCGAGTGGATTTCTACGCGACGATTCGTGGCGCGACCTTCCTTGGTTTTGTTGTCTGCGATGGGATTGTTTGGGCCTTCTCCCCTGGTAATGATCTGGCTGGCGGGCACGCCTTTCTTGACCAGATATTTCTTTACCGTCTCGGCGCGCGCCAAAGACAACTTGTTGTTCAATTTCAAAGAGCCGCTGGTATCCGTGTATCCGATCAGTTCAAGTTTTGCGTCAGGATGCTGGCCAGCGAATTCGACTACCTCGTCCAGTGTTTTGATGGTCTTGGATTTAAGCTTGGCTTTGCCCACGACAAAGTTGACGCCTTCTATCGTGACCGGCTTCTCTTCCAGCAACGTCTTCCAAGTTGTCGTAATCGGTGCAGCGACGGCTACCGGGGCGGGAGGTGGAGGGGGGGCCGGCACTCTTGAAAGATAGGTTGCCAAGGCTTCGATGTCATGGTCGGTCAAGTGGGTGGTGATGCGCAGCATCATGCCGGAGCGGTCATTCTCGCGAACCTCATGCTTGAAATCGGTCAGTTGTCTGATCAAATATGCCTTGTGCTGCCCACGGAGCACGGGGAACAAGTTGTTATTGAGCGGTTGCCCGCCACCGTGCTCGCCATGGCATTTTACACAGCGGAAGGCGCCTGTCCTTTTATTCCCATGGTTAAATAATTGATCGCCTTCCTCATAGAGTTTCTGTTCTGCTGAGTCTTCTACCGGAGTGCCTCCCATTTGTTTTTGACTGGCGAAGTAGGCAGAGATGTCGAACAAATCATGGAAATCGTCCACGCTCATCGCCACATCGGTCATGACTTCGTTGTAACGGGCGCCGTTCTGGAACTCGCGGACCTGCTTCTGGATATAATCAGCCCATTGGCCGGACAGTTTGGGAAAATCGCTGGATACGCTGTTGCCGTCTTCGCCATGGCACCCCATGCAAAGAGCCGATTTGTCCTTGCCGATGACCGGATCGCCGGTACCGATACGCTGATTGATCTCCGAAGGCGTGTCCGGGTCTTCGATCGCATGGGCGGCAGGCACTGCGAGCAGTGCGATGGCGAATACGCCGGAAATGTAATTGTTGCTTTGCAACATGTGTACCCCTGGCAAGGCAATTTGTCTTGAGACAATTGTTTCTTATAAGCGTTTCTGCGTCAATTGTCTATTTGTTGGCGCGCATCAGGCTTCGCCCGCCAGTTTGAGCGGCCCGCTCCCAGAAAGCCGATCCAGATAGAGATAAATTACCGGCGTGATGAATAGTGTAATCACTTGCGAGAACAGCAACCCGCCTACGACGGCGATACCCAGAGGCTGACGCAATTCGGCACCTGAACCGAAACCGATGGCGATCGGTAATGCGCCCATCAGGGCTGCAGAGGTGGTCATCATGATCGGGCGGAAGCGCAGCAGACATGCGGTGCGGATCGCCTCGCGGGGTTTCATGCCCTGGTTGCGTTGCGCGTTGAGCGCAAAATCTATCATCATGATGGCGTTTTTCTTGACGATGCCGATCAGCATCAGGATACCGATCATGGCGATGATCGACAGGTCTATGTTGAACAGCCACAACATCGCCAGCGCACCGACCGCGGCCGACGGGAGTCCGGACAGTATCGTGACCGGGTGGATATAGCTTTCGTACAACACGCCCAGCAGCACGTATATCACCAGCAGGGCAACGAGGATCAATATGATCTGGCTCGATTGTGAAGACTGGAATGCGGCAGCATCGCCGCCGTAGCTGGTGAGTATGCTGACCGGCATGGTGAGTTCGCGTTTGAACCGGTCGATCTTCCTGGAAGCGTCCCCCAGTGCCGCGCCGGGCGCCAGATTGAACGAGATCGTCACCGCATTGAGCTGCCCGGTATGATTGATCGATAGGGGTCCCACCTCCCGCCTTACAGTGGCGATGCTGTTCAACGAAACCATCGCGCCGTTCTTTGCACGCACATATATCTTGCCGAACGCACTTTCATCGGCACGGTCTTCCGCCGAGACCTGCAGGATGACTTCATAGCTGTCGCTCGAGGTATAGATCGTCGAGACCTGACGTTCGCCAAAAGCGCTGTAGAGCGCTGAACGGATATCGGACATCTGCACGCCCATCAGATTGGCCTTGTCGCGGTTGATATCAAACTGTGCCTGCAAGCCTTTCAGTTGCGCGTCACTGGTGACATCGCGAAAGATCGGCTCATCGCGCATGCGTGCCATCAATCCGTTTGCCGCGTCGCGCAAATCATCCGCCCGCACGCTGCGCAACACGTATTGATAGCGGCTTTTGCTGATGCGACCGCCCAACCGGAGGTTCTGGATCGGGTTGATGTAGACGTTGACACCGGGTATGGCGCGCACCGCGAGGCGCAGTTCCTCGACCACCTTGTCGATCGGCGGCCTTTCGCTGCGCGGCTTCAGGGTTATGAACAGGCGCCCGCTGTTGCTGTCGCTGGCAAAGACGAGAACCGTTTCAACTGCAGGGTTGGCGCGGATCACGGCGCCGGTGCGCTGCAATAGCTCGGAGATCGCGGGAAACGAAATATCTTCAACCCCTTCCACGGTGATCAAAGCCTGGCCGATATCTTCGTTGGGGAAGAAGCCCTTGGGTATGGCGATGAACAGCGCAATGGTAACGAACAGGGTGCCGATCGCAATGCCGAGCACTGTGCGCTTATGAAACAATGCCCAATCCAATCCGCGCTCGTAATTCGAGAGAACACGGTTGAATCCGCGCTCGAACCATGCGGTCAATGTGAGGCCCGCGCCCGTTTGTTCGTGCGGTTTCACATAACGGCTGGCGAGCAGCGGGATCAGCGTCAGCGATGCCAGTGCAGAGACCAGTACCGCGATACCCACCACAGCCGCGAATTCATGGAACAGCAAGCCGATCACGCCGGGCATGAAAAAGATCGGGATGAATACCGCAACCAGCGAAATCGAGATCGAGATGATGGTAAAGGTTATCTCCTTCGAGCCCAGCAGTGCGGCCTGCAGCGGCGTCTCGCCCAGTTCGACATGGCGCACGATATTCTCCAGCACCACGATGGCATCATCCACCACCAAGCCGACCGCCAATGTGATCGCCAGCAGCGAAATGTTATCCATGCTGTAACCGAAAGCGCTCATCAGCGCCACCGTCCCCAGCAGCGAGATCGGCAGTGTCAAAGCCGGGATGAAAGTGGCGGTTGCCTTGCGCAGGTACAGGAAGATCACCAACACGACGAGGAAGATGGTGATTGACAGGGTGATCTTGACGTCATGGATCGAATTGCGGATCGATACCGAGCGATCGTTGCGCAATTTGAGCTGAACGGAGGACGGCATTTGCGCGACGAGTTTGGGCATCGCCGCCTTGATCTCATCCACGGTTGCGACAGTGTTGGCGCCGGGCTGGCGTTGTACCGAGAGCGTGATGGCGCGTTCGCCGTTGGCCCAGGCGGCCGTCTTGACGGATTCAACGCTGTCTTCGACAGTGGCCACGTCGGATAGTCGAACCGGCGCACCGCTAGTGCTGGTGGCTATGACCAGACCGGCGAATGCAGCGGCGTTATCGAGTTGCCGGTTTGCCTGAATGATCAGCGTCTGGCGCGGTCCGTCCAGCGTGCCGACCGGGGAATTATCGTTGGCGCTGTGCAGTGCGTTGGCGATGTCATCCAGGGTCAGGTTGTGCGTCGCAAGCGCTTCGGAGTTTGCCCGCACACGCACGGCATATTTTTTCTGTCCGTTGATGTTCACCTGCGCCACGCCGGGAAGCGTGGAAAGCGTGGGTGAAATCAGGTTTTCCGCGAAACTGTCCAGATCCGAGAGCGGCATTGACGGGGAAGTCAGGGTAAGAAAAATGATGGGCGAATCGGCGGGATTGACCTTTCGATAGGAAGGCGGCGTGGTCATCTCTATCGGCAGAGAATTCTGCGCGCGCAACAGCGCCGCCTGTACATCGATGGAGGCGCTGTCCATGTCGCGGTCCTGGTCGAATTCCAGCGTGATCGAGGTATTGCCCAGTGTGCTCGATGAACTGATCACGGCTATGCCAGAAATGGTCGAGAACTGGCGCTCCAGTGGCGTGGCTACCGAAGATGCCATCGTCTCCGGGCTTGCACCGGGCAGCGTCGCGGTCACCGAGATTGTGGGAGTATCGTAGCTCGGCAATGCCGCATTGGGAATGTTTCCGTAAGCGATGATGCCGGCCAGCACGGCGGAAGCCGACAACAGCACCGTCATGACCGGGCGGCGGATACACAACTCGGAAAGATTCATTGTCTGATCGTGCTATTGGATGTAACGCCGGACTGTTCCGTCATGACTGATGTTTTCGGCGCTGAACCTGACGGTTTGCCTGTCGTGATGTCCGGGGGATGTCCTTTGGATTCGACTACGGTGCTTCCGGG
>Ga0335085_10002466_pt1 | contig 34446 bp, 34 predicted proteins | sample Lox_Sample_45_FD_206712 | JGI IMG/M metagenome (GOLD analysis project Ga0335085, IMG submission 206712) | Soil microbial communities from Loxahatchee National Wildlife Refuge, Florida, United States - Lox_Sample_4.5 | ecosystem: Environmental > Terrestrial > Soil > Wetlands | place: USA... | reverse complement strand
CAATGTGCGCGCCGTGCTGGCCGGGCAGGCACCGTTGACCCCGGTTTACCGCTAGTTACCTTCCAGCCCCGGGACATGGCCCGGGCGAAAACTTCGCAGATCCTCCTCGACGCCCGCGCACTCGCGCGGGCGCTTCAGCGTATGGCCGTCGAGATCACCGAACTGGCTCACGGCACCGAGGGACTGGTGCTCGTGGGGATTCAGCGGCGCGGCGTGGAGTTGGCCGAGCGGTTGGCCGGCCTGATCGAGCGCGCGGAAGGGGGACACATTCCCCGCGGCGCCCTGGACATCACCCTGTATCGCGACGATCTGGAAGTCGTGGGTCCCCGTCCGGTGATCGGCGAGACGCGGCTCCTCGAGGACCTCACGGGCAAGCACGTCTGCATCGTGGACGATGTGCTCTATACGGGCCGCACGGTGCGGGCGGCGCTGGACGAGCTCGCCGACTTCGGCCGACCCCAGCGGATTTCGCTGTGCGTGCTCGTCGACCGGGGAGGACGGGAGTTGCCGATCCAGGCCGACATCGTCGGCAAGCAGGTGAAAGTCGGTGCCCGGGAGTTCGTGGAAGTCCTGATCGCCGAGCTCGACGGGAAGGACGAGGTCAATCTGGTGACCCGGTCATGACACCCGCGGCCGCGGCGCTCGGCAAGGACCTGGTCGGGCTCGAGCACCTTTCCGCCGAGCAGATCCGCCTGATTCTCGACACCGCCGAGCCCTTCAAGGAGGTGTCGGAGCGGCCGATCAAGAAGGTGCCGGCGCTGCGCGGCAAGACGATCGTCAATCTCTTCTTCGAAGCCTCCACCCGCACCCGCATCTCCTTCGAATTCGCCGAAAAACGGCTCTCCGCCGACACGGTCAATGTGGCCGCGTCGGGATCCTCGGTGCAGAAAGGGGAGACGCTCGTCGATACCGCCAAGAACCTCGAAGCGATGCGGATCGACATGGTCGTGATGCGACACGGGTCGTCGGGGGCGGCGCAGTTCCTGGGGGACCGCATCCGCTCCAACGTAATCAACGCCGGGGACGGCAAGCACGAGCATCCCACGCAGGGGCTGCTCGACATGCTCACCATCCGCGACCATCACGGCACGCTCGAGGGCGTGAAAGTCTGCCTCGTCGGGGACATACTCCACTCCCGGGTGGCGCGGTCCAACCTCTGGGGTCTGACCAAGCTCGGCGCCCAGGTCGCGGTCTGCGGCCCGCGGCCCCTGCTGCCGCGGGGCATCGAGGATCTGGGAGTGACGGTATTCTCCCGCATCGAGGCGGCGATCGAGTGGGCGGACGTGCTGAACGTGCTGCGGCTGCAGCTCGAGCGCATGGAAGCGGGGTTCATCCCCAGCCTGCGGGAATACTTCCGCGTCTTCGGCGTGACGCTGGAGCGTCTGGAGCGCGCCCCGCGGCCGCTCACCATCATGCATCCGGGTCCGATGAACCGGGGCGTGGAAATCGAGTCTCAGGTGGCCGACGGTCCGCACAGCGTGATCCTCGATCAGGTAACCAACGGCGTCGCGGTGCGGATGGCGGTGCTCTACCTCCTCGCCGGCGGGCGCCCGGAGCTGGCCGACGCCGCGAAGAGCGGAGCGGGCGAATGAGCCGGCCGATCCTCCTCAAAGGGGGCCGGGTGATCGACCCGAGCCGCAACGCCGACGCCGTGGCCGACGTGCTGATCGAAGACGGCAAGGTGACGGCGGTCGGGAGCGGGATCGGCGGCCCCGACGGCGTGATCGAGCGCGACGTCACGGGTCTCGTCGTGGCCCCGGGCCTCGTGGATGTCCACGTGCATCTCCGCGAGCCGGGGAACGAGGACGAGGAGACGGTGGCGACGGGGGCGCGGGCGGCGGTGGCGGGCGGGTTTACCGCGGTCTGCGCGATGCCGAACACGGATCCCGTCACCGACAACCAGGCGGCCGTCGGCTTCATCGTGCGACAATCCGTTCGGGCGGGCCTCGCCCGCGTCTATCCGATCGGCGCGGTGTCGGTGGGCCAGCGTGGCGAGAAGCTCGCGGAAATGGGCGAAATGGTGGGGGCGGGGGCCGTGGCCGTCTCGGACGACGGCCGGCCGGTCGTCTCGGGGCACCTGATGCGCACGGCGCTCGAGTATTCGCGCACCTTCGACATTCCGGTCGCCGACCACTGCGAAGAGCCGACCCTCGCGGCCGGGGGCGCGATGCACGAAGGGCTGGTATCGGCGCGCCTCGGCCTGAAGGGCATCCCGGCCGCCGCCGAAGAGATCATGGTCGCGCGCGACATCATCCTCGCCGAGCTGAGCGGCGGTCACGTGCACCTGTGCCACGTCTCCACCCGGGGGTCGGTGGATCTGATCCGGCGGGGCAAGGCGCGCGGCATCCGGGTGACCGCCGAAGTGACGCCGCACCACCTCTCCCTCGACCACTCGGCCTGCGAGGGGTACGACACCAACGCCAAGATGAACCCGCCGCTGCGCGAGCCGGCCGACGTGGACGCCCTGCGCGAGGCGCTGCGGGAGGGCGTGATCGACTGCATCGCCTCCGACCATGCCCCGCACGCCTACGACGAAAAGGAAGCGGCGTTCGATCAGGCGCCGTTCGGCATCATCGGTCTCGAGACGGCGTTCGGCATCGCGCACGCGACGCTCGTCGCCGGTGGCGTGCTGTCGTTGCCCGAGCTGATCGCGCGGATGAGCACGATCCCGGCCAAGATCTTCCATCTGCCCGGCGGAACGCTGCGTCCCGGCGCGCCGGCGGACGTGAGCGTGCTCGACGTCACGAAAGCGTGGACAGTCGATCCGCCGCAATTCCACTCGAAGAGCCGGAATACTCCCTACACCGGACGGACGCTCACCGGGCGGGCCGTCCTGACGATCGCCGGGGGGCGGGTCGTTCACGAGGGACCGCTCGCGCCGGCGCGATGACGGCGCTCGCGATCGCCCGGCGAATGGCGCAGTGCTGCCGCCAGCTGGCGGAGCGGGGGCTCGCGGCCGGTCAGGACGGCAATGTCTCGGTGAGAGTCGGGCGGGACCGGGTGCTCGTGACGCCGAGCGGCGCGCTGAAGTCGCAGCTCCAGGCGGCGGACATGGTGGAGGTGACCCTCGCCGGGCGCCGCCGGCGCGGCCGCCGCAACCCTACCTCCGAATTGGACTTACACCTGCGGATCCTGCGCCGTCGCGGCGACGTCGGCGCCGTGGTGCACGCCCATCCCCCGACGGCCACCGCCTTCGGCGTGGCGGGACTCGATCTGACCTCTTTTGCGCTCGCGGAGCTTATCTTGCTAGTCGGTCCGGTTCCCCTGGTTCCGTACGCTACCCCGGGGAGCGCGGTGCTGGGGGAGCGTGTCGAGCAGTGCATCGCGAGCCACGACGCGCTGCTGCTCGCCAATCACGGTGCGGTGACGGTCGGGCGGACGCTGGACGAAGCCTGGATCCGGATGGAGAGCCTGGAGCACGCGGCGCGCATCCTTGCGGCGGCGCGCGCCCTGGGCCGGGTGAACGAGGTGGAGCGGGAAGCGGTGGAGGAGCTGATGCGGCTGCGTGCGCGACGGGGGAGAGATGTCTAAGCGACCGGGGAACACGACGGTAGGCATTCAGCGGCTGCTCGAAGAGCGGCGGCAATACGAGTCGTGGATCGCCCGGATTGACGCGGCCGGTGGGGCCACGCCGAACACCGTCCGCTCGCGCGTCCGGGGAGACTACGAGGCGCGGCTGCGCGCAGTGATCGACGAGCTGAAAGTCCACGCCGAGGCGGCGCGTCAGATGGCGACCCAGCGCCGCGAGTTCCGGGCCGACCTCCAGAAGAAGGAAAGCGCCGCGGCCGAGCGTCTGGCCGAAGCGGAGCTGCGCCACGCCGTCGGTGAGTACGACGAAGCGCAGTGGACCCAGGTACACAAGGACTGCCTGGCCGAGCTCGTGTCGGTCCGGGAGGAGCTGCAGGCGGTGGAAGAAGACATCGCGCAGCTCGAAGAGCTGGAGCGATTGGTGCGGACCAAGCCCGCGCCTCCCCCGGCGGCCGCCGCCCCGCCGGCCCCCCCCCCGGCGCCGGCTCCGCCGTCACCGGCTGCGACCACCTCCACCACGCCGAAGCCGCTGCCGAAAGTGGGTCCCCCGCCGCGGCCTCCGGTGCCCGAGGAGAAGAAGGCGCCCGCCGCGACCACCAAGGTGGACGAGCTGGCGTTCCTCAAGTCGGTGACCGAAGACGACAAGGGGTTGTCCGGTGCGGTGCCGCCGCGCCGCGCGTCCGGGGCGCAATTTCAGCCGGCCGAAGCGGCGCGTCCCGCGCCGGCCGCGTCTCCGGCGCCGAGTCCCGCCACCGCCCGGCCGCCGGAGCCGGAGGAAGCCGTGCGCACCCTCAAGTGCAAGGAGTGCGGCACGATGAATCTGCCGACGGAGTGGTACTGCGAGAATTGCGGGGCGGAGCTGGCAGCGCTGTAGAGAAGTCCTACTTCTTTCCCTTGACGACCTTGGCCAGGCGCGACTTCTGTCGCGCCGCCGTATTGCGGTGGATGATCCCGGTCCGGGCGGCGCGGTCCAGGGTGCGAACGGCTGCGGCGTAGGCCGTGGCGGCTGCCGCCGCGGTCGTGGCGCTGCGGACTCTCTTGATGCTGGAGCGCAGGGTCGAGCGCAGCGCGCGGTTGTGAGTGGCGCGGACGCGGGACTGGCGCAGGGCTTTCTTGGCGGACTTGATGCGCGGCACGGCTCGGAGTCTCCTCGATTGAGCGGCGGAAAATAGACGGCAAGTTCTGATGGGTCAAGGCACTACGGCGTTGACCCGGCGCCGCGCGGTTCACTATCTTACGGCACCCGGCAACCCGGAACGGCTCGCCACGACCGAGTTTCTGCTTTTGGCCCCCGTCCTGTTGTTCTCGATGGTGGCGCACGAATACGCCCACGCCGAAGCCGCGTATCGGCAGGGTGACTCGACCGCCTACATGCTGGGGCGGCTGACGCTGAACCCCCTGAAACACATCGATCCGTTCATGACGATTCTGCTCCCGGCCATGCTGTGGATCGCCTCGCACGGGACCTATGCGTTCGGGGGGGCCAAGCCGGTTCCTGTGAACCCCCGCAATTACCGGCACTTCGTACAGGGCGACGTCATCGTTTCGCTGGCCGGGATCGCGACGAACCTGCTGCTGTTTGCGGCCTTCACGGGGGTGTTCGCCCTGCTCGGCCTCGTCGGCCAGGCGCTGCCGGCGGCGGCGGCCTGGCTCGAAATCCTGCAGCGCATGGCGAAGTGGGGGATGACCCTCAATCTGGTCCTGGCGTTCTTCAACCTGATCCCGATCCCCCCGCTCGACGGCAGTCACGTCCTGTATCATCTCCTCCCTCCGGAGGCGGGACAGCGGTTCAACCAGCTGTACCGGTTGGGGTTCTTTCCGATCCTCCTGATCAGCTGGCTGCTCCCCGGGGTGATCGAGGTATTCCTCTGGCCGGCCTGGCGGCTCATGGAGCTCGGGTGGGCCGCCGTCGGCGGCTTCGCGATCGGAGGCGCGGCATGACCAGCATGGGGCTGCAGGACAAGCACGGGTTCGTCGTCGAGCTGGAGCAGTTTTCGGGGCCGCTCGATCTGCTGCTCCACCTGATCCGCGAGGACGAGCTCGACATCACCGATCTTCCGATCGCGCGGATCGCCGATCAGTTCCTCGCGGTGATCGGCGACCTGGGACTGAACCAGGCGGCCGACTATCTCGAGATGGCCGCGCGCCTGCTGCGGATCAAGGCGCAGCTGCTGCTGCCGCGGCGGCTGGGCGAGGACGACTGGGAGGATCCGCGCTCGGAGCTGGTGCGGCGCCTGCTCGAGTACCAGCAGATTCGCGAGCTCGTCGACTGGCTGGCGCGGGCGGCGGGGGTCCGCGCCGAGCGCTTCAGTCGGGGCTATGAGCAACCGGCCCCCGACCGGCCGCCGGCACCGCTTGCGATCGAGCTGAACGATCTGCTCGCCGCGGCCGAGCGGATCATTGCCCTCATTCCGGAGCCCACCCTGCACCGGGTCGTGCCGCGCCCCCTGGACGTGGAAGGGGCGACCGCCCGCCTGCAGGCACTCCTCGCCGAACGGGTGGAGTTCACCTGGCGCGACGTCGTGGGCGAGCGTCCCACGGTCGTCGATGTCCTCTCGGCGTTCATCGCCCTGCTCGAGATGGCCAAGCGGGGCAGCCTGCGTCTCGCGCAACCCGAACCGTTCGCCCCGTTGCTGATCCACCGGGAGACACCCCCTGAGCCCCCTCGCGAAGCTGCTTGAGGCCGCGCTGTTCGCGGCGTCGCGCCCGCTCACCCTCGATGAGCTGGCGACGCTCGATCCTGCCGCAGGGATCGAGGGGGCGCGTGCGGCGCTCGAGGAGCTGCGCGGGGTGTTCGGCGACGGCGGGCGGGATCACGGCGTCGAGCTGCTGGAGATCGCCGAAGGGTGGCAGCTGCTCACCCGTCCCGAATACGCCGAGGCGATCGAGCGAGCCCAATTCGCGCTGCGGCCGCGGCGGCTCTCTCCCGCGGCCCTCGAGACGCTCGCCATCATCGCCTACCGCCAGCCGGTAGGGCGCATCGAAGTCGACGAGATCCGGGGCGTGGACTCCGGCGCGGTCATCGACAAGCTGGTCGAGCGGGGCCTGGTCGAGATTCAGTCGCGGGGCGAGGGGCTGGGCCGGCCACTCCTCTATGGCACGACGCCTTCGTTCCTGGAGATTCTCGGACTGAAGAACCTGGAGGAGCTGCCGCGACTCGAGGAGCTGTCGGTAGCCCTCCGGCCGCCCGCCCAGGCCGAGCCGGAATGACCGCCATGCGCCTGCAGCGCGTGCTGGCGCGCGCAGGCGTGACCTCCCGGCGCAAAGCCGAGGACCTGATTCGCGCCGGCCGCGTGCGGGTGGACGGCGTCGTCGCCACGATCGGCGCAAGTGCCGACCCCGAGCGCCAGCGCGTGACGCTGGACGGCCGCCCGGTCCGCGCCCCCGCCGCACCCGTCTGGTACGCACTGAACAAACCGCTCGGCTACGTCGTCTCGCGCGGCGATCCCGAAGGGCGCCGGACCGTGTTCGACCTCCTCCCCAAGGTGCCGGGGCTCACGTACGTTGGGCGGCTGGACGTGATGACGTCGGGCCTGCTGCTGCTCACGACCGACGGCACGGCGGCGCACCGTCTCATGCACCCGCGCTTCGAAGTGCCGCGCACCTACCGGCTTGGCGCCCACGGACTCCCCGTGGAAGCCGTGCGCCGGGCGTTGCGCCCCGGGGCGGCGATCGCGGTCGAGGGGCGACCGGTCTCGATCCGTCGCGCGCTGGTGCGGCCGGCAGGGAAGGGCGTCGAGATCGAGCTGACCCTGGCCGAAGGCCGGCACCGCATCGTGCGCCGCCTCGCCGAGAGCCTCGGGCTCAAGGTGGAATGGCTGCACCGCACGAGCTATGGCCCGGTCCGCTTGGGTGAGCTTCCGGAAGGCCGGCACCGGCCTCTCACGCGGCGCGAAATCGAGGCGATCGAGGGGCTGCATGGAGATCCGTGACACGACGGTCGTGCTGCTCGGCGGCTCGGGGCTGGTGGGCCACGCGGTGGCCCGCCGGCTGCTCGAGCGCGTGCCCAGGCGCCTGGTCCTCGTCGCGTTGTTCGAGGAGGAGGTGCGCGCGGCGGGGCGGGCGCTCGAGCCGTGGCGGGGGTCCACCGACATTGCCGTCGACTGGGGCAACGTGTTCTTGCCGGCGCCCGTCGCGCGGCTCGACCGCAGCGCGATCCTGGCAGACCCTGAGCACCGGGCGCTCGTCCTGGGCGATCTCCTCGGCGACCTGACCGAGGAGGCGCTCGAGCGCAGCCTGCTCTACCAGATCCTGCGGCGCTACCGCCCCGACGCGGTCGTCGACTCCATCAACACGGCCACCGCGTTCGCCTACCAGGATATCTTTCAGAGTGCGCGGGATCTGCTCCAGCGCGCCCGGGAGGGCCGCGCCGACGCGGCGGCGGTCGAAACCCACCTGCTGACGCTCACGATGCCGCAGCTGATCCGCCATACCCAGATCATGCTCGAGGGGCTGCGGCGCGTGGGGGCCCGGGCCTACGTCAAGATCGGCACGAGCGGGACCGGCGGGATGGGGTTCAACATTCCCTATACGCACTCGGAGGAGCGCCCGAGCCGAACCCTCATGACCAAGTCGGCGGTCGCCGGAGCGCAGTCGCTGCTCCTGTTTCTCATGGGCCGCACGCCCGGAGCGCCCGCGACGGTGGAGATCAAACCGACGGCCACGATCGCCTGGCGGGAGATCGGGTTCGGGCCGGTGTCCCGCAAGGGACGGCCGATCCCGCTCGTCGACTGCGCCGAGCCGATGGATGTCGCGGCGGCGTTCGGCCCGGGCGCCAAACCCTGGTCGGAGCTCGGCACGACCTTGGAGGGCGTGTTCATCAATACGGGCGAGAACGGCCTGTTCGCCCGTGACGAATTCGCCACCGTGACCGCGCTCGGCCAGATGGAGTTCATCACGCCGGAAGAGGTGGCCGACTACGTCATCTTCGAGCTGGAAGGCCGGCCCACGGGGCGGGACGTCGTGGCGGCGCTCGACGCGGCCACGGCCGGTCCGACGTATCGAGCCGGCATGCTCCGCAGTCACGCGCTCGACCGGTTGCGGCAGCTCGAACGCGAGCACGGAACCCGCTCGGTGGCCTACGAGATGCTGGGGCCTCCGCGCCTGTCGAAAATGCTGTTCGAAGCCCAGATCTGCGCCCGGCTGGCCCCCACGGTGGAAGCCCTGGCCGGCGCCGAGCCGCAGGCGTTTGCGCAGGCGGCGCACGAGCTCGTGCGCCGCGACGCCGCCCTGCGCCGCTCGATGCTCTCGGTCGGCCTGCCGATCGTGACGCCGGACGGCCGGGGCGTGTACCGGGGAAGCGTCGTCATCGTGCCGCCGGCCACCGGGGATCCGCTGGCCGCCGCGCCGCGCGGCTGGGTGGACCTGCGGCCGCGTCATTTCGGCCTGTGGATCACCCGCGCGCAGCGGATGCTGACCCAGGCGCGGGAGCGCGCCGCTGGGGGTGAAGCGACCGAGTCGGGGAGCGACGTCGATTGGACGGCGATCGCGCCCGGCGATCCGGTGGATCCCGCGGCCTTCGCGACGTGGGTATTCCGCTACGAGGACCGCGGGGAGCGCATCAAGCGGTAGCGATCATGGCCGACCAGACCGCGCTGGAGCACGCCCTCGGGGCGATCGGGACGACGTTCCGGTTGCATCGGTTGTATCCGCCGTCGCACCGGGCGGTGCAGGAGGCGATGCGCCAGGTCGAGGCACTGTTGCCCGGGATCGCGCCGGCGGACGCCGGACCCGTGGAGTGCAAAGTGGGATCGACCGGCTTCCACGTGCGCGGGCAGCACTTGCTGCCGCGCAACGCCCAACTCGCCGAGATCGCGTCGCTGCTCTATGCGCGGAGCGTGCGCGCGGTGCAATTCCACCCCGGGGTCACGACCCAGCACGTTCAGGCGCTGTTCGCCGTCGCGACCGGTCACCTGCCGCCCGGCGACGCGAGCCTCGGCCGTATCACCCTGGTGCATGGGCGGCGGACGACCCAAACCGCGGTGACGGTTCCGGCCGATGCCGCGCTCCCGGTGGATGTGGAGACGCGGCGGCTCGTGGGAACGCTCCTCACCGCCGAGAGCGCGACCGGACTGCACGCGGCGGTCGAGCGGTTGCAGGGACTCGTCCCCGATCTTCTGAAGCTCGGCGACATCGCCCTCACCGCGGAAGTGATCATGTCCCTCGATCAGGCGCTCCACCGGATCGACGATCCGGACCTGCTCGAGCGGTTCGGCGCCGTCGCCGAGGCGCTGGCGGAGCCCTCCGCCGTCGAGCGGCTGGTGACGCGACTGGGGGAGGCGCGGGTCACGCCTCAGGAGCGCGGCGCCCTGGTCGCGGCGGCGGGCGCGCTCGCGAGCGTGGTGATCCCGACCCTGATTCGGGGATACCTCGCGGCGCCGGCGGAGCTGCGCGAAGGGTACCGGGCGGCGATCCGGTCCGCCGGGGATCGGGCGGTGGATCCTTTGGCGGAGGTCACGCGGGGCGCGGACCACGCCGCGGTCGCCGCGGCCGCTCACCTGCTCGGCCTGTCCGGGAGCCCTCGCGCCGTCCCCCTGCTCGTCGAGCTGGTGAAGCATCAAGCCGACGGGGTCCGGGAGGCCGCCCTCTATGCCTTGGCGGAGATCGGGGGGCGGGAGATCACCCGCCCGGCGATTCCGGTGCTCAAGGATACGAGCGCCGCGGTCCGGATGGCCGCGGCCAAAGTCATCGGGCTGGGTGGCGATCCCGAAACGTTGTCCCTGCTCGTGCGGCGACTGGAGCAGGAAGAGGATGAAGGGGTACTCTCCGAGCTACTGCTGGGGGTGGGTCGGCTGGGCGGAGGGTCCAAGGAAGCGCTCACCGTCCTGGCCCGGCACGCCGAGCCGGGAGGGCTGCTGCGGCGCCGCACGGTGCACCTGCGCGCCGCGGCGATCACGGGGATGGGACATCTGCATTCATCGGAGGCGAGGGCCTTGCTCGAGCTCTACAGTCACGATAAGGAACCCGCCGTGCAGCGCGCGGCGGAGGCGGCGCTCGGATGACAGGCAAACCGGCGACGAACGACGCCTTGCTGCACCAGGTGCTGACCCAGGAGGTCGCCAAGCGCGTGGTGGGGCAGGAGCAGATGGTGGAGCGCCTGCTCGTGGGATTACTGACCGGGGGGCACATCCTGCTCGAAGGGGTCCCCGGGCTCGCCAAGACGCTCGCCGTGCGCACCGTGGCCGAGTGCCTGCGGATCGGCTTCTCGCGCATCCAGTTCACGCCGGACCTGCTCCCGGCGGACGTGATCGGCACGATGGTCTACGACCAGCGCACCCAGGAGTTCTACGCCAAGAAGGGTCCGCTCTTCGCCAACCTGGTCCTGGCCGATGAGATCAACCGCGCGCCGGCCAAAGTGCAGTCCGCCCTGCTCGAAGCGATGCAGGAGAAGCAGGTCACGATCGGTGGCGAGACGTTCTACCTGGGCGAGCCGTTTCTGGTGCTGGCGACGCAGAATCCGATCGAACAGGAAGGGACGTATCCCCTGCCCGAGGCCCAGCTCGACCGTTTCATGCTCAAGGTGAAGGTCGGGTATCCCTCGCGCGACGCGGAACGGGAGATCGTCGCCCGCATGGCGAGCGGCCGGCCGATCGAGGTCTCCCGACTGGCGACCGCCGAGGACGTGCTGGCCGCGCGCAGCGCGATCGCCGACCTCTATATGGATCAGAAGGTCGTCGACTATATCGTGGACGTGGTGCGGGGCACGCGGGAACCCCAGACGGTCGGGGTGCCCGAGTTGCGGGCCCTGATCGCGTTCGGCGCCAGTCCCCGGGCGTCCATCTACCTCGCGCAGGCGGCGCGGGCGCACGCCTATCTGCGGGGGCGCGCCTACGTCGTTCCCGAGGACGTCCAGGCGCTCGCCTACGACGTGCTGCGCCACCGCGTCCTCCTCACCTTCGAGGCCGAAGCCGAGGACATGGACGCCGATCGCGTGATCGGGAAGATCCTGGAGGCTGTGGGCGTCCCGTGACGCCCGAGGTCCTGAAACAGGTCCGGGGCATCGAGCTGCGCACGCGTGCCCTGGTCAATACCCTCTTCACCGGCGGTTACCGCTCGGTCTTCAGGGGGCAGGGGATCGAGTTCGCCGAGGTCCGCGCCTACCAGCAGGGTGACGACTTCCGCGCGATCGACTGGAACGTGTCCGCCCGATTCGGGACGCCCTACGTCAAGAGCTATGCGGAAGAACGGGAGCTGACGCTGCTACTGGTCGTCGACCAATCGGGGTCACAATACTTCGGCCGGCCGGCGACCAAGGCGGGGCTCGCCGTGGAAGTGGGGGCGGTGCTCGCCCTCGCGGCCGCGCGCCACAACGATCGCGTCGGCGCAGTGCTCTTCGCGGACCGGGTAGAGCATGTCGTGCGGCCGGCTAAGGGGCGGGCGCACGCGTTGCGCGTGATTCGCGATCTCGTGGCCTTTTCCCCGGCAGGGCGGGGGACGAACCTCGCCGAGGCGCTGCGCTACGCCGCCAAGCTGCTGCGGCATCGGGCCATCACCGTCGTGCTCTCCGACTTTCGCGCCGAGGGATGGGAGGAGCCGCTCGCGCGTCTCGCCGCCCACAACGACGTGGTCGCGGTGACGATCGACGACCCCCGGGAGATTGCCCTCCCCGACGCGGGGTGGATCGATTTCACCGACGCGGAAACGGGACGGCGTGTGCTGCTCGACACGACGCATCCCCGCACCCGGGACCGGCTGCATGTCGCGGCCGGACGCTTGATCCTGGACCGCGGCCGCAAGCTGGTCCAGGCGGGGGTGGATGTCGTGGCCCTGCGAACCGATCTGCCCTACGCGGTGCCGTTGCGGCGGGCCTTCGCCGCGCGGGCCAAGCGGCTGAAGCGGTAGCGATGGCGGCGCTCGGGCTGCTACTCGCCTGGCAGGCGTGGAGCTGGAAGGTGACCACCGCCCGCCCCACGGTCGGCGATACCATCGCGCTGGAGACGGCCGTCACCCTCGACCCGGGGTGGCGGCTGCGGCCGGGACGCTTCGAGCCGGCGGGGGACGTGGAACCGCTCACCGACCCGGTCCTGACTCGTGACGGGAATGCCTGGGTCGTCCGGTACGCCGTGGTCGCCTGGTCTCCGGGGCGCCACCAGGTGACGCTCCCCCCTGCCTGGCGCCTCGGTCCCGATGGTAAGGCGGACTCCCTTCCGGGGGCGACCGCCGTCTTCACCGTGGCGGCGGTGATCCCGGACAGCCTCACTCACCCCGCCCCCCGGCCAGTTCTCGTGCCGGTCCGGCGCCGGAACTCGAGCCCGTGGCCTGTGGTCCTGGCGAGCCTCGGGGGAGCATGCCTCCTCGTAACCCTAGTTGCTTTAAGACGCAAGAGGCCTCGTAACATGAGGTTACCTGATCAACTTCAAGTGTCACTTGAGGCCAACGAGGCCGTCTGGCTCGCCGCCGGTGAGCCCAGGGCCGTGGCGGCGCGGGCCGCCGCGGCGCTCCGGGGGGCGATCGCCGCTGCAGTCCCGGACGCCCACGTCGGGTTGTCGCCCCTCGCTTGTGTGGCGGTCCTCGGGAGGGAGCGGCCCGGGGCTCCTCTGGGAGAGTTGGAAACTATTCTCAGCGCGCTCGAGGAAGCGTCTTTCGGAGCTGCGAATGGTGAGGACCTCGCCATCCTCTCGCGTCAGGCGAAGACGCTGGCCCGGGCGCTCGGGGAGGGGCCGTGAGCTTCGCCCGGCCCTGGCTGTTGCTCCTGCTGGCGCTCCTGCCGCTCTGGTGGTGGCTGCGGGCGCGCCGCCTCGCCGGGTTGCCGGGCGTTCCCCTGTCCGACATCCGTTCGGCCACCCGAGCGGGGGAAGGCCAGCGCCTCTGGGTGGCGCGGCTCCCCGTCTGGCTCCGCAGCGCCGCCCTCGCCGCCTGGGTGATCGCGCTGGCGGGTCCGCGCGTCGGCGCGGCGCGAGCCGAGGTGAAAAGCGAGGGGATTTCGATCGTCCTCGCGGTGGACATCTCCAGCAGCATGCTGTCGGAGGACTTCGCCCCGGACAACCGCATCGACGTCGCCAAGCGGACGGCGATCGACTTCGTGCGCGCGCGGTCGTCGGACCGGATCGGCGTGGTGGCCTTCGCCGCGCAGGCGCTCACGCAGGTCCCGCTCACGACGGACTACGACGTGCTGCAGGCGGCGATCCAGCAGCTGCACGTCGGCGCGCTCGAGGACGGGACCGCGATCGGCACGGCGATCGCGACGGCCGCGAACCGGTTGCGGCGGGCCGCGGGCAAGAGCAAGGTGGTGATCCTGCTCACCGACGGCGTGAACAACCGCGGCAACGTCGACCCTCGAACGGCGGCGCAGGCGGCGGCGGCCTTCGGGATCCGGATCTACACCATCGGCGTGGGAACGCAGGGCGAGGCCCCCGTGCCGACAGGCGAAGGACTCCAGGGGCTGCGCTATCAGACGCTCCCGGTGGAAATCGACGAGCGGCTGCTCACCGACATCGCCACGATGACGGGGGGACGGTACTACCGGGCGACCGATAGCGAATCGCTGCGGCACGTGTTCCAGGAGATCAACCGGCTCGAGAAGACGACCGTGCAGCGCGTGATCTACCGCCGGTTCGACGAGGCGTACCGCTGGCCGCTCGGATTCGGGCTCTGCGTGCTGGCGCTGGAGCTCGTGATCGCCGCCACCTACGCGGTGCGCGTTCCCTGATGACCTTCGACGCCCCCTTCGTCCTGTTCCTGGCGCCGCTCCTGGGCGGCGCGGTCTGGTTCGCCGCCGCCTGGGCGCGGCGGACCCGCATCGGCCGGGCGGGTCGCTGGTCGCCGGAGGCGGCGGCCACCGCGCGGACGGCGGGCCGATTCGGCCCCACGGCGGTGAGCGTCGCGGCTTTTCTCGGCACCGTGGCGCTGGCGGGACCGCGCTGGGGCGAGGAGCGCATCGAGGCCGAAACGCGGGGCCTGTCGCTCGTGATGGTGATGGACATTTCGCGCTCGATGCTGGCCGAGGACGCGGGCGGCTCGAGCCGGCTGGCGCGCGCGCTCCGCGAGGCGCGGCGCCTCACGCAGGATCTGGACGGGGACCGGCTCGGGCTCGTGGCGTTCGCCGGGGCCAGCTACATCCTGTCTCCGCTCTCGACCGACGGGTCCGCCCTCGGCATGTACCTGGACGCCCTCGATCCCGAGGTCGCCTCCGAAGGCGGGACCGCGCTCGCGCCCGCCCTGCGAACGGGCGGTGAGCTGCTCGACGCGGGCAGCCCCCTCGCCGACCGGGTGCTCGTCGTGTTCACCGACGGAGAAGGCCACGACTCCCTCGGCGCCATGCTGCAGGAAGCCGAGCGCCTCGGCCAGGCGGGGGTGCACGTCGTGCTCGTGGCCGAGGGAGGACAGGCGCCCGCGCACATTCCCGTGCGGGACGACCAGGGCCACCTGCAGGGGTGGCAGCAGGACGCTGATGGCACCGTGATCGAAACCTGGCGGCGTGATTCGGTGCTGAACGCGGTGGCTGACGCGGCGCAGGGCACGGTGGTCGGCGCCGAGCTCCCCGACCAGGCGGGCGCGATCCGCGATCTCGTCGCGGCCTACAAGCGGAGCCGCTCGACCGAGGCGCGGGTCGAGCGCGGCCGGCCCCAGGCGTGGGTGCCGCTGCTCGCGGGCGTCCTGGTGCTGTTCGCGCAGGCGTTCTCCCGGCGTACGGCCGCGCTGGTCGCGGTGCTCCTCGGGCTGGGGCTCACCGGGCGAGCGTCGGCGCAGGCGCCCTACCAGCGTTCTCCCGCGGAACGGGCGTGGGACGCCGGGGACACGGCCGGGGCTCGCAAAGCTTATCTCGCCGAGCTGCTGCGCCACCGCGGCGATGACATCGCCTGGTTCAACGCGGGAGCGGCGGCGCTCGCGGCCGGCGATCGCGAGATGGCGGCGTCGGCACTCGCTCACGCCGCGGCTTCGCTCGATCCGGAGGTCCGGTTCCGCGCGCTCTATGACCAGGGGTGGCTGGCCCTCCAGCAGGCGGAGCAGGACTCGGTGAACCGCGACGCCCACCTGGGCGACGCCGAGCATGCCTACCGGGAGGCGCTGTTGCTCAAGCCCCACAGCCTTGCCGCGAAATGGAATCTCGAGCTGGCGATCCGACGCAAGTCGGGTGGGGCCGGGGGGCAATCGCCCCCGCCGCCATCGGGTGGGGGAGGAGGCGGCGGGTCGCCCGATCAGGGGGGGCAGGGGAACGAACCGCCACCACCGCCTCCGCCGGGGGGCGGGCTGTCGCGCTCGCAAGCGGAGGAGGTCCTGCGGTCGATCGGCCAGGAGGAGCTGCGCACCCGCCGCCAGCAGGTCGGGCGCACGCGCCGCTCGGCGCCCCCCGGAGTCAAGGACTGGTGACCGCGCTTCTCCTGGCTCTCGCGATCTGGCAGGGCCCCCCCACGGACATCACGGCGAGCACCGACCGTTCCCGGCTCCAGGTCGGGGAGCAGCTCACGCTGACGATCCGGGTGCGCACACGGGTCGCCCAGCTGCTCGGGGTGGATGTCCCGCCTCCCAACGGATTTTCCATCGTCGGCGCCAACGAAGTGACCGACGTCGCGCTGTCGGGACCGACCGTGATCCGGACGCTGACGCGGCAGCTCGTGCTGCGCGCCGAGCGTCCAGGGACGTACCTGATCGGGCCGATCCGCGTCCGCCAGTCCGGCGTGCACGTGCAGACCGACGCCATTGCGGTGACCATCGACAGCGCGAGCACGCTCCCGACCGGCGAGCTGTCGCCGCTGGCCCGGGCCATGCTCGAAGCTGCGCCGCCGCCGGCGCGGACCGACCGCGTGTCGCTGGTGGTGCTCGTGCCGCACGACACGATCATCGCCGGCGACCAGCTCGACGTCGTGGTGGCCGCCTGGTTCCCGCATGACGTGATGGCGAAGCTGCGCCGGCCGCCGGTGCTGACCCTCCCTGGGGCGCGGGGCGCCTGGGCCTATCCGCAAAACGCGCCGAGCGGCGTGGTGCTGTCGCGGCGCGCCCACGGCGTGTCGTTCGATCTCTTCGCCCTGCACCAGGTACTGTTTCCGCTCGCGCCCGGGCAGGTGGTGATTCCCGCGGCCAGCGCCGAGTACGCGCTGCCGGTGTCGTTCAGCTTCTTCTCGCGCGAGGAGCGTTACGACCTGGGCAGCGATTCGGTGATCGTGACGGTCGTGGCGCCACCCGTCGCGGGCGCGCGGGGGGCTGCGGGGAGTGATGCCGGCGTCGTCGCCCGCGACCTGACGGTCGACCTCGAGCTGTCGTCCGCGGCCGGTCGCGTGGGCGACCCGCTCGAAGCGCGGATCACCCTCGCGGGAAGGGGCAACGTCGATCTCTGGCCCGCGCCCACCGTGCGCTGGCCGGCACCGCTGCGGGCCTATCCCGGCGAAACCGCGGTTTCGCTGACCGAGGAAGGCGGCCGCATCGGCGGCGCGAAAGTGTTCCGCACCCTGCTCGTTCCCGATTCCGCGGGCTCGTTCGTCATCCCGGAAATCCGCTATCCCTATTTCGATCCCGGTACCCGGTCGTATCGGGTCGCCGGGCTCGCGCCGCGGGCGCTTGCGGTGGCGGCCGGTGCGGAGCCGCGCGCGGCACGCACCGTGCCACCGCTGCTGGAGACCGAAGGGGCGCCGCTCGTCGACCGGCTCGGCGCCCCACTCGTACCCTGGGGGTGGATCGTCCTCGCGCTGCTCCCGCCGTCCCTCTTCCTCTTGGGACGGGTCGTGCGGCGGCGCCGACCCTCGCGGCGGCCCGCCGACGCGGCCGCGCCACGGATCCACGAAGGACTCGCCCGGATCGAGCTCGAATTTCATCGCGTGCTGTCGAGCCACGTCCCCGATGCCGAGGCCCGCGACGGCGATCAGCTCGCCCGGGCGCTCCGGGCGAGTGGCCTGGAGAGTGCCGTCGCCGATCACGTGATGCGCCTGCGCGACCGTCTGCGCGCGACGCGGTACGGTCCTCACGGGGTCGGGGATGTCGCCGAGCTGTCGGCGGAGATCGACCAGGTGCTGAAAGTGCTGGGTGCCGAGCCGCCCGCCTCCCGCCACCGCCGGGCGACGCTCGTGGCGTTGCTGCTCGCGGTCGGAGGTGGGGCGGTGGCGCCGGCGCCGCGACTCGGCGCGCAGCAGGCGCGTCCCGAGGCGCTCTACGAAGCGGGGGCGCTGCACACTGCCGCCGACTCCTTCGCCGCGCGGGCCGCCGCGGGCAGCCTCGTCGCGGCGCACTGGTACAACCTGGGCGCCACGCTGTACCGCGCGGGGGACGACGGAAAGGCGGTCGCGGCCTGGACCCTCGCCGCCCGGCTGGCGCCGCGGAACCGCACGATCCGCCAGGCGAGGCGCCTGCTCCCCGCCCCCGACGCGGCAAGCGAAGCCCTGCTCTTGGTGGGGCCGGCGACGCCCATGGAATGGTGGCTCGCGGGGGCGCTGCTCTGGATCGCCTGTTGGGCCACGGCCTGGCGCCGGGGAGGGAGCCGCGTCGTGCTCGTGGTCGCGCTGGGGATCGCGGCCGCCAGCGCCGGGGTCGCGGGTTTCAAGGAATGGCAGCGGCGGCACGCGCCGGTCGCGGTCGTGATCGCGCCGGCGACGCCGGTCCGGGCCGCGCCCTATGGCGCCGCCGGCGCGAGCGCGACTCTCGACCCGGGGGCCGCGCTGCTCATCGAGGACTCGTACGCGGGAGGCCGCTGGCTCCGCGTGTCGCGCGCCGACGGCATCGCCGGCTGGGTCCTCGCGTCCCAGGTGGTGCGGCTGTGAGCGAGCAGATCCGCGTGCTCGCGCCGCATGTCGCCGACCAGATCGCGGCGGGCGAGGTCGTGGAGCGGCCGGCTTCCGTGGTCAAGGAGCTAGTAGAGAACTCCCTCGACGCCGGCGCTACGACTGTCCGCGTGGAGCTGGAAGCGGGCGGGCACACGCTGATCGCGGTCTCCGACGACGGGGAAGGGATGTCGCGCCCCGATGCCGAGCGGGCGATGCAGCGGCACGCCACGAGCAAGATCCGCGAGGCGGCGGATCTGATCGGCGTGGGGACGTTCGGGTTCCGGGGCGAGGCGCTGCCGGCGATCGCCTCGGTGTCGCGGTTCACCCTCGAGACCTCCCCCGATGGGATCCACGGCACCCGGCTCCGCATCGTGGGCGGCAAGGTGGAGGCGATCGACGACGCGGTCCGCCAGCGCGGCACCACGGTGACGGTGCGCGGGCTGTTCTTCAATACGCCGGCGCGCCGCAAGTTTCTCCGCGCCCCGGCGGGCGACACGCGCGCCGCGGTAGAGGCGCTGACCCTGCTCGCCCTCGTCCGGCCCGACGTCGCGTTCACGCTCACGAGCGAGGGCCGCGTGTTGCTCGACGCCCCGAAGGCGGCCCGGCTGATCGACCGGATTCAGGCCTTGTGGGGACGGGCCCTGGCCGACACCCTGCTCCCCGTCGCGCGTCGCGAGGGCTACCTCGAGGTCACGGGGTTTGCCCAGCGGCCGTCCCAGGCCAAGGCGGCGGGCCGGAAGGCGTACGTCTTCGTGCGCGGGCGTCCGGTCCGCGATCCGTTCATCGTGCGCGCGGCGGAGGCAGGATACCGCTCTGCGATCGCACCGGGGGACCGACCCTCGCTTGCGCTGTTTCTCGATCTGCCGGGAGACGTGGTGGACGTCAATGTGCATCCCGCCAAGCTCGAGGCCCGTTTCAAGGACAAGTACTTCGTGGAACGGGCGGTACGGGAGGCGGTGCAGGACGCGCTGCGGCCCCTCGAGGCGGCGGCGGGGGCCGCGACGGCGTGGCAGGGCCTGGGGGAAACTCTGCCCGGCGTCGCCCCGCTCGACCTGTTCGGCGCCGACGCTCCGGGTGCGGCGGCCGGTGGGCGGGGGCGCGAGCCGGAGCTGATTCAGGTTTTCGAAACGTATCTCCTTTTCCAGACCGACGAGGCGGTCGTGATCGTCGATCAGCACTCGGCCCATGAACGCGTGCTCTACGAGCAGGTGATGCGACAGCTTAACGGCGACGGGGCGCCGGCGCAGCGGCTGCTGCTGCCGCTCACCCTCGAGCTCTCGGCGGCGGAGCTCGAAGCGGTGGAGGCGCATCGCGAGCTGCTGCACCGGGTCGGCTACGAGCTCGAGCCGTTCTCGGGGCGGACGGTGGTCGTGCACACGGCGCCGAATCCGCATCCGCGCTTCGAGGCGGGTCGCTGCCTCCAGGAGCTGGTCGCCGATCTCGCGGGCGGGCGCTTCGGGGGATGGGCGAACCGGCTCGAGCGGTTCGCCGCGACCTACGCGTGCCGCGCCGCGATCAAGGCCGGACACCACCTCGACCCGGCGGAGGCCCGCGAGCTCGTGCTGCGACTGCTGACCGCCACGCTGCCCGCCCATGACGTGCACGGCCGGCCGACCATCGTGCAGCTGCCCCGCGTGGAGCTGGAGCGGCGGTTTGGGCGAAGCTGAGCTCACCCCGGTACTGCTCGGGCCCACGGCCGTGGGGAAGACGGCCCTGGCCGCGGCGCTCAGCCGGCGGCTCCCGATCACGGTGATCTCGGCCGACGCGCGGCAGGTGTATCGCCGGCTCGACATCGGCACGGCCAAGCCGGACGCCGCGTTGCGCGCCGGGCTGCCGCACCGGGGGATCGATCTCATCGACCCGGGGGAGCGGTACAGCGCGGGGCGGTTCGCGCGCGACGCGGCGGCCTGGCTGCGGGAGTCCCGGGGGGCGGGTCGGGTGCCGCTCGTCGTCGGGGGAACGGGGTTCTACGTGCGGGCGCTCGCCGACGGCTTGTTCCGCGAGCCGCCCTTGGACGCGGGACGCCGCGATCGCCTCCGCGTCTGGGCGGAAGGGCAGCCCGGTCCGTCGCTCGCGCGGATGGCGCTGCGCCTCGACCCCCGGTTTCGCGGCGGGGGACGCCAGCGGGCGTCCCGGGCGATCGAGGTCGCGCTCGAAACGGGGCGACCCCTGTCGTGGTGGCAACGGGAGGCGCGCGCATCGGGGGTGATGCGGCCATGGTACATTGTGCTGACCCTGCCGCGTGAGTCGCTGCAGCGCCGCATCGCGGAGCGGGTCGACGCGATGCTCGCGGCGGGACTGGTCGACGAGGTGCGCCGGGAGCTCGCGCGCGGGACGCCTCCCGACACGCCGGGGCTCGACGGGGTCGGGTACCGGGAGACGGTGGCGATGCTCGAGGGACGACTGCCGCCCGAGCGGCTGCGCGATGCGATCGTCATGGCGACGCGACGGTACGCCAAGCGTCAGGTGACGTGGCTGAAACATCAACTGCGCGGCGCGCCCGTGTGGACGCTCGATGCGAGCGATTCCCCGGAGCGGCTGGCCGCCCATGTACTCGAACGGTGGCAGGAGGCTCCGCACTCCGCGTTTCGCGCTTCGCCCTCATGAGAATCGGCATCACCTGCTATCCGACCTACGGCGGCTCCGGCGCCGTGGCGACCGAGCTGGGCCTCGCGCTCGCCCAGCGCGGCCACGAAGTGCATTTCATCTCGTACGCCAGTCCGTTCCGGCTGCGAGGATTCACCGAGCGCGTCACGTTTCATGAGGTCGTGCCGACCGATTACCCGCTGTTCGAGCATTCGCCCTACGCCTTCGCGCTGGCGGTGAAACAGCACGAGGTGGCGCTGCGGGAGAAACTCCAGGTCATGCACGTGCACTACGCGATTCCGCACGCGGCGACCGCTTGGCTGGCCAAGCAGATGCTGGAGGACGAGGGGCGGCAGCTGCAGCTCCTGACCACCCTGCACGGCACCGACATCACGCTGGTCGGGCGGGATCCGTCGTATTTCAGCCTCACGCGCTTCTCGATCGAGAAGTCCGACCGGGTGACCGCCGTGTCGGCGTTCCTGCGGCAGGAGACCTACCGCGCGTTCGGCTGCGTCGATTGCCAGGTGGACGTCGTTCCCAACTTCATCAATCCCGCCGAATATCACCCGCCGGTCGAAGGGCCGCCGCGCACCGCGCTCGCACCGGCGGGTCATCGGGTCCTGATTCACGTCTCCAACTTCCGCGCCGTAAAGCGGGTCGCCGACGTCGTGCGGGTTTTCGCGGGGGTGCGCCGGACGGTGCCGTCGACGTTGATCCTGGTGGGCGACGGCCCGGACCGCGATCTCGTACAGGACGAGGCGGAGCGCCTCGACGTGCGCCGCGACGTCCGGTTCTTCGGACGCGTCGACGACGTCGCCGACCTGCTGCGTGAAGCCGACCTGTTCCTGCTCCCCTCGGAGACCGAATCGTTTGGACTCGCGGCGCTTGAAGCGATGGCGTGCGGGGTCCCGGTGCTCGCGTCGGCCGTCGGCGGGCTTCCCGAAGTCGTCGTGGACGGCGAGACGGGGTACCTGACGCCGGGGGGAGACGTGGCGGCGATGACCGAGCGTGCCCTGCGCCTCCTCGGGGATCCGGCGGCGCACCTGCGGTTCCGCCGCCAGGCGGCGGTGCGCGCGCTCGAATTCTCGACCGATCGCATCGTTCCGCGGTACGAGCGGATCTACGAGGAGCTCCTGGGTGGGTGACTACCTGCGCGTGGTGCGCGCGCAGAATCTCGTGTTGGCGGCGGCGGGGGTGGTGGCCGGCGGGTGGATCGCCCTCGGCACATTCGCGGTACCCGTCGCGGTCGCGTGGGCCGCGATGTCGGGGGTCGCGCTGGGCGTCGTGGGCAACGTGTGGAACGACGTGCAGGACGCGGCGGCCGACCGGATCAATCATCCGGCGGGGGAGCGGCCGATCGCCGCGGGCCGCTTTTCGCGCGACCGGGCGAACCTCCTCATCTGGCTCGGTACCCTGGTAAGCCTGGGCGGAGCCGCCCTGGCCGGCGGGTGGCAGGTCGCCGCTGCGGTCGTGGTGCTGGGGCTGATGCTCGGGTATTCCCCCCGGCTCAAGCGGCTCGGTCTCATCGGCAATCTGACCGTCGCTGTCGTCGCCGGGTTTCCCCTCGCCTATGGAGCCCTTGCCGTGGGGCGGTTCGAGGCGGGATTCGTGCCTTGGGTGCTCGCCGCCTGGATTCACCTGGGCCGGGAGCTCGTGAAAGATCTGGCCGACGAGGCGGGGGACCGGGCGGTGGGTCGGCGCACGCTGCCGGTGCGGCTCGGGAGTGCCGGGGCGCGGCGCGTGGCCTGGTGGACTTGCCTCGCGTTCGTGCCGGTGAGCGTGTTGCTCCCTGCCGCTGCCGGCTACGGCGCCGCCTATTTCGCGATCGCTCTCCCGGCTCAGGCGCTGGTCGTGTACGCCGGCCTCGGGGTCCGGCGCGACCGGCTCAGACTCGCGAGCGGTTCGCTGAAGGGGGCGATGGCGGTGGGACTCGCGGCGCTTGTGGCCGGACGGATCGGCGCGTGAACGCCAATGGCCCGGGTGTGGACGGCGTCGCCCCGGGTGCGCTCGCGGCCCGGTGGGGGGCACCGGTGTGCGAATGGCGCGCGGCGCTGGGCTCGACCTTCGATCTGCTCCATGAGCGCGCGGCGCACGGCGCCCCGGCTGGAAGCGTGGTCCTCGCCGATACGCAAACCGCCGGCCGGGGACGCGAGGGCCGCTCCTGGTTCTCCCCCCCGGGAGGGATTTGGCTCGGCGTGCTGTACCGGCCAGGGGCCGCGGGGTTTCACCCGGGTGTGACCGCGATCCGGATCGGACTCGCGATCGCGGACGCCGTTGACGCGCAAAGCAGGGGAGTGCGCGGGACACCGGCCGCTCAGCTCAAGTGGCCGAACGACGTGTTGCTCCGCGATCGCAAGCTCGCCGGGGTCCTGTGCGAGGCGCGGTGGCAGGGCGACACGCTGTTGTGGCTCGCGGCGGGGATCGGGATCAACGTGACCAACGCGATTCCCCCGGCGGTCGCGGCGACCGCGATCGCGCTGGCGGAGGTCGTTCCCTGGGTCCGCCGGATCGATGTGCTCGATCACCTCGTCCCCGCGCTCCTCGATCTCCCAACCTCGCCTCGACTCGCCCCCCCGGAATGCGCCCGCTTCACCGCGCGGGACTGGCTCAAAGGGCGGGCGCTCGAGCGGCCGCGGGCGGGCCGGGCGGCGGGAATCGAGGCGGACAGCGCGTTGCGGATCGAGGCGGCCGGAACCGGGGACGTCGTGCTCGCCCGGGAGGGATCGGTGACGCTCGCATGAAACCGCATGATATCTTCATCGCATGCTGCTGACCTTCGACGTCGGCAACACCGAGACCACGGTGGGGTTGTTCCGCGGCGACGCGCTCGAGGGGCACTGGCGCATCACGACCACCGCCCAGCGCACGCCGGACGAATGGGCTGCGCTGCTCTCCGCGTACCTCGTCAACGCCGGCCATTCGCCGTCCGGGGTTCGCGCCGCGGTCGTGGCGTCGGTGGCGCCGCTCGTTACCCAGAGTCTCATCGACGGCATCCGGGGCGCGACGGCTCGCGAGGCCGTAACGGTCGGGCCGGGGAGTCCGCTGCCGATCCGGCTCGACGTGGAGGAGCCGCTCACTGTCGGGGCGGATCGGGTGGTCAACACCCTCGCCGCGGTCCAGTTGTTTCACCGCGACACCATCGTCGTCGATTTCGGCACGGCCACCACCTTCGATTGTATCACCGCCGACGGCCGCTTCATCGGCGGCGTGATCATGCCGGGGATCCGGACCGCGTCGGACGAGCTGGTCCGCCGCACCGCCAAGCTCCCCGCCACCGAACTCACCCCGCCGCCGCGCGTCATCGGTCGGCGGACCGAGGACTGCATCCGGGCGGGCGTCTTGTGGGGCACCGTCGACGCCGTAGACGGCCTCGTGCGCCGGATCAAAGCGGAATGGCCGGAGGCGCGCCGACCCCTCACCGTGGCGACCGGGGGACTGGCGGGGCTCGTGGCGCCCCTCTCGCAGGCAATCGAATCGGTCCATCCGGATCTGACGCTCGTCGGGTTGCGGCTCGCGGCCGCGGCGCTCGGGGTCGCGTGGTGACCGCGGTTGGCCGGCTTTCCCCGGCACGCTAGATTATCGGCGCCTCCGACCACCAGGAATCGAGTCCCGCATGACCACCAGCGCTTCCCCGACCACCGACCGTTCGAACTTTCGCGCCGTGCTGGCCAACGGCACCAGGGTCGGGCTCGGCATCGGCGTGCTCGTCGTCGCCTTTCTCGCCGTGTCGCGCCTGATCCCGGCCGGCTCGGGTCTCGCCGCCGTCCAGACGCTGATCGTGCTCGCGGGCGGGGTGGTTGCCGCGCTGCTCCCCGGGGAGCTGGCCGCCGCCCGCGGGGTAGAGGGCGTGGCGGGTTCGGCCGCGATCGGCCTGTGGGGGACGGTTGTCTTCAGCGCGTTCAACATCCTCCTGCTGCGCCCGTTCCATGCCTTTCCGTGGACCTGGGACGCCATCGGAGGAGGCAGCAACTGGTGGTATCTCCCGGTGTGGTGGATGCTCGGAACCTTCCTCGCCTGGATGGGCGGGCTGCTCGTGGCGGGACGCAACGCCCGCCAGCCGGTCTCGTTCGTCCAGGTCGCCCTGCCGGTCGTCATCGGCGGGGTCGCGCTCGGCATCCTCGCCCGCGTCCTGGGTTGCCCGGAGGGGCTGCCGGTCACGAGCGGTGCCGGGTTCACGCTCACGCTCACCATCCTGGCGCTGATCTCGCTCGCACGTCACGAGGCTTGAGTGGAGGAAGCGGGGAGCGGCGGCTGGCCACGCTGGCTCGCCCATCTCCTCGTGGTCATCGGCTGGTTCCTCACTCCGATCGTCGCGGGAGGCGCCTCCGCGCTCGGCGTGTGGTTGGGCGCGATCGTCGGCCTGCGATTCCAGTCGCCCGGGGCGATGGTCCTGCCGCCCGTCACCGGAATGCTCGTCTTCGGATTTGGATCGCTCTGGCTCTGGGTTCGCCTGATGCGACGCCTGCCGCACCTGCTGTCGCACCGCATGGCTCCGCGGAAATCCCTTGAGGTCGAGCGTCACGAAATCGTGGAGTAGGGCCGCCCTCGCGGTCGCGCTGGCCCTGTCGGCGGCACCCGCTCCCGTTGCGGCGCAGCGGCGCAGCCTTGACCTGCGGTACGGAGAGTGGGAAGGAAACGGGACTTCCCGGTCCTACGCCCTCCGCTACGGCTCGGTTCTCGTCGGTCCTTTGCGCAACGGATTCTCGTTCGACGCGTTGGTCGGGGACTCGCTGGGGCGCCGCGCCGCCTATTACGGCGCGGGCTATGATCTCCAGCTGTGGCGTCGCGATCCACGAACCTTCGGCCCCTACCTCGTGCTCGGCGCGGGACTCGGCATGTCGACCGACACGACGGCCGAGAAGCTGGCGGCGCTGTGGACCGCGGGTGGGGGACTCGAGTGGCATCCGTTTCCGGTGATGTCGGTGAATCTCGAGGTCGCCTATCGGGCCGTCGACCGCGGCCCCAAGGGATTCTGGCACACGATGGACGGGCCGGCGGGCGCGAGCGCGTCGCTGGGGCTGTCGATCTGGTGGCGGCACGGCGCGAACGGGTCAGCGGGATCGGCGCCTCACAATTCGCCCCCGCCGGAGCCGCCGGCGACCATCACGGGCAGCGCCGCCGACGTCGTGCGGACCGCGCTTGAGGCGCTGGGGACGCCGTACCAGTGGGGCGGGACCGCGGAGAACGGGTTCGACTGCTCGGGCCTCATCCAGTACGCCTACGGCCAGCACGGCATTCGCCTGCCGCGGATGAGCCGTGATCAGGCGAAAGCCGGGACCGAGGTCCCCCCGGTAATCGACGCGCTCGTGCCCGGCGACGTACTCCTGTTCTCGGCCCAGCCGGGCGCCGGGGTGACGCACGTCGGGATGTACGTCGGGGAGGGGAAGTTCATTCACAGCGCGTCGACCGGTGTGCGCATCTCTCGGCTCGACCCGGGGGATCCCGAAGGGGCGTACTGGATCCCCCGCTGGGTCGGGGTGCGGCGGATGATGCCGTGAGCGGGGATCACCGGGGGCGCGGGCTGGCCGGTCTGATTGCCGCGGCCGGCGTCTGGGCCGCCTGCTCGACAGCGGGGATGACCAAGGCCCCGGCGTCGCTCCGGGACTACGAGTACCTGGTTCCGGGGACCGATTCCCTGGACGAAGCACTCGTGCAGGCGCTGCGGGAGTCGCACCTCACGGTGCGGCGCCGGGTCCAGGGCGGCGACACACCAACCCTGGTGGTCCTGCATTTCCACGAAGCTCCAGCCGCCGGGGAGACCGGGACGGGGCATCTGCTGTTGCAGCTCAGCGACACGCGCCGGGTGGGGGTGAAGGGGGAGGCCCGCGTCGCCCTCGACTCCCTCCCGCCCGGGGCTCTGAATCGTGCCCGGGCGCTACTCGATTCCCTGGGCCTCGGCCGGCACTAGCCCGGGGCTTGACTTCCCCCCAGCACTTTGGGCAAATTCCCCTCGGTTCTGGCACTCATCTCTGTAGAGTGCTAACACCCAAGATCAGCAACGACTTAAGCTCAAAGACCAGGGAGTGGAGGAAGCGACATGGCAACGGCAACGAAGGCCAAAGTCAAGGTGCTGCCGTTGGCGGATCGCGTGGCGATCCGGCCGATGGAGGAGACCGAGACGATGAAGGGTGGGCTGTACATCCCGGATACCGCCAAGGAAAAGCCGATCCAGGGCGAGGTGATCGCCGTGGGACCGGGGCGCCGGGAGAAGGGCGAGGTCGTGCCGATGGAGCTGAAGGTCGGGGACCGCGTGGTGTACGGGAAGTACAGCGGCACGCAGGTGGAGCTGGACGGGGAAGAGATCATCCTGATCAAGGAATCCGACGTCATCGCGAAGCTCAGCTGAGCGAATAGAGGAGGACGAACCGATGGCTGCGAAGTTTCTGGAATTCAATACCGAGGCCCGCGCGCGCCTGAAGAAAGGCGTCGATCAGCTGGCGGAGGCGGTGAAGGTGACGCTTGGCCCCAAGGGGCGGAACGTCGTCATCGACAAGAAATTCGGCAATCCGACCGTGACCAAGGACGGCGTCACGGTCGCCAAGGAGATCGAGCTCGAGGACGAGATCGAGAACATGGGCGCCCAGATGGTGAAGGAAGTGGCGACCAAGACCTCCGATCTCGCGGGCGACGGCACGACCACCGCGACGGTGCTCGCGCAGGCGCTGTTCCGCGAAGGCTTGAAGTCGGTCACCGCGGGGGCGAATCCGATGTCCCTGAAGCGCGGCATCGACAAGGCCGTCGAGTCCGTGGTGGAAGAGCTGAAGAAGATTTCCGTGCCCACCAAGGGCCGCAAGGAAATCGCGCAGGTCGGCACGATCTCGGCCAACGGCGACAAGGAAATCGGCGAGAAGATCGCCGACGCCATGGAGAAGGTCGGCAAGGACGGCGTGATCACGGTGGAGGAGGCGAAGGGGCTCGAGACCACGCTGGAGACGGTGGATGGGATGCAGTTCGATCGCGGCTACCTCTCCCCCTATTTCATCACGGATCCCGAAAAGATGGAAGCCGTGCTCGAGGACGCGTACATCCTCGTCCACGACAAGAAGATCTCGGCCATGAAGGACCTGCTGCCGGTGCTCGAGAAGGTGGCGCAGTCCGGCAAGCCGCTGCTCTTGATCGCCGAGGACATCGAGGGCGAGGCGCTCGCCACGCTGGTCGTGAACAAGCTGCGCGGCACCCTCAAGGTCTGCGGCGTGAAGGCGCCGGGGTTCGGTGACCGTCGTAAAGAGATGCTCACCGACATTTCGGTTCTCACGGCGGGCAAGGTGATCTCCGAGGAGCTGGGCTTCAAGCTCGAGAACACCGTGCTCGGCGACCTGGGGCAGGCCAAGCGGATCGTGGTGGACAAGGACAACACCACCATCATCGGCGGCAAGGGCAAGCAGGCCGACATCCAGGGCCGCATCGGTCAGATCAAGGCCGCGATCGAGAAGTCGACGTCGGATTACGACAAGGAGAAGCTGCAGGAGCGGCTGGCGAAGCTCGCCGGCGGCGTCGCCGTCATCAACGTCGGCGCGGCCACCGAGACCGAAATGAAGGAAAAGAAGGCCCGGGTGGAGGACGCGCTGCATGCCACCCGCGCCGCGGTCGAGGAAGGCATCGTGCCGGGCGGCGGGGTTGCCCTGCTGTGGACCCAGAAGGCGCTGGAGAAGGTGCGCGGGTCCGATGAGGACGAGAAGATCGGCATCGACATCGTGCGCCGCTCGCTCGAAGAGCCGCTTCGCATGATCGTGCAGAACGCGGGCGCGGAAGGGGCGATCGTCGTGGGCAAGGTGAAGGACGCCGGCAAGCTGACTTTCGGTTACAACGCCCAGAGCGACGAGTACGAGGATCTGGTGGCGGCCGGCGTCATCGACCCCACCAAGGTCACCCGCACGGCGCTGCAGAACGCCGCCTCGATCGCGGGGCTGCTGCTCACCACGGAGTGTGTGGTGGTCGAGAAAAAGGAGAAGGAGAAGGCTCCCCCGATGCCCGGCGGCGCCGGCGGCATGGGCGGGATGTACTAAGCGGACGGACCGGCGGCACCCGAACGCCCGGTCGATCATGAAGAAAGCCCCCCGGGGAGGTCCCCGGGGGGCCCTTTTTGTGCCTCCGGGGGGGTGCTCTGGATCCTCCCAGTCTTTCCCGTTATCCCCAAATTCCATACTATGTTAGCACCGTGACCGCATCGACCCCCCCGACCGAGCGTGCGGCCCTCTCCCGGGAGCTCAGCGAATTCCTGATCGAGCTCTCGATCGCGCTGCACAAGCATGCCATGTATCCCGACGGGCATCCCTCGCTGGGCCCGGCGGCCAACGGTGTGGTGCGACGGGCGGGGAGGCTGCTGCAGACCCGGTCGACCGTCTCGCTCGGCGTGGCGCGGGATCAGCTGGTGATCGAGGGCGTGGCGACCGACCCCAAGCATCCCGTGCTGCGCGAGCTCGCCGGACGCCTCCACCGCCACCAGCTCGCCGCCATCACGTTCTCCCGCGGGCTCGGCACGGCCGAGGTCCTGGATGCGTTGCGCGTCCTCGCCCAGGAGGCCGATCGCAGCGGGCAGCCGTTGGGGCTCGGGCCCCGGGCCCAGCTCGAGGCGTGGGAGCACATCCGGCTGCATTCCCTGTCGTACGACCGCCTGGAGATGATCCACGACGGAGCCGAAAAGGGACCGGAAGACGATCCGCTGGCCGACGAGCGGGTGAAAGGGGCCCGGCTCTGGGTCGGTCTCGCCCGCGCGGCGCTGGCCGGAGTGCTCAAGGAGGATGAGGAGCCGCCACTCACGCCCGCCGTCATCGCGCAGGCGATCGACGAGCACGCGCGCGGCGAGGCGTACGACCAGGTGATCGTCGGGTACCTGCTGCAGATCGCCGAGGAGCTGAAGTCGGCCGGGGGCGCCGAGGCGCTGGAGCTGCGCCGGCGCGCTTCCCGGCTGCTCGCGGGGATGCAGGAGGAGACGCTGCGGCGGCTGCTCGAGATGGGGGGCGACGCGGCGCAGCGCCGCAAGTTCGCGTTCGATGCCGCGAGCGGGATGGCGGTGGACGCGGTGCTGGAGGTGATCAAGGCGGTCGGCGAATCCTCCGACCATTCCATCTCGCACTCGCTGATGCGCATGCTGTCCAAGCTCGCCGCGCATGCGGAGCAGGGGGCCCCGCTGGCGCGTCCCCTCGCCGATGTCGCCTTGCGTGACCAGGTGCGGGCGCTGCTCTCGGGGTGGCAGCTCGATGATCCGAACCCCACCGAGTACGGCGGGGCCCTGAACCGCATGTCCCGGGCGGCGCCGCTCTTCGCGGTGGCGGAGGACCAGCAGCATCCGCTCGAGCCCGAGCGCATGGTCCAGATGAGCCTCGAGATCAACGCGGTCGGGCCGGATGTCTGGCGGGCCTGCGCCCAGCTCGTCGACACAGGGCGCCTCAGCGTCCTGCTCGACGTCCTGGAGGGCACCCCGAGCGACTCCGACGTGTTGCACGCCCTGTGGGAGCGCGCGGCGAGTCCGGACACGGCCCGCTGGGTCCTGGCGGTGGAGCCCGTGGACTTCGCGCTGTTCGATCGCCTGCTCCCGCATATCGGTCTCGCCGTCGCCGACCCGTTGCTGGACGCCCTCGCCGACGCCGAGTCCCGGACGACGCGTCGCGCCGCGCTGGAGCGGCTGTTGCGCCTGGCCCCGGGGGTCGTGCCCTTCGTCGCAAGCCGCCTCTCCGACGAGCGCTGGTACGTGCGCCGCAACCTGCTGGCCTTGCTCGATCAGTGTGCGACGCTGCCGGCGGAGTTCTCGGCGCTCCCGCATCTCGACGATCCCGACGTGCGCGTGCGACTGGAAGCGTTCAAGCTCGCCCTCAAGGTGGGCGCCGAGCGCGATGCGGCCATCGTCAAGGGGCTCGGCGATACGGACGGCCGCCTCGTCCGCACGGCTCTCATCGCCTCGAGCAAGGGCCTCCCGGCCGACGCGGTGCCGGTCGTGATCCGGCTGGTGAGGAATCCGCGCGTGGCGGAGGATGTCCGGCTGCAAGCCATCCGGGTGCTGGGGGGGGCCGAGGGGCCGCCGCCGGCGGCGCTCGAGCTGCTGCTCTCCCTCACCGACGGCGGGCGCACCTTCTTCGGCCGTCCCAAGCTCCCGCCCAAGTCGCCGATGCTCATCGCCGCGCTGTCGGCGCTGGCGGCGGGGTGGGGGGACGAGCCGCGGGCGACCGCCATTCTGGCCCGCGCGGCGGTCTCCAACGACGCGGACATCCGGGCCGCGACGGATCCGGGGCGACGCGAGAAGTGAGCGAGCCGATCCGGTTTCTCACGAGCTTCGCGCAGGCCCTCTCCGCCATGGGGTTGTACCGGGACGGGCACCCCGCGCGCGGCCGCGCGATCGACGTGGCGTACCAGGAACTGGTGGAGCTGCAGAAGCACGCGGCCAAACCGAGCTTCACCTTCCTCGGTGACGAGGTCGTGTTCGGCAAGATTCCCGTCCCCGAGCTGCGCGACTGGGCCTGGTCCGGCCGGCTGGGGAACGCCGGGATCCAGCGGCTCGAGTTCGAGGAGCAGGTGAGCCGGGAGGACTTCGAGGATTTCCTCGAGCAGGCCCTGGTGATGCTGAGCGCGGTCGGCATCGATACGGCGGAGGTCCGTCAGTTCAGGCGCACCAGCATCAAGTTCGGTCCGGTGGGCGTGAAGGGCGAAGACAGACTCGGCGAAGGCGCCCTGCCGACCGCCACCATCCAGTTCTCGCTCGGCGAGGAAGCGGAAACCATCCGCTGGATGCACGACGAGGTGAAGTCGCGGGCCACCCTTCCGCTTGTCGAGGCCGAGTCAGTCGTGCGCTCGCTCTCGGTCGCGATGCACGGCGACCGTCAGATGATCCTGCCGCTGCTGCAGTTGAAGGAGTTCGACCAGTACACGACCACGCATTCGCTCAACGTGTCGGTGCTGTCGATGGCGCTCGCCGAATACATCGGGATGGGGGCCGCCGACGCCCGCGGCTTCGGCGTGGCCGGGCTGCTGCACGATCTCGGCAAGGTGCGGATCCCGATCGAGGTGCTCACGAAAACCGGCAAGCTCACCCCGGACGAGCGCGTCCTCATGAACAGCCACCCCACCGAGGGGGCGCGCATCATCATCGAGAGCGAGGAGGAGCTAGACCTGGCGGCCGTGGTGGCCTACGAACACCACATCATGCTGAACGGTGGCGGCTATCCACGGCTGCAGTTCCAGCGCGGCTGCCATCACGCCAGCAACCTGGTGCACGTCTGCGACGTCTACGATGCGCTGCGCACCCGACGGCCGTACCGCGAGGCCTGGCCGATGGAGCAGGTGCTCCCCTATCTCGAAGGCCGTGCGGGCATGGAGTTCGACCCCGAGCTGGTCCGGCCGTTCGTGGAAATGATGCGCAAGTGGGAATCCCAGGTCGCGGTGATGCACGACGAGCACGAAGCCGTGCCGCTCTCCGCGGCGCCGCCGCCTCCCGATCCCACCGCGTCCAGCGTACCCGCGAGCTAGATTCGGGGTATGACGTCATTCATGGCACGCGTCGTGAGATCCGTCGCGCTGGCGCTCGTCCTCGGCCTCTCCGCTGCTCCACTCGGTGGGCAGGGCGGGGGGCACGCCTCGGCCAGGCTCGAAGGGAAATGGGAAGCCAAGACCGACGACGGGCCCCGCTTGATCGTCGTCCGCGCCGACAGCTCCGCCCAGTTCGGCGAGCAGGTGGCGCGCTGGCGAATCGTCGGCGACAGCGTCTGGTTCACGGTGGGCGACGGCGTCTGGAACGTGTACGGGATGAGAGTCGCGGGAGACAAACTGACCATCTCGGGCGGAGACCTGGATAAGCCGGTCACGCTGCGCCGGGTCGGGCCTCCGACTCCCAAAGCCGATACGCTGAAGGTCCCCGACGCGCCGCCGGCGACGGCCAGAGCCTGGTAGCCGTCGGGAAACGAAGGACCTCGTTTCCCGCTATTTCGTCGACCAGTCGTAGACTCGGCCGAGCACCGCCCGCATGTCGTCCGTGAGCTCCACGTCCCGCCGCGGCATCACCCGCGCGGCGGTCTTCAGGAACCCGTCCTTCGCCATTCTGGCGCTGCCGGCGCCGCCCCCCCCCCACGCGAACGGCGCGACGTACTTCGGGGGCCGTACCGCGTCGAACACGTTGGCACCCGCGCCGATCACGGTGCCGGTACCGAGCAAGGTGCCGATCGCCGTCTTCGCGTGATCCCCGACGAGACTCCCCAGAAACTGCAACCCTGTTTCGATCTGACGGCCGCCGACGTCGAGGCGCACCGGGCCGTAGGTGTTCTTCAGGTCCGAGGTGATGGTCCCGGCGCCGAGGTTCGCCCAGCGCCCGATCACCGAGTGTCCCACAAACCCGTCGTGCCCCTTGTTCGCGAAGCCCAGAAACACGCTCGCCGATACCTCGCCGCGCACATTGCAGCGGGGACCGATCGACGCACCGCGGATCTCGCCACCCAGGATCCGGGAGTTCGCGCCGACGAAGAGCGGCCCCTCGAGCCGCGCGCCGGCGCGGACCTCGACGCCGCTTTCCAGCACCACCGGTCCCTGACGCACGTCGAACACTACCCCGGGCTCCACCGCCGCTTCGCGCACGCCGAGCCACGCCGGATCGCCGATCAGCGTGCATCCGGCGGGCACGGCATCGCCCTTCCCCAATAGCGCGCGCACGTCGTCCGGGAGCAGCTTTTCGAGTGCCGGGATCAGGTCGAACACACCGTGCATCACCACCCCCGCGACCTCGATCGCCCGCGCCTCTCGCATCGGGCCTTCCCAGGTGGCCCCCTGGGGAATCACCCAGCCCACCGTGATTCCCTGACAGGTGAGTCGGGCCGCGGCGTCGGCGGGGAAGGCCGGGGCGAGTCCCCGGGGGGCGAAGGTCGAGGAGCCGACCACCGCCGGCCCGGTCACGGCGTGACGCGCGGTCACCGGCGGGGTACCCGGTTCGGCGAAGCCGGCGAGGTGCGCGGGGGCGAAGATCTCGCGCGCCTCGGCGCCGAGGAAGGTCTCCCACCGCTCCCGGACGAGATGCGCCCCGGCCCGCAGCTCGCACAGGGGCCGGACGCCGTGGAACGGCGCCCACGCCGGCGCGGGGTCGGGGTCGAGCAGATGGAGGGCGAGGCTCATAGCCGCTGCACTAGGGCCTTCAGCCGCTCGGCCCGGCCGAACGGCATGACGAGCGTGTGACCGCCCGCGCGCACGACGATGGTATCGGCGATCCCGGTCACCGCGAGGTGCTCGTTCTCGGCCCAAAGCACGCAGCGGCGCACGTCGTCGCCGACCGACACATTGCCCACGACGACGTTACCGCGGCTGTCGGGGCGGCGAATCCGCAGCAGCGCGTCCCACGAGCCGATGTCGTCCCAGTGGAAGGTGCCGGCAACGACGGCGAGGCGCCGGGTGCGCTCCAGGACCGCGATGTCGACCGCCGCGGGGCGCACGGCGGCGAAGAACCCATCCAGGTCACCGCCCTGCAGCGCCGCCCAGCCGGGGCGCAGCTCGCGCGCGTGCTCGTGAACTTCCGCCAGAAAGCGGTCGACGCCCCACGCGAAGAGTCCGGTGTTCCACAGCGCCCCGCGGCGCCGCAGCTGCGCCGCACGGGCGGCACTGGGTTTCTCGACGAAGCGGGCCACGCGCCGCGCGCGGCCGAGCTTGGCCCCGGGCACGATGTATCCGTATC
>Ga0335085_10002465_pt1 | contig 34452 bp, 36 predicted proteins | sample Lox_Sample_45_FD_206712 | JGI IMG/M metagenome (GOLD analysis project Ga0335085, IMG submission 206712) | Soil microbial communities from Loxahatchee National Wildlife Refuge, Florida, United States - Lox_Sample_4.5 | ecosystem: Environmental > Terrestrial > Soil > Wetlands | place: USA... | reverse complement strand
CATGGGTCGCTCGCGCTCCGCCTCCCATCCGGTCGGCTTCGCTGCCGCTCATTACATGGGTCGCTCGCGCTCCGCCTCCCATCCGGTCGGCTTCGCTGCCGCTCATACGGCTTGCGCGTTTGCGCGCACGCCCGTTCCCTCGATCCGAACATCGAGATCGCCGCCGTCGAGCAGGCCGCCACCGGGCGCGAGGCCGATCCACTCGCGGCCGCGGGCTTGCACCCGAAGCGATGCTTCCGCCGGCCACGGGCCGAGCGCGACGAGCACCGTCGAGCGCTCGCGGGCCCGGGCCGTGAGCCGGCGGGCGTCGCCGGGCCGCAAGCTCGGGGGGACTGCGGCCGCAACGAGCGAAACACCGTCGAGCAAGGCACCGACGATCGTCGGCCACCGGTCCGGCGCGACGCGCCTGACGACCGCGCACCGTTCCAGCGCGACACCGACTTCCGCCGCGGCGCGTGCCCCGAGCGTTCCGTCGGGGTCGACGACCGCCGCCCACTCGCCCACGGAGGTGGTCGCCGCGGCGAGCAGGAGCGCAACGGTCGTCGATCCCGCGCCCGGAGGCCCATCGAGCGCGATGGTGCTACCGCGCCGAATACCGCCCGCCGGGAAGAGTTGACCGACCGGGCCGGGAACGGGAACCACCCGAACCCCGGCCAGCACCGCCGGAGCGGCGCGGGTCGCCGCCGCCCGGAGCTGCGCCCGAGCGTGCTCGTCACGCCGGGGAAGGCTCGGGGAGATGGCTGCGACCACGATCCGACGATAGCGAACATATGTTCGTATCGGCAAGAGCGCGTTGGCGGCCCCGGCTCAGCGTCAGGCGCGCAGGCGGCGCCGAACGCTACGGCTCAGACGGCGCCTCGCCCGGCGGTGTCGCGGCATAGAGAACCAAAGGACGAAGAGCAAACCGCAGAGCGCCACGACGACGAAAACCGTAGGCACCCGACAATGTTGCCGTGCCGACGGCCTCGGCACCAGGCCGCGGCCCGGCTGAGTACCGGGACTCGACCATACCGCTGGTACAGCATTCCGGTTTGCAGGCCGAAACCCGCGCCACTACTGGACCTTGGAGACCTCGGGCTCGATGCCCCGGGCTTCGAACGACCAGCCCGCGTCGTCACCGTAGAACTCGAACAGGTGCTCGATCATGAAGGTCGCCTTCGGCTCGAGCTCGGCCCAGGCGGCGGGCGGCGCCTCGACGGTGACGACATTCGAATAGATCGTGACCTTGGCGGCGCCGGCCTCGAGCAGCCGTCGGGCGAGAACATCGGGCGGACGGGTACCTGCGGCGGAGCCGGGGCCCGCGGTGTACACCTCGATCGCCATGCCGGTGAGCGATCGGTTGCACTCGAAGAAGCGGACATCGGGCGCGGCGCCCACGTGCACCGTGACCGTGATCGGCTGACCCATGCGTCCAGCCTAGGAGGAACGCCTTCGGTAGCGCCGGATCAGAGCATTCGTCGACGGGTCGTGCGCGAGCCCGGAATCGTCGGGCGCGGCGATCTCGGACGCGATCCGGGTCGCCAGCATCTTCCCGAGCTCGACGCCCCACTGGTCGAACGAATCGATTCCCCAGATCGTACCGAGCGTCATCACCTTGTGCTCGTACGCGGCGATCAACGCGCCGAGCGCGTACGGCGTGAGCTGCGGTGCCATGAGGATCGACGACGGCCGGTTGCCCGGCATCACGCGATACGGCGGGAGCGCGGGATCTTCGGTACCGAACGCGAGTGCCTCGGCTTGCGCGAGCAGGTTGGCGACGAGGAGATCATGCTGATCGCCCAGCTCGTGGCCGGGTTGCGGACGGTCGAACCCGATGAAGTCGATCGGGACCGTCGTCGTCCCCTGGTGCAACAACTGGAAGTACGCGTGTTGACCGTTGGTGCCCACGGTGCCCCAGACGACCTCGCCGGTGGCAACGTCGACCGGTGAGCCGTCGGCGCGTACTGACTTGCCGTTGCTCTCCATCTCGAGCTGCTGGAGATACGACGGGAGCTTCACCAGGGGCTGGGAGTACGGCACCACCGCGTGCGACTGCGCGTCGAGGAAATCGCGGTACCAGCACGCGAGCAGGCCCATGATCACCGGCAGGTTCGCGGCAAGGGGCGCGGTGTGGAAGTGCTCGTCCATCGCGTGCGCGCCGGCGAGCAGCTCGCCGAAGTTGACCGGCCCGATCGCGAGCATCAGGGAGAGACCGATCGCCGACCACATCGAGTACCGGCCCCCGACCCAGTCCCAGAACTCGAACATGTCCGCGGTGTCGATCCCGAACTCGGTGACTTTCTCGGCGTTGGTCGAGACCGCGACGAAGTGTTTCGCGACAGCCGTGTCGTCGCCGTTCATCGCGCCGACGAGCCACGCACGCGCCGCGCGCGCGTTGGTGAGGGTCTCGAGCGTCGTGAACGTCTTGGAGGCGACGACAAACAGTGTCTCGGCCGCCTCCAGACCGCGCAGTGCTTCGATGAGATCAGCGCCGTCCACGTTCGACACGAACCGGAATTGCATGTCGTGGCGGCTGTACGCGCGCAAAGCGTCGTATGCCATCGCAGGGCCGAGGTCGCTGCCCCCGATCCCGATGTTCACGACGTTGCGGAACGCGCGTCCGGTGTGGCCGGCGCGGCTCCCGTCGCGGACCGACTCCGCAAAGCTCGCCATTCGCCGCAGCACGCGATGTACATCGGCGACGACGTCGGTACCGTCCACGACGAGACTCGCCGCCGCGGGCATTCGGAGGGCCACGTGCAGCACGGCGCGGTCTTCGGTGACATTGATGTGCTCGCCGCGGAACATGGCGTCGACCCGCGCCGGCAGGCCCCGCGCCTCGGCCAGCCCGACCAGGAGCCGCATCGTCTCCGCCGTCACCCGGTGCTTGGCGTAGTCGAGCAGCCAGCCCGTGGCCTCGACGTGCATCCGCTCGCGGTCTGGATCCTCTGCGAACAATTCGCGCAGCGTCCGCGCCCGCGTGAGCTGCGCGTGCGAGCCCAGCGCGGTCCAGGCGGGGTCAGGCATCGAAAGCAGCGGGGAAGAGCGTCGGCTGGCGCTCGAAACGCTCGATGCCGCCCCACAGGCAGTAGTCCATGAAGATCCACGAGCGGCGGTGGATCGCCGAGGGCCCGTACCCCGCGAGCGCCGCCTTGTGCTGCGGTGCGGGATACCCCCGGTTCGACTCGAAGCCGTAGGCCGGGTAGTGCTCGGCCTCCTCGGCCATGATCGCGTCGCGGGTCGTCTTCGCGATCACCGACGCCGCGGCGACCGAGAGCACGGTCTGGTCGCCTTTCACGATCGTGCGCACCACGCGCGGCATCGCGAGATAATCGTGTTTGCCGTCGAGCACGATCCGATCGGGATGGAATCCCTGTGCCGCGAGCTGCTCGAGCGCGCGGCCGGCGGCGCGGCGTTGCGCTTCGGTCATCCCGACGAGGTCGCACTCTTCGTGTGACGCGTGACCTACGCCGATCGCGCGAGCCCAACCCCGCACGCGGGCCGCCGCCTTCTCGCGCTCGCCGGGCGTGAGCATCTTCGAATCGCGCACGCCCTTCAGGTGCTCTTCCCCAGGCACCACCGCGGCGACCGTCACAGGTCCGGCCCAGGATCCCCGGCCGACCTCGTCGATACCGACGACGACGCGGTGGCCGTCGGACCAGTACTTCCGCTCGACCCGCAGCGTCGGATACGGCGCGATCACAACGTGTGACGCTACTCGTCCGGCGCCGCGCGGTTCGCGTTGTGCCACGTCACGACGGCTGGACATGCGCCGTACCATGAATGTCGTGAGACCCGGCACGCGCGTCGAGGTCCGGAGCCGCTTCGAGTCGAGGTGGACGCGCGGATTCGAGGTCGCGGACTGCATCGACGGAGACGTGAACGCCGACGGCACGCGTGAGACCGTCTATCGCGTGCGCCGCCGTTCCGACGGATCGATCCTGCCGGTCACCTTCGCCGAGGTCGACCTGCGGGAGGAGAATCGCCGCAGTACCTGGTGGATCTGACCGCGACCGGGCCGGGGCGGAGGGTCAAAGCTCGCCCTTGAGCCGGGCGATCAGTTGATCGACCGGAATCGCGGGCATTGTCGTGGTGCGCATCGTTCCACGCGCTGCCAACATGATCGCCGCGTTCGCCATCGTCGCTTCGTCCGGAGCCTCGATGATGTTCAAGAAGTCGTACTGGCCCATGAGCGCATACTGCGCGCGCACGGTCAGGCCGAGCGCTTCCACCTCGGCGGTGACCTCGCGGATCCGTTCCGGCTTCTCCCGCAGGGTCTCCCACCCGACCGGGCCCAGGGTCGAGAGCATGGCGTACGTCGGCATCTCCGCAGGCTAACTGCACCGTCGCCCCCGAGGATCGGATGCGGCGAGGAGTGCTGGATCCGTGCGATCGTTGCCGGCGGATGCGAGTTCCCCAACATCAGGCGATCCGGGTCGTAGCCGCGGTGCTGGCGGTCGCCGTCGTCGCGGCCCTCGCGCGGGCGGCCGACGCCGACCTCACCGTGGCCGCGCTGCTGCTGCTCGTGGCCGTGCTCGCCGTTGGATCGCTCGGCTTCCCATCCGGGATCGCGGCAGCCATCGTCGGGTTCCTGGCGCTGAACTGGCTCTTCACCGAACCGACCGGTTCCTTCAAGATCCACCGCACCGACGACGTCGTCGCACTGGTCGTGTTCGCCCTGTCGGCCGCCCTCGTCGGCTGGACCGTGCAGCGCCTCTCCACGCTCCGCCGGACCGCGCTGCAGCGGGAGGCGGAAGCCAAGGTCCGCCTCGACCTGACCAACCGGTTGTTGAGCGGCGCCGACGTCGACGACGCGTTGCACAGCGCGGCGGGCGCGCTGGCTGAGTTGTTCGGCTTCGAAGCGTGCACGCTGACCGTCGGCGACGGCTCCTCCGCGGCGGATTCGCTCGCCGGCGCGAACGTTCAGGTCGACGGCCAGGGAGTGACGCTGCTCGCTCTCGCCTCCAAGGAGCTCGCGCCCGCCGACCGCGAGCTGCTCGAGGCACTCGTCGCGGGGCTGGCGGCCGGTATCGACCGGCTGCGGCTCCAAGACGAGGTGCGCGAGGCTCGACTCGTCGCCGAGGTCGGGCGCCAGCGTGCCGGGTTCCTCTCCGCGGTGAGCCACAACCTGCGTACGCCACTCACCGCCGTGAAGGCCGCGGCAGGCACGCTCCTCTCGTCGTGGTCGCGGATCGAGCCGGAAGAACGCCGTGAGCTGCTCGAGACGATCTCCGACGAGGCCGAGCGGCTCGAACGGCTCGTCCGTAACACGCTCGAGCTCAGTCGCATCCGGGCGGGCGCGCTCGAGATCGAACCCGAACGCGTCGACATCGCCGACCTCGTGCAACACGCAGTCCGCAGGTTGCGACCGATCGCGCGTGCGCATCGGGTCCGCCTCGACGTCGACGAAGATCTGCCGCCGGTGTCTCTCGACGTCACCATGGCCGAACAGATCCTGTTGAATCTGCTGGAGAACGCGCTCCGGTTCGCGCCACCTGGCTCGGAGATCGTGGTCGGCGCCCACGTGCTCGCGGACGGGCAGGACGACGTGGCGCTCAGCGTCGCCGATCACGGTCCCGGCGTTCCGGTCGAGGCCCGCTCCCGCATCTTCGAGGAGTTCCAGAGCGCCGAGACGCGGCCCGATCGCACCGGCACCGGCTTGGGGCTCGCGATCGTCCGTGCGCTCGTCGTCGCGCACGGCGGTTCGGTCCGCTACGAGGACACTCCGGGCGGCGGCGCGACGTTCGTGTGTACGTTTCCTCGGGAGGCACGAGCCGCGTGACGACCATCTTGCTCGTGGAGGACGATCCGGCGTTGCGCCGGGCGCTGCGCACGATGATGCGCAGCCGCGATCTCGACGTGCTCGACGTCGCGACGGGCGAGGATGCCGTTGTGGTCGCGTCGAGCGGCACGCCCGACCTGCTCGTCCTCGACCTCGGGCTTCCCGACATCGGCGGCCTCGAGGTCCTACGCCGGGTCCGCTCGTTCTCGACCATGCCCGTGATCGTCCTGACCGCCCACGACCAGCAGTCGGAGAAGGTGCGGGCGCTCGACGCCGGCGCCGACGACTACGTCACCAAGCCATTCGACACCGAGGAGCTGCTCGCACGCATCCGGGCCACGCTCCGGCGTGTGCCCCAGTCGCGCCCCGCGCCCACGCTGTTACGGATCTACGGCGTCGAGATCGACCTCGCGCGGCGGCGCGTGACACGCGACGGCGCGCCCGTGCACCTCACACGCACCGAGCTCGCGCTGCTCGAGCTGCTCGTGAGTCATCCGGGAAAGCTGCTCACCCAGGAATTCCTGCTGCGGGAGGTCTGGGGCCAGGGGTACGGGAGCGAGAGCAACTACCTGCGCGTGTACGTCGGCCAGCTGCGAAAGAAGTTGGGCGATGACGCCGCCCACCCCCGGCTCATCCTGACGGAACCGGGTATCGGGTACCGCTGGATCGCAGGCGAGGAGACCACCGTGACGGACGGCTAGCGTCGAATTCATGCCGACGCGCGTCGCAATCGTCCCGCATACGCACTGGGACCGCGAGTGGTACTCGCCGTTCCAGACGTTCCGCCTGCGCCTCGTGAAACTGCTGGACGCATTGCTCCCGATGCTCGAATCCGACCTTTCGTACTCGCGATTCCTGCTCGACGGGCAGACCGCGGTGATCGACGACTATCTCGCCGTCCGGCCCGAGGCGGCCGCCGCGCTGACCCGGCTCGCGAGCGCGGGCCGGCTCGCGATCGGGCCGTGGATGGTGCTGATGGACGAGTTCATGGTCTCGGGCGAGACGATGGTCCGCGATCTGCAGTTCGGCATCGCGCGCGGCTCGGAGCTCGGCGGCGTGATGGACGTCGGGTATCTGCCCGACATGTTCGGCCACGTTGCCCAGATGCCGCAGCTCCTGCGCCTCGCCGGCTTCGAGCACGCGGTCGTGTGGCGGGGCGTTCCGGCCGCGGTCGAACAGACCGCGTTCTGGTGGGAGGCGCCCGACGGCTCCCGCGTGCGCGCCGAGTACCTCTACGGCTCGTACTCCAACGGTCGCGACATTCCCGACGACGCCAAGCGCCTTGTCGCGCGCGCTCGCGACTACGAACAGGAGCTCGGTCCGGCGCGGCTGCGCGACATGCTGTTGATGAACGGCACCGATCATCAGATGCCACAGCCCTGGCTCGGGCGGGTCGTGGCCGAAGCCAACGCGATCCAGAGTGAATACGAGTTCACCGTCACGTCGCTCCCCGATTACCTCGCCGACCAACCGACGGCCGGCCTCGTCACCGTCATCGGAGAGCTCCGGTCGGGTGCGCGCGCCAACCTCCTCATGGGCGTCGGCTCGAACCGCGTGGACGTGCACCGGGCGTGCGCGCGTGCCGAGCGGTCGCTCGAAAAGCGCGCCGAACCCCTCTCGGCACTCTTCCTGCCGCCGGGCGAGTACCCGCACCGGCTCGCCCAGATCGCGTGGCACAAGTTGATCCTGAACAGCGCGCACGACTCGTCGTGCGCGTGCAGTCACGACGAAGTCGTCGATCAGGTGCTGGTCCGCTACTACGAAGCAGGCCAGATCGGCGACGGGCTCGCACGCGAGGCGATGCACGCCCTCGCAGCCGCTGTGGACGCGCCGGTGGGCGCGACCCTTGTGGTCAACCCGACCGCGCGACGCCGGTCCGGAGTGGTCGAGGCGCGCGTGCCCGGGCGCGGCCCGTGCCACGTCGTCGGTTCCGACGGCCGCGCCCGCCCTGCGCAAATACTCGCCGAGGAAGGCGGCGAAGGCTTCAACACGATCGTCACCGAGCAGAAGGTGCGGTGGGTGCTGGATCTCATGCGCGGAACCGAATTCGCCGGCCGCACGATCGGCGGCTACGAGATACGCGAGCCCGGGGCGGACGACGAGCAGGTGGTCGTCCTGCGCGAAGCGAGTCCGGGGCAGGCCGCGGTCGACCTCGGCGAGCTCAAGGAGCAGGTTCTCGAGGTCGGCGAGCGGGGCGAGACCGTACGTGTGGTCTTGGAGAGCGCGCCCGTCCGCCGGGTCTTGTTCGACTGTGGCGAGATCGATGGGTTCGGATGGTCGTGCTTCACGGCGGTGGACGGACCGGCCGACGGCCCGAGCGGACCGGCCGGCGCGACCGCGAGCCGGCACGAGCTGTGGAACGAGCACCTGCGCGTCGCGATCGATCCGACCTCGGGCACATACACGATCACGACCGCCAACGGCGTGCGCATCGAGGCTTGCGGACGGCTCGCCGACGGCGGCGACGGCGGCGACACCTACAACTACTCGCCGCCCGACGTCGATGTCCTCGTCGATCGACCCGACGCGGTGCGCGTCGGGGTCGTCGAGACCGGACCCGTCCGAGCTCGGATCGCGATCGAATCAGAGTTCACGTGGCCCGCGTATGCGGTCGGCGACCAGCGCGGGTGCGCCCGACGCAGCGACGAGACCGTGCGCGCAACCGTCCGCACCACCCTCGAACTGCGCGGCGGCGAGCACTTCCTCCGCGTCGTGCACGACATCGACAACACCGCGCGCGACCACCGGTTGCGCGTGCACTTCCCACTCCCCTCCCGCGTGACCGCTTCGCACGCCGAGTGCGCGTTTGCCGTCGTGCCCCGCGGGCTCACGGCCGAGGGCGGGGTGCACGAGTTCGGGCTCCCGACGTTCCCTAGCCGTCGCTTCGTCGACGCCTCCGACGGCGAGGTCGGGCTCGCGCTGATCCACGACGGGCTGCTCGAGTACGAGGTCGTCGACGACGGACGCGGCCTCGCCCTGACTCTCCTGCGCGCGGTCGGCTACCTGTCGCGCAGCGAACCTCGGCTGCGCCCTAACCCGGCCGGCCCGCTCGACCTCCTCGCCGGGCCGCAGCTGCCGGGCGCTCAGCTCGCCGAATACGCGGTCCTCGTGCACGAGGGCGACTGGCGGGCGGGCGGATGTTACGGAGCCGCCGACGCGTTCTTGGTGCCGTTCGAACGCACCCGGGTCGCCCGTCGCTCCGGCGCGAGGCGCGCGGCGAGCGGCTCGGCGCTGCGCGTCGACGGCGCCGAAGTGTCCGCAGTGCAACGAGTGCCCGGCGGTCTTGTGGTACGCGTCTTCCGGACCGCGTCCGGCTCGGGGCCGGTCACGGTCGAGTACGAGGGGCTGCCGGCGCGTGGCTTCGTCGTCGACCTGCGCGGCCAGCCGATGTCGTCCTTCGAAGGGGCGGTTGAGCTGCGGCCGTTCGAGATCGCCACCTTGCAGCTTGCGGGCCGACCGTAGCGGCGAGTCAAGGCCGGAGGAGCTGAAACGCCGACACCGGCTCGACGAACCCGGCCAGGTCGAAGCGCCCGGCGGCCACGAAGGCATAGCCGCCCCGGACGCGTTCGAGTCGCTGCTTCATCTCCTCGTCGGTCAGGGCCGTCCCGGCGTCGGCCGCGGACACCAAGCGCGCGGCCAGGTTGACCGTCGGGCCATAGAAGTCGCCCTGGCGAACCATCACGTCGCCGAACGCGATGCCGACACGCAACTTGGGCAGCTGAGCCGCCGCGCAGGCTTCGAGCAGATCGAGTGCGAGCGAGCAACCGACGCCCGGAGCGTTCGTCACGAACATGACCGCGTCGCCGATCCGCTTGACGACATTCGCCCCGGCGGCCGTGATCACGTCGCCGGTCGTCGCTTCGAAGCGGTCGAGCATGACCGCGAGATGCTCGGGCCGAAGCTCCTGCCACAGTCCGGTGTAGCCGGCGAGATCGGCGAAACCGACCGCCAGCTGCACGACGTTGAGCGCGGTGGTCGGCGCGCCGACATCGCTGTACCGCCGCCCGATGGCTTGCAGGTGGTGGCGGTGCATCGACTCGATCACTTCACTGATCTGCGGGAATACGGTGTCCGCGACGGCTTGGTAAGTGCGCGCGACGTCGACGTACTTCCGTTGCCGGGCAAGGGGCGCCTCGATGTTCGAACGCAGGAGCGCGACCTCGGCTTCGGCGACCCGGCCGACGGCCTCTCCCAGCGTGCGCATCAGCTGCAGAACCTGATCCTCGGCCAGGAATTCGCTCAGCAACCGGAACAAGCGGAACGTCGCGACGTCCTGAGGGCCGAAGCGCCGCTCGAAGGGGCGTGGCTCGGCCAATCCGGCGCCGCGCCACAGCACCAACGCGACGTCGGGATCGATCTCGGCCCGTTCGGCAGCATCGCGGAAGGTCAAACCCTCCCGGCCGATCCGGAGCGTGCGGAACGCGGCGAAGCTGAGCAGGCCACCCTGCTCGTCGGCTTGCACGAGCTCGGGTATCGAAGCCCCCATCTCGTCGAGCAAGAAGGTGAACAGCTCGAGACGTTCCGCCGCGGAAGGATCGGCCGGGTCGTAGAGACCCGCGGCGACGAGGTCCTCGAGGTGCTCGTTCACGCGAACTGATCCGGCTCGGTCACGAGAACTGATCGGGCGCGTCGATGGCGCGGCCCGAGACCGATGTCGCTTCCCCCATCGCGAGCAGCGACGTGGGTGGCTCGGCGAGCAGCGTCTCCCCCGCGGCCTCGTTCGACGACCACGAAGGATCGAGCGCGGGTGCCCGTACCGTCGCGCCCGCCGGCACTTCCCACAAGAGGGCGGGCCGCGCACCGTGCCAGCGCAGCGCGAACGAGCACGACCCGTGCTGCACCGGTATGTCGTGCGCGGCGAGGCGTTCTCCGAGCCAGGCACTCGGGAAGCCGGGGAGCAGCTCTACTGTGCCGCGCTCCTCGCGCACGAGCGCGGCCCGGGTCCGGGCGAGCAGCTCGTCGCCGCGGGCACGTTTGGTCGCGCGCCGGCTCCGGATCCCGAGCCGTTCCCACACCTCGACCGCCCGGTCGTCGAAGCCCCAGGACTCGAGCGCGACGAACGCGTTGGCCGACGGTGCGGCAAGCAGGAGATCGGCCCGGGCCGCGTCGACCTGCGACTGCAACGGTTCGGGAAGCTCGGTGCGCAACCCCCGGTCGAGCACGCGATCCCAGGCCCGCCGTACTGCGTCGGCGCCACCGAGCCGCCGCAGGTCCACGCCGGACCGCGGTGACAGCGCGACGCGCACGCTCGTGCGATGGGGCACCGGGAACACCGCGAGGCCATCCGGTTCGACCGCGCCCGGGCGCCGCGGGAACGTCACCGCGGGCGCGCCGTCGACGCGCGCGCCGTCGTCGTCGATTGTCACCCGGCCGGAGGTCTCGACAGAGAAACCGACCGCGATCGCGTTCGGTGAATCGTTTTCGACTTCCACGACGACCACCGCGGCATCCGACTCGCCGAGCGCGTACACGCGCTGTACGGCATCTCCGCCGGAGATGCGAAACGCCGTGTGCGCGATCGGTGCGGCGAACGGCCGTGACTGACGAACCGCGCCATCGCGCGCCGGGATGAGCCACTCGTCCGCCGTTCGCACCCGCCAACCGAGACCGATCGCGCCGCGGTGGACCGTGCCGTCGTCGTCGACCGTCGCGTCGAGCCCCGCGAGTGTTCCGACACCGATCATCGGGACACCGTCACCGCATGCCGTGCAACTCGGGCTTGGCCTTGCGGAGCATCAGCTCGGAGACGAGATCGGCGGGCCGCGCGCCCTCGTACAGGATCCGGTACACGAACGAGGCGAGCGGCATCTCGACGTCGTGACGGGCCGCGAGCTGGAGGACAGCGGCCGTCGTCTTCACGCCTTCGGCGACCATGTTCATCTCGCTGACGACGTCGTCGAGCTTACGGCCCCTGCCGAGCTCGGAACCGACGTGGCGATTGCGGCTCTGGGGACTGCTGCACGTGGCGATCAGGTCGCCCATCCCGGCGAGTCCTGCGAACGTCAGCGGATCGCCGCCGAGCGCGACCCCGAGCCGGGCGAGCTCCGCGAGCCCGCGCGTCATCAGCGCCGCCTTCGTGTTGTCGCCGTATCCGAGCCCGTCGGCGATACCCGCGCCGATCGCGATCACGTTCTTCAACGCACCCGCGGTCTCGCAACCGATGACGTCGGGGTTGGTGTAGACGCGTAAGGTCGGCGCGAAGAAGAGCCGTTGCAGCTCCTGGGCGACGGTCGCGTCGGTCATGGCCACCACCGACGCCGTCGGTTGCCCTGCCGCGACCTCGCGCGCGAGGTTCGGTCCGGTGAGTACGCCGATTCGAGAGGTGTCGTGTCCGGCGAGCACGTCGGCGGCGACCTCCGTCATGCGCGCGAGCGTCTCCTGCTCGATGCCCTTCGCCAGACTGACGACGGGCACGCCGGGGCCGACGAACGCACGGGCGTCCCCGAGCACCGCTCGGAGGCCGTGCGAAGGTACGCCGAGCACGACGACGTCGGCCGACGAGCAGGCTTCGTCGAGCGAAGCGGTCGCGTGCAACCGCTCGGGGAGCGTGATGCCCGGGAGGTAAGCCGGATTCTCGTGCCGGTCACGAATGCATTCGGCGAGCTCGGAGCGGCGCGCCCACAGCGTGGTCGTCACGTTGGCGGCCGCGATCGCGGCGACGGTCGTCCCCCAGGATCCGGCGCCGATCACCGCGACTCGCGTCACGCCGGTCTCCGGTGTGCGGTGGCCGTCTCGGGGTCGCGCCACCACCACTGGTCGCCCGCGGCCGCCGGCCGTTGCGGGTAGATCTCACGCGCCCGCGCGACGCACCCGGTGATCGCGTCCATGATGCGCAAGGTCGCGTCTCGCACGCGCTCACCCTCGGCGATGTCGACCGCGGCACCGACGACCGCGACCTGGGCCACGCCCCACTCGACATGCGGCTTGCGGCCCTTCGTCAGCAGACGGTGCGAGCCCCAGAGCCCGACGGGCACGATAGGGATCCCGGAGGCTTGCGCGAGCCTCGCCGTCCCCGACTTACCCCGCATCGGCTCGAAATCCTGCGAGATCGTGCCCTCGGGAAAGACCGCGACGCACTCGCCGCCGCGGAGCGCGTCGAGCGCCGCCGACAGGGCACCGGCCGAGTCGGCGGACCCGCGAGAGACCGGAATCTGGTGCGCGCTGCGCAGGAGTGCACCGAGCGCGTGGCTCTCGAACAGCTCCGACTTGGCGAGGAAACGGACCCGGCGCCCGCGCGTGTCGGCGACGTACGCGAGCGTGAGCGGATCGAGGTACGACACGTGGTTGCTCGCCAATATCGTCGGTCCCTGCGCGGGGATGTTGGACGCGCCCTCGATCGTCCAGCGCAGGCCATAGCGCAATCCCGGCCAGAACACCGCCCTGGCGGCGGGATACACCGCGTCCACGGTCGGTAGCATACGTTGCAAATGGCGAGTCGCTTCCGAGCCGGTGCGGGGATCGACGTGCGGACCGACGTGGGGACCGACGTGGGGACCGACGTCGGGATCGTCGTCCCGCTCCGTTCCTTCATCGTCGCCAAGGCGCGGCTGGCCACAGTGCTGACCGAGTCCGAACGTGAGGAGCTCGCGCGATCGATGGCGACGCGAGTCGTCGAGGCTGCGGGCGCAATTCCGGTCGCCGTCGTGACGAGCGCCCCCGAGGTCGTCGCGTGGGCCCGGTCGCTCGGCCTCGATCTCATCGACGACCCCGGCTCGCTCGACGGGGCCGCCGGCGCGGGACGAGCCTGGGCCCTCGACCGCGGATTCACGCGGTACACGGTCGCGCACGCTGATCTGCCGCTGGCCCGTTCCTTCGAAGGCGTCATCGGCGACGGCGGCGCGGCCGTCGCCGTCATCGTCCCCGACCATCGCGACGACGGCACGCCCGTACTGTCGTTGCCGGTCGAAGTGCCGTTCCGTTTCGCCTACGGACCGGGCTCGGCGTCGCGGCACGCGGACGAGGCGCGCCGGCACTCGCTCGCGGTTCGGATCGTGCGCGACTCCGCGCTCGGATTCGACGTCGACGTGGCCGACGACCTCGCCGCCCTCGAGGCTCGCCGGCGCACGACGGCGCCATGACAGTGGGGGTCGACCTCGAGGTACCGAGACGTGCGCTCGCGGTCGGCGCGCACGCAGACGACATCGAGTTCGGCTGTGGTGCGACGCTCGCGAAATGGGCGGACGCGGGCGCGCACATCACGATGTGCGTATGCACCGACGGATCCAAGGGAACCTGGGACCCCGGCGCCGATCTCCCACAGCTGGTCGCGAGGCGAGAGGACGAACAGCGGGACGCGGCCGCGATCCTCGGCGCCGGCGCCGTCGAGTTCCTGCGCTCCGTCGACGGCGAGCTGGAAAGCGACGGGCCGGCTCGTGCGATGCTGTGCCGCGTCATCCGCCGGACGCGCCCCGAGGTCGTGCTCGGCCACGACCCGTGGCGGCCCTACCGGATCCATCCGGACCATCACCACGCCGGCCTACTCGTGACCTCGGCGATCGTGGCGGCGCGCGACCCGCATTTCTTTCCGGAGCAAGGCGATGCGCCGCACCGGCCGACGACTCTGCTGTATTTCGAGCCCGGCCGTGTCGACCACGTCGAAGACGTCCAGGGTTTCGTCGACCGCAAGATCGACGCCTTGCTCGCACACCGCAGCCAGTGGCGATCGACGATGGCCATTGACGCGTCGCCGGAGGCGGAACGCGCCGCGTTCGCCGAGAGGCTGCGCGCGGAAGCACGCACCGAGGGGCTCCGCGCCGGCGTGCGAGCAGCCGAGTCGTTCGCACGCGTCGACGACCTCTGAGGACCGTCCCTACGCGAACGCGAAGCAGGGACCCGGATGTCCGGGTCCCTGCTTCGTACGTCTGCAGCGAAGTTATTTCTTCTTCGCGGTGCGCTTGCGCGTCGTGCGACGCACGGCACGCTTCGCGGGAGCCTTCTTCGCAGCCTTCTTCGTCGCCTTGCGACGACGCTTCTTGGCCGGAGCAGCCGCCTTCTTCTTGACTGCCTTGCGCTTGGCCGGAGCCTTCTTGGCTGCCTTGCGCTTGACGGTCTTCTTCGCCGCCTTGCGCTTGGCCGGAGCCTTCTTGGCTGCCTTGCGCTTGGCGGGAGCCTTCTTGGCTGCCTTGCGCTTGACGGCCTTCCGCTTCGCGGGCGCCTTCTTCGCGGCCTTGCGCTTGGCCGGAGCCTTCTTGGCAGCCCTTCTCTTCGTTGCCTTTTTAGCCGGAGGCACGGTCACCACCTTTCCTGAGAGCTCTCACTCGGGGAAGTTCGAACTTCGTTTGGTCATTCGGTGCGCGAGGGAGTGCGACCCCACGCCCTACGCGATCAGGAACCTTGTACCTGGGCCTTGAACTTCGAGCCCACGGAGAACTTTGCGCTCTTACGCTCGGGGATCTGCACCGGTTCGCGCGTGCGTGGATCCATTCCGGTCCGAGCCTTGCGCAGTGCAGGCGCGAACGTTCCGAAGCCGGGAAGCGTCACCTTCTCGCCCGCGGTGACCGCGGACTGCACGGCGTTGATGAACGCGTTGAGCGCGCTCTCGGCATCCGTCTTGCTGAGATTCGCGTCGGACGCGATCGCGTCGACGAGTTCACCTTTGTTCACGTAAACCTCCACGCAGCGCGTGTGTGTTGGCTGTTATGAGAACTGATTCACACACGAACGTCAAGCATTTGTCACCGTACGCGCGTGACATCCACCACTCGTTGCGCGACTCACGCGAAGATCATCGGACGCATGCGGATGCGCATGAGGTTTCGTGTGACGACACGTGGCGACGCGCGCCGTCGCACGCATTGCAGCCATGAATACGCTTCGCGACGGCTCCTACGACGCGTTCATCCTCGACGCCGAACAACGCGGTGACGCGACCGTGCTCGAGTGCACCATCACGTCTGGTGATTCGAAAGGAGACGTCGTCAGCGTCGTGACCAGCAGTTTTGTAACGCGTGATCCGTTGTTACTCGTTGGACTGCCGTGCACGTTGATCGTGCGCGGCAACGAGATCCGCGTCATGCAATAGCGTGTCGCGCCGCGGTATCGGCACCGTTGCAAATGCCCGCCGAGACCACGCGCGCGTGCCGTCATGCGTCGGGATGCGACGCGCCACGCCGTGCGCAAGAGTCCGTGTATTGCGCGCACAGCGTGACGATCGGCGGCGGGAAACAATTTGGAAAAGAGTTGTGGCCCGAGCGCATTTGCTCGGGCCACATGGCACCCCGTACGGGATTTGAACCCGTGTTACCAGGATGAGAACCTGGCGTCCTGGGCCGCTAGACGAACGGGGCAAGGTCGAAGGCGAGCTCGGGGGGGAGGACTCGAACCCCCAATAACAGGGCCAGAACCTGTCGTGTTGCCGATTACACCACCCCCGAATGGGTGACCGTGCGGGGCCGGTCGGAAGACCGAAACGGCCGCCACAACGGAGGCCACATTGTAGCCAGGCCGGGTACGAGCTTCTCGACCTGGCGGTGCCGGTCGAGGCGCCCGTACCCGAAGATCCGACCCGCGCCGACGCGGATCGTCTCGGTCACGAAGCGGCGCCATTCCCCGGCACCCTTGATCGGGCTCGTCCGCGTCGGAGACGTCGCCGCTTTCAAACCGACGTCGTGCGCGACGTCCTCGATACGCGCGGAGTGATACGGATCGGAGACGAGGACCACGCTCGTCAGATGTCGGGCCTTCAAGAACCGTGCCGCCGCCGCGAGCGACTGCCACGACGAACGCCCGGTCGTCTCGCGCAGAATCGCGCTGTCGGGTATGTCGTGCTCGTGCAGATACTCCGCCGCGACGCCGGCTTCGGTGAAGCGATCACCCGGCTCTTTGCCCCCGGTGACGACGACAACTGGTGCGATCCTCCGCCGGTAGAGGTCGATCGCGTGATCGAGCCGCGCCGCGAGGATCTTGGACGGGCGCCCGTTGAACTCCGCCGCGCCCAAGACGATGATCGCGTCGGCGGGCCGGGCGTCGTCGCGTCGCGCCGCCAGCCACACCTGTACGAACACGACGCAGAGATACGCGAACGTCACGACGAAGAACGCCAGCGTGAGGCGTAACACGATCCTGAAGTACCGTCTCACAGGCGGGCCCGGGCGGCGCGCAGCCGGTACAGGGACGACTCTCGCCCGAGCATCGAGATCGCGGCGAAGATCGGCAGCCCCTGACTGCGGCCCTCGACCGCCGTGTATATGACGTGCATCACCTTGCCCGGCTTGACCCCGAGCATCTCGATCACCGCGCGGGGATCAATCTCGTCCGTCCAGGGACACTCCTCGACGAAGCCGATGACCGCGTCGAGCACATCGGCGGCCCGCTCGACACTTTCCAGTTTCTCCCAGGAGGACGCATCGATCTCCAGGTCGTGGTCGGCGGTGAAGAGGAACGCCATCTGGTCTGCGATCTGCGCGAGCGTCGTCGCCCGGAGTTGCGCCAGGCTCACCGCCTTCTCGAAGCGCGGGATGTCCAGGCGGGTTGCGTAGCGGGCGCGTGCGAACGGCAGAACGGCCGAGACGAGCTCGGCCAGCGGCATCGCTCGGATGTGCTCGCCGTTCAGCCACTCGAGCTTCCTGGCATCGAACGTCGCCGGCGATGAGTTCACCCGTTCGAGCTCGAACTCGGCGATGAGCTCGGCGGGTGTGAGGACCTCGCGGCCGTCTTCGGGACCCCAGCCCAACAGCGCAAGATAGTTGAGGAGCGCGGACGGCAGGAAGCCGGCCTCGCGGTACTCCTCCACCGAGACCGCTCCGTGACGCTTCGACAGCTTCGCTCCACCGGGGCCCAGGATCAGCGGCATGTGCGCGTACACGGGCGTGTCGTCTCGGCCGAGCGCTCGTCGGAGCGCGAGGACACGGTGCGTCGAGTCGATGAGATCCTCGCCGCGCAGCACGTGGGTGATGCCCATCTCGAGGTCGTCGACCGCGTTCGCGAGGAAGAAGACCGGCGTGCCGTTCGAGCGGACGATCACGAAGTCGGAGATCGTCGACCATTCGACGCTCACCTCGCCCCGGATGAGATCCGTGAATGTGCTGCGACCCTCGTCCGGCGTCCGGAACCGGATCGACGCGGCGCGCCCTTCGGCTGTCCGTTCCGCCCGCTCGGCCGCGGTGAGCTCGCGGCAACGCCCGTCGTAACCGGGAGCACGGCCCTCGCGCATCGCTGCTTCGCTGCGCTCCCGAACCTCCGTTTCGGTGCAGAAGCACTCGTACGCGCCGCCGGCGTCGACGATGCGGCGAGCGGCGCCGAGGTACGCGTCGAAGCGTGCGCTCTGCAGGTACGGACCCTCGTCCCACTCGAGACCCAGCCAATGCATCACCGATTGGATCTGGTCGACGGACTCCTGTGTCGAGCGCGCCACGTCGGTGTCCTCGATCCGGAGCACGAACGTGCCGCCGACGTGCCGGGCGTGCAACCAGTTGTAGAGGGCCGTACGCACGCTGCCGATGTGCAAGAAGCCGGTCGGCGCGGGCGAGAAGCGGAGGCGAACCTGGCTCATCGAGATCGCGAGTCTACGGCCGGCGCATGCCGTCAGGAGTGGCCACGCGCACCGCTGCCAGCGGGCTCGCGTCGCGGCGCACGCGTCAGCCGCCGAGGAGGTGCTTGGCGATGACGACGCGCTGGATCTGGTTCGTGCCCTCGTAGATCTGGGTGATTTTCGCGTCGCGCATGAACCGTTCCGCGGGAAAGTCCTTCGTGTACCCGACGCCGCCGAGGAGCTGTACGCAGTCGGTCGCTACTCGCATCGCCGTGTCCGAAGCAAAGAGCTTCGCCATCGACGACGCGCTCGCCGTGACCGGCGTTCCGCCGAGGCCGTCGTCGAGCAGCGCGCACGCGCGGTAGACGAGCAGGCGGCTGGCGTCCACGGCCGTCGCCATGTCGGCCAGCATGAACTGAAGACCCTGGAACTGTGCGATCTCGCGGCCGAACTGCTTGCGCTCGTGCACATACGAGGTCGCCAGGTCGAGCGCGCCCTGCGCGATCCCTAGCGCTTGCGCGCCGACGAGCGGCCGCGACCGATCGAGCGCCCCCATGGCGTACGCGAATCCCTGGCCGGGCTCGCCGATGAGGTTCTCGGCCGGAACGATGCAGTCGTCGAGCACGACCTCGCCGGTCGGCGAACCGCGGACACCCATTTTGTGTTCGAGCTTCGACACCGAGAATCCGGGGAAGCCCTTGTCCACCACGAAACAGCTGATGCCGCGGTGCCCGGCATCCGGATCGGTCTTGGCGAACACGGTGTAGAAGTCGCTCACGCCTGCGTTCGTGATCCACAGCTTGCGACCGTTGAGCACATAGTGATCGCCGTCGCGGACGGCCCGCGTGCGCATACCCGCGGCGTCGCTTCCGGCGTCGGCCTCCGAGAGGCAGTAAGAGGCCTGGCATTCACCGCTCGCGACCCGGGGGACGTACTTCCGCTTCAAGGCTTCGCCGCCGTGGTCGATCACGGGCGTCATGCCCAGCTTCGAGATGAACGTGAAGAGGGACGAGGACGCGCACACCCGCGCCACTTCCTCAACGCAGATCGCGTGCGCGAGGAAACCGGCTCCCTGACCGCCGAACTCCTCTGGAAACGCGAGACCGGCGAACCCCGCGTCGCGCCACGCGTTCCACGAATCCCAGGGGTACTCCTCGCGCTCGTCGGCGCGCGCGGCATTGGGCGCGACCTTGTCGTCCGCGAGTCGCCGTACCGAGGTGCGGAGCTCCTTTAGGTCATCCGAAAGTGTGAAGCCGCTCAACCCGAGACCTTTCCGCGGTGGGTTAACCGGATACCGCGGGCGCGGCCATCGACGCGCGCCATGCCTCGATCTCGCTCGCGGCCTGCGCGGGCCGTAGCCGCAGCAGCTCGTCGGGAACCGCATCGACGACCGCGCGGCGCCGGCGGTAGTCGTGCCCCGACTCGTACACCGCCGCGGTACGGGTCTTCACGAACGGCTCGGAGGCAGTGCCGTCGTAGCCCAGCAGTGCAACGGCGAAATCGACGTCGCCGATCGTGGGGGCGCGACCGAACGACGCGGCGCGCTTGCCGGCGATCTCGGCGATGACGGCGGTCGCGTCGTGGGCGTGCTCGAACGGCCCCAGCCGCAACCGGTCCTTGGCGCGCTGCGCGAGCGTGTACGCGAAGCCGACATTCGGACCGGGACGGCCGAGCAACGCGCCCTCGGGTTGCGCCGGGCCCAGATCGCCGGGCCGAGCCGAGCGCCAGTCGGAGGCCGGCGGCAGCGCGACCCCGGGCGGGAGGTTCTGTTGCTGGCGCGGGCGGGCGCTCGGATCGGGTGGAACGAAGGGATCGGTGGGCACGAGGGCCGAGGATACCTGGAGGCTTCCGCACCCCCTGGCTCGCACGGAAATGCGGGTCGATCAGTCGCCGGTGATCTCGGCGCGGAGCAAGCCGAAGTGGATGGAGTCGAGGAGCGCCTGCCACGAGGCCTCGATGATGTTCTCGTTGACCCCGATCGTCGTCCACGTGGCATCACCGTCGGACGAGTCGATGAGCACGCGCGTCGCCGCGCCGGTGCCCTTGTTGGTGTCGAGCACACGCACCTTGTAGTCGGTCAGGTGCACGCGTTCGAGGGCAGGGAAGTTCCCGTTGAGCGCGGTGCGCAGTGCGGTGTCGAGCGCGTTGACGGGACCGTTCCCCTCCGCGGTCGCCACGACGCGACGCCCGCTGATGTGCACCTTCACTGTCGCTTCGGTCATCACCGTCGCGGCGGTCTTGTCGGTGAGGGTGTCGACGCCGACGATGTCATCGGTGATCACCCGGAACGACTCGACCTGGAACCATCTCGGTTCCCAACCGGTCGCGCGCCGCATCAGGAGCTCGAGCGATCCGTCGGCGACCTCGAAGTGGTAGCCCTCGTGCTCCAGCCGCTTCAACGTCTCGACCACGTCGGCGAGCTGCGGGCCGTCGAGTGAGAGCCCCAGCTCCTTGGCCTTCAGCCCCAGCGTGGACTTGCCCGCCAGCTCGGACACGACGAAACGGGTCCCGTTGCCGACGATCTCGGGCGACACGTGCTCGTACGCGTCGGGTCGCTTCGCGATCGCGCTGGTGTGCAGCCCCGCCTTGTGCGCGAAGGCCGAATGGCCCACGTAGGCCGCCTGCGGATTGAGTGGCATGTTCACCAGTTCGGCTACGTGGTGTGCGACCGGGGTGAGCCGCTCGAGCCGGTCGCGGGGAATCGTCTCGAAACCCATCTTGAGAGTCAGGTTCGGGATGATCGTCGTCAGGTTGCAGTTCCCGGTGCGCTCGCCGTACCCGTTGATCGTGCCCTGAACCTGGGTTGCACCACCGCGCACTCCGGCGAGTGCATTCGCGACGCCCGTTCCGGCGTCGTCATGCAGGTGCACCGCGACCTTGACGTCGGAACCGAAGTAACGCACCACCTCCGCGACGGTCGCCTCGACTTCGTACGGCAACGCGCCGCCGTTCGTGTCGCACAACACGAGATGGCTCGCGCCGTTGGTCGCGGCCGCTTCCAGGACACGGAGGGAGAACTCGGGATTGCGCTTGAAGCCGTCGAAGAAGTGTTCGGCGTCGAACAGCACGTCCATCCCGGAACGCCGCAGGAACTCGACGGAATCGCCGACCATCGCAACGCCTTCGTCCAGCGTCGTCCCGAGGGCCTCGGTGACGTGATAGTCCCACGACTTTCCGACGATGCAGACCGTTCCGACGTTCGCCTCGACGAGATGGCGAAGCGTGTCGTCGCTGTCGACCTTGCCCTTGACGCGCCGCGTCGAACCGAACGCGACGAGCGTGCTCGTCTCCAGCTTCAACTCGCGCGGTGCTCGGCGGAAGAGCTCGTCGTCCTTCGGGTTCGCACCGGGCCAGCCGGCTTCGACGTAGTGCACGCCGAGCCAATCGAGCTGCTCCGCGATCCGCAACTTGTCCTCAACGGTGAGCGAGATCCCCTCGAGCTGAGAACCGTCCCGCAGCGTCGTGTCATAGATCTCGATACGTGCCTTGTCGCCTTCGCTACTCGGCGGGATACCCGCCTCGCTCACGCTCAGGGCTCCGGCCAGTTCGCTACGCGCCTCCGGCGCTCCGCGCACGCCATCGTTTCTCGAGCTCACGCGCGTGCTCATACCAACTCACACCAGTCTTTGTACTTGTCGATCTCGCCGCGGACGGCTTTGGCGTACTCGGCCGCGATGACTTTCGTCATTGCCCCCGGGCACGGGATCGCGCGGTCGTCGACGGAATTCACCGCGCTGACCTCGGCCGCGGTACCGCACACGAACATCTCCTCGGCAACGTAGAGGTCGCTGCGCGAGAGACCATCGATCCTGACCTCGAAGCCGTGGTCGCGGGCGATCGTCATCACCGAGTCCTGGGTGATACCCGGAAGCGCGCCGGCCGAGATGGGCGGCGTGACGAGTATCCCCCGGCGGGCGGCGAAGACGTTCTCGCCGGTGCACTCCGACACGAGGCCGTCGGGATTGAGCATGATCGCCTCGTCGTAACCGGCCTTCAGCGCTTCGACCTTGGCGAGAGACGAGTTCACATAGTTGCCGGTCGTCTTCGACAACGGAGGCATGGTGTTGTGATCGTGACGCGTCCAGCTCGAGATCTTCATCCGCACGCCCTTGGAGACGGCATCGTCGCCGAGGTACGCGCCCCACGGCCAGCACGCGATCGCGACGTCGACCTTGCACGGCAGCGTGTTCAAGCCCATCTCGCCGTAGCCGTAGTACGCGATGGGCCGGACGTAGCACGACGGCAGTCCTGTCGAACGCACCGTGTCCTTCGTCGCTTGCACGATCTGGTCGACCGTGTACGGGATGTCGAGCAGCATGATCTTCGCGGAGTCGAAGAGGCGCGTGATGTGGTCGGTGAGACGGAACACGGCCGGCCCGCGCTCGGTCTCGTAGGCACGGATCCCCTCGAATACTCCCGTGCCGTAGTGCAGCGAGTGAGTGAGGACGTGGACCTGCGCGTCGGCCCACGGAATGAGCTCGCCGTTCATCCAGATCTTCTCGGTGGGAGTGATGGGCATCGTGGTGTGCCTTTCGTCTTGCCCGACGTCAGCAGGCGGCGGCGATCGCGTCGCCGATCTGCGTGGTCGTGCCCTTTACATCGTCGGTTTTGTCGAGAGCCTTCTGAATTCGGGCCGCGGCTTCGCTCTCGCCCAGGAAATCGCACATCATCGCGGCCGAGATGACAGCCGCCCGGGGATCGGCCTGGCCGGTCCCGGCGATATCGGGGGCGGATCCGTGGACCGGTTCGAACAGGGACGGTCCGGTCCGGGCGGGGTTCAGGTTGGCCGACGCGGCCCGCCCGATCCCACCTCCGATCGCGCCGCCGAGATCGGTCAGGATGTCGCCGAAGAGGTTGTCGGTGACGATGACGTCGTACCGAGCCGGGTCCTGCACGAGATAGATACAGGCCGCGTCGACGTGATTGTACGCCGTCGCGATGTCGCCGTACTCATTCGCGACCGCATCGAATGTGCGCTGCCAGAGGTCGCCGGCGAAGGTCAGCACGTTGGTCTTGTGCACGAGCGTGAGGTGCTTGCGGTCGCGAGACCGTGCGAGCTCGAAGGCGAACCTGACACAGCGCTCCACGCCCATGCGCGTGTTGACCGAGCCTTGCGTCGCGATCTCGTGGGGCGTCCCTTGACGCAGGAACCCGCCTTCACCGGCGTAGGTTCCTTCGGTGTTCTCGCGCACGACGAGGAAGTCGACGCCGTCGTTGTGGTTCCCCGCGCCGGCCTTGAACGGGCGGAGATTGACGTAGAGGTCGAGCGCGAAGCGCATCTTCAACAGCAGGCCGCGCTCGAGCACGCCCGGTGGCACCTCCGGGGTGCCGACCGCGCCGAGCAGGATCGCGTCGAACCCGCGCAGCTCGTCGAGGGTCTCGTCCGGGAGCACCTCGCCGGTTGCCAGATAGCGACGACCACCGAGGTCGTAGTCGACGGTGTCGAGCTGCACGCCGGCCGCGCGCACGACCTTCAGCGCTTCGCCGACGACCTCCGGGCCGATGCCGTCGCCTCCGATGATGCCGACCCAATGGGCCACTGGATTCCTTTCGATTCCGATCACGAAAAAACCGCCCACGCTGGCGTGGACGGTTCGAGCGAACGCCGGGTGCGGCGTTCGCTTATCGAATAACGATGACCGACAGGTGCACGGACATGGTGTGTCCAGAATCGCAGCCGGCTCACGCGATGTCAAACGACATATGAACTCGCAAGGCCGCCCGACCGACCGGGAGGGCCGCCACACCCCGAACTCGAGGTGATCCGGGGAATCCTCCGAATCCCCGAACTACCCTGCCGTCCCATGAGCGAGCCCCACCTTTCGGCGCAGGCCCACGCACGCCTACAGGCGGAGCTGGAGGAACGCACGACGACGCGCCGGCGCGAGCTCTCCCTCTGGATCGAGCGAGCCCGGGAACACGGCGACATCTCGGAGAACGCCGACTACGACGCGGCGAAGAACGAGCAAGGCCACAACGAAGCCCGCATCCGCCAGCTCGAGCAGATGCTCAAGAACGCCGTGGTGATCGATGCCAACGCGGCTGGCGACGTCGTCGAGGCCGGCACACTCGTCGACCTGCGCTACGAGGGAGACGACGATCTCGTCACGTACCTCGTCGGATCCATCGAGGAGCGCCACGAGAAATACGACGTGCTGTCGACGAACTCGCCGCTCGGGCAAGCCCTGCTGGGTAAGGGCCCGAATGCGACGGTCACCTATCAGGGTCCGAAGCGCGAGATCTCCGTCACCGTCGTCGCGATTCGCGTTCCGGACTAGCGCTCCCCCGGGGGCCCGAAGCCTCCGCCGCCCGGCGTGAGAATGCGGACGACGTCGCCCGCGCGCAGGCGGACCGTGGTCTTGTCGGCAAGCCGCCGGGCGCGGTTCTCCTCACCACCGGGTAGCAGCCAGTTCTCGCCCACGGCACCGGGCTCTCCTCCGGCCAGGCCCCATGGGGGTGTGACGCGTCGCTCCGTGATGAGCGAGAGCGTCGCGTCCTTGAGCATCTGGAGCTCGCGCACGATGCCGTCGCCGCCGGGTGCAATACCGCGGCCGCCGCTTCCGGTCCGCAGCCCGTAGCGCAGCACTCGCATCGGGTACGCACGCTCGAATGCTTCAACCGGAGTGTCGCGCGTGTTGGTCATCGCAGTGTGCACACCGTTCATTCCCGCACGGCCGTTCGGTCGTCCGCCCTGCCCGCCGCCGATCGTCTCGTAGTACACCCAGCCGTCGCCACCGATCAGCACGTTGTTCATCGTCCCCTGCGATGCAGCACCGACGCGTTCCGGAGCAGCTTGGGCGAGCGCGCCGGCACAGACGTCGGCGACACGCTGGCTGACCTCGACGTTGCCGGCGCCCACGGCGACCGGCATCTGCGCGGCGATGATCGAGCCCGGCGGCGCGAGCACGCGTACAGGAACCATCGCGCCGGCGTTGGCGGGCAGATCGGGATCGACGACGGAGCGCAACGCGAACAGCACTGCGCTCACGGTCACCGCTTCGACCGCGTTCACCGAGCCCGGGCGTTGCCGATCGGTGCCGGCGAAGTCGAAGGTGATCGAGTCTGCGTCGACGGTTACGGCGACGCAGATACGCGCGGGGCGCGGCGCGGCCGTGCCGCCCGTCGAGTCGAGCACGTCCTCGAAGCGGTAGACCCCATCGGCAAGCGCGGAAATCGCGGCGCGCATACGCCGCTCGCCGTAGGCGACGACGTCGGCGAAGACACGCGGCTCGGAATCGAGCGGGAGGGCATGCAGCCGCGTGACACCCAAGCGATTCGCGCCGACCTGCGCGTCGAGATCGCCCCGGCGCTCCTCGGGCGTTCGCGAGGCGGCTGTGATGAGCGTCTCGACTTCAGGTGTCCACCGGACCGGAGGAATTCGTACGCCTTCCTGGAAGATCTCCGTCGCGTCGGGCGGCAACGACCCCGGCGCCATGCCACCGATATCGGCGTGATGCGCGCGGTTCGCGACCCAACCGAGCAGCCGGCCGTCATCGGAGTGGGCCGGCGCGAGGAACGTGATGTCGTTGAGGTGGGTTCCCCCGGCGAACGGGTCGTTCACCACGATCTGATCGCCCGGTACGACCCGCGCGCCGCATTCGGCGATCGCGGCGTGCACCGCGGCGGGCATCGAGCCCAGGTGCACCGGGATGTGCTCGGCTTGCGCGAGCAGGTCGCCGTCAGGAGCGAAGAGCGCGCACGAGCAGTCAGCGCGTTCCTTGATGTTCGGGCTGTACGCGGCGCGCCGCAGCACGGCGCCCATCTCGTCGGCAATGCCCGCGAGCCGCGAGATCCAAACCTGGAGCGTCGCCGGATCCACGGCTACACCTTTCTCTCGACGACCCACGCGCCGAGCGCCCGGGGCTCCGCGCGCCAGCCGTCGGGCACCCACACCGTGCAGTCGGGCTCCGCCATCACCGCGGGGCCGGTCACCGGGCCGCGGTCGACCGCGGGCAGGTCGACGACGCGCAGCGGCGCGGCCACGGTCGCGCGCGCTCGGACGGCGACCACTTCGATCGGCGCCCCCGGCCGGACGTGGCCGTTGCGCCGTTCGTGCTCGGCCGGGAAGTCGGCCGGCGACGGAACGGTCAGCTCGTGGCTCTGACCGACATAACGGCAGTCGACGGCGGTCTCGACGAGCGAGCCTTCGCCGACGCGGCCGCGCACGAGCTGCGCGACGCGCTGGAGCGCGTCGGTGAGCGAACCGCCGGTGAAGGTCTGAACGACTTCCCGGCCTTTCGGCGCGCACATGAGCCCGACTGCGGAGCACACGCCGGCACGCGGCGGCACGACGACGGCGCGCATACCAAGAGCATCGGCGATCGCACACGCGTGGAGCGGTCCGGCACCACCGAACGCGACCAGCGCGAGGCCGCGAGGGTCGACTCCCCGCTCGACCGTCACCGCCCGCACGGCCCGCTCCATCGCGGCGTCGACGACGCGGACGACGCCTTCGGCCTCGACGCCCGCCCGGTCCATCGCGCGGGCCGCGGCGGCCCGGTCGAGCCGACCCAGGTCGCCGAACGCGGCGTCGGGCGGTATCCGGCCGAGCAGCAGATCCGCGTCAGTGACCGTCGGGTCGGTGCCGCCGCGCCCGTAACACGCAGGGCCGGGAACGGCACCGGCGCTGCGCGGACCGACGACGAGCGCGCCACCGGCGTCGAGCCGGGCGATCGATCCACCGCCCGCGCCCACCGTGTGCACGTCGAGCGCAGGCAACCGGATCGGATACCCGGCGACGATCCGCTCGGCGGCGGGCTCAGGGATACGCCCGCGCACGAGGCACACGTCGGTGCTCGTACCACCCATGTCGAAGCTCACCGCGTCCGCGAAACCGCACGCGGCCGCGATCTCCGCCGCCGCCCGCACGCCTCCCGCGGGCCCCGACAGGAGTAGCGCAGCGGCGGCACGCGCGCCGTCGCGCGCAGGAATGAGTCCGCCCGCCGATGTCATGACCAGCGCGTCGGGGACGAGCGACGCAACCTGCAACAGATACGGCGTGCACACGGGCTCGAGGAACGCCTCGACGACCGTGGTCACCATGCGCTCGTACTCGCGGTATTCGGGACTCACCTCGTGCGAACACACGACGAGGTCGTGCCCGCGAGCACGCAGCGCGTCGGCAACCTCGCGCTCGTGGCACGCGTCGAGATCCGAGTGCAGCAGGCAGACTGCGATGGCATCGACGTCGTCGGGAAGTTCGGGAAGCACACCGTCGAAGGATTCGAGCTCACGGCCCTGCGCGTCGAGCCTCCCCGCCACCTCGAAGCGCAGGCGCCGGGGCACGAGCGGCTCCGGGCGATCGGCAAACGGGTCGTACAGCGCCGGTCGGATCTGGCGCGCGATCTCGACCTCGTCCGCGAAGCCCCGCGTCGCGATCAGCGCGACCTTCGCGCCGCGCCGTTCGAGCAAGGCGTTCGTCGCGACCGTCGTGCCGTGGGCAAGCACGTCGGTTCGGCCGGCTCCGACCGCCGCCGCGGCTCGTTCGACCGCGCGCGAGGGGTCGGCCGGCGTCGACGCGACCTTGGCAACGCGACCGTCGTCGGTGACGACATCGGTGAACGTCCCACCGCTGTCGATCCCGAGCCGCACGCGATGACGCTACGCCGGTCGGCTCCCCTAGCGAGACCTACGACAGCACGACTTCTCGCGACTGCATGAGGTAACCCCGTGAGCGAACGGTCCGGATCTCCAGCCCGACGGGCGCGATCCGCCGACGCAGCCGTAACACATGAACGTCGAGCGCGTTGCGCGTCGGAACTCCGGAAGGCCAGGCGCGATCGGCCAACATCTCGCGCGTCACGACCGCGCCGAAGCGGTCGAGCAACACTCCTGCGAGTGACTGCTCGACCGGCGACAGGGAAACCCACGCATCCCGGTGGTGGAGCAGCCCGTCCTCGTCGAGTAGGGGCTTGACCGCGTGTTGGCCCGAGCGGAGCACGAGCGCGTGCCGCCGCGCATCGACCTCCCACTCGGGCGCGTCCGAAGTCACCCAGTCTTCGAGGCAATCGACCGGAAGGGGAAGCTCGCCGTCACCGTCGGCAACCACGAGGAGCCGGGGGATCCGCATCTCCCTCAGCTCGGCAAGGCGTTGCGCGTCGGCCGGCCATCGAACGACTTCGACGTTCACGGGGCCGACCGTAGGACGGATTTGTTACGCCCTTGTTACCTCGCCGTGACGGGCGCGGGCTTGACCGGACCGCCGAGCGCCGCCGCGAGATCGCGGGCGGCTGCGGCCACCGCTGCGCTCATCCTCCGGCCCGGATTCGGCCCGAGGCGGTCGATGGGACCGCTCACGCTCACCGCGGCCAACACCGACTCGGAGCCGTCGAATACGGGCGCGCTGACGCTCGCGACTCCCGCCTCGCGCTCACCGACGCTCGCGGCCCAACCTCGCGCCCGCACCGCCGCGAGCTCGCGCGCGGAGACCGTGAATCGCGAGGCGTCGACCGCCCATGCAAGCAACACTTTGCCCCCCGAGCCGCGGTCGAGCGGCAGTACCGCTCCCAGCGGAACGGTGTCGCGCAGCCCGCTCGGGCGCTCGTGCACCGCGATGCAGACCCGGCGATCCCCTTCCCGCACATAGAGCTGGGCGCTTTCCCCGGTCTCCTCGGCGAGGCGCGCCAGCAGCGGTCGGGCGGCATCGGCGAGGCCGCGGCCGGCCGCCGCGCCCCACGCGGCAAGCCGGTGGCCGAGCACGAACCGGCCGTCGGTATCACGCGCGAGGAGTCCGTGCCGCTCGAGGCCGACGGCAATCCGGTACACCGTCGGCCGGGGCAAGTCGGTGGCGCGCTGCAGCTCGAGCAGCGAGCACTGCCCCGCGTGCGCGACCGTATCGAGCACGAGGACGGCGCGATCCAGAACCTGGACGCCGCTTGTTACACTGACCATCTAGCGATATTAGCGTCTCATATCCTGAGACAGGAGCGAACATGGCTACCACGCCGAAGACCCTTTCCGAGAAGGTCTGGGACCGTCACGTGGTCGCGACCGCCGAGGGCGAGCCCGACCTCTTGTACATCGACCTGCATCTCGTGCACGAGGTCACTTCGCCCCAGGCCTTCGACGGCCTGCGCGCCGCAGGTCGCGGCGTACGGCGTCCGGACCTCACGGTCGCGACGATGGATCACAACGTACCGACCGCCGACCTCGACAAACCGCTAGCCGACCCGATATCCGCGAAACAGATGGAGGTGCTCGCGCAGAACAGCGCCGAGTTCGGGATCCGGCTCTACGGGATGCGCGACCCCGGCCAGGGCATCGTGCACGTGATCGGCCCCGAACAGGGTCTGACGCAGCCCGGAATGACGATCGTGTGCGGCGACAGCCACACGTCCACGCACGGAGCGTTCGGTGCGTTGGCCTTCGGTATCGGCACGAGCGAGGTCGAGCACGTACTCGCGACGCAGACACTGCCGCAGATGCGACCCGGAACGATGGCGATCGTCGTCGACGGCGATGCACCGGCGACGGTGTCGGCGAAGGACATCGTCCTCGCGATCATCGCCCGCATCGGCACCGGCGGCGGGATCGGATCCGTCATCGAGTACCGCGGCTCCGCCATCCGTGCCCTGTCGATCGAGGGCCGCTTGACCGTCTGCAACATGTCGATCGAGGCGGGCGCCCGTGCGGGCCTCGTCGCGCCCGACGACACGACCTTTGCGTACCTCCAGGGCCTTCCGTTCGCGCCGAAGCGCGCGCAGTGGGAGCAGGCGCTCGACGACTGGCGCGCGCTCGTGACCGACGAGGGCGCGTCGTTCGACAAGGAGATATTCATCGACGCGACGACGCTGCGGCCGCACGTCTCCTGGGGAACGAATCCCGCGCAGACGATCTCGATCGACGAAACCGTCCCAGACCCCGACGCCTTCGCCGACGAGTCCGCTCGCGAATCGGCCCGCCGGGCGCTCGCCTACATGGGTTTGCGTTCCGGCACACCGATACGCGAGATCGCGGTCGACACCGTCTTCATCGGGTCGTGCACGAACTCGCGCATCGAAGACCTACGCGTCGCCGCCGACGTCGCCCGGGGTCGCCGGGTGAAGGCCGGCGTGCGCACGCTGGTCGTGCCCGGTTCGGCGGCAGTGAAGAGGCAGGCCGAGTCCGAGGGTCTCGATCGAGTGTTCCGCGACGCGGGATTCGACTGGCGCGAGCCGGGCTGCTCGATGTGCCTCGCCATGAACCCGGACAAACTCTCACCGGGAGAGCGCTGCGCCTCGACCTCCAATCGCAACTTCGAAGGTCGTCAAGGCAAAGGTGGTCGCACCCATCTCGTCTCCCCGGCGGTCGCGGCCGCGACTGCGATCGCCGGGCACTTCTCGACACCGGAGGAACTGAGCTGATGGAAAAGGTCACCGTCATCACCGGACATGCGGTGCCACTGGTGCGCTCCGACGTCGACACGGACCAGATCATCCCGAGCGATTGGTTGAAGCGCGTCGAGCGCACCGGATTCGGCGAGGGATTGTTCTCGGAGTGGCGCGAGAACTCCGACTTCGTCCTCAACCAGAAGCGCTACGACGGCGCCAACATCCTCGTCGCCGGGCCGAACTTCGGAACCGGCTCTTCGCGCGAGCACGCGGTGTGGGCGCTCATGGACTACGGCTTCCAAGCTGTCGTGTCTTCGCGCTTCGCCGACATCTTCCGTAACAACTCCGGGAAAATGGGCCTTGTCGTCGCCGCGGTACCCGACGACGCCGTGCACCGGCTGTGGGAGGCGATCGAAGAGGATCCCAACCTCGAGATCGTGGTCGACGTCGAGCGCAGGCGCGTCGCCGCGCCGGCGATCGGCCTCGACGTCGCGTTCGACCTCGACGACTTCACGCGCTACCGCTTGCTGAACGGTCTCGACGACATCGGGTTGACGTTGCGTCACGCCGACGCGATCTCCGCGTACGAGTCGACGCGGCTGGCGTGGTTGCCTTCCGCGTCGATCTGAGCGGGTGGGCTCAGGCGGCCGGGTGGTAGAGGTCGGCGAGCTGGCGGGCGACCCACACGTCGGCGAGCTCGTGCGCGAGCTCGGCGGTCTGCTCACTCGCGGCCAGGTACTCGAAGAAATCGATCACGCTCATCACACGTCCTCCGCCTGCACTCATCTCGGGTCCGGAGCTCTCCACGTACAAGGCCCCGAGCCGCGTAGTTGTTCCCGGCCGGGCCTCGATCTACCCCTCGACCGGCCGGGTCCCCGCGAGCACCGCCAACTCCCGCCACTTCCAGAAACAGTCGGCGTCCACAAAGCCCAGGTCCCGCAGCCAGGCGAGATGCTGTTCGACCGCGACGAGCTGATTCGACGGGTCGTCCTGCGCCGGCGTGCGGCCGAGCGCGGCGAGAAATGCCTCGTGCAACGGCGCCGTCGGCGACGCAACGTGTTCGGCGTTCACGAAAACGCCACCCGGCCGTAAGAGTCCGAACACCTCCGCGTACAGCGCGCGCTGGCGCGCCGGTGCACAGTGGTGGATCGCGAAGCTCGACACTACGGCGTCGAATTCGCCGATCGGCGGCAGCGGATGATCCAGATCGTGCCGCTCGACGGCGACACGCGCCTCACCGTCGAAACGCGCTCGGGCGCGCCGGAGCATCTCGTCGCCGAAATCGACGCCGATGCCTGTCGCCGCGGGGCGCGCCGCGAGCACGAGCGCGAGCGTGACACCGTCGCCGGTGCCGAGATCGAGCACCCGGTCGACGCGCTCGGGCAGCAACTCGCAGAGCACCTCAAGCGCGTCGACGCGATGCGGAAGCGTCTCGCGCTCGCGCAGATACGCAACCGCGTGTTCCTCGTTGACCCAGAGATTCGTCGCCATCGTCAGGGCCCGACCGTTTTCTCGCGCACTTCACCGCGGTCGCGCAGGCGTGCGAGCTTGTTGACGGCGTTCACGTACGCGCGGGCGGAGGCCTCGACGACGTCGGTGGCAACACCGCGGCCGGTAACCCGGGTGCCCTCGGCCTCGACGGAGATGGCGACGGCGCCGAGCGCATCGGCGCCGCCCGACACGGAAGACACCTGGAAATTGCTCACCTTGCCGCGAACTCCCGTCGCCTCGCCGATCGCGGCGACAGCCGCATCGATCATGCCGTCTCCGGTACCGGTGGCTTCGATCTTCCCGTCGGCGTCGGTGATGATCACGCGCGCCGTCGGCGGCGTGCTCGTTCCGCCGCGCACTTCGAGCTCGTACAACCCGTAGCGGTGCACGACGGCACTTCCCAACTCCTCGGCGACGAGCGCCTCGAGATCGGCTTCGGTGATCTCGACCTTCTTGTCCGCGAGCTCCTTGAAGCGAACGAACGCGCCGTTCAGCGCGTCACCTTGCACATGGATTCCCATCTTCTCCAGCGTGTCGGCGAAGGCGTGCCGGCCCGAGTGCTTGCCCAACACGATCTGCGCCGCTTCCTGGCCTACAGCCGATGCGTCGATGATCTCGTAGGTCTCCCGATCGGCCAGCACTCCATGCTGATGTATGCCCGCCTCGTGCGCGAAAGCGTTCCGACCGACAACGGCCTTGTTGTACTGCACGTGATAGCCGGTGAGCCGCGAGACCATGCGCGACGTCCGCGCGAGCTCCTCCGTCCGCACCCCGACGTCCACGGTGCCGAAATAGTCGCGTCGCGTGCGGATCGCCATGACGATCTCTTCCAGGGCCGCGTTGCCGGCACGCTCTCCGAGGCCGTTGATCGCACACTCGACCTGGCGCGCGCCGTTCTCCACGCCCGCGAGCGAGTTGGCGACGGCGAGCCCGAGGTCGTTGTGGCAGTGCGTCGACAGCACGAAGTCGCCATTCACCGTGTCGATCACGAACTTGATGAGCCGGCCGTAGTCCTCGGGCACGGCGAAGCCGACGGTGTCGGGGATGTTGAGCGTGGTCGCGCCGTTGTCGACCGCGATCTGGCAGACCTCGCACATGAACTCGGGATCGGAGCGATACCCGTCCTCGGGCGAGAACTCGACGTCGTCCAGGTATCCCTTGGCACGTGCCACCGCGGCCGCCGCTTCGTGCTTGACCTGATCAGGCGTCATCCGGAGCTTCTTCTCCATGTGGATCTTCGACGTCGCGATGAACACGTGGATGCGAGCGCGTTCGGCGTGCCGGACCGCCTCCCAGGCTCGGTCGACGTCCTTGAACCCGGTGCGTGAGAGCGCGGTGATGATCGGCCCGTGGACTGTCTTCGCGATGGCCTCGACGGACTCGAAATCACCGTCGGAGGCGATCGGGAACCCGGCCTCGATCACGTCGACGCCGAGACGCGCGAGCTGATCGGCGATCTCGAGCTTCTCGGCAACGTCAAGAGAGATGCCCGGCGATTGCTCGCCGTCCCGCAGCGTTGTATCGAAGATCCTGACCGTGTCCATCTCGTTCACCTCGGCTTGTGGGTGGTCCGGGAGTTGCGGCGAGGGTGTTCACCGCAACGAAAAACCCTCCGGCCGGATCGGCACGGAGGGTCGAGCGCGAGCACCGGTGGGCGCCCGCGCCTAAGTAAGGAGGAGGCTCAGCAGAGCTGCGGAAGCCGTGATCTCCTTGCGCATAAGTCCAGCCAGTCTGTCAGTATCGAGCAGATTCGTCAAACTCTTTGGTCGGCAGTACCTCCCACTCGCATGAGCGAAACCGGCCGGAGGCGTTCGGAAGCAGGGGCCAATGCGTAGATCCGTGAAGCGGGCGCTCGGCGCCGGCATCGTCGGCGGCGTCGCGTTCGCGGCGTGGCGCGCGTGGAACGCACGCGCACCGCACAACGAGCGGGGCGTCGAATGGACGACTGCACCCTTCCCGTTCCCGCCGGTACCGCGCCCGGGCGCCCCGGCGCCGGCCGCGCCCGCCGAGCCCGCGGCACCCTCGCCGTCGGCCTGGACCGAACCCAACCCGGACGGCACCTGTCCGCCGACGCATCCGGTGAAGGCGAAGCTCGCGAGCGGGATCTACCACGTGCCCGGGGGCGCGAACTACGCGCGCACCAAGCCCGACCGTTGCTACGTGGACGAGACGGCGGCCGCGGCCGACGGTCTTCGACCCTCGAAGGTGTGACGCGCCCGCTCAGCCGAGATCGATCGCCCGCGCCGACTGCACGCCCGACTGGCGCGCCACCTGCTCCACCACTGCCACCGGAACCGGCGTCTCCGTCGCGATGACCATCAAGGCGGCCGCGCCGCTCGGGCTCTGCCCGACATCCATGTTCGAGATGTTCACGCCCGCGTCGCCGAGGACCGTACCGACGCGGCCGATCATCCCGGGGCTGT
>Ga0335085_10002464_pt1 | contig 34459 bp, 32 predicted proteins | sample Lox_Sample_45_FD_206712 | JGI IMG/M metagenome (GOLD analysis project Ga0335085, IMG submission 206712) | Soil microbial communities from Loxahatchee National Wildlife Refuge, Florida, United States - Lox_Sample_4.5 | ecosystem: Environmental > Terrestrial > Soil > Wetlands | place: USA... | reverse complement strand
CGCCGGCCGAGGCGCGCCTCCTCCGCTTCCCCGACATCCACGGCGACACGGTCGTCTTCTCGCACGGGGGAGACCTCTGGTCGGTCCCGGCCACAGGCGGGACGGCCCGGCGTCTCACCTCGGGCGACGGCCTCGAGCTCTTTCCCCGCTTCTCCCCCGACGGAAAGTGGATTGCCTTCACCGGCCAGTACGACGGCTCCCTCGACGTCTACGTCATGCCGGCCTCGGGGGGCGAGCCGCGCCGCCTGACCTGGTATCCGTCAGAGGACAACAACGACCGGATGGGCTTCGACAACATGGTCCTCGGCTGGACGCCGGACGGAAGGATCCTCTTCCGCGGCCAGCGGGGGCCGATCCGCGGCTTCATCGGCGAGCCTTACACCGTGAGCCCGGTCGGCGGACCCGTGCAGCGCTTTCCTCTCCCCGAGTCGGGCGCCATCTCCTTCTCGCCCGACGGGAACCGCATCGCGTACACGCGCATCTTCCGCGACTTCCGGTCGTGGAAGCGCTATCAGGGGGGGATGGCGCCGGACGTCTGGATCGGCGACCTGAAGACGAAAGGAGTCCAGCGGATCACCGACTGGCCGGGCGCCGACACGCAGCCGATGTGGATCGGAAACGCCATCTACTTCCTCTCGGACCGCGAGAACTGGAAGCTGAACCTCTGGAGGTACGACCTCGCGACGAAGGCCACGTCGCGCGTGACGAACTTCACCGAGTACGACGTGAAATGGCCGCACGCCGGCTCCGGGAAGATCGTCTTCGAGAACGGCGGATACCTCTACGTCCTCGACCCCGCGGCGGGCACGCCCGTGAAGCTGACCGTCACCCTCCCCGACGACCGGAAGCTGGCGCGTTCGCGCTGGGTGAAGGTCGAGGACCGGATCACCTCGGTCTCGCTCGCGCCCGGGGGCCTCCGCGCGGCCTTCACCGCCCGGGGCGACGTCTTCACGGTCCCCGCCGAGAACGGCACGACGCGGAACCTCACCCGGACGCAGGGCGTTCGCGAGAGGAACGCGGCCTGGTCGCCCGACGGAAAATGGATCGCCTTCATCTCCGACGCCACCGGAGAGGAAGAGCTCCAGATCGTGGCCGGCGACGGAAAAGGGGCGCCGGTCGCCCTGACCTCGGGGTCCTCCTCGTGGCACTTCCCGCCTGTCTGGTCCCCCGACTCGAAGAAGCTGGCCTTCGCTGACCGCGCCATGCGTCTCTGGGTCGTGGACGTCGGTACGAAGGAGAAGACGCTCGTCGACACGGCGAAGATCTTCGAGATCTCCCAGTACGCCTTCGCACCCGACTCGCGATGGCTCGCGTACAGGAACTACGTCGACACGGACTTCAACGCGATCTTCCTCTGGGACGCCGGGACGAAGGTCTCGACGCAGGTCACGCCGGCGGCCGTCGAGTCCGGCAGCCCGGTCTTCGACCCGGACGGAGAGTATCTCTACTTCTTCTCCGATCGGGACATCGCCCCGATGCTGGGCGAATTCGACTTCTCCTTCACCGTGAACAAGACGACCCGGCCCTACGCGCTCATTCTCAAGAGCGACGGCGCCTCTCCGTTCGCTCCGAAGAGCGACGAGGCGAAGGCGCCGGAGATCGAGTCGAAGGAGAAGGCGGACTCCGGGAAGAAGGACGCTGACAAGAAGGACGCCGACAAGAAGGAGGTCAAGAAGGTCCCGTTCCGGATCGACCTGGCGGGCCTTCCGGATCGGGTCGTGGCTTTCCCCGTCCCCCCTGGAGACTACGACCGGCTGACGGCCGCGAAGGGGAAGCTCTTCTGGCTCGCGTTCCCCCCGCAGCCGCTTGCGGAGGACGACGGGCCCCCCAAGGGGACGCTCCAGATGTTCGAGCTGGAGAAGCGAAAGGCGACGGACCTTCTCCAGAACGTCGAGCGGTACGCCCTCGCGCCGGACGGAAGCCGCCTCGCTTACCTCGCCGAAAAGAAGTGGTTCCTCGTCGAGCCGAAGGAAGGGCTCAAGCCGGGCGACGGAAAGCTCGACCTCTCCGGCCTCGCCATGGAGCTCGACCCGCCGAAGGAGTGGGCGCAGATCTTTCGCGAAACGTGGCGCCTCTACCGCGACTTCTTCTATCTCCCCGACATGGGGAAGGTCGACTGGCCCGCGATCCGGAAGCGGTACGAGCCGCTCCTTGCCGACGTCTCGCACCGGATCGATCTGAACTACGTGCTTGCCGAGCTCGCGGCCGAGCTCGGCTCCGGCCATGCGTACGTCGGGGGCGGCGACTACCCGAAGCCGGACCGGATGCCGGTCGGAACGCTCGGGGCCGAGCTCGTCCTGGACGAGAAGGCCGGACGATGGAAGATCGCCCGGATCCTCGAGGGGCAGAACTGGAACGAGAAGCGCCGCTCCCCTCTGACGGAGCCGGGAGTCAAGGTCTCGGCCGGGGACTACCTCCTCGCCATCAACGGCCGCGACCTGACCGCTGCCGACGAGCCGTACCGCCTCCTTGCGGGAACCGTGGGTCCGACGGGGGAGAAGAGCGTGGCGGCGGGAGGCGGCCTGACGGTAACCCTTCTCGTCAACGGCAAGCCCGAGAAGGCCGGTGCGCGCGAGATCGTCGTCCGCCCCATCGCCAGCGAGGAGGACCTGCGGTACTTCAACATGGTCGAAGACAACCGCCGGAAAGTGGAGAAGGCCACGAACGGCCGCGTCGGCTACATCCACATCCCCGATATGGGCGCCGACGGGCTCGTGGAGTTCATCCGGCAGTACTACCCACAGCTCCGGAAGGAAGGCCTCATCGTGGACGTCCGCGCCAATGGCGGAGGGTTCGTGTCGCAGGTCATCCTGGAGCGGCTCCGGCGCTCCGTCGTCGGGATGGAAAGCGGGCGGAGCAAGCGGCCGAACACATATCCCTACGCCGCCTTCAACGGGCCGATGGTGGCCCTCATCAACGAGTACTCGGCGTCGGACGGCGACATTTTCCCCTACTACTTCCGGCATTACGGCCTCGGGCCTCTCATCGGGAAGCGGACCTGGGGAGGCGTCGTCGGCATCCGCGGCCTCGGCGGCGGGATGGTGGACGGCGGCTACACGCACGTCCCCGAGTTCGGGACCTACAACATGAAGAGCGAGTGGGTCATTGAGAACCGGGGCGTCGACCCCGACATCGAGGTGGACAACCTCCCGGCCGACGAGCTGGCCGGAAAGGACACCCAGCTCGAGCGGGGGATCGAAGAGATCCTCAAGCGGATCCAGGAGCATCCCCCCGCCTGGCCGCCCGAGCCGAAGTCGCGCGACCTCGCGAACCCGGTGCCGAAGAAGGGGAGCTGAGGCTTCAACCCGCCGGACCGCCCGCCGCCGCCGGGCGACGGCCGCCGCGGCGGCGGCGCCGGCGCCGGGCGGGCGGGATCTCGTGCGGGAGCGGCAGAATGTGCGGCTCGGCGTGGGCCCGAAGGAGCGCCGGAGGCGGCACGAGCGCCTCGGGAAAGGGAGCCGCCGCCGCGAGCGGGTGGCGCGGCGATTCGGCGGGGAGGCGTCCGGCGCGTTCGAGGACGTCCTGCCACGCGGCGGCGACCTCGTGATAGCGCCCCGCGGCCTTCGAGTAGAGCGACAGGAGGGCGAGCGCGTGGGGGAACCACGAGCGCGTCACGAGCCGCCGCGCGGCCGGCTGGTCCGGCCGCGTGGCGGTCAGCGAACCGAGCGTGTAGAGCGACTGCTTGACGAGGTGTGTCGCGAGGTTCGGGAGGGACATCCGGAGCGCGAGGGGGTTCACGACGTTCTCGAGGACGAGGAGGATCTGGGAGGGATCCACGCGCCCTCCGGGGCCGCGTTGCCGGATCGCCGCGAGAACGAGGGGGAGGAAGAGGACGCCGAGCAGGACGGGATCCCCCGGACTCTCTCCCGCCTGCCGCCGCGCGTCGAGATCGTGGAGCATCCGCCAGAAGAGCGTCGCGAAGGGAGCCTCGGGCGCCGACGGGCTGACGGCGTCGGCCAGCTCGGGAAGGACGACGCCCAGGAGTCCGGTTTCGCTCCAGAGACGGTACGTGTCGTGGCCCCAGCCGCGGCGGAGCGGGTCGAGAAGCTCCTCGGTCACGCGCGGGGCGGCGCTCCGGCGGAGCTCCTTCTTCAGCTCGCCGAGCGCTTCCACGAGGCCCGGCTCCATCCGGAACTTGAGCCGCGCGGCGAACTCGCCGGCGCGAAGCATCCGGACGGGGTCCTCGCGGAAGCGGATGTGCGGATCGCCGATCGTCCGGATGAGGCGCTTCTCGAGGTCCGCGGCGCCGCCGACGTAGTCGAGGACCGCATAGGTCGCGATGTCGTAGAAGAGGCCGTTGATCGTGAAGTCCCGCCGGACGGCGTCCTGCTCCGGCGTGCCGAAGACGTTGTCGGACCGGATCAGGAGGTCGGCCTCCCCTTCGGTCCCGGACTCCGCCTCCTCGCGCTCCGGCGTGCGGCGGAAGGTGGAGACCTCCACGATCTTGCCCCCCTCGAAGAGGATGTGGGCCAGCCGGAAGCGTCGGCCGATGATCCGCGAGTTCCGGAAGAGGCGCCGGATCTCCTGCGGGCGCGCGTCGGTCCCGACGTCGAAGTCCTTCGGGGTCCGCCCCGTCATCAGGTCCCGGACGGAGCCGCCCACGAGATACGCCTTGAAGCCGGCGCGGTGGAGGCGGTAAAGGACGCGTAAAGCGTCCGGATCGATGTAGCCGCGCGAGATGGGATGCTCGGCGCGAGGGATGATCCGTGGAATCGTCATCCCGGAAGGTGCCGGAGCCGCATCGCGTCCATTGTATCCGACGTCACGTCACCGGAACGCCGAATCCGTAAGATGGGGGCACCCGTGCCCCTTCGCCGCCTCTCCGGGCCGATCGACCGTCGTGAGGATCCGCCGACGTGGCTGGTCGTTCTCTTCCTCGGCGTTCTCGTCGCCTCGCGGTTCCCGGCTCTCGCGCGCTCGCCCGGCGAGGTGGACGAGGCGATCTTCGCCGGCGCCGTCACCCACTTCGATCTCTTCGAGCTCTCGCCCCCGGCGCCCGGCTTCCCGGTCTGGATCCTGATCGGCCGCGCGCTCCTCCCGTTCTGCGTCACGCCGTTCAACGCCCTCGCGACGGCCTCGACCCTGCTCGCCGCGGCGTCGCTTCCGGCGCTCTACGTCTGGGGACGGCGAAGCGTGGGGGGCTGGGCGGCTCTGGGCGGGACGGTCTTCGCGGCGTCTCTTCCGGTCGTCTGGGTGAACGGAGGGCGCGCGTTCGCCGACACGCCGGGCACGGCCTTCTGCCTCCTGGCCGCGGCGCTCCTCTCGCTGACGGAGGAGCGGCGGGTCTTCAACATGACGCGCTGGCGCGAGTACGCCTCGGCGCGGCGGGCGCGGGTTCTGGCGGTCCTCGCGGGCCTCGCGGCCGCGGCCGGCTTCGGGGTCCAGCCCCGCCTCGTCCTGGCGTTCGCCCTCCTCTTTCTCGTGGCCGCGTGGCGACTCCTGGAAAGGGTCAACCGGCGCGACGTGGCCGTCTCGTTCGTCGGCGCGGCGCTGGCGGGCTCGCTGGCCTGGTTCGTCTGGCTCGCGGCCCAGGCGGGGGGCCTTTCCGGGACCGGGGTCGGCGGGGCAGGGGGGACCGGCGTCCCGGCGCACGCCCTGACGACCGGGAGCGTCGGCGGGTTTCTCGACTCCTTCCTGGTCCGCGACTTCCTCTCGCCGCGGCGGGCGGCCGTCTTCTGGCTCGTCGCGGCCGTCGGCGTGGCGTCTCTCGCGCGGCGGCGAAGCCGCGCCGCGATCGACCTGCCGGTCGTCCTGGTGCCGCTCTTTGGGTCGCTCTGGTTCCTCGGCAACCGGACGATGTCGGAGGGATCGATCCCCTTCGCCCTCGTCGCGAGCCTTCTCTTCGGCGTGGGACTCGAAGCGCTCTTTCGGCGGCGGGTCCTCGGGTTCGTGGCGGCCGTCGCCATCGCGGGGCTCTTCGCTTTCGAGACCTGGCCCGAGGTCCTGCGTTCCTCGCGCCAGACGACGCCGCCGATGGCGGCGCTCCAGGAGCTCGAGCGCTACGTCCACCCCGGGCGCGAGACGATCGTGGCCGACGAAACCTTCCGGGCGTTTCTCCGGATGGAAAGCTGGGAGGGCCGTCTCGTGGTGCCGGCCTGTACGACGACTGACTTCGTCTCCGGCTACGTCCGCACGAACGAGCGGCTGGTTCGCCTGGCCGACCTCACGGGCGATCCGGGCCTCCCCGATAGCGGCGACCCGGCCTGGAAGACGTGGTTCAGGAGCGGACGGGTCGCCGAGATGCTGGGCCGAGGACGGCTGCTCGCGGTCGGCGTTCGCGACCCGGCCCCGCCGCTCTTCGGCCCGGGGTTCGGCGTCGCCGAACGAGGAGGCGGCCGGCCGGCGTTCCGCTGGGCCGGGCCTTCGGCGCGCCTCGTCGTCCCCGGCCTCGTCGGACCTCCGGCGGTCTCCCTCGCCGGCGAGCGGGACGCCGACGCCGGACCGACGACGCTCCGCGCCATGGACGGCGCCTCGGGCGACGTGCTCCTTTCGCGGTCCGTCGGTCCCGGCCCCTTCGAGGTCGTCATCGTGCCGCGCCCCGTCTTCGGGCCTCTCGCGCGGCCGGCCGTCTTCGTCCTCTCCTGCGACCGCCCGCGGCCGCTGCCGCCGGTCGAGGGCGTGCGGCGCCCCGGCCTGGGGTGCTTCCGGATCGTCGGGGCGACTTTCTTCGACGCGCCCGGGGCGGTGCAGGGCCGTACGGCGCCCCCGTGACGGAGTTCAGCCCCGCGGCGCCCGGTCGTTGAGCGTGTCGCGGAGGACCGCGCCGAAGGCGAGAAGGACGAGGGCCATCCCCGCGAGCGCGAGGGCGATCTCTCCCCCCGACAGCGAGGAGAGGCGGCTCGACCAGAAGCCCGTCGCGAACGCGGTGAGAAGGATGGCGCCGACGTAGAGGAGCAGAAGAAGCCGCACCCTCCGGACGAGGGCGCGGCGGAGGCGTGGCACGAGCGCCAGGAGGAGCGGCACCCCGGCGAAGAGGAGGAGGAGCGCCGCCCGCTTCATCCCGTGATCCGGGACGCCCGCCGTGTCAGGACGGCTTCGCCGTCAGCTTCGAGTGATTCCGGCTGTAACTGAAGAAGACGACGAGCCCGATGACGAGCCAGACGAAGAGCCGGATCCAGGTCACGAGGCCCAAGTTCGTCATCAGATAGAGGCAGGAGATCGCGCCGAGGATCGGGACGGCCGGCACGAAGGGCGTCCGGAAGGGGCGGTGGGTGTCCGGGTTCGTCCGCCGGAGAATGACCACCGCCGCACAGACGATGACGAAAGCAAGGAGCGTCCCGATGTTGACCATCTGGCCGAGGTCGTCGATCGGCGTGAAGGCGCCCAGCAGCGCGCAGACGCTGCCGACGATCCAGGTCATCTTGAAGGGCGTCCGATAGCGCGTATGGACCTCGCCGAACACCTTTCTCGGCAACAGGCCGTCGCGCGACATGGCGAAGAAGACGCGCGTCTGTCCGAGGAGCATGACGAGCATGACCGAGGTCAGGCCGGCGAGCGCGCCGCCGGTGATGATGAAGACGGCCCAGCCGAGGCCGTAGCTCTCGAAGGCCTGCGCGATCGGCGCCTTCAGGTCGATCTGGTTCCACTTCATCATCCCCGTCAGGACCGCGGCGACGGCGATGTAGAGGACGGTGCAGATCAGGAGAGATCCGATGATGCCGAAGGGCATGTCCTTCTGCGGGTTCTTCGCCTCCTGCGCGGTCGTGGAGATGGCGTCGAAGCCGATGTAGGCGAAGAAGATGTAGGCCGCGCCCGAGGCGATGCCCGGAATCCCGTTCGGCGCGAAGTCGGACCAGCTTCCGCCCCAGTTGGCCGACTTGACGAAGAAAGCCCCGACGAGGATCACCATCACGACGACCGAGACCTTGACGGCCACGATGCCGGCGTTGAAGCGGGCCGACTCCTGGATGCCGACCGCGAGGACCGAGGTGACGAGGATCGCCACGAGGAGGGCGAGGAGGTTGAAGACGATCGGGACGCCCAGGATCGCGGGAGGGGCGGACCAGGCGTGACCGTCCGCCGCGGCCGCCGCGGCGGCGCGGGTGTAGGTGGCCCAGTCGTTCGTGAGCCATTCGGGTATGTGGAGCCCGAAGAGCTTCAGGAACTTGACGAGGTAGCCCGACCAGCCGACCGACACCGTCGCCGCTCCCATCATGTACTCGAGGACGAGGTCCCAGCCGATGATCCAGGCGAAGAGCTCGCCGAGGGTCGCGTAGGCGTAGGTGTAGGCGGAGCCGGCGAGCGGGATCATCGAGGCGAATTCCGCGTAGCAGAGGCCGGCGAAGACGCAGGCGACGCCTGCGAGGACGAAGGAGAGCATCAGCGCCGGGCCCGCGCCGAGGATCTTCACCGTCCCGTCGTCGTTGAGGGAGCCGTGGGCGCCGATGCCGGTCATGACGAAGATGCCGGCCCCGATGATGGCGCCGATGCCGATGGCGACGAGCGACCAGCGGCCCAGGGCCCGCTTCAGGCTGTGTTCGCCCTCTTCGGACCCCTCGGCCAGGAGCTGCGCGATCGGTTTCGTCGCAAAGAGGGTGTTCTGGGACACGGTTCGACCTCCTCCGCCAGCTTCGGGGAATGTCCGGGACCCGCAGAAGATACACCAGCCCCTTAGAATCGAGCCCGGAAGGATTCACGATGAGCACCCCCGCGACACCGGTCCTCCCCCCGTCGGCCGTCGCCGGCGAATTCCGGACGGACGTCAAGACCTACCCGGCGAAGACCCCCCTCGACGGAGTGAAGACGCTGCGCCTGGCGCGGCACGTCGACGACCGGGGCTTCTTCCAGGAGATCTACCGGGCGAAGTCCGATCATCCCGGGAGCGACGCGCTGGTGGATTTTTTCCGCGACGTCCCCGTCGCCCAGATGAACTTCACGATCGTGGACGCTCCGAACCACGTCAAGGGGCTCCACTACCACCTGAAGCAGCAGGACGTCTGGTACTGCCCGCATCCGTCGAAGGCCAAGTTCGTCCTCCTCGACGTCCGAAAGGCGTCTCCCACGTTCGGACGCACCCAGGTGATCGTGGCGGGCGACGGGCTGGACCTGCTCGTCCGGATCCCGGAGGGGATCGCCCACGGGTACCGGCCGCTGACGAATCCCTGCGCGCTCCTCTACATCGTGACCCGGACCTTCGACCCGAAGGACCCGGACGAGTTCCGGATCGCGTGGGACCACCCCGCCGTCCGCGACCTGTGGGAGATTCCGAACGGTTGAGCGCTAACGCTTCTCGCGCACGGTGAGGACCGGCACCGGCGAGAGGCGGAGGACCCGCTCGGCCGTCGAGCCGATCAGCAGCTTCTCGAACGCGCCGCGGCCATGGGTGCCGAGGACGACGAGCGAGGCTTTCATCTTCGCGGCCGCCTCGACGAGCGCGTCGGAGGGGCGGCCCCAGACGATGTCCGACGTGGCCGTCACGCCCCGCTTTTCGGCCGAGGCGACGGCCCGCGCGAGTCGCTTCCGGGTCGCATCCTCCCATTCCCTCTGGGTCGTCACGTCGAGGTAGGGGAGGGCGCCGGCCACGTCGAAGGCCTGGATCGGCTCGACGAGCACGTGGAGGAGGTGGATCCTCGCCCCCTGCGAGGCGGCCAGGGAGATCGCGATCTCGAAGGCCCGCGCGGCGCAGAGAGAGAAGTCGGTGCCGACGAGGATCGACTTCAGGAACGGTCCCGGCTTTCGGCGTGGCATGCGAAGCCCTCCTTGATCCCCTCTAAAGATGGCACCTGGCCGCCAGTTTTTCCACCGCGGCGGACACCTCGGCCGCCGACGGGCGGAGGGTCGCGGCGCTCGACGGCGCGGCGCGACGGAAGAGAGCCCGCCCGTCGGCGTACGTGGCCGCGACGTGGCTTCGGTCGAACGACCAGACGATCGGGCCGTAGGGGTCGCCGCGCCACGAGGTCGGCGCGGCAAACCCCGACTCGGGGTCGAGCAGGACGAAGTCCGCGAAGTGGCCGGCCTCGATCGTCCCCGTCCTTTCGAGTCCGAGCGCTTTCGCCCCGTCCGCCGTCGCCATCCGGACCACCTCCCAGGCCGACAGGGGCGGGCTCCCGGGAGAGACGCGCGAGAGCTGGGCGGCGAGCCGCATCTCGGCGAACGGGTCGAGACGGTCGTTGCAGGGGGCGCCGTCGGCGCCGAGCGTCACGCGGATGCCCCTCGCGAGGTAGTCCGCCGCGGGGCAGATCCCGGAGCCGAGCTTCAGGTTCGAGGAGGGACAGTGCGCGATGTTCGTCCCGCGGGCGGCGAGGAGCGCCCGGTCGTCCTCGTCGGCGTGGACGACGTGGGCGAGCACGACGTCGGGCCCGGAGAAGCCGGTCTCGTGGAGGTACCGCAGGTTCGAGCGGCCGGTCCGCTCGCGGACGAGCCGCGCCTCCTCGCGGTTCTCCGCCGCGTGCGTCTGGAGGAGGAATCCGCCCTCGCGCGCCCGCGCCGCCGCGCCGCGGAGCCCCTCCTCCGTGCAGGAGAGGGCGAAGCGGGGGGAGTAGGCCACGCGCAGCCTTCCGCCGCCGGCCCCGTGCCAGTGCGCCGCGAGCCGGCCGGTCTCGTCGAGGCCCTCGCGCGTCGTCGTCCGGAGAGCGGGGGAATTCACCGCGGGGTCGTCCATCAGGGCGTTCCCCGAGGTGACGCGCGCCCCGGAGGCGGCCGCGGCGCGGAAGATCGCCTCGGTGTGCCGGACGGAGCCCATGTCGAGGAGGGAGGTCGTCCCGCCGGCGATCAGCTCGGCGAGCCCGAGGCGCGCCGAGACGTCCATCGTCTCCTCGTCGAGAGCGGCCTCGCCGGGAAAGACGTGCTGCCGGAGCCACGGGAGGAGCGGAAGGTCGTCCGGTCCGTTCCGGAGGAGAGTCTGGCAGAGGTGGACGTGCGTCTGGACGAAGCCGGGAAGGAGCCAGAAGCCGGTCGCGTCGAGGCGCTCGAGCGGCCTCCCCGCGGTCGTGATCTCGCCGGCCCGCTTCCGCGCCTCGTCGTGGAGCGCCACGATCGCGCCGCCGTCGGCGAGAAGCGCTCCGTTCGGAACGACGTCGCCTTCGCGGGTCATCGCGATCACGAGCGCGTTCTCGACGAGGAGGGACGTCACGTTCCGATTATGGACGGGCCTCCGCCCCGTTCAGGGCGCCGCCGGCTCCGGCGGCGCGGGCTCGTCCGCGAGATCGGCGGCCGGCGCGCCGCCGAGGCCGATCCGATCGGCGATCGGGACCTGCGCCGCGAGGACGAGGGCGATGAGGTCCGGGAGCGGCACGCCCCACTCCTCCGCCCCCTTTGTCACGTAGCTCCGGTCGACGGTCCGCGCGAACGACTTCTCCTTCAGGCGCTTCAGGACCGATTCCACGGGGACGTCGGCGATCTTCTTCGAGGGGCGGATCAGCGCGCAGGCCCCGACGAAGCCGGTCAGCTCGTCGGCGGCGAGGATCGCCCTTTCCATCCGGGTCTCGCGCGGGATCCCGGTGTAGAAGGCATGGCCTCCGATCGCCTTGACGAGGGCCTCGGGCCAGCCGCGCTGCCTCAGGATCTCCATCCCGCGGAAAACGTGGTCCTGTTCGGTGGGGTAGGCCTCGTAGTCGAAGTCGTGAAGGAGGCCGACGAGCCCCCACGTCTCGAGCTCGGCGGGGTCCGTGACGCCGGAGCTGCGGGCGAGGTGCCGCATGGTGGCCTCCACGGCGAGGGCGTGGCGGCGGAGCGGCTGGGACTTCGTGTATTCGCAGAGAAGAGCCCAGGCGGCGGGGCGGGAAGGGACGATCATGGTCATATGGTGCCATTTCCGGGTGGCCGTACCCGTTCTCAGCCTCGAGAGGCCCCCGGGGGAACCATGGCCGGTTCCCCGGCTTCCTCAGAGCGAGAGCTTCGTCTTCGCCGCCGCGAGGACCGCGTCGACGGCGGCCGGAAGGCCGAGGTCGAGCGGGTTGAGGATCAGGTCGTAGCCCGCCGGGTCGTCGATATCCCGGTTGAAGGCCTGGCGGATGAACTTCCTCTGCGTCAGGTCGTTCTGGTCGACGTTCTTCCGTGCTCTCTCGAGGGGGATCCCCTCGGCCTCGGCGAGGACGGCGGCCCGGGCGTCGCGGGCGCCGACGGACCGGATCCGAAGGCCGCAGGAGGGAGTCAGGATCCAGTTGGCGCCCCGGCCGACGAGAACGGTGCGCCCCTCCCGGGCCAGGCGGGCGATCACCCGCGTCATCTCCTTGAGGTACCGCGCCTGGCCGGGGTCGTCCGGCACGATCAGCGGGGCGAGGTACTCGTGGAACTCGGTCACGCCCTGCTCGTCGAGGCGGCCGAGCAGATGTTCGTCGCTCCGCGTGTCGGCGGCGATGGCGGCGAGGATCTCCCGGTCGCACACTTTCCAGCCGAGCTTCTCGGCGACCTGGACCGCGAGTACGGATCCTCCCGAGCCGAGCTGGCGGGAGATGGAGACCCAGGGCCCCTCCGCGCGGAAGGTCCCGGACGGAACGGCGTCCTTCGAACGGCGACGCACTTCGGTGAAAAGCCCCTGACGGTCGGCCATCTCCAGGACTTTCCGGTTAGAGGTCATGGCCCTCTCCTCTCTCCGGGAAGCCGACGCCCCGCCCGCCTTCGGGGTCCCGGGACCTGTCTCTAATCTAGTCCCCGCCCGGCTCGAGTCCAACCCTATTTTTTCGGTCCCCAGAGCTCGGCGAGGCGGGCGTCCCGCCCACACCCGTGACGGTAGTACCTGTACCGGATCGGATTCTTCTGGTGGTACCTCTGGTGATACTCCTCCGCGGGCCAGAAGATGGTGGCCGGAACGATCTCGACGACGACGGGGCCCGCGAAGGGTTTGTTCTTCTCGAGCGCCGCCTTCGACGACTCGGCGAGCCGGCGCTGTTCCTCGTCGTGGACGAAGATCGCCGGACGGTACTGGGATCCCTTGTCGCAGAACTGGCCGGTCCGGTCCGTCGGGTCGATGTTGTGCCAGTAGACGTCGAGGAGCTTCTCGTAGGCGATCTTCGCCGGGTCGTAGAGGATCTGAACCGACTCGGCGTGACCCGTTCCTCCGGCGGAGACCTCCTCATAGGTCGGATTTTCCTTCCAGCCGCCGGTATAGCCGGAGGTGACCGAGACGACGCCGGCGAGCTCCTCGAACGGGGGCTCCATGCACCAGAAGCAGCCGCCCGCGAAGGTGGCCTTCGCCAGCTTCTTTCCGGCCGGCGCGTCGGCCTTCCCTGCCGGCGGCTCGCCCCGGAGCGGCGCAGTGAAGGCGAAGAGGAGAGCGAGGAGGGCGAGGACGGCGAGGACGGCGATCTTCTTCACGGGATCTCCTGTCCTTCCCACTACGAACGGGCACGCCCCGGCGGACGTCCGGGACGCTTCAGGGCGTCAGGACGAGGAGTTCGGGAGGCCGGGTGGAAAGAGGCTCGTAGCCGCCGTCGGTGGCGGCCGCGTCGTCCTCGATCCGGACGCCGAACCGGCCGGGAAGGTAGACGCCCGGCTCGATCGTGCAGACGTTCCCGGCGGCCAGCGGAACCCGGTTCCCCCGGACGAGATACGGGGGCTCGTGCCCGTCCATGCCGAGGCCGTGCCCGAGTCGGTGCGTGAAGAAGTCGCCCCAGCCCGCGTCCTCGATCACCTTCCGCGCGGCGCGGTCGACCTCCTCGGGAACGGCCCCCGCGCGGAAGGCGTGAAGGCCGGCTCGCTGGGCCCCGTCGACCGCCGCGTAGACCGTCCGGACGTCGTCCGGAGGCGTCCCGAACGCGACGGTGCGGGTCACGTCCGAGGAGTAGCCGCGGACGCGGCAGCCGCAGTCCATCAGGACGGCGTCCCCCCGCTGCAGTCGCCGCTCGCCGGGGCCTCCGTGCGGAAGAGCGGCCGAGGCGCCGAACTGGACGAGCCCGCCGCCGCGGACGAGAAGCGTCCGGAATTCGCCGGTGAGGATTTCGCCGACCTCCTGTTCGGTCATCCCCTCGCGGAGGCGTCCGTGCGTCGCGGCGATGGCCGCCGTCGTTCGCCACGCGGCGTCGCGGATGAGCTCCTTTTCCGCGTCGGATTTCACCATCCGGAGGGCGTCGAAGACGGCCGTCGCGTCCGTGAGGGAGGCTCCGGTCGCCGCGCGGAGCCGCCCGGCGGTGAAGACGTCGGTGGTTCCCTCGAGGCCGATCCGGGAGGCGCCGGAGAGGAGCTTCGCGGCGAGCGCCGCGGGATCCTCGTGCTCCCGCCAGGAGACGGTCCGGCCGACGACGGCGTCCTGCTTCACCCGCTCCTCTTCGAAGAAGGGCGTCAGGAGGGTGGCGGGCGCTGCGGGCCGGAGGATCAGCGCGATCAGCCGCTCGCTCCTCCCCGGGTCGGTGTTCGCGACGTAGCGGAGGTTGGTCGACGGAAGGACGACGAGCGCCTCGAAGCCTCTCTTTTTCGCCTCGGCGAGCGCCCGCTCCTGCCGCGCGCGGAAGACGTCCGGAGAGAGCGGCGGCGGAAGCGGCGGGACGGCGGGCGCCGTGCCGGACGCCGGCGGCTCGGCGCCGGCCGCCGCGAGGAGCGGCGACGCGAGCGCCAGCGCCCCGGCGGGCGCGGCGACGAGAAGGCGGCGTCGGGAGAGGGTGCTGCGGTCGCGCGTCATGAGGGAACTCTAGCTCAGGGCGGCGCGCCGCGCGCCCGGTTCCGGCCCGTGGCTCATGCGATGAACATGGCATCGCCGTAGCTGAAGAAGCGGTACCCCTCCGCCACCGCCGTGCGGTAGGCGGCGAGGACGTGCTCCCGTCCGGCGAAGGCCGACACCAGCATCAGGAGCGTGGAGCGGGGGAGGTGGAAGTTCGTCAGGAGGGCGTCCACCACGCGGAACGGCGCGCCGGGAAAGAGGAAGAGCTTCGTCTCGAAGGGGCCGCCGACGACCGCTCCGTGCGCCGCGGCGGAACCCTCCAGCGTCCGGACGGTCGTCGTCCCCACGGCCACCACCCGCCGCCCCTCGGCCCGGGCGCGGCGGACCGACTCCGCCGTTTCCTCCGGGATCTCGCCCCGCTCCGGCTCCATCGAATGCTCCTCGACCCGCTCCGACTTGACGGGTTTGAACGTACCCAGCCCGACGTGAAGCGTGACCCGCGCCGTCTCCACTCCGCGCCTCGCGACGGACGCGAGCAGCTCCGGCGTGAAGTGGAGCCCCGCCGTCGGCGCCGCGATGGCGCCCGGCTTCTCCGCGTAGACGGTCTGGTAGTCGGCCCTATCCCGCGCGTCGGCCCGGCCGCCGGGGCGGTGGATGTAGGGGGGAAGGGGAGCGGAGCCGAGAACGGAGAGGTCCGACAGGAGAGATTCTCTGCTCCCGTGCTGTTTGAACCGGAGAGCGTAGAGGCCGACTTCGGAGCGAACCGAATCGATGTCTTTCTTAGAAGGTGAAAGGGCAGAGGGACCGGGCAGTGCATTCCTCGCGAGCGCCTCCGCCTCCCACCCTCCTTCGAAGAAGAACTTCCTCCCCGCCTTCACCCGCCTTCCCGGCTTCGCGAGACAGCGCCAGAGCTCGGGACCCTTCTCGGAATCTCCCGGCTCCTCTCCCCGGACTCTCTCGACCAGAAGGAACTCGGTCCGACGTCCTTTCTCGTCCGTCCCGAAGATCCGCGCGGGAATCACCTTCGTGTCGTTCACGACGAGGAGGTCGCCCGGCAGGAGGAGCCCCGGCAGGTCCGCGACGGTCCGATGGGCGAGGGCGCCCGTCCGCCGCGCGAGCGTCATCAGGCGTGCCGTGCCCCGCGGCGCGGGACGCTGGGCGATGGCGTCCGGCGGGAGGAAGTAGTCGAAGTCGGAAACGTCCACGCGCGGCATTCTCCCCGATGCGGCGGGACGATTGACGCGGCCCGGCGCGCCGTATATGGTCGCGCGCCGACGATGGGCGAGACGCCGGCGACCTTCCGGAAGATCCGGCTGATGGACGCTCTGGCCATGAAGCGCGTCACCGCGCGGATGGCGCAGGAAATCGTCGAATCGCAGGGAGGCACCGAGGGGTTCGCCCTGATCGGCATCCGGACGCGAGGCGTCCCGCTGGCGCGCCGGCTCGCCGCCGAACTCGACCGGCGGGAAGGGGCGCGCGTTCCCGTCGGCGTCCTCGACATCACGCTCTACCGCGACGACCTGACGACGATCGCCTCGTCGCCCGTGCTCAAACGGACCGAGATCTCCTTCCCCGTCGAGGGGAAGACGGTCATTCTCTGTGACGACGTCCTGTACACCGGCCGGACGGTGCGCGCCGCGATCGACGCCGTCCTCGATTTCGGGAGGCCCCGGAAGATCCTCCTCTGCGTCCTCGTGGACCGCGGCCGGCGCGAGCTTCCGATCGAGGCTCAGTTCATCGGAAAACGTGTCGCCACCTCCTCCTCGGAGATCGTCCAGGTCACCTTCGGAGAGACGGATGGCGACGACGACGTCTGGCTCCTCGACCGGGAGGCGTCGCTCCGGCCGGCGAACGGCCCCCGCGTGCCGCGGAAGGTGGCCAAACCGGCGAAGACGGCGGCCCGGGCGAAGAAGGGGACGCGCCGGCCGTGAGCCGCCGCGCCGACTCCGTCGCCGGCGTTCCTCCCGACCGTCCCCACGTCTTTTCGAAGAAGGACCTCGTCGACATCGAGTCGGTCACCGAGGACGACATCCGTCTCGTTCTGGACACGGCCGAGTCGATGCGCGAGATCAACCAGCGGGCGATCAAGAAAGTCCCGACCCTCCGCGGCAAGCTCGTCGCGAATCTCTTCTTCGAGTCGTCCACGCGGACCCGCTTCTCCTTCGAGGTGGCCGAGCGCCGCCTCTCAGCGGACTCCATCGCCTTCACGGCGGCGGGCTCCTCGGTCTCCAAGGGGGAGACGCTCCTCGACACGGCCAAGAACCTGATGGCGATGGCGCCCGACGCGATCGTCATCCGCCACGCCCGCTCGGGGGCGCCGCACCTCCTGGCCCGCGAGCTTCCCTGCGCCGTGATCAACGCGGGGGACGGGGCGCACGAGCACCCGACACAGGCGCTTCTCGACGCCCTGACGATCCGCCGGGCCAAGGGCCGGATCGCGGGGCTCAAGGTCTCTCTCTGCGGCGACATCGCGCACAGCCGGGTGGCCCGGTCGAACGTCGGACTCCTGACGAAGATGGGGGCTGCCGTCACCCTCTGCGGCCCGCGGACGCTCCTCCCGGCCGAGATCGAGCGGACGGGCGCGATCGTCGTCTCGCGGATCGAGGAGGCGCTCGACGGGGCCGACGTCGTCATGATGCTCCGTGTCCAGCGGGAGCGCGGCGGGGGCCTCGGGTTCCCGTCGGACCGCGAGTACTACGACATCTTCGGCCTGACGCCGGAGCGGCGGAAGCTGGCGAAGAAGGACGCGATCATCATGCACCCGGGACCCCTGAACCGCGGGGTGGAGATCGACTCGGCCGTCGCCGACGGACCCGATTCGGTCATCCTCGATCAGGTCGAAAACGGTGTGGCCGTCCGGATGGCGGTGCTGTACCTGTTGATCGGAGCGAGCGGCGATGAGTGACACGCCGGTCCTGATCCGCGGGGGGCGCGTCGTCGACCCGTCGCGCCGGCTCGACCAGACGCTCGACCTGCTCCTGCGAGACGGCGTGGTGGCGAAGGTGGACGAGAAAATCGCCCCGCCCAAGGGCGCGGAGGTCGTCGAGGCGGCGGGCCTCGTCGTGGCGCCGGGGTTCGTCGACCTCCACGTCCACCTGCGCGAGCCGGGCTTCGAGTACAAGGAGACGATCGCCAGCGGGACGGCCGCGGCGGCGGCGGGCGGCTTCACGACGATCTGCGCCATGGCGAACACCGACCCCGTGACGGACGACGCGCCGACGGTCTCCTTCGTGCTCCGGCGCGCGCGCGAGACGGGGCGCGTCCGGGTCTTCTCGATCGGGGCGGTCTCGAAGGGCCTCAAGGGCGAGCAGCTCGCCGAGATCGGTTCGATGAAGGCCGAGGGAATCGTCGCGATCTCGGACGACGGCCGGGGGGTCCAGAACGCGGGGCTCATGCGCCGGGCGATGGAATACGCGTCGATGTTCGATTTGCCGGTCGTCGTCCACGCGGAGGACGACGGCCTCGCCATGGGCGGCGTGATGAACGAAGGATGGGTCTCGACGCGGCTGGGCCTCGCGGGCCAGCCGGCGGCGGCCGAATCGGTCATGGTGGCGCGCGACGTCCAGATCGCGGCGCTGACGTCGTCGCGGCTCCACGTGGCGCACGTCTCCACCCGGGAGAGCCTCGACGCCATCCGGAACGGGCGGCGGCACGGGGTCCATGTGACGTGCGAGGCGACGCCTCATCACCTGACCCTGACGGACGAGGAGGTCGCCCGCTCCGGCTACGACACCCGGTTCAAGGTGAATCCGCCTCTCCGGTCCGAGGCGGACCGGCATGCTCTCGTGGCGGCCCTGGCGGACGGAACGATCGACTGCGTCGCGACCGACCACGCCCCGCACCACGCCGACGAGAAGGGGCTGGAATTCGCGGACGCGCCGTCCGGCGTCATCGGCCTGGAGACGGCCCTCCCGGTCCTCGTCGACGCCCTGCTCGCGCCGCGCCACGTCTCGCTCATGCGTCTCGTGGAGGTCCTTTCGACGGCGCCGGCCCGTCTCTTCGCCCTCCCGTACGGGACGCTGGCCGAAGGGGTGCCGGGCGACGTCGTCCTCTTCTCGACCACCCGGTCCACCCACGTGACGCCGGACGGGTTCCACTCGAAGGCGCGCAATTCGCCGTGGGTCGCCCGGACGCTGAAAGGGCGCGTCGAAAAGACCTGGGTGGCGGGCCGCGAGGTCTTCGGACGGCCCGGGAGCGGAGCCGCCCGATGATGAAGGACGCGCGGACGAAGCCGGCGCCCCCGCGGGCCGGGTCGCTCGCGACGCGGGCGCGGCCGAAGCGGATCGTCCTCGTGGACGAGTCGCCGCTCTACGCCGAGGCGTGGCGGGCGCTCCTTGTGGCGCGCTACGCCGGAGGGATCGTCTTCGAGGCGTACCAGGATCCGCTCGAGGCGCTCCCGAAGCTCGGCCCGGACGTCAGCCTCCTGATGGTCGACCTCGACATCCCGCTCTTCGGCGGACGGAAGGTGTTCGAGCTGGCGAAGGAGCGGGGCGTCCCGATGCGCCGCATCGTCATCCTCTCCGAGCGGCCGGCCGAGGAGCTCCACGAGCTCTTTCCCTGTGACACGTGCCTCGCGGTGGTCAACAAGACCGAGCCGCAGCAGCAGAGCGCCTTCCTGATGATCCTCGACTCGATCATCCGGCGTCACTGACGGTCTGTGCCGGTGATGAGGCGGGCCGAGCGGTTCCACGTCAGGTAGCTCCAGGCCCACTGCACGAAGACGAGGAGCCGGTTGGCGAACTGCACGAGGTACATCAGGTGGAGGAAGAGCCACGCCATCCACGCCACGAATCCGTTGAAGCGGGCGATGCGAAGGTCCGCGACGGCGGCGCCGCGGCCGATCGTGGCCATGCTCCCGAAATCGAGGTAGCGGAAGGGCGGAGGCGGCGGAGAGCCGGACAGGCGCGCGCCGACCACCTTCGCGACGTACCGGCCCTGCTGCATGGCGACCTGTGCCACGCCGGGGAGGGGGCGTCCGGCGTCGTCGTTCCGGGCGGCGAGGTCGCCGACCACGAAGATCTCCGGATGCCCTCTCAGCGCCAGATCGGGTCCCACGAGGACGCGTCCGGCCCCGTCGAGGCTCGCCCCGGCGGACGCCGCCAGGGACGCGCCGAGCGGCGAGCCCTTGACGCCGGCCGCCCAGAGGACGGTGGCGGCCCGAAGGGTCTCCCCGGTCTCTCCGTGCCGGACCGTCACGGCTCCGTCCGCAAGCTCCGTGACACGCGTCGAGGTCCTGACGCCGACGGCGATCCGCTCGAGGGCTCGCATCGCCCGGGCGGAGAGATCCGGAGAGTACGTCGGCAGGATCCGTTCGCCCGCCTCGAGAAGAAGGACGCGCGCCTCCGACGGGTCGATCGCGCGAAAGTCGCCCCGGAGGGTGTGCTGCGCGATCTCCGAGAGGGCGCCGGCCAGCTCCACGCCCGTCGGGCCGCCGCCGACGACGATGAAGGTCAGGAGGGCGCGTCGCTGCAACGGATCGGTCTCGCGCTCGGCCTTCTCGAAGGCCAGAAGGATGCGGCGCCGCATCTCCGTCGCGTCCTCGATCGTCTTCAGTCCGGGCGCGAGCCTCTCCCAATCCTCTCGCCCGAAGTAGTGGTGGCGGACGCCCGCGGCGACGACGAGCGTGTCGTACGGGAGTTCTCCGCCGGAAAGGAGCAGGAGCCGCCGCTCCGCGTCGACGCCGGTCGCCTCGCCGAGAAGGACCCTGACGTTCTTCTCGCGCTTCAGGAGCGAACGGATCGGCGCGGCGATGTTGGCGGGCGAGAGGGCGCCGGTCGCCACCTGGTAGAGAAGCGGCTGGAAGAGATGGAAGTTCCGCCGGTCGACCAGCGTCACGTGGACGGCGAGCCGCGAGAGGGCCCGGGCGGCCATGAGGCCTCCGAATCCTCCCCCGACGACGACGACGCGGTGTCTCGTCTCCATGCCGCGGCCCCCCGGGGCGAGGCCCGGGTCGACGGCCCGGGCCTCCCCGTGTAGATTAGCCTCGTGAAGGAGCTCTGGTCCGAGCGGGACGAGCGGGCGCTCGCCGAGTTCGCGGCGGCGGTGGACGCGGAGGATCTCCTCCGGGCGCTCTACGCCGTCGAGGGGACGCCGGAGGCGGAGCGCGAGGCGGACGCGGCCGAGCTCGACCGCTGGTCCGCGCGCGTGGCCGAGCGCGTGAAGGAGTCGTCCTCGGCCTTCATGCAGGCGCGCGCCCTCGCCGAGATCCTCGGGGCCGAAGAGGGTTTCGCCGGCGACGAGGACGACTACTACCATCCGGACAACGGGCTCTTCCACGCGGTGCTCGCGCGGCGCCGTGGCATGCCGATCCTCCTGTCGGCGGTCTGGATGGAGGTGGCGCGGCGGGCCGGCTTCGCCGTCGAAGGGGTCGGGATGCCCGGGCATTTCATCGTCCGCGTGGGAACCTCGCCGGGCGTCCTCGTCGATCCCTTCGCCGGCGGGACGCGCATCACGGTCGACGAGTGCCGCCGGAAGCTGGACGGGATGTCGGGTGGAAAGCTTCCGTGGCGCCCGGACTTTCTCCGCGGCATCGGCGTGGCGCCGATACTCGAACGGGTGCTGCACAACCTCGCCGGCGCCTACGGCCGGCAGCACGACGAGGGGGGGCGCTTCCGGGTGCTGACGTTCCTCGCCGCGCTCCGGCCGGACGAGCCGGACAACCTCATCCAGCGCGCCGAGATCGCCGAGACGCTCGGCGTGCGCGACCTGGCCGAGAAGGTCTGGACAGAGATCGTCGAGCGGTTTCCCGACACGCAGCAGGCGCAGGCCGCGTGGGAGAAGCTCGAGGGAGGCGCGGCGTCTCCGGTCGTGAACTGAGATGGCCTGCCCTCCGCCGCGACCGCCCGGTCCGCCGCGGGACGAGGCGGTGAGGCCGACGCCGGAGCCCGCCCGGAGAACCGAGGACCCCCGCGCCGAGGACCGCGCCTACCGCACCTGCCCGGCCTGCGGCGCCGAGCTCGTCGACGTCTCCTGCAAGCTCCGCTGCCCCACGGAAGGGTGCGGCTACTTCCTCTCCTGCTCCGACTTCTACTGATGCGATCGCTCGACGTCGCCGTCGCGGCCGCCGAGGAGGCGGGAGAGGTCCTGCTCGACTACTTCGGGTCGCTCGACCCGTCGGACGTCGAGGAGAAGGCGAAGAACGACATGGTGTCGCGGGCGGACCGCGAGGCGGAAGAGGTGCTCCGCCGCGTCGTCCTGGGCGCCTTCCCCCGCGACCGCTTTCTCGGCGAGGAGACGGGCGTCACGGGGAGCGACGAGGCGGCGCCGGCCTGGATCGTCGACCCGCTCGACGGGACGGCCAACTTCATCCGGGGGTTCCCGCACTGGGCGGTCTCCGTGGCTCGGACGACCGGGGGGCTGAAGGGTCCGGTCGAGGTCGGCGTCGTCTGGGACCCGGTGAAGGAGGATCTCTTCGTGGCCGTGGCCGGCAGCGAAGCGCTGCGCAACGGGGCCCGGCTCCGGATGCCGGCGCGCGAGGGGCTCGACGGGGCGGCCCTGGCCACGGGGTTTCCGTTCCGGCAGCGGGGGAAGATCGACCTCTACCTTTCGGTCTTCCGCGAGGTGTTCCTCGGCGCCCGCTCCATCCGGCGCGCCGGAAGCGCCGCCCTCGACCTGGCCTACACCGCGGCCGGGATCTTCGACGGGTTCTTCGAGTTCGGCCTGTCGCCGTGGGACACGGCCGCGGGCGCCCTCCTGGTCGCCGAGGCGGGGGGCGTCGTGACCGACTTCGACGGGGGCGCCTCCTGGAGGACGCGCGGGAACGTCCTCGCGGGCTCACCCGGCGTCCATGCGGCCCTTCTCGCTCTGGTTTCGCGGATCGGCGTGACGGAAGCCCGGCTCTAGGCGTCCGCGCCGACGGACGGCGCGCGCCTCACGCGGGGCGCTCTTCGGGCGATTCGACGTAGAGCCCGTCGATCAGGTCGCGGTAGTGCTGCTCGACCACCTTCCGGCGGACCTTCAGGCTCGCCGTCAGCTCGCCCGTCTCGATCTTCAGCTCCGTCGTCAGGATGGCGAAGCGCTTGATCGTCTCGTGCCGCGCGAGGTGGGAGTTGACCCGGTCCACGTGGACCCGGACCAGATCCGTGACCCGCGAATCCCTCACGATCTCCTCGTAGGGCTTTCCGGCCAGTCCCTCGGATTTCGCCCACGAGAGGATCTCCTCCTCCGCCAGGCTGATGAGGGCCGTGCAGAACCGCCGGTTGTCGCCATGGAGGATGACGTGGCTGATGAGCGGGGTCTCGAGCTTCAGGCGCCCCTCCACGACCTGCGGCGCGACGTACTTTCCGCCGGAGGTCTTGATCAGGTCCTTCTTCCGGTCGGTGATCGAGAGGTGGCCCCCCGGGCCGAGCACGCCGATGTCGCCCGTGTGGAGCCAGCCTTCGGCGTCGAGCACCTCGGCGGTCTCGGCGGGCCGGTCGAAATAGCCGCGCATGATGCCGCGGCCACGGAGGAGGATCTCGCCGTCGGGCGCGAACTTCACCTCCATCCCCGGGACGACGGTACCGACCGTTCCGTAGCGGTTGTCCTCGAGCCGGTTGAAGAAGGTGACGGCGGTCGACTCCGTGAGTCCGTACCCCTCGAGAATCGTCACGCCGAAGGCATCGAAGAACTCGCCCAGCTCGTGCGCCAGCGGAGCGCTCCCCGAGGCGAAGAAACGGAGCCGTCCGCCGAACCGATCGCGGACCTTCCGAAAGACGAGTCGGTCGGCGAGGAGATGCTGAAAGGCCAGTCCGGGGCCGAGCGGGCGGCCCGATCGCCGGAGCTTCGCCGCCTTCGTACCGATGCCGAGCGCCCAGTTGAAGATCGCCGCCTTGACGCCGCCGGCCGCCAGCGCCTGCCCGAGGATTCTCGCGTGGACCTTCTCGAAGATCCGCGGCACGGCGCAGACGAAGGTCGGCTTGGTGACGCCGAGGTTCTCCGCGATCCGGTCCACCCGGCCGTCGACCGCCGTCGGGATGCCGATGGCGATGCAGACGCCGATGACCGCCTTCCCGAAGACGTGGGCCAGCGGAAGCCAGAAGAACTGGTGGTCGGCAGGGGAAAGGAGGCCGAGCGACTCGATCACCTCGGCCACGAAGAGCCAGTTGTCGTGCGTCAGCTCCACGCCCTTCGGCCGGCCCGTCGTCCCCGAGGTGTAGATCAACGTCGCCACCGTCTCCGGCCGCGCCCGGCCTGCCATCTTCTCGTAGGCGCCGGGGTGAGCCTCGTCCCAGGCGCGGCCGCGGATCTCGAGGTCGGCGAGCGAGAGGGCCCCTCCCGGAAGCCCGCCCGACGCGTCGATCAGAATCAGCTGCCGGAGGGCGGGAAGCTCGCTCCGCCGGGAGAGGACCTTCTGCGCCTGCACCGCGTCCTCGGCGAAGACGGCGACCGAGCGCGAGTCGCCGAGGATGAACCCGGTGTCGTCGGGGGTGGAGGCCGCGTAAACCGTCACGGTGACCCCTCCGGCGCAGAGGACGCCGAGGTCGGCCAGGATCCACTCGACCCGGGTGTTCGAGACGATTCCGACCCGGTCTTCCCGCTCGACGCCGAGCGACAGGAGGCCGCAGGCGATGGCCCGGACGCGGGCCGCCGTCTCCTTCCAGGTCAACGACTTCCAGCCGTCATCGGCGGGATGGAGGTACGCCACTTTGTCCGGGGTGGAGCCGACGCGGTCGAGGAAAAGGTGAGGGACGGAGCGGAACCTCGAAACAGCGCTCACAAGACCCTCCACATTCGCGCCCGGACAAGCTAGGTCCCGGGTCGAAACCGCGTAAATGATTCTGCTGTATCACGCCCGCCGCCGCCGGCGAGGAAACGGCTTCGGCCGAGCGGTCCGGAGCCTTCTATCGCCCCAGATGCAGGTCGAAGAACCGCGCGATTTCGTCGTGGTACTCCCTGGTCTCCGGTGAGTTGATGTCGCGGATGTACTGGGCGTGCGATTGACCCTCCCACACCTGAAGCACCGCCTCGACCCCGGCCGCGCGAAGTTTGCGATGCACGCGGACGGTGTTGGACAGGTACAGGTCCCGCGTCCCGCTGGTCAGGATGGTCGGCGGGAAGCCGTGCAGGTCGCCATAGACGGGCGACAGCAGCGGATCCTTGAGGTCGTGCGCGCCCGCATAGAGCAGGATGGTCGCGCGGACGAAGCCGTCCTGGGAGACGAGGGCGTTGTCGACCATCTCGTTGGTGAAGAGGCTGTCGCCGGTCTTCGTCAGATCCGCCGTGGGCGTACTCGGCGCGATGGCCCCCGGCATCGGCAGATGCTCCATTCTGGCTCTCAGCAGGGTAGTGAGCGTCAGGCTGCCGCCGGCCGACGTGCCGAAGATCCCGATGTTCTTCGCCTTCGTCGTCTTCAGCAGTTCCCGATAGGCCGCCACGGCGTCATCCAGCGCGGCGGGGTACGGGAAATCAGGCGGCATCCGATAGTCGACCGAGATCACCCTGAAGCCGGCGAAGCCGGCCATCAGGATGGCCTCCCGGGTTCCCGCCTCGCCCGGGTTGAAAACCCTGACGCCGCCGTGCAGGTGCAGCAGCACGCGGTCGCGGTTGCGCCTGGGGATCTCCCTGGGGGTGACGACGAAAGCCTTGACGCCGCCCAGGGTGGTGGGCTGCACGGTCACGCCGAAGGCCTCGCGGAGTCGCGGCAGGTCGGCCACCACGCGCTGCCTGGCTTTCTCGACGATCGACTTCCACTCGTCGACGGTCTTTGGCACGTCGGTCCAGTCGGCGTTGATTGGCTGCGCGATGATCGCCTGCATCTGGGGGCTGACCGTGTCCGGTACGGGGATGAGACGCGCCGGAACCTCGCGGGCGCGCACCGGTGCGGGCGGGGTGGCGGTCTGCGGACTCGGCGCCGGCGCCGCGGAGACGATGCCCTCCCCGGGCAGCGTGCCCGCGACCAGCACAAGACCGGCAACGGCGCAAACGAAAATCGGAATGGCTCGAAGGTGCTCGAAGCGGGGCATGTTGATGCCTCCCTCGCTGTTGAAGAAGCGCGGGGTCAGGCCGAGCCCGGCTCTCCGGAGGACCGGCCCGGTGTGACATACGTCAGGGTGTGGTGCGCGAGGAGCTCACCCTGGGTGGAGAGACATTCCGCCGTCCCGAAGGTGGTGCGGCGGCCGAGGCTGAGGACGACGGCCCGGCACGTGAACCCCTCGCGACGTGCGCTTCGCAGGAAATGGGTCTGCATCTGGCTCGTGACCGACGGATCGTCGATGCCGCGAAGGGTCTTGATGGCCAGCCACATGGCGACGTCGGCCGCCGTCATGAAGACCTGGCCGCTGATGATGCCGCCGGGCCTCTCGAAGTGAGGAAGATGGGGCACCTCGAGCGTGCAGGAGCCGGAAGCTATCGCGGCGACGACGAATCCGTAAGCCTTCGTGAAGGCGGTGTCGTGCGATAGGAGCTTCTGGAGCTGCTCGACGGTGACGTGAAGCGGAAGACCGGTCGTCATGCGCTGTCATTCTCTTCGCTTCGATGGCCGCTGGTCATCTTCTCTTGTAGACATCCGTGCTCACGTACTTGAGTCCGGAGTCGGCCATCAGCGTCACCACCCTGGCGTCCGGCCCGAGCCGCTCGGCGACTCGAATCGCGGCGACGACGTTCGCTCCGGAGGACGTCCCCGCGAAGAGGGCCTCTTCCCGCGCGAGGCGCCTCGCCATCTCCTTCGCGTCGTCCGTTCCGACCGGCAGGATGTCGTCCACGAGAGACGGCTCCCAGAGGGGGGGCGTGTAGCCGATCCCGACTCCTTCGATCCGGTGAGGTCCGGCCGGCCCTCCGGCGAGCACCGGGGATTCCGCGGGCTCGACGGCGACGATCCGGATGCCGGGTTTGTATCGCTTCAGCACCGTGGCGACCCCGCGCAGAGAGGCCGCCGTTCCCACGCCGTGAACGAAGGCGTCGATCGTCCCGTTCGTCTGGCTCCAGATCTCCTCGGCGAGCGCGTAATAGCCCGCGATGCTGTCCGGATTGTTGAGCTGGTCGGTCCAGTAGGTGCGGGGCTGGCGGCTCAACACCCGGGCGGCCTCGATCATCTCCAGGATCAGCTTCCGGGTGGTCAGGCCTCCCTCGCTCGGGACGAGCGTCAGCTCGGCGCCGAACGCCGCCATCTGATCCAGCTTCTCCTGGCTGAACGCATCGGAGCTGACGATCCGTATCCGGTAGCCCCTGGCGGCGCAGACCAGCGCCAGCGACGTCCCCGTGCTGCCCCCCGTGTATTCGACGACGGTGTCCCCCCTCTTCAGCCGGCCGTCCTCCTCCGCCCGCGAGATCACCGCGCGGGCCATCCGGTCCTTCAGGCTGCCGGTCGGGTTTTCCCACTCGAGCTTCACGAAGATCTCCGCACAATCCGGCGGAACGACCTTGCGAAGCCGGACGATCGACGTTTTCCCGATGGCGTTGAGAATGTCCACAGTGTGCGGCAGGCGACTTGCGGCCTAGAGGTGGAGAAAGTAGACGGGCGCAAGGGCCGCGAGGGCGGCGCCCACCTGCAGAGCCAGGACCGCCAGCGCCTGTTTTGGAGCCTGCGGAAGCCACTTGATCGCGAAGAACGCCACGATCGGAATCTGCCCGGCCATGAGGATCTGCCAGACATGGGCAGCGGTCCCCTCATCGGCCTCACGGGCAGCCCCGAAGATGGCGACGTGAACGAGCACCGTGCCGAGGGCGGCGAACGACATGCCGAGTGGAAGAAAGGCGCTCGGGGCTTTCAGTATCGACAGGCTCATCCGGCAACCTCCGCTTGGTGCCGATCTCCGAGTGAACGATACCGCGTTCATCGGACGGTTCACCGGCCTGAGCGAAATCGCGACATCGCGCAACCGCTGCAGGCGCCGCGAACTTCCTGCTCTACTTCGGCTCTACCGGTGAGTTCCTTCGCCGCGTGATATCCATGCTCACGGCCTCAACGATCCGGTCCTGCCCGTGAATGTACGAATCCCACGTATTTGCGACCCGAAGATCGGGCGTGAGTGTCCCGACGCCTCTCAGGAGAAACTTGCCCGGCGGCCAGCAATCCGAGAACCAGCCGCAATCCTCGAGGACGTCGTCCCAGGCCGAGGTGATATAGGCCTCGGCCCCGGTGGCCGGCATCGTCACGAGCATCCCCTCGGCGCGGAATCGCAGACGATCTCCGACGTCTTCCCCGACGACCGAGAGCCTGCTCGCAGCGTAGCGCTTGAACTGCGATGCGGCGATAAGGCCGGCTGAAAACGTATTCGGACCGGTGATCAGGTAGATCCGACCATTCGGCGGAATGGCCGTCGCGATCGCTTTGGTGAACGGAAGCGACAGGTTGAATGAACCGCCCCAGTTGTACCGAAAGTCGACGATCGCGTTCCTGCGACCCGTCTGGCGGAGCGTGTTCGATGCTCTCCGAGTGAATTGCGCTGCCGTCTCGTTCCTGTCGTCCACGCTGCCACTCATCCGGAGGTAGACCGCGTCGTGCTCGGTCAGATCGCGCAGCAGGAACAGATTCGAGGGTTCCTGTAGATAGAGCGGCAGAGAGGAATCAGGTTTCAGCAGCGTCACCCACCCCTGGGTCCCGCAGGACGCATCGCCCGGAAGTGAGTCTCTCCAGGCCCAGAACGTCGCGCAGGGCGCAATCTCGGGCTCGGCGGTGAGCGGGGTCGTCACCATCGATCCGGCTGGATCGGTCGCCCGGACCACGACCGTGGCACCGGAGGTGATCGCGCCGAGAGCTCGCAGCGCCGCAGGCGCGCTCAGGAAGTACTCGCTACGGAAACGCACCCAACCCGGCGTGCCCCCGCCGACGAGCTCCGCGGCCCTTCCAACGAGATCATCAGGGGAGAGGCCGCCTATTTCGACGATCTTGCGTCCGAGCAGGGCGGCCTGGTCCGGGCGCGCTTTCACGACGATCAGCCCGTCAGCCAGCCAGTGCAACCGAATCGGCAGGCGGCGCATGACGAGCTCGCTCAACGTGGAATGTGCGTTGTCCAGCTGAGCCAGAGCCTGTGAAGCGATGACCGTGAAATCATCCGGCGTGTTGGCCGCCGGAGCCGCGTCGATGGTCCTCACGAAGTGGGCGAATTGCGCGCTCGTTGCGCCGCGTTCATTCCTGAGGACGGCCTGCTTCAGGTAGGCCACGTCGGATGCGGGCGTAGGGGTCCTGGGTGTCGGGGGGAGCTCGGGCCCGCGCATCAACCGCACCACCTGCATTCCTCCGACCGAGAAGAATGCGCCGACCAGCAAGGCCATCATGATCAGCAGACCGAACACGATCTTCCGGACTCTGACGGTCATCCCGGGTTCTCCTGTTCCGCCGCTGCTCGGCCTCGAGACCTTCAGCCGTTAACGCTTGACGATATCGCGTTCAGCGGCTGGCGGACCGAGTCCGCTGCAACGCGGGGCTGGGCCGCGTTTCGGTACCGATCAGTGCCGTGCGACCCGACCCCGCCCCATCCAGAAGCTGAGAGCACCGAGGAGCAGAAGGACGAGACCGGCGCCAAGGAAGAAGACGTGGTGAACGGCGTAGGTCCGGCGAGGCGCGAACAACCACACGATGGTGGGATAGAGCAAGCAGAAGAACCCCGAACCGAAAAGACCAGCTGCGACTGAGCGATAGAAGCCGAGTGTCGCCTCTTTCATTTTGGCCTCCGGGAGCGGCCTAACGATATCGCGTTCAGCGGCGAGCGCAAGCGAGTCCTTTGCAACGCGTGGTTGGGCCGCTACTCCTTGGGTGGAATACCGTAGGGCTGGCACTCTAGGGTTTCGGCGAACGCCTTGTCGGCGGCGGCGTTCTTGGGGTGATTTACCGGAATGGACGAATAGATTCCTGGCAGGAAGCCCTTCTTTCCCACTGCCGTTCCGCAATGACAGATGATGCCGTCCGGGAAGACATATAGGACAGCGAGGTTCTCGTCCGGGACGAAGGGACGAGGCTTGCCTTTGAGCGGGGTGCGAAGCAGAAAGCCTGTCGGCACGACTCCGTAGCGAAGGGACGAGAGGCTGCCCTGGGCTGACTTACGCTCGATTTCCCACAACGGCGTCCCGTCGGCGCCGCGAATGCGAAGCCGAAGTAATGGGACGGGCTGCCCGAAATACAGGAGGTTCTCTGCGTTGAAGTCCGGCGGAAAGTCCGAATGATAGGGGTCGGGAGTGGGGAGTACGATCTGCGCGACGGCCAGCATGAGAGCGGGTGTTAACACGATAAATCTCAGTTAGCGGCCCAACGATATCGCGTTCAGCGGCGAGCGGAGCGAGTCCGCTCCAACGCGGGGTTGGGCAGCTTCTCATGCGTCTCTCAAAATGGCCTACTGATCTAGTGAAAACTTTACGCTCGTCATGAAGTAGACCCTTACCGGTGAGCCGTTACACGTACCAGGCTTGTAGCGCCACTTTCGGACTGTTTCGACCGTGAGTTTCGTAAGTTCGGGATCGGGGCTCTTGACGATGGAAAGATCCGAAACGGTCCCATCGATTTCGACGACACCCTGAAGTAAGACTTCTCCTTGAGCGTAATTGAGACGACGCAGGTCTGAATACGGTGGCTTCGGTGTCGAGATTGGCACCGGCTCGTAGCCGCCAGGACAATCTTTCATGGAGATGGGCTCGGCAGTAACTGAGGGGCTAGAGGACTCTGTGAGCGTGCGTGCGGGAACGCCCGTGCATGTCGTCAGGCAAGCCTCTCCGACCGCAGCCAGAACGACAGGAAGAAACCGACTACCGAAGGGTAAATGCACGTGCGCTACCTCAACATGAATCGAGAGACGGGTTCTCCTCAAGCTGCCCAACGATATCGCGTTCAGCGGCGAGCGCAGCGAGTCCGCTGCGACTCGGGCTTTGGCGGCGGCTCGTCCGCATGCTCCAGACATCCGAACCCAGTCAATAGGCCGTAACCTTCCAGGCCTGCAGCGCCACAATCCGTCCAGAGACGAGGCGAACTGATAGCGAGCTTTGCTCCGAGAAGTCGACCGTCTCACTACTTCCAAACGGATCCTTCCCCCGGAGTTTTCCCTCATGAAGAAAGTCGAGCCAGTCGCCGCGCACGGCGGAAGGTCGTCCGAGCTTAGAAAGAAGAGTTTGCTGCGTAGTTCCAAGCCAGATGCCTCGGTCAACAGAGAGAGGCATGGACGTGGATGGCAGCGCGGGACATCCTGAATTGACGGTAGCTGTGGGCGGAACTTCTTCGGCCATCACGCCCCCGATCTCCATCTCTGGACCACCCATTTCGCCATGGGACATAACCCAGAGTCTTTGAGGTGGCTCCGCGCTTGCAGCTGCATAGCAGAGCCAGTACATGCTGTCGCCCGCGTCGCCTTGGTGTGCGATGGTGCCGCGTCCGACGGCTTTTCGAACCTGTGCGAGCTTCGTCTTCTCGAAATATGCGACGAACTTACCGAGCGATAACCGGGTTGCCGGTCGGAACCGGAGCGAAGGATTTCGATATTCGTCTTGGAAAGGAGGAGGCGGGACGGCCTGCGCCAGAACCGGACCCGAGAGAAGCAACCACGCGAGAAAGGGAAGGCAGCGAAGAACGTGAAGCTGAGTCATGAGGAAAGCCGCCGAACTAGTATTCGGCCGCCGGGAGAGAATGTGCTTGGGCTGCACTGGCTGCATCCAATCCCGGCGGTGGGTGACGAGCGGGCTGATAAGAAGATCCTTGTCACGCCTCGGCGTGCGTTTGCAGCAACCTCTTGCGTGTGTAGGCGATGAGGCCGCCGGCGTCGATGATGGCCTGGCGGGCGGCGGGGAGCGGGACGACGTCGTAGCTCTTTTCGGTCGTCCGGTTCGTGACGCGGCCGGGAGCGATCTCGATCTCGTCCCCCTCGCTCGCGGCGATCCCGGGGGCCGTCACGACGTTGAGGCCGAGGTTGATGGCGTTCTGCAGGAAGATCCGGGCGAAGCTTCCCGCCACGATCACCAGCTCATGCCCCTTCAGCGTCGAGACCGCCTGTTCCCGCGACGACCCGCAGCCGAAGTTCGGCCCCGCGACAATCACGGAGCCGGGGGGAACCTCGTTCGCCTTCAGCTTGGCGTTCAGCGACGCGTCATCGGCGAAGGCGAACTGCGGCGTCTCCGACGGGAGGACCGTCGCCATGTACCGGCCCGGGTAGATCACGTCGGTGGAGACGTCCCCGGGAAAAACCCGGATCACCCTGGCCATGTCAGCGCGCTCCTTTCCGCGGGTCGCTGATGACCCCCGCGACGGCCGAGGCGGCCGCGACGGCGGGGGAGCAGAGGTAGACCTCGGAGGTCGGGTTCCCCATCCGCCCCTTGAAGTTCCGGTTCGTCGTCGAGAGGGCCACCTCGCCGTCGCCGAGCGCTCCTTCGTGGACGCCGAGGCAGGGGCCGCAGCCGGCGTTCATGACGACCGCGCCGGCCGCGAGGAAGTCGCCGAGGTAGCCCCTCTTCAGCGCCTCCAGCCAGATCCTGCCGGAGGCGGGGAAGACGAGCATCCGGGTCCCCGCCGCCACCTTCTTCCCGCGGACGATGTCGGCGGCGGCGGCGAGGTCGTCGAGCCGGCCGTTCGTGCAGGAGCCGATGACGACCTGGTGGACCTTCGTGCCGGCCACCGCCTCGACCGGCTTGACGTTGTCGACGGTGTGCGGGCAGGCGATCTGGGGAGAGAGCGCCGAGACGTCGATCTCGATGACCCGCTCGTACGGCGCGTCGGAGTCGGGAGCGACGAGGTCGAGCGGCACGCGGAGCCCGGCCTCCTCGCGCAGGTAGCGGACCGTCTCGGCGTCGGCCGGGACGATCCCGGCGGTGGCCCCGGCCTCGACCGACATGTTGGAGAGGACGAGCCGCCCGGAGGTGGGCATCGTCCGGATCGTCTCGCCGTGGAACTCCAGAACCCGGAAGTTCGCCCCCTGCGCGCTGATCATCCCGATCAGGTGGAGGATCAGGTCCTTCGGGCCGACGAAGTCGGGGAAGGCGCCGTTCACGACGACCTTCATCGTCGGCGGCACCTCGACGTTGAGCGCCACGCCGAGCGTCCAGACGCTCGCCATCTCGGTCGCCCCGATGCCGAACGCGAAGGCGCCGAGCGCCCCGTGGCTCGTCGTGTGCGAGTCGGTCCCGACGACGACGGTTCCCGGCCGGACGTAGCCGTACTCGGGGAGGACCTGGTGGCAGATGCCCCCCGTGTCGCCGCGGACGTCGTGGAAGCGCCCGATCCCCTGCGCCGCCACGAACTCGCGCACCTTCTTCTGGTTCGTCGCCGTCTTGGGCGACTCGGCGGGGACGCGGTGGTCGAAGATGATGGCGATCCGCGACGGATCCCAGACCTTCGGAGTCCGTCCGGTCCCCTTCCAGACCTCCAGGAACTGGTTGATGACGAGCGCGGCGTTCTCGTGCGACATGGCGAGGTCGACGCGCGGCTCGACGACGTCACCCGCATTCAGCCCCCGCTTCCCGGAGGCCTTCTCGAGGATCTTCCCGGCGACGGTCTGGCCCATTCTTCGTGTCCCCCTAGACGATGCCCTGGCTTCTCATCCCGGCGATCTCCTCCACCGTGAAGCCGGCGGCGGTCAGGACTTCTTCCGTGTGCTCGGAAAGCCGCGGCGGCGGGACGTCGATCGCCCCCGGCGTCTTTTCGAAGAGAGCCGTCAGGCCGAAGAGAGGCAGATCGCCGATTCCCGGCACGGGGACGGAGCGGAGGGTCCGGCGGTGTGCGAGCTGCCGCTGCGCCAGCGCGGCCCCGAGCGAGAGGATCTCTCCCGACGGGACGTCGCGCGCATTCAGGAGCTCGACCCAGTCGGCCGTCTTCCGCGTCCGGAGCTTCTGCTCGAGCAGCACGGTCAGCTCCTTGCGGTTCTTCTTCCGGTTGTCGCGCTCGGCGAAGCGCGGGTCGCTCTTCAGCTCCGGCACGTCCAGCGCGTCGGCGACCGCCTCCCACTGCTCCTGTTTGTTGGCGGCGATGTTGATGTGGCCGTCCTTCGTGGCGAAGGTCCCCGACGGGGCGGCCGTGAAGTTGTCGTTCCCGAGGAGGACCGGGGCCTGCCCGCCGATCAGGAGGTTCGCGGCGACCCACCCCATCAGCGGCATGATCGAGTCGAGAAGGGCCACGTCGATCATCTGCCCTTCACCGGTCCGCTCCCGGTGGTAGAGGGCGGCCATGACGGCGAAGGCGGCGTTGAGCCCGCCGACCGTGTCGCAGACGGGGAAGCCGCACCGGAGCGGGTTCAGCCTCTCGTCGCCGTTCACGGCCATCGTCCCGGAGAGCCCCTGGATGATCTGGTCGTAAGCCGGCTTCTGCGCGTCGGGGCCGGTCTGGCCGAAGCCGGAGATGGCGCAGTAGACGAGGCGGGGATTGGTCGCCGCGAGTGATTTGTACGACAGGCCCAGCCGGTCCATGACGCCGGGGCGGAAGTTCTCGACGAGGACGTCGGCCGCCGTGACGAGCTTCCGGAAGACCTCTTTCCCCTTCGGCGCCTTCAGGTTCAGGGTGACCGACTTCTTGTTCGCGTTCTGGGCGAGGAAGCTCGTCCCCATCAGCTTCTGGTTGAGCGCCGGGACGTTTCCGAGCTTCCGCGCGAGGTCGCCGTCCTTCGGGTTCTCGATCTTGATCACCTCGGCCCCGAGAAGGGCGAGGTGGAGCGTCGCGAAGGGGCCCGAGAGGACGTTCGTCAGGTCGAGGACGCGGACCCCCTCGAGGAGCTTCTTCGTCACGGGGTCGCCTCCGCCGGGAGTCCCGCCGGGACCGGCCCGGTCTTGTAGACCCGCCCCGGCATCTCGCGGCCGAAGAAGGCCGCGACGTCGCGCGCGAGAGAGATCAGCGCCTGAAGGTCGATGTCGGTCCGGACGTCCATCCGGTGGAGGGCGTGAACGAAGTCCTCGGTGGCCACGTTGCCGGCGGCCACCTTCGTGAAGGGACAGCCGCCGAGCCCGGCGAACGACGTCTCGAAGGAGGTGACGCCGGCCGCGAGCGCTGCGAAGACGTTCGCCATCCCCACCCCGTAGGTGTCGTGGAAATGACAGGCTGCCTCG
>Ga0335085_10002462_pt1 | contig 34472 bp, 22 predicted proteins | sample Lox_Sample_45_FD_206712 | JGI IMG/M metagenome (GOLD analysis project Ga0335085, IMG submission 206712) | Soil microbial communities from Loxahatchee National Wildlife Refuge, Florida, United States - Lox_Sample_4.5 | ecosystem: Environmental > Terrestrial > Soil > Wetlands | place: USA... | reverse complement strand
TGGTGCCGGGAACAGGAATCGAACCTGCAAGGTACCAAGTACCGGCGGATTTTGAGTCCGCTGCGTCTGCCAGTTCCGCCATCCCGGCTGAAGATGGAAGCCCTTGCGATTACAGCTTAATGCACTGCGTCGGTTTTGTCACCCGCACCGTTCTGTCGCTACGTCTGGCTGTTCTGTGGTCAGCTCTTCCAACTGCTGTTGGGTCTTCGTTAGGCCTCTGGCGTCGGGGTCTGAATCAACGAAGGCAATCGGGGTTCTTCGATAACAGTCTTTCCGACTTACGGGCTAAGCGTGTGCTTACTTGTAGCCCTTGCCCCAAACGTAGTCATACTTCACTGCGAAACCGGTATAGGTCGGACCATTTCGGTGCACTAGAGGCTTGGCAAACTCGAAAACTAAGGAGTTCTGCTTGTTAAGCGAAATATTCACTTCGCTTCCCAGAATGAGATTTTGTTGCCTATTGTTCTGGTCCACTCCGTTAACGAAGGTATCGCCGCCAAAGGAATAGCGCGTGTCAAGGGAGGCCCAGAGACTGTCGCTGACAGAATAACTAATGTGTCCTTCAAGTCCGGGCAGCAGTTGTTGCCGCAGGATTGTCACTCGCTGATAAGAACTGTTCTCGGTGTAAAAAGCAGCGTTGGCGTAGGTATCTAACTGCCATTTCTGCCCAGTCCCGAAGGGATGTGAGACCGCAAATTGCGGGTTGAACGACCAGCGATTGGAACCCAGGTTGAGCAGTTTGTTGGAGCTGTATAGTCCAGTGGGCGCGGTGATGGTAAGGCTCGCGCCCACGATGGTAGTCGGCTTGTAGTTTTCAAATTGTGCGACACTTAGCGCCGGGCCTCCCTTCAGCAACGCAGCCAGGGTGTAGCTGGAATCGCCAAGACCGGTGATAGAGCGGCTGATGTTGGTACCGCTCAAGGAGCCGCCGAGCCCAGCAACTGGAAGAGTTCCCTCCACCCACCAGAGTCGATGAAGGAGACCGAAATAGCGTGTGTAATCGATGATTCCCTGATTCAAATTAAAGCTCGCTCCCGCGACGATAAGCGAAGTATCAATAGAGGCATCGGAGTGTGCGTAGGCGTAGCTGAGCTCGAGCGCATTTATTCCCACCGCCGTATTGTCGTAGTTGTGCGGGTCTGTGAACTGCGCGTGTAGCTGCTCAGGGGCTGGAAGCACAGCCACGGCGAGGCACATGAGGAGCAAGCGTTGGCTGGAGCAGAAATTCAGTGTCGTCAAAATACGACCTTGATGATGCGCATGATGAGCTCTTCGGGAGAAAGGATAGTGAGAAGCAGAGGCAGCAGGGGAGCTGCCGTGGCGGCGGCCAGACGGGTGATGTCATCAAGTCCGAAGGGAACGGGACGCATCTCACGTACGACGGAATAAGCATTGCCGAGATCAGCGAGCGATTGGATGTCGCCAGTGCCTAAGAGTTCCTCGGAAGTGTCGCGCTGCCCGATTACCCATTTCTGTTCGAAGCTTTCGACGTAATGCTGGGCGACCAGTCCATAGTCCGCCAAACCCTTCCTCTTCGCGCGAGCCATCTTAGGCGTAAACATCAAAAGTGGCGCCAGAATGGCAACGACAAAAAAGGCTATGAAGCCACCAATCTGCAACTTAAAGCTCAGCAAGCTTTCTCCGTTATAAAGGACTCGGCTGGCCACCAGACCAGCGAGCATGGCACCCTGGGCGAAAAGGATCGGGCCGAATGCATAGGCACTCTTTCCCACAAAGGCGAGACCCGCGCAGCGATCCGGGTGTGTGGAGATAAGGTTCAGATCAATCCGGGAGACCTGCCACAGAAAACGAAACCAGACGAACAGTCTCACATACCAGCGCAGCAGGATGAACTGCAAAATCGGAATACTGATGAACACGTACCAATATCCGGCGGCCGTCAGGTGCCAGCGTCCGCCGGGCAGGGCATACCACGTTGGGTAATCGATCGTTGTCCGACTATTCCAGACCCACAGGCCCACCGTGTAAACAAGCAGCACGAGCCCCACTTCCAGGATGATGGAATTGCGGAGTCTGACAGCGGAATCAATTGCCCTCTCAAAGCGTGGCAGGTCTTGCGGCAAAACGATTCGCCGCTCCACAAAGCGGCGGACCACCGGCCGGATGCGCGAGTGAACAACCAGCTCGGCTGCGATCAGGACCGGAAGTGCAACCAGGAATCGGACATGTACCTCAACATCATGGAAAAAAGAAAGCTTCCCCGCGAAGGAACTGCGCATGGTCAGGAGCAGCAGCGGCGCCCACGCGAGTAGTACGACCACCAGCAGCCGCCGATACAACAGTTCTAAGTGATCCCCTCTGAGACGCGCTTTTCGAAGGAGCTGGAAGAGCGGGCCACCTAACACGAGCGAGAAGTCGTGCTCTTTCTTGAAGAACTCCGATTCCCTGAAAGCTTTTTTTTCCAGCGTTTCGGATGTCGGCACCACCGTGCCTCCTACGGATAATCATAATCGGGCGATCGGAACCGACTACTGTTATTGCTGACAGCTTCTCGGTAACCGTCAGAGCGGGTCTTGGCCTCGTGCCGATGGAATCGACTGGCATTTCGGAAGCTGCGTGGAACGTTCTCGTGGTCACTTTCAGGTCTTCACATCGTCGTTGAAGGATTTACTTCGCCAACACCGGACTCGCTGTGCCGACGGTGACCAGCGGAAGGGCAACGCGAAATTTCGCACCCTCTCCTGGCTGGCTTTCCACGCAAATCGTGCCGCGATGTTGTGACACGATCCACTGGGCGATTGCCAGGCCTAGTCCAACGCCGCCTTGTTCCCGGCTGCGCGCCTTGTCCACGCGGTAAAAGCGCTCAAAAATCCTCCGCTGGTCTTCGTCGGCGATACCCAATCCCGAATCCTGAACCGTCATGACAGCCGTGTCCTGCTGCACCTCGACCGCCAAGCGCACCGATCCGGGCGAAGGCGTGTACTTGAAAGCATTGTCGAGAAGGATATCGGCGAGGCGCCGCAGAAGGGTCTGGTCCCCCATTAACGGAATGCCCATCTCTGTGATGCTCGTCGAAAATTCGATACCGCGTGTCACGGCAACCTGCTGCCAACTACCCACCATGCCGCGCAAAATTTTAGTCAGGTCCACGGTCTGCATCGCTAGTGATTCGCGGCCGGAATCCTCGCGGGCCACCTCGAGCAATTGCTCGATCAACTGGCTCGTACGCTCCGCTTCCCCGAGTATCTGACGCAGAGACGCCCTATATTCGGTGTCTGTGCGCGATCGGCGCAGCGCCAACTCCGCTTCGGTGCGAATGAGCGAGACTGGCGTTCTCAGTTCGTGCGATGCATCGGCGGTGAACTGAGTGATTCTCTGGAACGCGGATTCGATCCTGTCCAGCATGGCGTTCAGCGTGTCCGTCAGCCGCTGCAACTCATCTCCGGTCTTGAGAGTCTGCAACCGGCGATGAAGGTTGGTTCCACTGATGTCCCTCGCGGTGCGTACCAAAGCATCCACGGGAGCGAGAGCCTTGCGGCTCATCCAGTACCCTACGCCCGTGGAGGCCAGGAGCCACAGCGGCGCGAACACCTGCAGATAAATACGAAATAATTGCAGCGTTTCGACAGCATCATCGGCCGTAGCGCCGACTCCGACGGTATAGACGTGCCCATTGACCTCGAGCTTCTCAAAAGCGAAGCGTACATACTGCCTGTCGATATGTCGCGTTCGGAACGCCGGCTGATTTGGAGGGTCAAGGCTTAAGTGCGTCGGCTGCTGCACCTGCAAAAACTTGGAACGATAAATCGGCTGGCCGCTTCCGTCATAGACCTCAAGATAGTCACCTGCATGCTCGTGGCCATAGATTGTCGACATCTCCGCGGAGATTTGTGCGGGTATCGCACCGTTCTGCTGGCTACCTATGAGATTCCTTAGGTCTTCAATCTGGGTCTCCAGACTGTCATCGATCAGATCAAAGAGACTGTGCTGCAGGATGAGCCACGTACCGGCGGCAAACACCAACTCCCCCAAAGTGAAGATAGCCACATACCACAGCGTGAGCCGCATTCCGATGGAAAATCTTTTCATGCCCGCTCATCCGATCGAATCATGTAACCAACTCCGCGCACGGTGTGGATCAGCTTTGGTTGCCCGCGACGATCCACCTTGTTGCGCAGAAGGTGCATGAAGGCGTCCAGCGTATTTCCCTCAATTTCCCGGTCGAAGCCCCAGACGGATTCGATCAGCGATTGCCGCGAGACCACCTTGCCCGAGCGATACATCAGGCGCTCCAAAAGGCTGTACTCTGTCCGTGTCAATGAGACTGACTCCTCCCCTCGGGTTACCTTCCTGCTGGCGGGGTTCAACACCAGATCAGCAACCTGTAACTGCGGATCGCCCGCAGCCAGAGCCCGGCGCTTCACCGCCCGCAGCCGCGCCACGAGTTCGGCAAACGAAAACGGTTTTGTCATGTAATCGTCGGCGCCCAGGTCGAGTCCCTGGATGATGTCGGGTACCGAGTCTTTCGCAGTCAACATTAAAATCGGAGTGCGCACCTTTTCCGCCCGCAAACGCTTCGCCAGCTCATATCCGCTGAGTTTCGGGATCATCACATCCAGAATGATCACGTCGAACTCGTGATCCTTTGCCAGGGCAAGCCCCTCTGCCCCGTCGCCAGCACACGTGACGGTGTGGCCTTCCTCCATCAGACCTTTTCGCAGGAGGTCTGCCATTCGGGTCTCGTCTTCTACAATCAGGAGCTTCATCTTGTTCGGTAAGGCACACGCATGCGCAAATTCACCCTCCCAGTGTAGAGCGGGACACCTGAACCTAATCTGAAAAATCTTGCTCTCGGTTCATGACAGGGAAACAACCCGCCCGTTGTGAGCGCGGCGACAGGGCGTCGACGGTAACCCTGTAACGTCATTCGTGGATAGCGCAATTTTGGAAGTTGGTTTATTCTGAAAGGTTCTCTTAACGCTCGCGGAGGCTCGCCGTCATCCCGTCCTCGCATTCTCAGCGCAGCACTGGCTAGTCCTCGAGCGAACACCCGAGAGCCCTCATGAAAACTGGAATCATAGGCCTGCCACAAGTAGGCAAAACATCGCTGTTTCAGATTCTGACCAAGGCGCATCTTTCTGCCCAGGCCCACGTCAATCCTCGCGAAGCGCATATCGGAGTCGCGAAGGTTCCTGATGATCGGCTCGATCGTCTGGCTGCCCTCTACAATCCCAAGAAGCTCACGCACACCTCGGTCGAATATGTGGATGTCGGGGCTATTGGTCAGGACGCGCTGAAAGAAAGCGCGTACATCGGGCACCTCCGACAGGTCGATGCTCTGGCCCACGTTGTCAGGGTCTTCGAAGATCCGTCCATTCCGCACGTTGGCGAGATCGATCCTCCTCGCGACATCAAGAACGTTGAATTCGATCTGATGGTCAGCGACCTGGGCCAAGTGGAGAAAAGGCTCGAACGCCTCGAAAAAGATCTGAAGAAGATGAAGACTCCCGACCTGGAAAAGGAGTTTGAACTGCTGAAGCGAGCCAAGGCACATCTTGAATCCGAAAAGCCTCTGCGTGAAATCCCGATGCCCGCTGAGGACAAAAAGCGTATTCGCGGCTTCATGTTCCTCAGCGAAAAACCAATCCTTTATGTGCTGAACATCGGCGAGTCGAGCGAACTTGGAAAAGAACTGGAAGAGGCTGTCAGCAAGTATAAGCTGACCGAAATCGCAGCCCGGCCCAACGCAGCGGCGACAGCCATCTGCGGCAAGGTCGAAGCCGAGCTTTCCGAAATGAGCGATGCCGATGCAGCGGAGTTTCTCTCCAGCTACGGTTTGAAGGAAAGCGGTTTGACGCGCCTCATTCGCACGACGTACCAACTACTGGGCCTCATCTCATTCTTTACCGCTGGCGAAGACGAATGCCGCGCGTGGCAGATTCCCGCCCACACGCGAGCACAGGAAGCAGCAGGAGCGATCCACTCGGATCTGGAAAAGCATTTCATCCGCGCCGAAACCATCCGTTGGGACCAACTCCTCGAAGCAGGCTCAGAAGCGAACGCTCGCGCCAAGGGCACTCTCCGCCTCGAGGGCAAAGACTATATCGTCCAGGACGGCGACGTGATGCATATTCGGCATTCGGGATAGTACTTTGTCACCGAGGAGACATTGAAACACGGAGGCCGATATTTCATTCTCTGCGTCTCCTTACCTCCATGGTGAATTGTGCTACAGGCTGATATCATCGCGCTGCCCACGCATGACTCCAATTCTAACCAGCATTTTGCTAGGTCTCACGGCCGCGGCCGCCAATGTGTTCGGCGGCGCCATCATCGTTCAGCGGCATTGGGAGCGCCGTTACCTGCGGTACTTCGTCGCTCTGGGCGCGGGATTCATGCTCGCTACGGCGCTGGTTGAGATGGTTCCCGAAAGCATCGAGATGCGGGGAAAACCTGCAGCGCTACTCGTATTGATGGGTTACCTGATCATCCATTTCTTCGAGCACACTGTCACGCCGCATTTTCACTTCGGCGAAGAGACTCATCGTGACGAGTTCCTGCACTCACACAGCTCTTATTCTGTCCTCCTTGGCCTTGTGATCCATACGTTTTTCGACGGCATCGCAATTGCCTCCGGATTTCTGGTTTCGAACTGGCTCGGCTGGCTGATCTTCCTCGCGGTCTTCCTCCATAAGATTCCGGAAGGCTTCACAGTCAGTTCCGTGATGCTCGCAAGTGGTCGCAGCCGCGGGATAGCTTGGGGTGCTTCCGTTGTGCTGGGTGGATCGACCCTCGCCGGAGTTCTGGTTATGGCGCTGTTTCGGCATCATGTCGGGGCCGGCCTGCCGCTCGCGGCGGGAGTGACGATCTATGTCGCCGCCTCAGACTTGGTGCCAGAGGTCAACAAAGAACCTGCCATGAAGATGGCACTGATGGTTTTCGTCGGGGCCGCAGTCTTCTTTCTGTTCGACCATCTCTTCCACGTGCATTGACAAAGCGGCCCTCGCGCGTGGCGAGGGGCTCATGGTGTAATCGGGACCCCGCAATCGGCGCTTACTCCACGGTGTGTTTGGCTGTATATCCTTCGCGCGCGACCACGTCGAGTTTATGGTCTTTGCCCTTCTGATCCTTGACTCTCAGCGGACCGCCGTCGGGAGCCACCACTTCAACTTTCAGCTTGCGATAGGTGCCATCCAGCTTGGTGTTCGACGGGGAGTAGGCGAGACTGTACTGGTTACGTATGTCGTTGGAGATGTCGCCGAACAACTCCGGCAATTCGCCTTCAAAACGCGGAAAGTAGGCGCGGCCTCCGGTCATCGCCGCAAAGGTCCGCATCTCGTTATCCCCCTGCAGATAATCCATGTGCCCGACTGGAATTCCCATTCCGTGCGCGTTGCGGCAGTATCCCGGATGGACATCACACCATTCGCGCACGATGAATCCCACGCTGATCGGGAAGATCGTCACGTCCTTCGTGTCCTTGATCTTCTTCATGATCTTATCCAGCGTCAACTTGCTGAAGGTGTCGATTCCCGTCGTGACCAGGATGACGTACTTTTTGCCCTCCACGCGGTCTAGCCGATCCAGCGTGTCATAGAGCGCATCGAAGAGGTTCGTCTCCGCGAATCCCGGAATGCGTAGCTCATTCAGAGCGCCGTAGACCGCCTTCTTGTCCTGGGTGAAGTCCACGAGGATGTGCGGATTCATGTCGTAGTACGCCACCGCTACCCAGTCATCCTTCTTCAGTGTGTTCGCAAAAGCATAAGAAGCCTGCAGCGCCTGCGTCATGAAGACGTAGTTTGTTGACGCAAACTCAACCAGCAGCACGGCTGTGATCGGTGCTTGGGAGACCTGAAAATTCTTGATCTGTTGCGGAACCCCATCTTCCATCACCCGGAAATTCTCTTTCTTCAGTCCGGGCACAAACTGGCCGCCATCTTTAATCGTTACCAGCACGTCAACATTCACCAGGGGTACGTTCACCTTGAGCGAATAGTCGGGAAGGTCTTCGATCTTCTTTGGCGTCACCGGAGGGGGTGGCGGGGGCGCTTCTTCCGCCTTCTTCTTCGGGATGGCATAGGGCCCGATGCTATCGGTCGGTCCGCCTGCCTCGGCTGGGACCTCCTGCTTCGGCTTGCCGGTGTCCGGCGTCTGGGTCGCGGGCGACGGCTCCTGCGATAGTGCTGGAACACCGCCAAAAACTGCTGTCAGGCACGCTACCGCCAGCCATAACCTGAATGTGCTAACACGCTCAGAAATATGCACTTTGTGATAGTTAAACATGGTGAACCCGCGAAAGCCCTGTGCTAGTATAGACGCACAGATTCGCAATTGGGATGTTTTTGCCCGGTCCCATATTGTCCCCTAGTCGGTGCAACGAGTCGCAGTTGGTCTGGATCTAAAAGTTTATGGGCCCATTTCAGGGTCCGATTCGGGGCTTCAAATGAGGAAGTTCGTCCTTGCGCTTTTCGTCCTGGGTGCATCTCTACCCACAATCCTGACCGCTCAGACTGCCCAGCCTACCATTCCCGTGGATCAGATTCACCCCGGAATGCGCGGGGTGGCGTACACGGTGTTTCAAGGCGTGAAGCCCGAGTCGATGGATCTGGAGGTTCTGGGCGTTTTGCGCAACGTGAACGGCCCCAAGGGCAACATCATCCTCATTCGTCTGGTCGGGCCGAAGGTGGAATACACCGGCGTGGTCGCGGGAATGAGCGGTAGCCCGGTGTACATCGACGGTAAACTGGCGGGCGCGCTCGCATTTCGCATCGGAGAATTCTCCAAGGAGCCCATCGCCGGCGTCACCCCAATCGCCGACATGCTCGAGATCAACGCGATGGATAAATCGCCCGCGGAAGAGGCTTCAGCCGTGAAGCCAGCCGCCGCGAGTGTCGCGGGAAAGACTGCCGCCCCAGGAAACGCCATCTCGCTCGCTGGCGGTACGCAAGAGCTCACCAATTATCTGAAGCCCATCGAAACCCCGCTGGTTTTCAATGGATTCTCTGAAGAGGCAGTCCGGCTCTTCGCACCACAATTCGCCGCCGCTGGAATTGTGCCGGTAATGGGCGCCGGTTCCGTAAGCGAAGAAAAACAACCCGAGCCGCTCGAAGCTGGCTCTGCCGTCAGCGCCGTTCTTGTCCGCGGCGATATGGATATCGCCGCCACCTGTACCGTCACATATATCGATCCACAGCGTCTGCTGGCCTGCGGACACCCGTTGCTGCAATTCGGCTCGGTTGACATCGCGATGAACAAGGCGCAGGTGCTGGCAACTCTGCCTTCGCCGCTGAATGCCTTCAAGATCGTCAACACCACCGAACGCGCTGGGACCTTTGTGCAGGACCGCAAGACGGGAGTCCTAGGTGTCTTCGGCAAAGAACCGGAAATGATTCCGGTCACTCTGTCCATTCACGGTGGCGGTAGCACCAAAGAATTTCACTACGAAGTGCTCAATAATCCGCGCCTTAGCCCGGTGGCGATTATGGCGACGGTGTTCAATGCTCTGAAAGGCGTGAACCAGTACGGCGAAGAGATCACCTATCGGCTAACCGGCGCCATCGACGTAAAGGGATTCCCGACGGTCGGACTGAAGAACATGTTTACGCCCTCGGAAAACGGCCCGCCCGCCGCCATGGCAGCGGCCCTATCGTTGGGTGAGCGCTTCGGACGCATTTACGATAATCCGTACAATGCCCCCGCCGTAAACAGCGTAAAGCTGGATTTTGATCTTGTCCGCGAACGGCGCTGGGCGCGTCTGGAAAGTGCCCGCACTGACGTTACCGAGGCACGTCCGGGCGACCAGATCATAGTGGAAACTGTGCTCGCTCCCTACCGGGGTGAACGCGTCGTCCGCCAGATTCCAGTGAAGATTCCCACCTCTGCCAGCAAAGGCAATCTAAGAATTCTCGTCAGCGACGGCGATACGCTCGACCGCGTCAACCGCACCAACCCGGCCTTCGGCCGCAAGCTGGATCTGGCTTCTACCATCGCCCTGCTGAACAAAGAGCACGCTAACAACCGGCTCTACGTCTCTTTGCTCGAAGCCGATCCCGAGGCGCGCGTGGCCGACAAGGTCATGCCCACCCTGCCGATTTCCATCATGAACGTGATGGACGGCATGCGCGGCAACCAGGAGATGATTGTCAGCGGTGAATCAAATGTGGATGAAACCGCAACGCCATCGCTTGACTACGTGGTTAGCGGAGCGCAATTGCTGACACTGACCGTGAAGTAGCTTTCGAAGCTATTCTTCCTCCTGCTCACCCATCTGCATGGTCAGATAGCGCTCATAGCCCAGTTCCTTGATCTGGTGCATCTGGGCTTCGAGGAAGTCGACGTGCTCCTCCTCATCCTTGAGCAATTCAACCAACAGGTCCCGCGATCCGTTGTCGCCCTCTTTGGTCGCGATGGCGATCGCGTCGTTGTATTGCTTGACCGCCGAGACCTCCAGCGCCAGATCGCTCTCGAGCATTCCCTTCACTGTGCCGCCCACGTTCAATTCCAGCGGCATCATCGACGGACTGCCATCGAGAAACAGGATGCGCTCGATCAGCACCTCGGCGTGCTTCATCTCGCCGATGGACTGCTTCTTGATGTATTCCGCGAGCTTGTTGTAGCCCCAGTTCTCGCACATTTCCGCATGTAGAAAGTATTGATTAATCGCCGTCAGCTCTTCCTGCAGCGCCTTGTTTAACTCAGCTAAAACTTTTGGATTTCCCTTCATGAGCCGAGATTGTCGCAAAACGAGCGAGGCATCGCAACCAAAAACAGGGGATCTGGGGAAGCAATCAAGGCTTACTTGAGAGACGAGAAATTAGCCCATGGCTTCATCGATGGTGCGGAGTAAGGCTGCACGCGTAAATGGCTTCTCGAGCAGGCGAATGCCCGTTTGCAAGCCCTGGTGTGCAACCAGTTCGCCTGTGTATCCGGACATGTAGACCACCTTCATCTCCGGATGCGAGTCCATCAGCCGCAGCACCAGTTCAGGCCCATTCATTCCTTTCATCACCACATCGGTCAGAGTCAGGTCGATGCGCGTCGAGTTGGAGGCGATGACATCCAGTGCCGCTTCACCGTCGATCGCTTCCAGCACTTTGTACCCGTGGTCTTCGAGCATCCTGCGTGTCAACTTGCGCATAGTGGGGTCATCTTCGGCCAGCAGGATCGTCACGCCGTCCCGGCGGGCAGGCAGCAATTCCGCGCGAGCCTCCGTGCCCAGCCCCAGTTTGTGTTCGGCACTTGGCAGATAGATTTTGAAAGTTGTTCCACGGCTGGGTTCGCTGTAAACCCAGATGTGTCCCCCGCTCTGCTTGACAATGCCGTAAACGGTCGCCAGCCCCAGCCCGCTTCCCTTGCCGCTTTCTTTCGTGGTGAAGAAAGGCTCGAAGATACGAGTTCTTGTGGCTTCATCCATCCCGATGCCGTTATCGCTGACCGCCAGCATTACGTATCGGCCCGGGCTCATGGAGTGCTCTCGCGCAAAAGAAGCGTCCAGGTCAGAAACTCCGGTCTCGATGATGAGTTTGCCCCCATGGGGCATGGCATCGCGTGAGTTGACTGCCAGGTTGAGCACGATCTGGTCGAGTTGGCCGGGATCGGCTTCCACGATGGCGCTCCCGCTTAGGGATGGGAGCATGATCTCCACGTCGTCTCCCATCAGCGGCTTCAGCAACTTGCTGACTTCTTTCAGACGCTCATTCAAATCGAGAATCTGCGTTTGCACGGGCTGTCGGCGGCTGAAAGCCAACAACTGGCGCGTGAGCGATGCACCCCGTTTTGCAGCCTCTCGGATGTTGTCTACGTACTCGAGACTGTCACCGTCAACACGTCCGCGCAAAAGTTCGGTACAGGCAGTGACGATTCCAAGCAGATTATTGAAATCGTGAGCGACACCGCCCGCCAGCCGCCCCACGGCCTCCATCTTCTGCGACTGCCGCAGCTGGTCTTCAATCTTCTTCTGGCCCGTGATGTTGCGGCCAATCGCAGAGGCCCCCACGACTCGGCCGTCGGTGTCATGAATCGGAGAAACCGAGATGGACATATTCAGCCGCCGGCCGTCTTTGGTGACACGAATCGACTCAAAGTACTCCACGCGTTCACCGCGACGAATTTTTTCAAGAATGCCGGGAATTTCATCTGGCCGATCCGGTGGACAGAGTACGGATATGTTTCGGCCAATCATCTCCAGTGCCGTATAGCCATAAATGGCTTCCGCACCTGTGTTCCAGTGGGTAATGATGCCGTCCAGGTTCTTGCCGATGATCGCGTCCTGGGAGGAATCCACGATCAACGCCAGCCGATTTTGTGAATCGCGCAACTCGCGCGTTTTTCTGCGCTCCAGTTCCTCGTTGGCGTGCCGCAGTTCCTCTTCGATTCGCTTTCGATCACTGATATCCCGGATTACGCTCAGCACCATCGCACCATTACCGGTAGCCACAGGACTCAGGCTGATTTCCACGGGGAATTCTGATCCGTCGCGGCGCCTGCCATGCAAATCCACGCCCGATCCCATGCGACGGATTTTGGGTCGTGAGTAATAGTCCTCACGATGCTGATGGTGCTGCGGGCGTTGACGCTCCGGCACCAACCGCTCTACGCTCTGCCCGATCAACTCGTCTTTGGTGTAACCGAATAGCGCTTCCGTTTGGGAGTTGACCTGGATGATCACCCCCTGCTGGTTCACCGCAACGACGGCGTCGGGAATCGCCTCGAGGATCGACGGAGACAACAATGCCTCCGCGACATTTTTCTGGTTCGATTCCATGCAGCTTCTCGACTACTCCGCCCCACGCGGAGCTCTGCGCCTAATATACTTCAAAACTCGATTGCGCTACGGATAGGCGTAATGCGGGTCGTTCGCTTGTTGTAACGGGAGCCCCGCGCTCCTCAGCGCGAAGGGAGTGCTCTGTGCATCTTCCGCAATTGCAGGATGATCTCCAAAAACAAGACTGGGATCACCCAGCAAGCCCAGGCTATGGCGACCGCGCGATCTCCATCCGGCTGGAGACGTGCGCCGGGATAGTAGTCGTTCAACACGCGGAAAGTAACGAAGGCAAAGGTCACGACATATGTCCGGACCATCCACTCCTTGTGGACTTGAATCTCTCTCTTCAGAATTGCGTATAAAGCCATCGCTGCCGAAGTGAACCATGCGGTAGCCAAGCCCAGCAAAGCGAATCCGAATGCCCAGCCGAACGTGGTGCTAATCGCCATCCTGTAGGCACCCACTGAGCCGATCGCCACTCCTCCCAGGAAAATCCTTCCCGTCCAGCGGTGCAGGTTGGCATAGCGCATGCGAAAGCCGGTCCAGAACTGAAACGGGCCCGTGAGCAAAGCCACCATGCCGCCAGTAATATGCATGAGCAACCAGCCGCGCATGTTCCAGTAATTCGCGGCGCCCAACAACGGATCAGTGAAAGCCGCCGAGTTGTAATGAAGGTAGTACCGGAATACGTACTTGAGAACGAAGGCCAGAGCGGCGGCCAGGATCAACCCCGAACCAACGAGTTTTGCGACCAGACTGATTGTCCTGCTCTGGGTCGAGGGTCGCGCAGAACCGGAAGCAGCAAGCGTTGACATTGTCCCCCCTTTTTGCGGGGGAGAATGATCACATTTCGCTGGTCCGAACGCAAGAGCGTTCGTCAAATGGGGCAAAGCTCAGGTTCAGAAGCACTTCAGCAAGCTTTTGGGCATGCGGGTGAATCCATGAGTGAGAACAATTTGAATCAACATCTGGGTGGCATTGTATCCGGCGTGGACCAGGAAGCTGGCCGCCACAGACTGGCTCATCGCTCGGACCACCCCACAAACCACCCCGACCGCGAAGATGACCAGCCCGACAGCCCATGCGTACCCATATTGCGGTAAATGAAGCAGAGCAAACGGCAGCGCGCTCAGCAGCACTCCCCACAGTATACCCAGGTGTCGTGCCAGCACGGGATACATCAATCCCCGAAAGAATAACTCTTCCATGAGCGGTGCCAGCGTGACCGCGATCAGCGCAAGTAGGTATGCATCCAGAGGTCGATCAAAGAGGCGATCAAACGGCGTATCTTTAGGCATCGGCAGAAGGCTTTCCAGGGTGGCTAGCCCCAGCAGGAGCACTGCTCCCAAGGCAAGAAATTTCCCAGCGGATCGTGGCCAGTTCCAGCGTATCGCCCGCCAGAAGGGAACATGATACTTGCCCTCCACCATTGCGATCATCAGCAAAGCTACGGGCACATAGAACAGAAACTGCGAAACGATCAGCAGAATGGGCCTCTGCTCCATCTTCTGCGCTGCCTGAAAGAACGTAAGCCGCGGATACCAGAGCAATTGAGTAGCTTTGGCGGTGGCAACTTGCAGCACAAACATGACTACGAACGTCAACGCCGCAATGAGCAATACATCCCAACCGCTCCAGATGGGCCTATCCGAAGTCGTTGAGACACTTGCTTGCCTGATCCCTTCAATAGAGACTAGGGACTCGTCTTGTACCGCCTGCGGTGATTCCGCACCAGTCGGCGACGGCTGAAACTGCGAATTGTCTGGAGATGCCACGCAGAACACTTCCTTCTAATTAGGGACTACCACTTGAGAATTCGGAACCGCTCTTCCGAAGTACGCTGCCAGCGCCTGTCCTGTATATGACTTTTTCACCCGCGCAACTTGCTCGGGCGTACCTTGCGCCACCACGCGGCCGCCCTCTTCGCCGCCCTCCGGACCCAGATCGATGATCCAATCTGCATTCCGGATCACGTCGAGGTTATGTTCAATGATGATGATCGAGTTCCCCAGGTCCGTTAGACGATGCAGTACATCCAGAAGCTTCTTTACATCGTCGAAGTGCAAACCGGTCGTGGGCTCATCGAGAAGGTAGAGGGTTTTGCCCGTCTGCCGCTTGCTCAACTCGCGCGCCAATTTGATGCGCTGTGCCTCGCCACCAGAAAGCGTCACAGCCGACTGTCCCAGATGGATATATCCCAAGCCCACGTCGACCAGCGTCTGCAACTTTGGTTTGATCTGGGGGATGTTTTCCAGAATCGGCAACGCATCCGACACCGGCATTTCCAGCAAATCTGCGATTGAATATCCGTTGTATTTGACCGCCAGCGTCTCCGAGTTATACCGGCGCCCGTCGCAGACTTCGCAGAGCACGTACACGTCCGGGAGAAAATTCATCTCGATGCGCCGTTGCCCCTCGCCCTGGCAAGCCTCGCACCGGCCTCCCGAGACATTAAACGAAAACCGTCCGGCCTTGTATCCGCGCTCGCGCGATTCCGGCAACATGGCATAGAGATCGCGGATCGCCGTGAACACTCCCGTGTACGTCGCAGGATTCGACCGCGGTGTCCTCCCGATTGGCGATTGATCAATGCGGATGACCTTGTCGATATTCTCCGCCCCTGAAATCGCCTTGTGCTCGCCCGCCTTCTCGCGCGAGCGATAAAGCTGCCGCGCCAGCGCGCGATACAAGATGTCATTCACGAGCGTCGATTTTCCCGATCCGGAGACACCGGTCACGACCGTCATCACGCCCAATGGGAAAGTCACGTCCAGGTTCTTGAGATTGTTTTCCTTCGCGCCGAGGATCGTAAGCGCCGCGCCGTTCTTCTGCCGCCGTTCCGGCCGCATCTCGATCTGCGTCCTGCCCGAGATATATGCGCCCGTGAGCGAGTTCGGCTCCCGCATGATCTCTTCCGGCGTCCCGTGCGCCACCAGATCTCCCCCATGCCGCCCCGCTCCCGGCCCGAGGTCAACAACATAATCCGCTCGCCTGATCGTCTCCTCATCATGCTCAACCACAAGCACCGTGTTCCCCAAGTCGCGCAGGTTCTCCAGCGCATTCAGCAGGCGGCCGTTGTCACGATGATGCAACCCGATCGACGGCTCATCCAGCACATAAAGGACTCCGCGCAGCTTCGATCCAATCTGAGTTGCCAGCCGAATTCGCTGGCCCTCCCCACCGGACAGGGTCGCAGCCGACCGGTCCAGCGAGATATATCCCAGCCCCACCGCATTCAGGAATTGCAAGCGCTCGACCACTTCATGCATCACCCGTCCCGCAATCACCGCCTCGCGGCCCGCAAGTTTGATTCCCTGCGCGGTTTCCAGCGCCCGCGATACAGGCATCGCGGTGAAGTCGGCAATCGACATCCCACTGACCTTCACCGCCAGACTCTCCGGGCGCAGCCGCTTCCCATGACACGCCGGACACTCCGTCGCCGACATGTGATCCATCAGCCAATCGCGGTACCCTTCCGACGTGGACTCTTCCAGGTTCTGCTTGAGATATCCGAAGATCCCATGGAACCCCGTTCGTCCACCGCGGCCCTGCTCGCCGTTCAGCAGAAAGTCTTGTATCTTCTCCGGCAGTTTCTCGAAGGGCGTGCTCAGGTCAATTCCATAAGCAGACGACACCACATGCAGCTGGTGAATCAGGTTCTGCGATGCCGACCCCGGCCCTAGCCCGCCATCCAGCAGCGGCTTTGACCAGTCGCTAATCACTTTTGCGGGATCAAAGTCGTATTTGCTCCCCAAGCCGTGGCACTCCGGACAGGCACCGTACACACTATTAAAGGAAAACGAGCGAGGCTCGAGCTGTGGCACGTTGATCCCGCAATCCGGACAGGCCAGCTTCTCCGAGTAAAGCTGCTCTTCCCCACCCACAACCGCGACCTGCACCAGACCGCCAGCCAGTTTCATCGCCAGGCCAATCGACGTTTCAAGCCGATGCTCGATTCCCGGCTTCACCAGCAACCGGTCAATGACAACTTCAATCGTGTGGTTCTTCCGCTTGTCCAGGTTGACGACGATATCGTCGTCTAGACTCACCAACTCGCCGTCGATCCGCGCCCGTGTATACCCATGCTTCACGAGCGTCTCCATCTCCTTCTTGAACTCGCCCTTCCGTCCGCGGACGATGGGGGCCATGATCATGACGCGGTCTTCCGGACTCAGGGCCATCACCCGCTGCACAATCTGATCGGCGGACTGGCGGCTGATCGCCCGCCCGCACTTGGGACAGTGCGGCACCCCGATGGAAGCGAACAAGAGGCGAAGATAGTCGTAGATCTCAGTAATGGTTCCGACGGTGGATCGCGGGCTGCGGCTGGTGGTCTTTTGCTCGATCGAGATCGATGGGCTAAGTCCATCAATTCCATCAACATCCGGACGTTCCATCTGGTCCAGAAACTGCCGCGCATAGGCCGACAGAGTCTCCACGTAGCGCCGCTGGCCTTCGGCGTAAATCGTGTCGAACGCCAGCGAAGACTTCCCCGATCCGCTCAGCCCCGTGACAACCGTAAGCGTGTTTCTCGGAATCTCAACGCTGATGTTTTTCAGATTGTGCTGCCGGGCGCCCCGGACAGAAATCTTGGTAATGGCCATTATTTGTCCAGGGTGATGTACCTTCCGTAATGTCGACAGGTGACCAGAATTGTCCGAAAGTAGGAATGCACAGCTCTACTCCGTATCTTAGTCGTCAACAACGCGGAGCGTCAACGCAGGTAGATTGAGAACGCGAGACTTGCGACAGGCCAACACGAAGTAGCCAGCTTCAGCACAATTCGTTTCAAGGGATTTAGAAGACCGTGATTTCGCTATTAATGCCTTTTATCCTCTGCGTCACCGTCGTCGCTTCCGTCAGCCTCGGCATCCTCGCCGCCTACATCGCAGTCTTCGGCATCCTGAGCACATTCGGCCAGCCATCGCGCCCTGAACCCGCGCCAGCCCGCCCGCGCCTGGTGCTGGTGCCCACGCAGAACCACGCCAGCGGCGACTGATCGATCTGTCAGGCTTGGCACCCGTTCCCTCAGAGCACTAGCGCGTCTGTTCCAATTTCCGAAATTCGGCAGTGACCCTGTTCGCTGTGGCTGAGTACGGGTTACTATCTCTGCTCGGGCCCTTTCCTTCTTCCCCTTCATTTCAACGTGGCGGAGGTGCCTTATGCCAACGTCTCTATTCGGGCCGGACTTTCAAGCGGTTCTCAATCGCGCCGTCAACCCATCCACTCCAGCGGCTGCTCCATTCCCCTCACCCGAAGATTGGCGCGACCGCTGGATTTATTTCCTGATGCTCGATCGCTTCAACAATCCGTCAGGCCCTCCCGCGCACAGCCCATTCAATGATCCCGATTTTTCCGGATTCCAGGGCGGAAAATTCTCAGGCGTGCGGCAGGAACTTTCTTACATCAAAAACCTCGGGGCGGGAGCCATCTGGCTCAGTCCCGTGCTGAAGAATTTTCAGTTCGATCCCAATACCTACCACGGCTATGGCATTCACAATTTCATCGGCGCCGAGCCCCGCTTCGCCGACAACGCCGCCGCAGCTGACGATGAACTTCGCACCCTGGTGGATGCAGCCCACCAACAAGACCTGCTCGTGATCTTCGATATTGTGCTCAATCACACCGGCAACGCGTTCGCCTATCAATGCGATCCAACGGATCAATTCTGCATTAGCAACCAGGGAGCGCAGGCCAGCTTTCATCCTTCCCCGCAACCCGGTCAATGGCGCGATGCAACCGGAGTCGCGCGCCCCGACTTCCCCGATGTCGCCACCATTCCCAACCCGTCGCTGGATGCTGTGGTATGGCCGCTGGAACTTCAGAAGAACAGCTTCTTCCGCCGCCAAGGAACCCCGGATCCCAACGGCGACGATACGGTCGGCGATTTCAGCGTCTTAAAGCAGATGGTGACAGCCGATGCCGACCTGCAGCGTTTCCTCATCCGTTCCTACCAGTACGTGATCGCTCGCTTCGATATCGACGGCTTCCGCATCGATACCCTCCGCTATCTGAAGGGCGATTTGGCGCGCCTCTTCGGCAATTCCATGCGCGAATTTGCCCTGAGCATCGGCAAGAAGAACTTTTTCACCTTCGGGGAAGTCTTCGATTCGAACGCAGAGCAGGATATCGCCAGATTCATCGGACGAAACACCAGCGACCAGAGCGAACTCGTCGGCGTTGATGCCGCTCTCGACTACCCACTATTCAATACTCTCAAACCCGTCGTAAAAGGCTTCGCGCCGCCCGCCGCTGTAGTTGGCATGTATCAGAATCGCAAGAGTGTGGAAGTCAACGTTCTCAGTTCCCATGGCGATGCAACTCGCTATTTCGTCACCTTTCTCGACAATCATGACGTGAAGGAACGCATCCGCTACGTCGATCCCGTAGACCCCACGAAGTTTGATGATCAGGTGACTATGGCGCTGGCCTGTCTCTATTCCCTGCCCGGCATTCCGTGCCTCTACTACGGCACCGAACAGGGATTGCACGGCTCGGGCAGCGACCCAGCCGTACGTGAGGCCCTTTGGGGTGGACCCGGCTTCGACGAGCAGAGTGCGTTCTATCAGGACATTCAGCAGATCGCATCGGTTCGTGCCCGGCAGTCCGCCCTGCGCTACGGACGTTTCTATTTTCGTCCCATCTCGGGCGACGGCGTGAACTTCAGGGTCTCAGGATTCCCGCAGGGAGTCGTAGCGTTCTCCCGCATCCTGAACGATCAGGAGGTGGTCGTCGCGGCAAATACAAACACCGCGTCGACCCAGCAAGTCGATGTGATCGTGGAGATTCTGCTCAGTTCTGCGGGCGATGCGTTTGACGTGCTGTACAGCAATCAGACTGCACCACAAGCTCCCCAGCCAGTTCGCCTGGTTCTAGCTGGGACCCCGACGGTTCATGAAGTCGACGGCTCAATCGGAACCGGCCCCTTAAATGTAATCCGTGTAAACCTGCAGCCGCTGGAGGTTCAAATCCTCCGCAGGCATGCTCCAGAGCCGCAGTAATAGCTGCCCGTTGCAGCCAAACTACTTCTTCTCCTGCCCTCCACTTGCTACCGCGAGCAGATACCACGACGAATGCGGCAGCCATTGCTCACCCCAGCGCCAGTCGTTGTCCGCTCCCGTCTCGCGATAGGGAATCAGAAAATCGATGTCGTTTTCGTCTTTGAACCCTCCAGTGATCCCGTTCGAGATCCCGCCGGGCGCATTCGTAAATGCCCACGAATCGAAATACATATAAGGAGGATTATTCCGTCCCACACCGTTCAGCATGCACGAGTCGAACGGATTCAAACCCAGAATCCAGTTCAGCTGGTTGGTGGAAAACGCCTCCAGCTTCTCGCGAAAAGCCTTATCGTTGGCAAAAAGTTGCACGGCCAGATTTGCCGCCGTCGCCACTGAGGCCAGCCGCGCGTTTTCCCCTTGCCACCAGGGAGCAGCGTCACTGTTATGCGGAAAGAAGAAACTGGTGCGCCGCGATCCGTTCTTTTCCTGCACATACTCGCGGCTGTACCCGAAGGGATTGTTCAGTTCCCCGGTAATGGCCAGTTCAAACTCCAGCGATCGCTTGACCGTGTCGAGCACTGCCATGCGCACCGACGGATCGGCAACTTCCTGGTAATAGAGCAGGCTCACCACAGGAAATCCGCCGTCCGATGCATGAAAGAACGGACGCGTCCCCTCATCCACCCGCCAATAATTGTTGTAACCACCCGCGCTGATCTGTCGCGACATCAGACTTTTCGCCCGCCGGTCAGCCGCCGCCTTGTACTTATCTTTCTTTGTGGCGCGGTAGAGTTCCGTTGCCGCCGCCAGCGCGCAGTAATCATCAACCATGTTCTCCTTGCCATCGTTGACTAACTTCAGATTGTCTTTCTCCAGATAGTCGAAAGCATCCTCGGCTGCCTTCAGATAATCCGCACTCGTAAACTCCCCGGACACCGGATATGTGCTTGCCATGGCAAGCGCCGCAACCGCGATGCCTCCTCCGGAGCGATAGCTGACCTCATACTCCCGGTCGTTGTTCGCCGACTCAAGCATCCCTCTCGCACCCTGGCCCGGAGTGGACTCAATGCCGAAGCGTTTCATCTCCCCGGCGATCTTGCGTCCGGCCGGCGTCTGGTCCACATCGCCGGTGGTCACGGACCGATAAAATGACCCATCCGGTACCTTCATGCGGACCATGTAATCCGCTCCGAACATCGCCTCATCCAACAAACGCGCTTGATACCGCGCAAGGTCTGCATTCCCTCGCAGCTTCATCTGCTCATAGCTCTTTAATAATGAGTAGACGGCGAACGGTATCTGTTGCGGATTGAAATAGGTCGAGAATGACAGATGCGAGAAGTGCTTTCCGTAGTCGCCCGTGGCGTCCCACCAGCCGCCGTGCGCATCAACGGTCCCCGCCTTCTTACCATCAAACTTCAGATGGCGATCCGCCTTATCGAACTCTCCCGAGCTGCGCTGGCCTTTGAAGTAATAGATGACATCGGACATCGTGCTCCGCTCCAGCAGGTCGCGCTCGATCAAAAACGGAAACGAGCGCACCTTCCCCGATCCCGTCGCGCACTCCAGGTAATACTTCCCCTCTTTCGCGAATGCGTCGAAGTCGAGTGTCCAGAAATACCAATCCTTCCACTTCTGCACGGGACCCGACGCCTTCGCGGAAACATCCATCACCGGCTGTTCGTTGTCGTAGTTTCTCAGCGAGCAGCCTGTCACGCTATCTCCCGCCTTCGCCAAAATCACCGCATGTTTTTGACCCGCAGGTTCATAGCCCAGGTGATTGGCAAGGATCTTTACCTCGGATGCCAAGGAGCACGCGCTTAGAAATAAGACGGATAGCAACATAACGAACAGCGTTCGTTTCATAAGATCACCTGGATAAATTTGAAGTAGTGAAGATCTACTTTCATTCCGGCGGAATGAATGAAAGTTATGCCCTCTTCTTGGGTGCCCCACTTCTGTCCGACTCTGCCAGAAGTGAGCCTTTCGATCGAGCGCTGTCGAAGGGTGTCTCCATGATGAAGACTGGGCATGTCAGTAAATCACTTTGAGCGAAAACTGAATCTGCCGCGAAGTTCCCGCAGTCTTGCTGATGATGCCAAACCCGCTCCCGTTTACAATGTTCGAGGGCAATCCGAAGTTCACGATATTGAAAATATTGAAGAACTCGGCGCGAAACTCCAGCGTGCCCAGCTCGGCGTTGCCACGATGCCCGAACGGAGTGTCTTTGATCACCGCGAAATCAAAGCTGTGAAAGGCCGGCCCGCGAAACGTGTTGCGCCCCAAAGTGCCGAAGCGTCCGCTGTGCGGTCCCGTCCCGCCGGCGATGTTGATCGGAATGTTAAAGAAAGACGCATTGTCGTTGCCCAAACCGAAATAGTCATCCCGCACCGGTCGGCTCGTCGACAAGTGTGGCATCGTCACCAGATCCGGACGGTCTCCTCCACCCAGGCCGGCCCCTGTCTGTTGAATCCCGGAGAAGACTGTGAAGGGCGATCCGGTCGTCAGGGTCGTGATGTTCAGAACCTGCCAACCTCGGGTAAACGTCCGGCCGAGCGGCCGCAGAAAGTGCACTCGCTCGAGCGGTAGCAACTGGATCACGCTGGCGGCAAACACATGTGTCACATCGAACGTAGACGGCCCTTTCTCCGCCGACGGATCCCAGGGATTCTGCGGTCCAGTCTGCAGAATCGTCCCCGACGTCCCCAGTAATCCCCCCAGCACCGCGCTCGTGTCGTCCAGCGCCTTCGAGTACGTGTAACTCGCCTGCAGTCCCAGACCGTAGCGGGCGGAGTTCTTCGTCAAACTGGTCTGCAGCGCGTGGTAACTCGAGTGCGACGCGCTGGTCATGATCATTTCCGGGCCGAACCCTCCCGTCGCATGGCACGGTGTATCGAACTGGGTGAAAGGAGCAAATCCCTCGCACGCGCCGCCGTAACTGTTCGGGTTGTACACGCGCGCCAGATGGACTCCCGCCGTCCCAACGTAGGAAGCGTTGAACTTGAAATCGCCAAAGTCATGGTCGACCCCGGCCGTCCAACTCCCGATATACCCGTTGCCAAAATTTTTCGCGATGCCGCTGATGTTAAGTAACTGTACATTTCCCGGTGCCAGCGCGTTCAGATCCGTCTGGAACCGCGCGTAGTCAAACACGGTGTTCGCCGGAACATCCTCTGAACGGCCGGTCGCAAAGATAGGCTGACCCTGCACGCTATAGGCGGTCGGGAGATTCAACTTCACAAACGTGTTGTGAAACACCACTGGCTCATTCGGTTGAGCGTAAATCGAGGGAGCAAACACATAGGGAATCGCCGCGGTCAAAAAGTTGTCTTGCCAGAGATTGGGGATCCCCGTTGCAATCGCAGCCCCTGCGTGCAGCACCGTGTGTTTTCCGAGGCTGTAATCGAGCGACAGCCGCGGTCCCCAGCCGTGCCAGTCCTGATCGTAGGGCGGCTGCGGATTGATGAATACCTCTTGATGAGCATTCCGATCCCAGTACGGCACTGTTTTGCCGTCCGGCCCCGTGAAGATGGGCAGCGATGTCCTCTTCGTCGCCTCATGGATGCGGCTGTTCACTTCATACCGCAATCCGTAGTTCACAGTCAGCTGTGGCGTCGCCTTCCAGGTGTCCTGAAAATAGAAGCCATACGCTTCGCGCCGCACACCCGCTTCGTTGAACTTGTCTCCCACAGGCGTGATATCCGCGGCTGCCATGACGTTGTAGGAATACGGCGTAGCCGTGAGAAGTGCGGTTAGCGAATCGGGCAGCGGATCTCCCACAGCGATGTCATGCGTTCCACTCCCTGACTTGATCTCTACCGGCGAATACACCTTCCCGCCGCCAAATTCGTAAATCCCGTTTGTGTTCACTCCAAAGATCGTCGAATCGCGGTTAATCCGGATCTCCGCTCCCCACTTAAAATCATGCGACTTCCGCACCCAGGCAAAATCCTGCTTGAACTGATACAGGTTGCCGTACGACCCGAAAATCGATCCGCTTGGCTGGTTGTACGGCTGGTACAGACCGTCCGCATAAGTAATGCCGGGTAGCGTGTGATTTCCCGCAGGAAAAAAGGGAGTGCTACGGATGTAGCTCAGGGAAGTGTCCGACGTCATGTGCGCAGAAATTGTCCGCGTGTACCGCACACCGGCGTTGCGCTGATGGTCGTAGAACTGAATGCCGAACTCCGGGTTGATCACAGTCTGGTCGGGATTTGTCAGTGGTCCTCTAACTTGATTCAAGCTGAACCGGGTCAACAGTGCGGCCTTGTCCGAGATCCTGTGGTCCACCCGGATGGAGAATTGGTCTGTGCGCGTCTCAACCTTCGATGAGGCAGCATACGTGCGCTCTCCTAAAGGTCCGTTCGGTTCGTTCGGCAGCGGATACCCATTGAGCACAGCCGCTATTTCTGCGTTGACCGGAACGAACAACGTATCCCGTGCGAAGGTCGTGGTATCCATGCCCTGCCGCTCGGCAGCGGTTGGAACGGGAATCACCTGCGTTGTCCCCAGAACCTGCCGGAAGCCTTGATATTCCCCGAAGTAAAAAGTCCGGTCGCGCCCGTTGTAGATGCCGGGCAGCACGACTGGCCCGCCGTTCGTAAAGCCGAACTCGTTTCTCACAAAAGGAGGAATCCGCCGTTTGCCGGTAGGATCCTTATAGTCGAAGTAATTCCGCGCATCAAAGGCCGCGTTCCTCACGAACTCGAACAGGCTTCCGTGAATCTGGTTCACACCCGATTTCGTAACGACATTCGTGAAACTCGCCCCGCCGTGCCCAATCTCGGGCGGCATGACCCCGCTGTCTGACTGCACCTCCTGGATCCCATCCACATTGAAGTTGGAGAAGGTCGCGCCGCCCATCTCAGGATCGGTCGTGTCGAAGCCATCCATGGCGAAAACCGTGGCGGTTCCCCTTTGACCGTTCACGGCAAATTGCTGGGTGAAATTCGCGGCGCCATTCGTGTCGGTCATCGTCCCTGCCGCCAACAACAGCAACTTGCTGAAGTCGCGCGCATTCAGCGGAAGGCTCGAAACCTCGGAACTCGAAAGATGCTCGCCGCCGCTCGCCTGCGATGCGGCTTGCCCGCTGGCGCTCGCCTCAACCGTCTCCCGGATTACCTGACCCGATGACGTCAGCTGCAGGATCGTGGACGCTGCATTTTCCTCGTCAACGATGAGGGGAAATTCCGCATTCCACTGCTTGTCCGCCATTCGAATGGACAGTTCATAACGATCTTCCGGCAGGGTCGGAAAATCAAAGCGGCCATCGGCACCAGTCATGGCCGTGTATTCCTGCCCGGCATTCGCGGAGTGAAGTTTTACAACAGCGCCGTTCACGGGTTTTCCGGCGTTGTCCCTGAGATGCCCGCTCCATGCGCTCGCAAGGGCAAGAGCAGGCATCCAAATGAAAAAAAGGAATGAATATAGGGTATAAGGACGATTCAGCATAGCTTCAATTAGGAAGCTGGAATTATATAGGCGTGCGGCGCTTCCTGTTCTGGGACACTATCAGGAATGAATCTGACCCAGTGTGCTTACAATCACAAAACGGACGATACCCTACCCGCAGAGTCCCGATTTGGCAGGCGATCGTTCGCTGGACACTCCAGTGTAGCCACTGCGCGCCGGGAGTATCACGCCCCAAAATGCGAGGCTTTTCCTTTGTGAAAGCCACTTACAGCACCTCTGAAGGCTACCCGTGATAGCATTTTCTTGGTAACTCTCCGCTCGGCGGCTATGACTCGTTTCCTGTCCATCCCGCTCTGCGTAATCCTCCTCACCCTCATCTTTCATGTCCCTTGCGCGTCCGCGGCTGAGCCGCTGTGGCTTGAAGTTCACTCCACCCACTACACCGTCATCACCGATGCTGGCGAAAGGAAGGGTCGCGAGATCGCCCTGCGCTTCGAACAGATGCGTGCCGTCTTCGCTAATCTCCTCACCAAGGATCGCCTCAACGAGTCCCGCCCTCTTACCATTCTCGCTTTCAAGAACGACCGATCGTTTTACCAGCTAGCTCCCCTGCATCAAGGGCAGCCCATCGATGCTCCGGGGTTCCTCCTTTCTGGCAGCGATCAGGATTTCATCGTGCTCAATGCCTTTGAAGACGAACCCTGGCGCGCTATCGCTCACGACTTCGCCATCCGCCTGTTGAACTTTAACTATCCACCCGCGCAAGGTTGGTTCGATGAAGGTCTCGCGGAATATTTCAGCTCCGTGCATGTGGATAACAGAGAGGTCGAAATCGGCGCCGATCCTGAGCTGCAACCGACCGTCCAGCAGGACGTGATGGGAAATCTGCGCGACACTCATCCCCCGAAGTCGCTCGCAGAACTGCTCGCCGCGCAGGTCTGGCTCTCGCTGCCCGATCTGTTCTCCATGAAGCACGATCCCGCGCGCAATGAAGGCACCCGGCATACGCTCTACTACGCTGAATCGTGGATCGTGATGCATTACCTGCTCCACGAAAAGAAGCTGCCGGAAACCGGTGCCTATTTTGGTTTAGTGCTGAATCAGCACCTGCCGGTCGAAGACGCTATCCAGCAGGCTTTTGGCATGAGTTCGGCGGAACTCGAGAAGGCGGTCAAAGACTATTTCCACTCCCAGACGGGCTTCCTGGCTGCGATCGACGATGCCCGGCAGCGCAACGTCGATCCTGACCACCCTTTGCCCGTGGCTCGTTCCGGCCAGACCGACCATTTCCAGGCACCCGTCGGCCCCGAAGACTCTCCCGTCACTGCCAAGGCATTGCCCGAACCCGATGCCCGAGCCATCTATGCGAATGTGCAGGTCCGGATCCCCGAGCGGCGTGAAGCCGGTTTGAAAACTCTGCGCGAGCTGGCCACGACTCCCACCGAGGTCGACAGAAAGGCAGAATCCAAGTCGGCAAAGCGAACGGGCGAAGATGCTGAGCAGCTGCCCACGAACGCCATCGGCGATCCCCTCGCCCACCGATTTCTCGCCTGGGACTATATCGAACACAATCAATTCGAGGAAGCCTTCAACGAAATCAACGATGCCGCTTCTCTCAACCCGCATGACATGTGGCTGCGCTATTACCTCTCCGCCGGCAAGTACCGCATGGCCAAGTCCCGGCGCGCCGAAATGATGGGCCTGGCCAACATGATGCTCGATCTCAAGTCCGTGCTGGAATGGAATCCTCAAATGGCCGAGGCCTACGATCTCCTGGCCAGCGCGCGTAGCTCCGGTGGCAGCAATACCTCAGCCCTGCAGGCCGAGCGTGAGGCCATCAATCTCAGTCCACGGAACGAACAGTACGTTTTCCACCTGGCTGAGATTTACGTCTCCGGCAGGAAGTGGGAACCCGCCACCGCCCTGCTGGATCGCCTGAAGTCCAGTTCCAACCCGGAGATCGCAAGCCAGGCGCGGGACCTGCTTATGCAGGCCAGCACTCAGCGCAAGTACGGTATTGCCGCAAACCCATCCGGCGCGGGCCAGCCGAAATTCGAAGCCCAGAAGTCTCCTTTCGATGTGCTTGAGGAAGACGCTGCCAAGCGCGATACGTCCGAAACTACTGGAAGTCCAGAGGGCCCAGGGGACCGTCGCACTACAAAATTTGTCAGAGGCCGCCTGATGGCCGTTGACTGTTCGCATCCTCCCTCCGCGATTCTCACCGTCCGTTCCGACCAGGGGACGCTGAAACTCCGGACCACCGACTACAAATCTTTGCTCCTCATCGGCGCTGACGATTTCTCCTGTGAGTGGCGCGACCGTCAGGTCACCGCGAATTACAAGTCAAGCAGCGCAGGATCTGGCGACTTGGTCTCGCTGGAAATGCGATAACCTCTCAAGCCTCCCGCTCGGCCCGCATACGTAACGTTTCGTAAAGGCCTAAAAAATCGATTTTCTCCTGTTGACACAACTGTGTCTCTGTCGCAAAATGCGCCCGATAGGAAGGAGGCTTATGCCGAATCGCAACCTGTTGGCGTCCTCGTTTGCTAACTTCGGCGGTTTGCTCCGATTCGTTGGAGTAGCTGCATTCCTGCTGGCCCCATTCATCCCACCCACGTTGTCGGCTGGAGAGTCTGACTCCCGGCCCTACCACTTCCAGAACGTCGTCATCGGCGGTGGTGGTGGCTTTATCCCAGGCATCGTCTTCAGCACAACCGAGCCCGGATTGGTGTACGCCCGGACCGACATCGGCGGCGCCTACCGGTTTGATCCGAAGTCAGGCAGTTGGATTCCTCTGCTCGACTGGATCGGGTTCCCCGACTGGAACCTCAGCGGCGTCGAAAGCATCGCCATCGATCCACGCAATCCCCAACGGGTGTACTTCGCGGTCGGAACGTACACCAACGAGTGGTCCAGTCAAAACGGCGCGATTCTTCGCTCCAACAATCAAGGCCGCACGTTCCAGAGGTTTGACCTTCCCTTCAAAGTGGGCAGCAACATGCCCGGCCGAGGTATGGGCGAGCGACTGGCCATTGATCCAAACAACACTCGCGTTCTTTACCTTGGAACCCGTAGCGGTAACGGGCTTTGGCGAAGCGTGGATTCAGGCGAGACGTGGTCTCAAGTCACGAGTTTTCCTGACTCTGGCCCGTACCATGAGCCTTCGAGCGGTCCTGCGGACACCTATGACAATGACCCGATCGGCGTTGTATGGGTCACGTTTGACTCTCGCACAACCGTGAACGTCGGCCACATGAAGGTCTCGCAGAATATTTATGTCGGCGTCGCCGACCCGGCCAACAGCCTGTGGCATAGCGCGGATGGCGGTAAGACTTGGTCGGCGGTGGCTGGACAGCCAACGGGAGTCATGCCACATCACGGCAAACTTGCGTCCACGGGCATTCTTTACCTCAGCTATAACAACAACGCTGGACCTTATGACGGTTCAGCCGGCAATGTGTGGAAGTATGACACCGGTTCCGGAACCTGGACCGACATCACACCGCCTCAATCTCCCCTGAATGGCGGATACGGCTTCGGCGGCTTGACAGTCGACGCGCTGAACCCCGGCACGATCGTGGTCGCAGCGCTCAACCAGTGGTGGCCGGATACGCAGTTTTTCCGGACCCTTGATGGCGGACAGACGTGGAATCTAATCTGGAATGTAAGCTGGACCAATCCGGCAGGCTGGCCTCCATACGTCGTCCCCAACTACACAATCGATTACGCCTCGGTCGCGCCATGGCTCACCTTCGGCGCAACACCGGCGACTTGCACGCAAGCAGGTCCCAGCAACGGACTGTGTCCGCAGCCGACGCCCAAGTTGGGCTGGATGGTTGAGTCGCTCGAGATCGATCCCTTTAATTCCGACCGTATGTTGTACGGCACTGGCGCGACGATGTACGGCACCAACAACTTCACGGCGTGGGACACTAACGGCGTAATCAACATCTCCGTGGCCGCGGCGGGAATTGAAGAAACCGCGGTACAAGACCTGATCAGCCCACCGGCGGGCACGGCCCATCTCATCAGCGCCATCGCTGACAACGGTGGTTACACACACAATGACCTGACGGCACCGAGCGTCATGGACGCGAACCCGGTATTCACGACAGGCACCAGCCTCGACTACGCGGAACTGGATCCGAGCTTCGTTGTCCGCGTGGGAAGTGGTGGTACCAACGGAATGAACATCGGTTTCTCCGCCGATGGCGGTCAAACCTGGACTCCTGCGGCGACTCAACCTTCGGGTGCCTCAGGAGGAAGCGTCGCGGCAGCGGTTGACGGCAGCCGCGTCGTGTGGAGTTCCGGAGCGGGAGTCTTCTACTCTGTGGACGACGGGACTAACTGGACGGCATCCACCAGCGTGCCGACCGGCGCGAGCGTGCGTTCTGATCGCGTCAACCCGCTGAAGTTCTACGCGTTCGCCAACGGCGCGATCTACATCAGCACTGACGGTGGCCAGTCATTCGCAACCACGGCAGCGAACAACTTGCCCCCGGCAGGCACTTCCGCGCAATTCAAGGCAACTCCGGGTCGCGAGGGCGACATCTGGCTCGCGGGCGGAAGTACAACGACCGTGTACGGCATCTGGCATTCGCGCGATGGCGGGAATTCGTTCTCCAGGCTGTGGAACGTGGACGCCGCCAGCACGATCGGCTTCGGCAAACCCGCTCCATTCCACAAATACCCGACGCTCTACAGCAGCGCCGAGGTCTGTGGCGTGTGGGGAATCTATCGCTCCGACGATGCCGGATGGACTTGGATCCGCGTTAACGATGATCGCCATCAATACGCATTGACCAACCAAACCATCACCGGCGATCCCCGGATCTACGGCCGCGTGTACGTCGGTACGAATGGACGCGGAATCATTTACGGAGACCCGGTACGTGGTCGTTAATGAGTCCGAGAAGCAATCTCATTTGTCATCCTGAGGGCCGCGTCTTTTGCGGCCCGGAGGACCTATGCACTCTGTTGACACAGTGCATAGGTCCTCCGGTGCAAAAACGCGCCTCAGGATGAGAGGGAGATTTAATCAGCCGGCGCGCACGAGACACTGCCTTCGGTCAGAGAATAGCGGCAATTCCAGCGAAACCCACCCGGATCATGCTTGCCGTAACCCCAGACCCGGAAATAGAAGGTTGCCTCTTCCAGCCGCGAGGCTTCCACGAACACGTGATCGTTCTCGCGCAGCGTGGGACGCAGGTCCACACTAACCATCTGGATCAAGCCTGAACCGTCGAGCAGCACAGGTTCGACTGACGATGCCGCTGCAAACACCAGCGCCCGTGAGGTCTTCCTTCCGACATATTGTGTGACCACCAGAAAATCGTTGCTTGACCAGGCCACTGCAGCCAGCCCCAGATAGTCACAGAGTTTTCGTGAGCGTCCCGACGACAACTCGGTCAGCCAAAGCGAATGAGAAGCCCCCACGAGTTCTCCCGCCAGACTCTCGGGAGCAACGTCGCGCAGCTCAAACCGCCCGTCCGGTGAGACCAGTCGCCCGGCCTTAGGAAACATCGAGAAAGGCTCAGCATATCCCGGAACGGCCAGACAGACCGCCAACATAGCCGCAAAGAAAACACCCCGGAGCAGCCGCATAGTCCCCTGCAACTATTCCATTCTGGGAATCGTTCCAATGTCGTGATTTAAATCACGATGAGCATTACTTTGGTTTGCTCGAGAACTTGCTTTCCGGATCTATGGATGCCGAGTAGCCTCATGCTTCGAGTTCTTCTCACCTAGGCCGGAAACACGCGCAACGCAACACAAACCAGCGTCATCAACACAGAGGCAGCCAGCAAGAAAGGAAAACTGAATTTCTCGTGATCCCGCAGTTCCACACCAGACAACCCCACGATAAGAAACGTCGCAGGCGTCAGTGGACTTACCGGGAATCCTGTCGTCATCTGTCCGAGCACTGCGGCTTGGCCCATGTGCACCGCCGGGATGCCTAATCCGCCAGCCACCTCCGCCAATACCGGCAATACCCCGAAGTAAAAGGAGTCCGGGTCAAACAGCAGGCTCAACGGCATGGATACTAATCCCAACGCAAATGGCAGGTGAGGTGCAATCCACCTTGGGACGATATGGATGGCTGCCTTCGTCATCGCACCCAGCATCCCCGATTCCTTCATGATCCCGGTGAATGCGCCGGCGGCAAATAGAATGGCAGCCATCAGCAGAGCGGCTCGCGCGTGCGCATCGATCCGTTCCGTCTGTGTTCTCAAGTTTGGGTAGTTGATCCACAACGCCAGGACTAACCCGGCCATAAACACCGCCACCGGATCCAACCGCAATCCAACCATCGCGATGACCATCACTAGCGTCAGGATCAAATTGATCCAAAACCGGTTGGGACGTCGCAGCTCCAAACCTGCCGAGTCTAGCTTCCGCTGAAAAACCTCGCTGCCTGCCGCCAAGGGTCGAAGCCGAAGTGCCTCCCTTCTTCCCAGCCACCACGCAGCGGCAAATACGAACGCAATGCCCACTGCCTGCGCGGGAACGAGTGGTCGAAAAATCGACATGACCGGCACGTGCAACGACGCGGATGCCCGAATCATCGGTCCCGTCCATGGCAGGAAATTCACTCCCGCCGCCATCGATGCCGCACACGCCAACACTCGCCGATCCATACGCAGCCGGTCGTACAAAGGGCGCATCACCGGAATCGTGATGAGAAACGTCACGGCTCCCGAACCGTCAAGGTGCACCAGCAACGCCAGCAGCGCCGTACCCATAACGATGCGCTCGGGATCGCTTCCCACGGCGCGAAGAATTCTGTCGATAATCGGATCCAGCATCCCGGCGTCGGCCATCACGCCGAAATACAAGATCGCAAAGATGAACATTCCGGCAACCGGAGCCACACCCTGGATGCCGTGCACAATGAAAGTAGCTGTCGTCGCGCCGGAGCCCACCGCCAGGGCGGCCGCCACCGGAATCGCAATCAAAGCCGTAAGCGCGGATACTCTCTGGCTCAGTATTACCGCCAGCAGCGCAATAATGGTCAGGAATCCCGCAATAGCGAGCATTTCTTGCCTAGAAGACTGCTTCGGGGGATTTCGAAGATTCGAACAGAACTTTTTTCCTGAAAAGGTCGTCGATTGCGACATCGTCTAGCGCAAACAATTCCCGCAACACACCTCGAGTGTGCTCGCCCAGTAAAGGGGCCGGCAGCCCAGGATGGCCCGGCGTATCAGACAACTTCACGGGTGTCCCGGTCACGCGGTGCGTTCCTGCAGTAGCATGCTCCATCATGGGAAACATCCGCCGCTCCTCGCACTGCGGATCCTCGGCCACCTCCGCAAAGTTGCGCACTGGAGAACACGGTATCCCCGCAGCGCGGAGTTTGCTGATCCATTCTTTCGCCGGTTTTTGCCCAAAGACCTTCGCGAGTTGTGCCTCAAGCGCCTGCCGGTTCTCAATGCGCAGCGCATTCGTTTCATAGTCCGGATGTTTTTTCAGATCCGGCCGTTCCAGCACCTCGCAAAACGACGTCCACAGCTTCTCGCTTCCAATCGCGATCGCCAATTCCCGATCGCTGGCGTGGTATACGCGATAAGGTACGACCGTCGGGAACGAAGTCCCCATCGGCACTGGAACGACGTTCGATCCGAGGAAGCTCATGTAATTCGAAGTCATGGTCGAAATCATGCCGTCGAGCATGGAGATGTCGACGAATTGTCCCTTTCCCGTCTTTTCCCTCGCGCGCAACGCCAGCAAGATGCCAATGACAGCAAACTGCCCCGCGGTGACGTCCGTGACTCCATAACCGCAACGAACCGAATCCCTTTCCTCTGTTCCTGTAATGCTCAGCAACCCGCTTGAAGCCTGCACCACCAGATCCATCGCGGCTTCATCTCGCGATGGACCGTATTGTCCATAACCCGAGATGGAGCAGTAGATCAGCCGCGGATTTCGCTCATGCACGGCTTCGTAGCCCAGCCCCAGTCTCGCCATCGCTCCAGGACGGAAGTTTTCGACGAGTACGTCGACGTGATCGATCAACTGGAGGCAAAGATCGAGCCCCTCTCGCTGTCTCAAATCGATGCAGATGCCCCGCTTGCCGCGGTTCAATCCCAGAAAGAAACTCGAAAGCCCTCCTGCGAAAGGAGGGCCCCATCCCCGTCCCATGTCACCCGCACGACCCTCGAGTTTGTAGACAGTCGCACCAAAGTCGGAAAGCAACAATGTGCAGTACGGCCCGGCGAGCGCATGCGAAAAGTCGAGCACGCGGATGCCTTCAAGCACTGATCCCGAAGATTCTTGCGAAGAAGTTTTGGACGTCATAGAAAACCGATCATGCAGGGTTTCTCTGCTAGTCTGCGCCGTTCTCAGCAAACTCAGCGATTAAGAATCCGCACCGCTGAGAACGCCGCGGAATCGCAGAGAAGCCCCCGCTCACTATTCCTCCTTGCAGACGTACTGCGCCGCATCGTCGGAATTCCCCGATCCCTTGAATCTCGCGACCTGGGGCCAGGGACACAGCGGCCGCGTCCGGTCCACCTTCCCATCAGTCAAATGCGAGGCGATGATCTTGTCCGGTGGCGTGCCATCACTGACCCAGCGGTCCAGCGTGCCCAACGGGTCGAAGGTGTTTGGGCCCGGTCCACCGCCGCAGTGCCCCATCCCAGGCACCATAAACAGCCGGAAGAAATCCGGGGTGCCCGGAGTAGCCCGTTCAACGCTCTCATAATAGCCAATACCTTCTTCTGGCGGCACCACCGGGTCGGCCCACCCGCAGTACATCAGCAGTCTTCCATGGCGCTGCTTGAATTGCGTCAGGTTGGAATCCATCGAGTCGATCTGGGGAAGCGCGTGGTCGGCAAAAGCCAAGTCCTTATCAAAATCGAACGAGCGCAGATCCCACGCCGGATCATGAAACACCCACGACCGCCAAAACTCCAACCGCGCGGGCTCGTCCTTGCCAACGAAGTATCCAGCCCAACTGCCGATCGGAGAATTATCCAGGAATTCGCTGCCGCGCTCCCATCCAGAATAAATCCGCTTCCCGGTCCTCGGATTATGTGCGCCGTCATAGATACTCTTCACTTCAGCCACCTGCGGCTCGGTCAGACAGTCGGCTCCATCCCCTCCCTTGCAGACGAGGGTTGCCGGATCGAACTTGCATCGGCGCGGATCGCTAATGATCCCGTCTTTCACGCCGTCGAGCGCGTCACAGGCCGCTATCACCGCATTGTGGACGAGCGGCAGCTTCGAAGCCGGCAGAGAATCCCCGTCATGCTCGTGAAGGACCCGCCAGTTCCACAGAAAGCCAGTGACTTGCCGGATCCGGTTGTTCGCCGCCGCGCCCGAGATGATTCCGTCGT